>Ga0111538_10010517_pt1 | contig 12300 bp, 10 predicted proteins | sample SoiMethybrSBSTD1_FD_79669 | JGI IMG/M metagenome (GOLD analysis project Ga0111538, IMG submission 79669) | Bulk soil microbial communities from a Populus tree surrounding site in Tennessee, USA - Soil MetaG P. TD hybrid SBSTD1 (version 2)... | ecosystem: Environmental > Terrestrial > Soil >...
GGCCGCGCGTATTTCAAATCACGAGCCTCGCGCTCGTCGTCTGGGCGGGCGTGTTCGTTGCGGCCGCGCGCAATCCGCCGGCCCCGCTGCAACCGGCCGGCGTGGCCGCCATGCTGCGCGTGCTTCGGCACGAACCGCATGCGTGGCTGCTGGGCGCGTTCTACTTCCTGACCTTCGGCGGATTCGTCGCGTTCTCGATCTATCTGCCGACGCTTCTGCGATTGCAGTTCGGTCTGAGCGCGGCCGACGCGGGCTTCCGCGCCGCAGGGTTCGTCGTGCTCGCCACCGCCATGCGGCCGGTGGGCGGCTGGCTGGCCGATCGCATCGGCGGCGCGCAAGTGTTGTCGTGGGTCTTCGGTGGCATCGCGCTGTTCGCCTGGCTCCTGGCGTGGCCGGCCATGGTGCCTTTTACCGTCGGCGCCCTCACCTGCGCCGCGCTGCTGGGCTTCGGCAATGGCGCGGTGTTCAAGCTCGTGCCCGAGCGGTTTCCGCGGGAAACCGGCACGGTGACCGGGCTGGTGGGCGCGCTCGGCGGTCTTGGCGGATTCTTCCCGCCGCTCCTGCTCGGTGTGTTTCGCGATCGGCTCGGTGTCGTGTGGCCGGGGTTCGTGCTGCTCTCTGCAACGGCGCTCGCCCTGCGCGTCGCGAACGTCCGCGTGTTCCGTCCGGCCGACGTCGCCTGGCGCGATCGGCTGCCGATGCCGGCGCGCCGCGCGATGGATCGAGTTCGCGCCGCCGCCTGGGGCGGGCTGGTGACCCTCGTCCTGGCCGCGTCCATCGTCATCGGCTCGCGCAATCTGGAGCACTTCGACGCGGCGCTCGTGGGGTACACCTTCGCGACGTTGTTTGCGACCTTCGGCATCACGTACCGCTATGCGATGTGGCTCGATCGCCCGCCGACGCGCATGTACTGGCGGCGCGGGTGGGAAGTTTTTCTCACGCCTCGCAACGCGCTCCGTCATGTGTTCACGCTCGCGCAGCGCGCCACGGTGGACGTCGCGGCAAACCGGTTCATCTTCAAGCGCGGGCGCCTGCGCGGACTCGCGCACTGGCTGATCATGTGGGGCTGTCTCGTGGCGGGCGCGATTACGTTCCCGCTCGTCTGGGGCTGGATCCACTTCGAGACCGTCCCCGGCGATCTGCACGTGTACCGCACGTTCGTGTTCGGCCTGCCCGCGCAGACCTTCCCCGTGGACTCCGCGCTGGCGTTCGTGGTCTTCCACGGCCTCGTGTGGGCGTCGTTCCTCGTCATTGCCGGCGTCATGCTCGCGTTCCGGCGCCGCATGATCGATCACGGGGCCGTCGCGGCACAGCAATTCGGCCAGGATCTGCTGCCGCTGCTGCTGCTCTTTGCCATCAGCGTGACGGGCCTGATGCTGACGGCGAGCTACACGTGGTTGAAGGGCTACGCGTACGAATTCCTCGCGATCCTTCACGCGGCCGTGGTCATCATCACGCTGCTCTGGCTGCCGTTCGGCAAGCTCTTCCACATTTTTCAGCGGCCCGCGCAGCTCGGCGTGAGCCTTTACAAGGACGCCGGTGCGCGCGGCGAGCAGGCGATCTGCATCCGGTGCGCGCGACCCTACGCGCCGGCGATCATGGTGCGCGATCTCATCACCGTCGAGCGCGAGCTGGGATTCACCTATGAGATGACCGGCGGCGCGCACTATCAACAGGTGTGCCCGAAGTGCCGGCGCGCGCTGTTTGGTCTGGCGCAGGGGGCGTTGTGGCGCAACTCCCTGTAGATCAGCGACGGATCATCGACGCGTTCGGACCGCACCTCTCGCGGGCGACTGGCGATCGGCTCTCCACCAGCGTCGACCCCGACCGGCTCGTCAAGACGCACTGCTGCTTCTGCGGTCAGCAGTGCGGCATCCAGCTGAAAGTGCGCGACAACGAGGTCATCGGCTTCGAGCCATGGGAGGAGTTTCCGTTCAACCGCGGGATGCTCTGTCCGAAGGGCGTCAAGCGATACCTGCAGGGTTCGCATCCCGATCGGCTGGTGACCGCGCTTCGGCGTGACAGTGCGGCGCCCGGCGGCTTCTCGCCGATGCCGTATGACGCCGCCATCGCGCGCGTCGCGTCCGAGATCGGCCGGCTGCAGCAGACGTACGGCGCGGGCAGCGTCGGCGTGCTCGGTGGCGCCAGCCTGACGACGGAAAAGACGTACCTGCTGGGAAAGTTCGCCCGCGTGTGCCTCAAGACGCCGTTCATCGATTACAACGGACGGCTCTGCATGGTCAGCGCCGGCGCGGCCAACAAGAAGGCGTTCGGCATCGATCGGACGACGAACCCGTGGTCCGACATGATCGGCACCGACGTGATCTGGGTCGCCGGGTCGAACGTCGCCGAGTGCTCGCCGATCACGACGAACTACATCTGGCAGGCGCGCGAACAGGGCGCCCGGATCATCATGCAGGATCCGCGCATCACCCCCGCGGCGCGCACGTGCGATCTGTACCTGCCCGTCAAGCCCGGTCGCGACGCGGCGCTCTTCGCCGGCGTCCTGCAAATCATGATCGAGCGCGACTGGCTCGATCACCAGTTCATCGACGCGCACACCGTGGGCTTCGACGACGTCGCGGCCTACTGCCGGCAGTGGACGCTCGCGCGGACGGCCGAGGTCACGGGCGTGCCGGCGTCCGCGCTGATGCAGGCGGCGGAGTGGTGGGGCACGGCGCGCACGAGTTTTCTCTTTCACGCGCGCGGCATCGAGCACCACTCGAACGGCGTGCAGAATGCGCTCGGCACGATCAACCTCGTGCTGGCGTCGGGCCGCATCGGCAAACCGAAGAGCGGGTACGGCACCATCGTCGGTCAGGCGAACGGGCAGGGCGGCCGCGAGCACGGGCAGAAATGCGACCAGCTGCCCGGATGGCGCGACATCAGCAACCCCGAACACCGCCGTTACATCGCTGGCGTGTGGGGGATCGACGAGAACGAGCTGCCCGGCCCGGGCGTGGACGCGTACGAGATGTTCCGGAAGATCGACGCGGGCGAAATCAAGGGACTGATCGCCATCTGCTTCAATCCGAAGGTCTCGCTGCCCGACAACACCTTCGTCACGCGCTGCCTCGACAAGCTCGAGTTCTTCACGGCCATCGATTTCTTCCTCAACGACACAGCCCAGCACGCCGACATCGTGCTGCCGGGCAGCCTGCACGAAGAGGACGAAGGCACCGTCACGCAGGTGGAGGGCCGGATCATCAAGGTCAACAAGGCCGTGAACTGTCCGGGCGAGGCGCGCGAAGACTGGCGCATCATTCAGGACGTCGCGCGGGCCCTCGGCCGCGATCACGGCTTCACGTTCACGAACCCGCGCGAGATCTTCGAGGAACTGCGCGTGGCAAGCAAGGGCGGCGTCGCCGACTACTCCGGCGTCACCTACGAGAAGATCGAATCGCAGCTCGGTGTCTTCTGGCCGTGCTACAGCCACGATCCGCAGACCGGTCATCCGACGCCGGATCACGCCGGGACGCCGCGGCTGTTCGAGCGCGAGACCTACAACCCGATCGCGAAGGGCGCCGGTCCGTTCTATTTCCCCGATGGCCGCGCGCGCTTCAACGTCGCCGACTACCGCCAGCCGGTGGACGACGCGAGCGAGGAGTACCCGATCTTCCTCAGCACCGGCCGCGTCGTCAGCCAGTTCCTGTCGGGCACACAGACGCGGCGCATCGGTCCGCTCGTCAAGCAATACCCGGAGCCGCGCATCGAGATGCATCCACGGCTGGCGGCGAAGCACGGGATCGCCGACGGTGACTGGGCCATCGCGGAGACCCGCCGTGGAACGATCACGCTGCGGGCGATGGTCGTGACGACGATCCGGCCGGACACGATCTTCATTCCCTATCACTGGCCCGGCCGCAAGAGCGCCAATCAGTTGACCGTGGCGGCGCAGGATCCGATCAGCCGCATCCCGCAGTACAAGGTGTGCGGCTGCCGCGTGCGGCGCGCCGACGGTCCGCCCGCGTACGTCACCGAACTGGAGCCGCAGCAGTGAAACCCGATTACCTGCACTTCTTCATCGATCCGAGCCGCTGCATCGGCTGCCAGGCGTGCGTGCAGGCGTGCACGGAGTGCGACACGCACAAGGGCGAGTCGATGATCCACCTCGAGTTCGTCGATCGGTCGCACAGCACGCAGACGGTGCCGGTGGTCTGCATGCACTGCGAGCAGCCGACGTGTGCGGAGGTCTGTCCCGCCGATGCGATCAAACGGACCGGCGACGGCGTCGTGCAGTCGGCGCGCAAGCCGCGCTGCATTGCGTGCGGCAATTGCGTGTCGGCCTGTCCCTTCGGCGTACCCGAGGTCTACGAGGACCGCAAGATCATGATGAAGTGCGACATGTGCTACGACCGATCGAGCGTCGGCAAGAAGCCCATGTGCGCCACCGTGTGCCCGAGCCAGGCGTTGTTTTTCGGAACGCGCGAGCAGATCGAGCAGCTGCGGCCGCGCTCGGTGCCGATCAACCAGTTTCAATTCGGCCAGCAGACGATCACGACCCAGGTGCTCGTCATGACGCCACGCAGTCTGGCGACACGTACGCCGTATGTTGACGTGACGTCGGCCATGGACGAGGCGCCCCAAAACCGTGCGGTGTCCCTCAAGGTGATCGCGGCCGATCCGTTCGCGGACGTGGAGGTGTGACCGTGCCCGACGGGGAGATGAATCCGCGTGCCGCGCTGGATCCTCGCGTGAACACGCCGGGGCGTGAAGGCCTGACGGGCACCGCGCCGGCCAGCCGGTACTCGGCGATCCGCGATGCCGAACAGATCTCGATCCCGCCGGACTTCCGTCCGGCCGACGCCCAGCCGGCGTGGCGCGGCGATTTCCCGATCGACTGGCCGCAGGATCAGTACGTCGAGCGCCGCGACTTCATGAAGTTCATGGTCCTGACGAGTTTTGCGTTCGTCGTCGGGCAGTGCTGGGTGGCGTTCGAGAGCTGGTGGCGCGCGCGCCGTGCGCCGGCCGTCGGACAGCGCATCGCGTCGGTGGACGACCTCGCGATCGGCGCGGCGATCGTGTTCGACTACCCGGCGCCGCACGACAACTGCGTGCTCGTCCGGGTGACTGCACAGGAGTTCGTCGCGTACAGCCAGAAGTGCACACACCTGTCCTGCGCCGTGATTCCGCGGCCGGAGCAGGGCATCCTGCATTGTCCGTGTCACGAGGGCGTGTTCGATCTGCGATCGGGCCGGGTGCTCGCGGGTCCACCGCCCCGGCCGCTGCCGCGCATCGCGCTCGACATCCGCGGCCGCGACATCTTCGCGACCGGCGTCGAGTCGAGGACGAGCTGACATGGCGCTCCGACGTCCCTTCACGCGCGACCAGCGCATGACGGTCATCCTGGGCATGCTGGCCTTCGTGGTGATGCTCGTGCTGCTCCAGCTCTGGCTGCTCACCGCCACGATGAACGCCTACCTCGGCGGCGACGACTCGGTGGTCTGGCCGGCCGCGGGGGCCAGCGCCTTCTGCTTTCTGCTCAACGTGGGCCTGCTGCGCTATCTCTCGCGACTGGAGCGGCCAACGCGCGAATCCGGCTGACGCACCCGGCTCGCCACGACATGCCGTGGCGCCGAAGGCGCCGGCCTGCCATACTCCCGGTATGTGGTCAGGATTCGATCCCCAGCTGACTCGTGGCCTCGAGCATCTCCGCCGGATGGTGCGGCTCAGTCACCAGACGCCGACCCGTGAGTGGCCGCTCGTGTTCGACGGCGAGCACGATGCGTTGCTCGTGGTACGTGAGTGGCCGGACGGAACGATCACGGCGTACTTGGCGAGCGAAAGTTCCGATCGCCAGCGCGGTCAGTAGCGACCGATCCCCCGGACCAGGCGAGGAACTCGCGCAGGCCCGAAGCGAACCCGCGCCGGGGCTCGAACGCGAGCAGGCGCTGCGCCTTGCGCAGGTCCGCCACTGCGTGGCGGACGTCGCACGATCGAAACTCACCGGTGATGACGATCTCCGACTCGCTCTGGAGCTCGGCAATCACACGCTCGGCCAGACCGACAATCGTCGTGCGCGTGCCGCTGCCGACGTTGACGGGCTCGACGGCTGGTCGGTCCGAGTGCACGGCCGCCGCGGTCGCATCCACCACATCCTCCACGTGCACGAAGTCGCGGCTCTCGAGTCCGTCTTCGAGCACCTCGAGCGGGTGACCCTGCCGTGCGAGCGTCGAGAAGTAGGCGAGCGTTCCCGCGTAGGGATCTTCCGGGGACTGCCCGGGCCCGTACACGTTCTGATACCGCAGCGCCCACGCGGAGAGACCCAGCCTCCGCGCGGCCATGAACAGCATCTGTTCCTGTATCCGTTTCGTGAGGCCGTAAAACGACGCGGGCTGCGTCGGCGAGTCCTCGCCGGTCGGCAGCACGGAACACGTCTCGCCGCATGACGGGCAGCGTGGCTCGAAACGCTGCGCGCCCAGATCCACCTCGTCGCGCACGGCCGGATGCACCGTGCCGTGCTCCGCGCACAAATACCTGCCTTCGCCGTAGACCGCGCGCGACGACGCGACGATGACTTTGGCGACGGACGAGCGGCGGTGGCCAAGGGCGTCGGCGAGGATCGCCGTACCGTGCACGTTGACGTCTTCGAACGGCAACACGTCGCACATCGAGTGCGACGAGCCCGTCTCCGCCGCCAGGTGCAGGACGACGTCGCGTCCCTCGAGCGCGCGATGAAAGACGTCGGCGTCGCGGACGTCACCCACGGTGAGATCCACGTCGTGCGCGATGTCTGAAGAGAGCGTTCGGCGGCCGGCGTGACGCGAGGATTGGAAGTTGTCGAGAACGCCGACGCGACATCCGTCGTGGAGCAGCCGGCGCGCGAGACGCGTCCCGATGAAGCCGGCGCCACCGGTGATGAGCACGTTCAAGTTCATGGCGAAACCGAACCGCTGGCGGAATGAGGCGCTGCAATCCGCGCACCAGCGACGCGTCAATGAGGGCCCGGCCGGCCCGCGCCATGTCGCTTGCCCGATCACGACGACTCGCGGGCGCCGTGTCCACTCGGCGGGATTCGCGCGGCAATCCGGGCGAGCCCGGCCGGCGCGTCGCTGGTACGTCGCCTGCTGTGATGTGCAGGTCGATCTGCCCACGACTGTTTCTAGGACGTGATTTGCGGGCAGCTATTGGAGGTCCTCACATGTCATGGAAACCTCGTTTTGACGTCGTCCGCGCCGCCGCGATCTGGCTCTGCGCCCTCGGACTCGTGCTCTCGGCCCACGTGTCTCTGGCCGCGGACACCCAGGCGGCTGAAGCCAGCGCCGCCGCGGCGGCGCTGAAGGCGAATCCCGATCTCGTCAACAGCCTCGCGAAGGAGATCGGCGGATCGCCGGAGCAGGCCGCCGGCGCGGCCGGTGCGCTGTTCGGTGTGGCCAAGTCGCGACTGAAGCCGGGTGAGTTTGCGCAGGTGTCGAAAGCGGTGCCGGGGATGGACTCGTTCCTCAAAGCCGCGCCCGCGCTCGCGCTGGCCGGAGGCGCCGCCGGCGCCCTCGGGCAAATGGGAGGCTCTGCGACGGGTCTCGCGTCTGCAGCGTCGGCGTTCACAAAACTCGGCCTCAAGCCCGACATGGTCGGCAAGGCCGTACCCGTGCTCACGTCCTTCGTGACGAAGCAGGGCGGCGCCAACGTCGGGAGTCTGCTCGCGGGCGTGCTGAAGTAGCGCGCGTGCGTTCAGAACAACAGTTCGATTTGCAGTGAATCGGCGTACGAGCCGAGCGGCACCGCTTGCAGCGCCAGGATGCGTCCGTAGATCGGCAGGGTGTACGGCGTATTCGGCGAAGGATGCGGATCGAAGTAGTAGTCGGTGCCGCTCGTCCCGTCGCCCCAGATCTGCTGCCGTGTCGAATCCAAATACAGGTTGTAGCGCAGCCGGGCCGATCCGCCCGCCATCGATCGATCGTACGAACCGGCCTGCCCGCGCGAGATGTTGATGCGCACGTTCTTGATGGACCCCGAGCCTCCGACGGGACTGCACGTGAAGATAATCTGGCCCTGACTGTCGAGCGGCACGGGATTCGCGGTGTCGTAGTTACCGAACGTCACCGGCCGCGTTTCGATCACGCACCCGCCGTCTTGCGAGGCCGCCAGCAACCCGCGCGGAAACTGCGCGGCCGCGGTCACGGCGTGCCGGCTCGACGCCAGCACGATCGCCGCACCCAGCAGGACGACCCCGGTGCGCATGCTCATGGACGTCGCCCGCACGTGACGATGCCGATGTCGGTCATCGACGAGCCGGTCACCGGCATGCGGACCGTCGCACGGCACGTGCGGTCCAGCCACGTCACCGTCGCCTCGTGATCGCCCGGCGGCAGATCTTCGAAATAGAACTCGCCGCGCCCGTTCAGTGGCGATTGAAACCGCCGATCGCCGATCGCGATCACGATCGTGCCGAAGGCCGGGATGTCGCCGCCGGCGTCGATGCGGCCCGTGAGCGCGTGGATGACGGACGCGTCGAACGTGACCACGGCGCCGCCGCGCGCGGGCACTGCGATCGCCAGCCGCGTCGGTCCCAATCGCACGTTCACCGGGACGTCCTCCGGCTCGATCGCGATGGGCATCGAGAGATAGGACCGGAGATCCGGCACGAACACGGTGCCGCGTCCGCTCGTGCGGCCGGCCACTTCGTTGTTCGCGAGCACCCGCACGCCCTTCGCGTTCGGCACGCGCACGAGGGCAAAGGCGTCGTCGATCGGCCGCGTCATCAGTACCTCGCCGCCGATCGCGACGATCCCGCCGGCCAGGTTCAGGACCGTATCGACGGGCAGGGTCTTGTCGGTCAGGACCTGCACGCCGACAACACCGTGGCGGCCCTGTACTTCGAAGATGCTCGATGAGCGGTAGGGGTACTCGGTTTCGGCGTTCACGTGAAATCCGTAGCCCGGTCCGACGGGAGCCGCGCGCTGCAGGTTCAGCGACGTCGACGCGTCGCCGTTGGCGCTCACCGAGGTGATCGAACTCGCACTCGTGCGGCGTCCGACCACGACGTTCACGGCGCCGAAGCCGGTCCACGCCACGGGTCTGTTCCGCAATTGCGATCGCGACGCGTCGAGCGAGAGCTGCAGGCGGGAAGTGATGTTGGTCGAGTAGTCGAAGCGCAGCGTGCGGTCGGCGCCCGAGGCGTCTATCAGCAATTGCGGCGAGGGCCGGTAAATGCGGCCGACCAGATCCGGCACCGGCGGGCCGAGGCGATTGGTGAAATCTGCGGCGGCGCCGACGGCGGCGCCAATCGAGAACGAACCGAATCGGCCGAGTGTCACGCTCGCCGACGAACTCAGGAAGTACTGCGACCTGTCGGCGGGAGACACGTACAGGTTCTGGAAGCCGGCCCCGACCGCGGTGCCGCGCATTTCCGCGCCGAAGTAAGGACCAATGAACTGATAGTTGGAGGTCGCGGCCCACGCGGTGCCACGCGTGGCGGTGCTGCTGGCAAGCACTTCCAGGCTCGAGACGCCGAAGCGCCACAGGTTCACCCCGACGCCCCCGCCGCCCGTGACCACGCTGAAGCGGCCGTCCTCGTGCCGCGTCTCGAACTGGCCACCGATCGTGAGGACGTCGTTCAAGCCGACACGATGAAACATCGTCGCCACCGGCGAGCCGTACACGACGCTGCCATCGGAGGACACGTCGCGCTCCTTGCCGACGACGTACGAGTACTCCTGTTCGCCGCGCTTCAGCAGCATCGGCGCCAGATAGAACCCGAGGCTCAGCCGCTGCTCGCGGCCGAACGCATCGCGCAGTACCAGCTGGACCGATCCCAGTCCGGCATCGATCGGGAGATCGCCGAGCGAGAAACGACCCGGTCCGAGGTTGACGCGCGAGACCAGTTGTCCGTCTACGTAGACGTCCGCCGCCGTCGGCGTCCGCACGACGCCGTGGATGGCCGGCGACGGATACGTGGCGTAGTACGGATCCACGGCGTGCTCCGTGCTCACGCTGAAGCCGCCGACGACCGCCACGCTGCCGAGCGTCGAGCCGTGGCCGATTGTGTCACCCACCACCCAGCGGCGCCTCGTCGCGATCTGATCGAACGACCAGCTGGTGAGGCCCGGCGTGACCCGGCCGTTCCGATCGACGAGCGCAGACGTGGCGAACAGCTGCCCGAACAGGCGCGCGGCCGCCTCGCCGTAGAACGTCGTGCCGCCCGACCGCGATTGCTCGACGCTGTAGTTGAGAAACGCGCTCGAGTTGGACGCCACCTTCCACCCCGGCGGGCGTGGATTCGTGATGCCGATCGCGGTGAGTGCAAACAGCGTCGGATCAGCCGTGACGACGAGCTGGATCTCAGTTTCGTCGAGTGTGAACGTGATGACCGGCGCCAGCGACGGGAGCAGCACCCATGGCGGCGTGCCCGGCCCGAACAGCGGGTCACGCCGGCCCTCCGGCAACCCGAGAAGTCCTGCCGCGTGCAGAGCCTGCGGATCGATCCAGGGTCCGTCGGGCGTCAGCACCAGTTGCACTTCGCCCTTCGGCTCGTCGTTGAGGACGAGCGGCCAGGTCGTGCGTTCCTGTGCCGACGCGGGAGTCGCTGCGAAGAGAACAGCAGCGGCGGCGACGACTACCGCGCGGTACATGCGCCCGCGGGCACAGCGCCGTTGCCCGGGAGCGACTTGCCGTGGCCCGTCACCTCAACTGAGACCGACGTCGTGGCCGCACACGCCGTGGTCGCCACGGGCAGCTCGAAGACACGCGTGGCGCCGGGCAGCACGTACCAACCCTTGGCTTCGCCGCTGAACGTCTGTGCGCCGGACGCGTTGGTGCCACGCACGGTAACGCCATCGACCGACAGGTGCAGGTTGCCCGTGTTCCGAACGCGCGTCAGCACCTTGCCGCCCTCGACGATCACGCTCTCGACGGTCGCCGATCGCAAGGGCCTGATGGGACGAACGAACACCGGGATGCCGACCTTCGTGCGAATGGCGACGGCATTCGGTGCGGCCGTCGTCTGATCGGGCAGCTCTTCGACGAAGAGACGATAGCTGCGCTCGCTGTCGCCGACGACGCCGGTGCCAAGCCCGATGCGAATGTTGCGACTCGCGCCGGGCCCGAGATCGACGAGCTTCGGGAACAGCGTGACGTCGGTGGTCGGCGCGAGTGTCATCTGCCCACGCTCGTCCTCGCTCCAGGTGAAGACGTTGATCTCGAAGCGCAGCGGCTTGACCGAGGCGTTCTTCAGCACGATGAGCGCACTCGACTTGTCAGCCGAAAGATTGGCTTCGGTCGGCGAGACCGAGAAGTTCGAACGCCCGGCGAGGGCGGGGACCGCGATGAGGAACAGAACCAGCGCGGAGGTCAGGCGTCGCATGGTGGATCTCCGTTCAGAAGTTCACCGTCGCCAGCACGGTGTCGACGTAGGAGCCCACGCTGACGCCCTGTCCACCCGCCACCCGGCCGTACACCGTGAACGTCCGGGGACTGCTGCTTGGAGCCGCCCCGAGATCCATCGGTGTGGCCGTCGTCCACTCCGTGCTCCGGCTGGAGTCCTGGTAGAGCTTGTAATTGAGGAAGTCCGCCGCGCCCTGATTCATTCTGCGGTTGCCGCCGGAGTAATTGCCGCCATCGCCGAGCGCGATGGTGGCCGATGCGCCCTTCGTGCACGTGACCGTGACGCTCCCAGTGCCGTCCAGAGGGTTGGTCGAGTTCGCGACCACGGGATCGTACGCACCGAAGCTCACGGGCGACGTGGTGATCGTGCAGTTCTTGCTGACGCTCGCGGTGACGGAGAGCGAGGCCGAGGCCGATTGGGCTCGCATGTAAGCCGGCACGAACACGACCGCGACGATGAGCAGGCGACCCCAACGAACCATCGGAACCTCCCGCGAGAACGGTGGCGCTGGTGCAAGAGGGGTACCGAGCGGCCGTGTCTGCGGGCCGAACACACGACCGACACGCCGAGTTCACACACGGGTCTGAATGCAATGCCACCGCGGGATGTCGCGGCGGAGCCGCGCGGATGTGCGGTCGCCGCGACCGGGACGCATCCGATCGTCCGAAGCCTGCGTGGTACGGACCTTGTAGTCCCATCAATTCCCCCCGCCAGCGAACCACGACTCCTGCAGCAAGGAGATTTGCGAAATGGCAAAGACGGACAAACCCAACATTCTGATCATCTGGGGTGACGACATCGGCTGGTTCAACGTCAGCGCGTACAACCACGGCATCATGGGTTACCGGACGCCGAACATCGATCGCATCGCCAAGGAAGGATGCATGTTCACCGACTGGTACGGGCAGCAGAGCTGCACCGCCGGCCGCGCAGCGTTCATCACCGGGCAGTCGCCGATTCGCACGGGCCTGACGAAA
>Ga0111538_10010518_pt1 | contig 12300 bp, 5 predicted proteins | sample SoiMethybrSBSTD1_FD_79669 | JGI IMG/M metagenome (GOLD analysis project Ga0111538, IMG submission 79669) | Bulk soil microbial communities from a Populus tree surrounding site in Tennessee, USA - Soil MetaG P. TD hybrid SBSTD1 (version 2)... | ecosystem: Environmental > Terrestrial > Soil > Tree...
CGCGCGCGCAGGCCACGAAGAGCTTGCCGGCCGTGACGACGAGGCCCTGCGGCTCGTCGCCGACCGCGATCGTGGCCACGACCTGCAGCTTGGCGAGGTCGACAACCGAGACCGAGTCGGAGACGTGGTTGCTCACGAAGAGCCGCTGGCTGTCGGCCGGGTCGAGACACATGGCCACGGGCTCGAGGCCCGTGAAGACCGAGCCGAGATACGTGAGCTCGGCGAACGGCTTCCACGCGGCGCCGCTGCCGGCGCCGCTGCTCGCGCCGCCCGCGGGACCGGCCGGACCCGAGGTCGTCGAGAGCGGGCCTGCGGCCGCCGAGGGCCGTCCCGCCGCCGTCGCGCCCGCGCCGTCCAGCGCCGGCAGCGCGTAGACCTCGACCTGCGCGTCGGCCGTGTTGAGCACGTAGAGCCGCATCGCGTCGGGCGAGAGCAGCAGCGCGTCGACCGGCCCGCTCTCGAAGTTGATGAAGGGCGCGATCGCCGCCGAGTCCACGCCCTGCGCCGCCAGGACGGACGAGCACGCGATCCACACCGGCAACACTGCAGTCCATCGCGTCATGAGCGGCTCCGCGACCGAGACCGCCCGATTGTACGCCCTGTCCGCGGCAGCCCCGCTGCTAGACTCCGCCGCCATGCACCCGGAGCCGATGCCGAGCCGCGCTCCGGGTTCGCTGTCGCGGCTGCTGCTGTGGATCGCGGCCGTCGCCGTGTGCGCCGGCTCGCTCTGGCGCGTGGCGAACGTGTCGGCCGACCACCTCGCCGCCCCCTTCGACCTGGCCTACGAGACGCCCAACCTGCGCAGCATCCAGCTCATGCAGGAGGGCCGGTACGTCTACGACACCGCGCTCTACGAGCAGGCGCCCTGGTGGCTCACGCCGTACACGCCGCTCTACCACCACCTCGCGGCGCTCTTCCCGGCCAGCGCCAGCAACCCCTTCGTGCCCGGTCGGCTGGTCGCGATGGGCTGCATGCTCGCGGCGGCGCTGGCGCTCTTCGCGGTGGGCGGACGCGCGGTGCCGGTCGCGCTGCTGGCCTTCGGGGCCTTCTTCCTCGTGCGGCCGGTCACGAGCAACACGGCCTTCCTCAAGAACGACACGCTCGCCCTGGTCTTCTCGGCCTGGGGCGTGTTCGTGCTCGCTCGCGCGCGCGGGCGGCTGCCCTGGCAGCTCGTCTCGGCCGTGCTCTGCGGGCTGGCCTTCTGCGCCAAGCAGTCCTACGGCGCGGCGGCCGCGGCCTGCGTGCTGTGGATGCTCCTCACGCAGCCGCGGCGCGGCCTCATCTACCTCGGCGCCGGCGTGGCGACGCTGCTCGTCGCGATCGCCTGGGCCTGGAGCGAGGGCTTCGCCTTCTGCGTCTTCGTGGCGCTGCTCGACCCGATGCTCGCCAGCCAGCTCGCCTACCAGCTGCGGGTCGGGCTGAGCCAGCCGGTCGTCGTGGTCCTCGTCGCGCTCGGGCTCGGCGGCCTGCTGCGTCTCGTCGCGCGACGGCGCTGGCAGCCGCTGATCTGCACGCCCTATCCGCTCTACGCGCTGACGACCGTGACGGTCATGCTCATCATCCTGCCCAAGGTCGGCTCGTCGCTGAACTACTACATCGAGCCGACGCTCGCGGTGCTCATGGCGCTCGTCTCGTGGGGCCGCGTGGCGTGGGTCGGCGATGGACCCGACGGAGCGCGCGGGCGGCCGCTCGGCGCCGCGGCGGCGCTCGCCGTCACGCTCGCCGCCGGCGCCGAGCTCGCTCTCGCGCCGCGCGAAGACATCGCCTTCACCTGGCCCGAGAACAACGCGACGCGCAGCGCCGGCTTCGCGCGCATGAAGGCGGAGGTCGAGGCCGCCACGAAGCCCGACCCGCGCGTGCTCAACCTCTTCTACGCGGGCTTCTCCTACCCGCCCTTCGCGAAGCTCGAGCTCGACGACCCGCTGCTCTACTTCCTGCTCTGGGATGCCGGCTGGCTCTCACCGCAGCCCGTCGTGGACGCGCTCGAGCGCCGCGAGTTCGACGCCGTGCTCATCGGGCGCGGCATCCTCGACCATCCGCCGATCAACTACTCACCCGCGGTGCTCGACGCCGTGCGCCGCAACTACGCGCTGGGGCTGGACTTCGTCGACCTGCACGTGCTGCTGCGGCGGCCCTAGCAGACCGTCGACGACGTCACGCATCGGCGCCGGTTCATGCGGCCGCCAGCGGGTGCTGGTGGGGCCTCTTGAAAAATCCAGGACATCGAGTTGCGTCGGCGAAGGCCTCGATTAGTCTCCCGCTCTCCAGGCCACGTCGTGAGGTCGTCCTGCAGGCGATCGCGATGCTGTTCCGAACGCTTGCTTTGACAGTCTGATCCACGACGGTTGCTCGCACGCCGCGCCTAACCGGGCCGGCGCTCAAGACCTCGGCCCGCACCCGCGGTCCGGCAAGGGCCGATTTCGGCGGCCCGAAGCGTTGTCGCACGAGCAACCCATTCACAGGACCCTTTCCCTCCAGCCAGAGACTTACTGCCTTGAAACTCATTTCGCGTGCATCCGCTTTCCTCGCACTTTGCGGCCTCCTTTCCGCGACGTCGACCGCCCAGACGCCGGCGGTCTTCCATCCCGGGGAGCAGTTCGCGACCGGCCTCGGCCCGAGGGCGACGGCGGTCGGCGACTTGGACATGAACGGCAGCCCAGACATCGTCGTGGCGGACCAAGGCGCCAACCACGTCTCGGTCCTGCTCAGCACGGCACCGGCGAGTTTCCCGCAGACGACGATTTATTCGACTGGAAACATGCCGGAGTCCGTTGCGATCGGGAACCTGAACGGCGACTCGATCCGGGATATCGCGACGGCGAACGGTGATGGGACCGTAACGGTCCTGCTCGGCACGCCGGGAGCACCGGTCAGCTTCGGGGCGCCGACGACCGTTGCCAGTAGCATCCTTCCACAGTCCATCGCGCTCGAGGACCTGAACGGAGACTCCATTTCCGACCTCGTGACGTTGAAGTCGGGCACGGACGGTGTCTGGGTCCAGCTCGGTACGGGCACGGGAGGCTTCGGGGCGCCAACGTTCTACGGCGCCGGCCCCACGCTGCCCCCCGGGCTCTTTCCGTACTCGATTCTCATCCGGGACATGAACGGAGACTCGAAGCCCGACATCGTGACGGCGAACACATTCTGGAACTCCGTGTCCGTCCTGCTCGGAACGGGTACGGGGAGCTTCGCGATGGGGCAGGCCTATCCCGTCGGCAGCGCACCCCTTCCCGGGGCCGCCCCTGCGATTGCGATCGGGGACTTGAACGAAGATGGGCACCAGGACGTCGTGGTGCTGATCTACGGCGGGCCCAATGCCGCCGTCTCCGTCCTGCTCGGCACGGGCTCGGGGGCCTTGGGAGCGGGGACGATCATCCCCTTCCCCGGCACCGATCCGAGCTACTGCGTCAAGTTGGGCGACCTGAACCGGGACGGGCACTCCGATCTCGTGATGGGAAACAGCGACGTGGGCTCCGTGGATGTGGCGCTCGGCACGGGCACGGGATCCTTCGGGGTCGCGTCGTCCGTCGCCGCCGGCGACATGAGCGTTCCCGTGACAGTCGCTGACGTGAACGGGGACACGAAAGCCGATCTCGTGCTGGCGAGCCCCGGGTCGAACAACATCACCGTCAGGCTCAACGCCAACCCGGACATGTCAGGAATCCCGTGGACCTACCTCGGCCATGGGCTGGCAGGGACCGGTGACCAGATGCCGCTGATGAACAACTCCGGCTCCCTGACGGTGGGCTCATCCACCAGCATGGGTATCGCCTCCGCCAAGCCCAACTCGCTCGTGTACTTCTTCGTCGGGCTCGACCCGGACTTCCTGCCGTTCAAGAGCGGCGTGATGGTCCCGGCTCCGACCCTGCGCGTCGGCCCGTTCATCACCAATGGATCGGGCAACTTCAACGTGACCTTCACGTGGAAGTGGCCCGGGTTGAAGATCTGCACCCAGGCCTGGATCCAGGATGCCGGCGCCCCGATGGGCTGGTCGGCGACCAACGCGATTCAGCTCGCGGGTCAGTAAGTCACGATCGGAACGAAGACGAGCCGCGGTCGCTCTCGAGGGGCGGCCGCGGCTCAGTCCGTTCCCGGGCTTCGATCCCTACGCACTCACAGGTTCCTTTCCTTCCAGTCAAAGGCTGCCTACCTTGAAACTCATTTCGCGTGCATTCACTTTCCTCACACTGTGCAGGCTCCTTTCCGCGTCGTCGGCGCAGGAGCCGCCACTCTTTCCGGGAGAGCAGTTCCCGGTCGGCCTCAATCCGGCGTCCGTGGCCACGGGTGACATGAACGGCGATGGAGTTCCTGACATGGTGCTGGCGAACCGCGGCTCGAGCACCGTCTCCGTCCTGCTGGGAAACGGCGTGGGCGGATTCGGAGTGCAGGCGGCCTTCGGCGTGGGGACTGAACCGGCATCCGTCGCGCTCGGAGACGTCAATGTCGACGGGAATCTCGATGTCGTCACGGCAAACTATGCCTCCGACGACCTGTCCGTGCTACTCGGCACGGGAACCGGCAGCCTCGGCGCGCAGTCGCTCCTGGCTGCCGGGCCCGGGCCGATCTGCGTCGTCATCGGGGACCTGAACGGTGACGGAAATGCCGACCTCGTGGCGGCACTCCGCGACGCCGCCGATGACGTCATCCTGAAGGGCACCGGCACGGGCAGCTTCTGGGGGTGGGAGAAAACCGCTGTCGGCGACTTACCGTCCTCAGTCGCCCTCGGGGACTTGAACGGCGACGGTGCGCTAGACCTGGTGACCGCGAACGAGTTCTCAAGCAACGTCTCAATCAATCTGAACACCGGGACGGGTAGCTTCCTTCCGCAGACTCTCTTCACGGTCGGCGGCGGCCCGCAGTACGGCCCGAAGGCCGTTGCCATCCGGGACCTGAACGAGGACGGGATGCTCGACGTCGTGACGGCGAACGGCAACCCTCACACCATCTCTGTCCGGCTGGGCACCGGTACGGGGAGTCTCGGGGCGCTGTCGCACTTCGGGACCAGCGGCTTCGGAACGGCGCTGGCAATCGAGGATATCAACGCGGACGGACACCTCGACGTCATGACGGGCAACATGGACGGATTGTCCATGCTCGCCGGCACGGGAACGGGCAGCTTCGGAGCGCCGAAGCTGTTCGCCGCAGGGGAGGGCGCCGTCTCGGTCGCGATCGCAGACGTAGATGGCGACCAGAAGCTGGACGCCATGACGGCGGGCGCCGGCTCGAACGAGGCCACGGTCCTGCTGGGCGCCGACACGGCGAACTTCGAGATTCCGTCCGGCCTGAATGTCAGCGCGGGTCCGAAGTGCGTCGCGATCGGTGACGTCAACGGCGATGGACGGCCCGACCTCGTGTCGGCGAATACCGCTTACGGGCCCGCTTCCTGGCCCATCTCCGTGCTGCTCGGCGCGGGCGGTGGAAGCTTTGCGCCGCCGTCCAACTCAGGGGACAACACTCCGAACTCCGTCGCCATGGGGGACGTGAACGCGGACGGGAATGCCGACCTCGTGATGGCCAACAGCTTCGGGAACTCCGTCTCGGTCCGGCTCGGCTCGGGCACCGGCAGCTTCGGCGTGGCGATCGAGTACGCAGTCGGCAAGTCCCCCAACGGCGTGGCCCTTGGCGACCTGAATTCAGATGGGATGCTCGACATCGCGACGTCGAACGGCTACCCCGCGTCAATCCTCTCCGGGGACAGCGTGTCGATCCTGCTGGCTACTGGCGCCGGGAACTTTCAGCCGCACGTCGATTTCCCTGTTGGCCTCAATCCAGGGTCCGTCGCGATCGGCGACCTGGACGCGGACGGCAACCTCGATGTCGTGACGGCGAACAGGAGCGACGCCAACACCGTATCCGTGCTTCGCGGGAAGGGCACAGGGGACTTCGGCAAGCAGGTTCAATTCACGGTCGCGTGCTGCCCGACCTCCGTTGCGCTGGCCGACCTGGACGGGGAGGGGCATCTCGACCTCGTGACGACGAACGAACTCACGAACGACGTCTCCGTCCTGCTCTGGTTGCCCACGGGAGGATATGGGGCGACGACGGAGTTCGACGTCGGCTCGAGGCCATTCGGTGTCGCCATCGGGGACGTGAACGGTGATGGGAAAGACGATCTCGTAACGGCAAACCACTCCTCGAGCAACCTCTCAGTGCTGCTCGGCTCGGGGACAGGGAGCTTCGAGATGCAAAGGACCTACGTCGTGGGTGCCCTGCCCGAGTTCGTCGCCCTCGGTGATATCGACGGAGACGGCGCGCTCGACCTCGTGTCGGCGGGCACCGGCGGGGACGGCTTGACGCTGAAGCTCAGTTCCGCCCCGCCCGGGCCGGGCGCCCCGTGGACCGACCTCGGCCACGGGCTGGCAGGAACCGGTGGCAAGACGCCGAAGCTGCTGGGCTACGGCCCTTTGACAGTGAACTCGTCCAACCAGTTCTGCCTCAACAATGCCAAGCCCGACTCATACGCGTATTTCTGCTTCGGCTTTGCAGCGGGGTTCAAGGCGTTCCTCGGCGGCGTGATGGTCCCGGATCCATTCCACGTTTACGGGCCCTACCCGATCGATGCGCAGGGCACGCTCTGCCTGCTGCCCTTCACGTGGAAGTGGACACCCGGGCTGAATTTCTATCTCCAAGCCTGGGTCAAGGATGCCGCCGCGCCCCAGGGCTTCTCGGCGAGCAACGGGCTGGAGGGCGCGGGCCAGTAGGCCGCGTCCGGAGATACCAGGCCGCGGTCGCTGTCGACGGGGTGGCCGTGGCTCGCTTCGTTGGCGCGACCGCCCTCGCCTCGCGCGGGCGCTCGAGCGGCTCGCGACTGCCGTCCCCTACCCCACCCTTACCGTCTGCCGAGCCGTCGAGGCCACGCGTTCGTCGGGTGTCAGGATGCCAGCGAAATTGAGCGGGTCGGCGGCGACCACGAGTACCGGCTCGCGTCCGTCGGCCATCGCGTCAGCCGGCCGCCCCTCGGCGTCGACCGAGCGCCGCGCCGCGCGCAGCCCGGTGACGGCCTCCGGCAGCGCATACTGCTCGCCCGAGAAGCCCGCCACGAAGCGCCCGCCGCGCACGTCGCCTCGGGCCTCCATGGTGCGCAGCGCGCGCAGGATGTCGCGCCAGGCGACCGGCAGCTTCTCGCGCTCGATCGTGCGGCGGAAGACCACGCCGGTGCGCAGCAGCAGCCGGCGCGCCGCGAACTCGGCCAGCTCGGGGTCGATCGGGCCGCTCGACGCCGCCGGCGCGGGAGCGGCCGTCACGACGCGGAAGGGCACCCAGCGCCCGGCGTTCGGGCTGCCCGCGCGCCGCCGCCGCGCGAGCAGCAGCCGCAGCCCCGCGAAGCTGTCGCAACCCGCCAGCCCGAGGCCGACGAGATCGCCCAGCGCCTGCTCGAGCTGCGCCGGCAGCAGCTTCGTGCGGCGCGCCAGCTCCTGCGCGAAGCTCGGCCCGTGCGCGAGCAGGTCCTCGTAGACCGGCCGCGCCGCACCCGACACCGACCAGGCGTCGCCCGGCCCGGCGAGCCGCATCCAGGTCTCGCCCTGCTCGCGCGGGAAGATCGCGATCGGCGTCGCGCGGATCGGCCCGGCCGCCGCGCCCCACAGCCGGCCCCACGCGATCTCGCCCGACAGCGCCAGCTCGTCGAGCCAGGCCGGACGGTAGTCGCTCACGCGCGCCGGGAGCAGGTGGCGCTCCCAGGCCGGAGCCGGCGCCTGCCAGCCGGCCAGGCGCTCGATCGCCGTCAGCACCCCGCGCGGGCCGGGCTGGCGCGCCTGCGGCTCCACGAACTGCCAGCGTGTGAGGAAGCGCAGGAAGTCGGCGGCCGACACCGGCTCGATCTCGCGCCGCATGCGGTCGAGCGTGGCGCGATGGATGCGCGCGAGGAGCCGGCGGTTGCACCAGGCCGACGCGCCGCCGATGCGCGTGCGCAGCACTGCGCCCTCGGCCTCGAGCTGGAGGACCTCCTGCGCGAACTCGGTGAAGAGCGGATCGTCGGCCGGCAGCGGCCCGAGCGCCTCGAGGCGCCCGGCGAGCACGGCCTTGCCCGTGCGCGGTGCCTCGGCCGCGAACCAGCGGGCGTCGCCGCCGGCGCCGCTCGGCGGCTGCACCTCGACCGCGCGCCCGCCGCGCGCCAGCTCGCCCAGCCAGGTCGTCCAGCCGCAGCGCTCGGCCTCGCCGCGCGTGAGGAAGCCCATCCACAGCAGGGCCTCGTGCAGCTCCTCGACGCCCTCGGGGTCGGGCCAGGCCTGCTGCTTCACGCGCTCGATGGCCTGCGGGTCGAGCGCGCCGAGCTCGTCGGCCGTCTTGCTGTCGAGCGCGCGCCGCGTCATCACCGCCTGCGTGCGGCGCTCCTCGAGCGGCGCGTCGTCGAGGAAGCTGTAGGGCTGCGCCGACAGGATGCCGTGCGCGAAGACCGAGGGCTCGGGCACGTCGCGCGCGACGCGCTCGATGCGCCCATCCTGCAGGCCGGCGAGCAGCGCGAGCAGCCCGTCGATGTCCATCGCCTCGTGCAGGCAGTCCTCGACCGTCTGGCGCACGATCGGGTGCTCCATCGGCACGGCGATGTCGCCGGCGGGCAGCGTCTCGGCGCAGGCCTGCGCCTGCGGGAAGGCGCCGGTGAGCAGGTCGCCGGCGCGCATGCGCTGCAGCGCGGGCGGCACCCTGCGCCCGTCGCGCAGCCGCGGCAGCAGCAGCGAGCGCATGACGTTCCAGCGCCAGCGCGTGGTGAACATCGGCGCCGCGAGCAGGGCCTGCACGAGCAGCTCGCGCGTGGAGGCCGGGTGCAGGTAGTCGAAGACGTCCGCGAGCGGGAAGCTGTGCTGCGTGGAGAGCGAGATGACGATCGCCTCCTCGTTGGCCGCCGCCTGCAGCTCGAAGCCGAAGCCGCGGCAGAAGCGCTTGCGCAGCGCGAGGCCGAAGGCGCGGTTGATGCGGCCGCCGAAGGGCGCGTGGACGACGAGCTGCTGGCCGCCGCTCTCGTCGAAGAAGCGCTCGAGGATCACGCGCCGCTGGCTGGGCACGGCGCCCAGGGCCGCGACGCCCGCGGCGATGAAGTCGGCCACCTGCTCGGCCGCCTCGCGCGCGGCGCCGGCCGCGTCGCCGAGCGCCGTCTGGCTGCGCAGCCAGGCGATGCCGGCCTCGCGGTCGAGCGCGCCGCCCTCGCCCGCCGCGCCCGCGCCCATCGCCGCCGCGCAGCCCTCGCGCAGCGCGCCGATCTGCGCCGAGAGCTCCGAGCTGCGCGCCGGCGCCTCGCCCAGCCAGAACGGGAGCGTCGGCGGCTGTCCCGCCGCGTCGGCCACGCGCACCACGCCCGGCTCGACCTTCAGGATCTGCCAGCTCGTGTTGCCGAGCTGGAAGATGTCGCCGCGGTTGGCCTCGACGGCGAAGTCCTCGTTGAGCGTGCCGACGAAGGTGCCCTCGGGCTCGAGCAGCACGCTGTAGTCGGTGTTGTCGGGGATCGCCCCGCCGCTGGTGAGCGCCGGGATGCGCGCGCGCTTGCTGGCCAGCAGCCGCCCGCCGACGCCGTCGCGGTGGAGCAGCGCCCAGCGGCCCTCGGCGTGCAGCGCGACGCAGGCGTCGAAGTCGGCGCGCCGCAGGTCGCGGTACGGCCAGGCCCGCCGCAGGCACTCGTAGAGCGCGTCCTGGCCCCACTCGTGCGGCACGCAGGCGGCCACGATCTGCTGCGCGAGGATGTCGAGCGCCCCGGGCGGCTGCGGCGTGGCGTCGAGCAGGCCCTGGCGGATCGAGGCCATGAGCGCCAGGCCCTCGACGGCCTCGTCGAGCGTGAGCGGCACGATGCGCCCCTTGGGCTTGCGGTGCACGCCGTGTCCCGCGCGGCCCACGCGCTGGAGCAGCGTGGCGATGGCGCGGCTGCCGCCGACCTGGAGCACGAGGTCGACGTCGCCGATGTCGATGCCGAGCTCGAGCGAGGCCGTGGCGACGAGCGCGCGGAGCTGGCCGGCCTTGAGGCGCTGCTCGGCCGAGTGCCGCAGCTCGCGCGAGAGGCTCCCGTGGTGGCAGGCGACGGCCTCGGGCCCGAGCTGCTCGGTGAGCCGCGCCGCGAGCCGCTCGGCGAGCTTGCGCGTGTTCACGAACAGCAGCGTCGTGCGGTGCGCGCGCACGAGCGTGGCCATCTTGGCGTAGAGCTCGCCCCACTGCTCGTGGCTGCACACGGCCGACAGCGGCGTGTCGGGCACGAGCAGGTCGAGGTCGAGCGCGCGCAGGTGGCCGGCGTCGACGATGGCGCACTCGCGGCCGACGCCGACGAGCAGCCGCGCCACGGCCTCGAGCGGCTTCTGCGTGGCCGACAGCCCGATGCGCTGCAGCTGGCCATGACCGTCGGCCCCCGCGCCGACCAGCGCCGCCAGCCGCTCGAGCGAGAGCGCGAGGTGGCTGCCACGCTTGTCGCGCGCCAGCGAGTGGATCTCGTCCACGATGACCGTGCGCACCGTGGCCAGCATCGCGCGCCCGCCCTGGCTGGTGAGCAGGATGAACAGCGACTCGGGCGTGGTCACGAGCACGTGCGGCGGCCGCCGCCCCATGCCGGCGCGCGCGCTGGCCGGCGTGTCGCCGGTGCGCACGAGCACCCGCACCTCGGGCAGCGAGGGGTCGCGCTCGCGCAGCGCGGCGAGCGGCGCCTGCAGGTTCTTCTGCACGTCCTGGCTCAGCGCGCGCAGGGGCGAGACGTAGAGCACAAGGGTCTCGTCGGCCAGCAGCCGCCCCTGGCGCAGCAGCCCGTCGATGGCCCACAGGAAGGCGGCCAGCGTCTTGCCCGTGCCGGTCGGGGCCGCGATGAGCGTGTGCTTGCCGGCCGCGATCGCCGGCCAGCCCAGCCGCTGCGGCGCGGTCGGCTCGCCGAGCGTCTCGGCGAACCACGCCGAGACGACGGGATGGAAGCGGCTCAGCTCGGTCGGCTCGGTCGTCATCGGGGGCCCAATTTGCACGGGCGGCGGCCCGTTGCCATGTGACGTCCCGGCCGCCTCGGCTACACTGCCGCGGCTCGGCCACCCGGCGCGCGCCATCCGAGGCGCCCCCCTTCCTCCTTCCTTGAGGTTCTCCGATGAAGACCCTGCTGTTGTCCGCGACCGCCCTGCTGCTCTTCGCCGCCGGCGCCGCCGCGCGGCCCCTCGGCGACGGCCTGGGCGTGGGCAGCAAAGCGCCCGCCCTCGACCACGTGAACTGGCTCAAGGGCGACAAGATCGCCGCCTGGGAGCCGGGCCAGGTCTACGTCCTCGACTTCTGGGCCACCTGGTGCGGCCCGTGCAAGGCCTCGATCCCGCATGTCAACGAGATGGCCAAGACGCACAAGGACAAGGGCGTGCACGTCATCGGCGTCGCGGTCTGGCCGCGCAAGGGCATGGTGCCGACCGACCAGTTCATCGCCGAGAAGGGCGACGCGATGGACTACCAGATCGCCGAGGACATCGACGGCGCGACGGCCAAGACCTTCATGGAGGCCTCGGCCAACTACGGCATCCCCACGATGATGATCGTGGACGGCAAGGGCGAGATCGCCTGGATCGGCCACCCGATGGCCATCGGCGACACGCTCGACCAGGTGCTGGCGGGCACCGACGACCGCGCCGCCAACACCGCGGCCGACGCCGACCGCCGCGCGAAGGCCGAGGCCGAGATGGCCGAGATGCGCTCCAAGAGCGAGGACGCCGCCAAGATCGCCGCGGGCCTCGAGAAGTACGACACGCTCGACGCCGCGCAGGCCGCCGAGCTGCTCAAGATCTGCGAGAAGAACCTCGCCGCGCAGCCGAAGAACCCGCAGTTCGCCTACAACAAGTACATGATGCTCGCCAAGGTCGGGCCCAAGGAGACGGCCTCGGCCTACGGCAAGTCGATCGTCGACGGCGTGCTCAAGGAGAACGCCCAGGGCCTCAACCTCCTGGCCTGGGGCATCGTCGACCCGGCGATGAAGCTGCCGCGCGAGCAGCGCGACCTCGAGCTCGCGGGCGTCGCGGCCACGCGCGCCGACGAGCTGAGCAAGCACGCCAACGCGAGCATCATCGACACGCTGGCGCGCGTGCACTTCTGGAAGGGCGAGATCGACAAGGCCATCGAGCTGCAGAAGCAGGCCGTCGCGGTCGCCGAGGACGACGAGCAGAAGGCCGAGATCGAGAAGACGCTGGCCGAGTACGAGAAGGCCAAGGCGGGCGCCTAGCCCGCGCGCGGCGGCAGCAGCTCGACCTCGGTCCAGGGCAGCACGAGCCGGCGGAGGCCGGCGTCCCAGCGCAGCGGCCAGGCTGCGTCCGGCGCCGCGCCCGGCGGCCCGAGCAGCGTGACCAGCACCAGCTCGCGCGCCGGCCAGGC
>Ga0111538_10010521_pt1 | contig 12298 bp, 12 predicted proteins | sample SoiMethybrSBSTD1_FD_79669 | JGI IMG/M metagenome (GOLD analysis project Ga0111538, IMG submission 79669) | Bulk soil microbial communities from a Populus tree surrounding site in Tennessee, USA - Soil MetaG P. TD hybrid SBSTD1 (version 2)... | ecosystem: Environmental > Terrestrial > Soil >...
AGCAGTTTTATATCCTCACGTTTTGGCGACGTGAATGGATGGTGCATGGCGTGATACCTCTTCGTTTCTTCGCTCCATTCCAGCAAAGGAAAATCAAGCACCCAGAGTGCAGAGAACTTTTGCTTATCGCGAAGGCCAAGGCGTTCGCCCATGAGCAGGCGAAGTTCATTTAGTTGCTTGCGCGTAGCATCAGTTTCACCCGCGAGCAACAGGATGAGATCGCCTGGTTTTGCATTAAACCTTTCCACCCAAACTTTGAGATCTTCTGGTGAATAGAATTTATCAACGGATGATTTCACAGTACCATCCGTCCTGTACTGCACATACACGAGTCCTTTCGCTCCAATCTGAGGGCGTTTTACGAACTCGGTTAATTCGTCGATCTGCTTGCGCGAATATTCAGAGCACCCTTGAGCAATAATACCAACCACCAGCTCTGCGCTTTCAAAGACTGCAAAGTTTTTTCCTTTCGTAAGATCCGTTATCTCCACAAACTTCATATCAAAGCGTGTATCAGGTTTATCGGAACCATACTGCTTCATTGCGTCATCGTACTTCATTCGTGGCAGTGCTGGTATGTCAATGCCTTTTACATTTTTGAAGAGGTGACGGATGAGTCCTTCAAATGTATTCAATATATCTTCCTGTGTAATGAACGCCATTTCACAGTCGATCTGCGTAAACTCTGGCTGACGGTCAGCTCTTAAGTCTTCATCGCGAAAACATTTCACGATCTGGTAATACCTGTCAAAACCGGAAACCATCAACAACTGTTTGAATGTCTGCGGCGATTGGGGCAGAGCGTAGAATTCGCCGTGGTGAACACGCGAAGGAACGACAAAGTCGCGTGCTCCTTCAGGTGTCGACTTAATTAATACCGGAGTTTCTACTTCGATAAAATTCTGGCTATCGAGATATGCCCGGGTCTGCTGCGCCATCTTATGTCGAAGCTGAAGACTTTCGCGAACAGGATTCCTGCGCAGGTCGAGATATCTGTATTTCATCCTTAGTTCATCTCCGCCATCAGTATCGTCTTCGATAGTGAACGGCGGAAGCTTGGCCGCGTTAAGGACATTGAGCTTTGTTACTTTTACTTCGATTTCGCCAGTAGGTATCTTATCGTTTTTTGAAAGGCGTTCTACGACGGTTCCCTCAACCTGGATCACAAACTCGCGTCCAAGGTTCCGGCCCGCTTTCAAAAGTTCAGGATCGGATTTTCCTTCTTCAAAGATCAATTGAGTAATACCATAACGATCGCGCATATCAAGCCAAATCACGCTTCCCTTGTCGCGCAGGCGCTGCACCCAGCCCGCCAGGGTAACATGTTTGTTTGAATCTGCTAATCTCAATTCGCCGCAAGTGTGAGTTCGTAACATCTGACTTTTAGTTAATTTTGCCCGCGTAGTGTACTTCGTCGGCAAAAAATTGCGTTTTACGAAGGGTATGCAGACTGGCGCGAATTTAAGAATACTTTGTATTTGAGTACTATATGCTAAAGATTAAAAGTAATCCGTTAATGTGGCTTTTTCCAGTTGTCCTGTTCATCATCGCTGCGGACAAGCCGAAGTTGATGAAAGTGAAAGTGAACGATGAGATCACGGTATCGGTGCCGAAGGATTGGCTTCCGATGGAAGTAGAGGATATTATTCAGCGTTATCCCTCTGTCCGCGCACCACTTATCGCTTACACCAACCAGGAACGTGTCGCGGATTTTAGCGTGAACATCTCTGCTACTCAGTGGCCCGATGATGATATCGAGCTTGCAAAAAAGTTCTTTAAGGCAGGACTTGTAAATATCTTTGATCGTGTGGACATGATCGAAGAAGGTATTCACGAGGTACACGGCAAGAAACTTATCTTCTTTGAGTTTGAATCCAGAATAAGCGGTAACCGACAACAGGAAGGAACGAAAGATCCTGTGCTGCGTTACACTTACATTCAATACTTCATCGAGGCTGGAAAGGCTATCGTTTTCTCATTCAATTGTCCGAAACACGACCGCGAATTATGGCAGGAAACAGCCAGGGCAATGATGCAGCAGGTACGAATAAAATAACAGAACAGATTAAGGGGCTTTGAGTTGTCATTCTGCATGAGGCTTTTAGCTTTGTGCTTTTATGGAGCTTTATACGGATGAGTATTTCATGCGGGAAGCCTTAAAGGAGGCCACTAAAGCATTGGAGATCAGTGAAGTACCGGTTGGAGCTGTGGTTGTCTGCAAGAACAGGATAATTGAACGCGGACATAACCAAACTGAAAAGCTTACGGATGCAACTGCACATGCAGAAATGTTATCAGTTACCGCAGCTGCAAATTATTTAGGTTCGAAGTATTTGAGTGAATGTACCTTGTACGTTACTCTTGAGCCATGCGTGATGTGCGCAGGAGCATTGAATTGGACGCAACTTCAAAAACTGGTCTTTGGTGCTTCTGATACTCAGCGGGGATTCAGTTTGGTGGGCACGCCGTTGTTGCATCCGAAAACAGAAATTGTAAAAGGTGTGAAGGCTGAAGAATGCAAGAAATTGATTGACACGTTTTTTAAAACGATCAGAAAATAATAGATAAACAGTAAACAGAACAAGGTAATATGGAAGTAAAAGGAAGAGTAACACAGTTGCTGCCCCTGCAGTCTGGTATGGGAAAAAAAGGACCCTGGAAAAAACAGGAATTCATACTTGAAACACAAAGTCAATATCCTAAGAAGATATGTTTTTCCATTTGGGGTGATAAGGTAGACCAATTCAATGTGGCAATCGGGGACCTCGTGAGCGTTTTCGTGGATCTTGAAAGCCGCGAGTACAATGGTAAGTGGTACACTGAAGCACGTGCGTGGAAGATTGAAAAGAGCGGAGATGGCAGTACAACGCCACCACCCGACCAGGAACCGTTTTTCACAGAGAACTCTTCGGCAGCTGATGATTTGCCCTTCTAACTAACGGCTTCAAGCCCCAGGCTACAAGCTTCAAGCGGCGACGCCAGACCTGACGTCTACTCGTAACTACTTGATTGTTGACTGTTGATTGTTGAGTGTTTTCGTCGAATCTGGCGTCTCGCACACACAAGATTGCAGCTTGTAGCTTGTCGAAGCTAGTTTCAGCAAATCATTTTGCCAGGATGAAATTTTCCAGACTCTCTAATGGTTGTATATTTGACATCTTCAAATTGACGTCTTCAAAAAAAAATGTTAAACCTTTAAAATTCTAAGAACATTATGGCTTTTACACTCCCCGCACTCCCTTATGCTTTTAATGCATTGGAACCCCATATTGATGCACGGACCATGGAAATCCACCACGGCAAACACCATAACGCCTACGTTACTAACCTCAACAGCGCTATCGCCGGCAAGCCTGAAGAAAATTTAAGCATTGAAGAGATCTGTAAATCTGTATCCAAATATCCCGCTGCTGTTCGCAATAACGGCGGAGGCCACTATAACCACAGCTTATTCTGGACGTTATTGAGTCCGAGCGGTGGTAGCGTACCATCAGGCGCAGTTGCTGACGCTATCAAGTCAGCGTTCGGAAGTTTTGATGATTTCAAGACCAAGTTCGCTGCTGCAGCGACCGGACGTTTCGGCTCAGGCTGGGCGTGGTTGGTTGTTGATGCAAGTGGCAAGCTGCAGATCACATCTACACCTAATCAGGATAACCCATTGATGGACGTTGCTGAAGGCCGCGGCAATCCGATTTTAGGACTCGATGTATGGGAGCACGCCTACTATCTCAATTATCAAAACCGCCGTCCGGATTATATCGCAGCGTTCTGGAATATTGTGAACTGGAATGAGGTGGCCAAGAGATTTGGTAAGAAGTAATTATTTCGAAGCCGACACCGTTAGAGGCCGCTAATTAGCGGCCTTTTTTGTCATCTGCGTATCAAATACATAAGGCCGACGCGGATCGCGAATTCGCGTTCGAAGTAATAATCACCAATTGCCTCAAATTGAAAATTCGAACCAACTGGTCTGGTCCAACCTGCGCCTAAGGAAAGGTCATTCTTACCGATCAAGCCCCTGGCTCGCGTAAAGAAATGGTCCAATGGATACCAACGTGCTCCGACAACGCCAATCATAACATTGTCTGCCCAAATATCCAGGCCACCCGTTGCAGTAAAATTTCTGGTAATAAAATAGTTGAACTCTCCACCGACTTGTGCCTTCTGTACAAATCCTTCATTGTCTGTTTTGACGACGTCGAATGCGCCCCCCACGAGGAAATCATTGGATTTCTGCGAAAATGAATGGAACGACACAAGCACAAGTGTGAATACCAGAAAATGCATTCTCCGCATAGTTACAAGATGTAATTGCTAACGGGTGACTATTGATTATTGGATTTCTTGCTATGCCATCCCCTATAACTATTGGGGTCTGTACGTCGAAAAGAGGATTTATGATCATTCTTTCTCGTGTTGGCATTTTGTTGTTGTTTATGAACAACTGGCATGCCCACGTGTAAAGGTTTATAAGGATGGTCTTCAACGACTGGTATTGTTTTTTTGATCAGCTTATGAATGTCGCTTAGAAATTCTTTCTCATCTTCATCACAGAAAGAGAATGATGTACCGTTCGCACCGGCCCGTCCTGTGCGACCGATTCTGTGCACATATGTTTCGGGTACGTTCGGCAGTTCAAAGTTAATGACATGTGAAAGATCATCGACATCAATCCCACGCGCTGCGATGTCGGTGGCGACTAATACGCGTGTTTGCTGTGACTTAAAATTGGCAAGTGCACGCTGGCGAGCTCCCTGGGATTTGTCGCCGTGAATTGCCTCGGCTCGCACACCGGATTTCGCAAGGTCACGCGCAATACGGTCTGCTCCATGTTTGGTACGAGCGAATACCAATGCCGTTGTGATGCTCCTATCTTGTAGTATATGAAGCAACAGTTTTCTTTTTGCGCTCTTTTCTACAAAGAACACAGACTGCCGGATCGTTTCTGCTGTAGAAGAAACAGGTGCGACTTCAACTTTTTCAGGACTTATAAGAATGTTCTGCGCAAGTTTTGCAATCTCTGTTGGCATTGTAGCCGAAAACAGAATGGTTTGACGCTTCGATGGGATCCTCGAAATTATTTTTTTTACATCGTGAATAAAACCCATATCAAGCATACGATCGGCTTCATCCAGAACGAGCATTTTGAGGTTCTGTAATTTGACGAAGCGCTGATCCATAAGATCGAGAAGACGTCCCGGAGTGGCTATCAGGATGTCGACACCCGTCTTGAGCTGACTTGTTTGTGGATGTTGAGAAACACCGCCATAAATTACCGCATGTCTCAGGCGTAAATACTTTCCGTAAGAAGCAAAGCTCTCATCTATTTGTATCGCCAATTCGCGTGTAGGCGTAAGGATCAATGCTTTGATCCCCTCAGGGCCTTTGACGAAGAGTTCATCCTGATGCAAGAGTTGAAGTATTGGAATTGCGAACGCGGCGGTCTTGCCTGTTCCAGTTTGAGCGCATCCCAAAAGATCACGGCGCTGTAACAACAAGGGAATAGCCTGTGTTTGAATGGGTGTAGGTGTAGTATAACCTTCTGTTTTCAGGGCCCGCAGTACAGGCTCTATTAGATTCAATTTTTCGAATGACATTTTCTGATTTTAAATGATGAAAGAGGCTTTTATTTACCCGTCTCTACTAACGCCTCTTGATCAAACACGCACTAAAAGTGACTTTTTTGAAGAATTTGGAGGAGTGCACGGCAAAAATACAACATTATATCCAATATCCACGCGTCAAGGGAATTCCACAGTGCGTGGCGAACATGAGAAATCGAAATCCAATGTCGAATGCCCCAATAATTACTGGGCGATTGTCCATAACCGGGAATTGGGCGTGCCTTTTAAAGAATCCACGTCCAGTTGAACAGCAGCACGCACATAGGATAGACATTATTTATTTGGATTCAACACACGGATCCGACTCCCAACTTCGAATGTCCAAATCACAATGTCGAAAGAAGTTTGCTTAATTGAGAGTATCATGGACAGGCTCCCCCCTCATAAGGCTTTTGCGTTTCGCTTCATCCTTTTGCCAGCGATATACCCATGAAAATCCAAACGGTCCGGTGTAGTAATCTTTAGATTGATAGATCTTATCCTTTAGGGCATCATCCAGTGTTATGAATTTGTATCCTGTTTTCGAGAGCGCCGAAAGCAGGTCCGTAAGGTAATAGGCATTCAATTGATTATCGTGGCACAGATAGATATGCCTGACGTTTCTGCCATAGACATCATTGCAAATCTTTTCAAAATATTCGAATAAACTTATCGTATATGAGATATAAGCCCGTGCGATCTTTTCAGCTTTTTCTCCATCTCCCTTTGTTAGCGCCTCTTCGTAGGCGGTATTAAACATCCAGTCCTCGCTCTCAATTGTAAAAGGTGTGTTAACGTAGCCACTCGACTTCAAATACTCTTTTATTTGATGATGGGCAGCACTGTCTTTGCCCATGCTATTGTACGGAAAACGAAAATACCTTGGTCTGCTTTTTAATATTTCCTTCGTTATTAACGACCCTTTCTCTACATCCTCCCTGAAGGCTTCAAACGTAGTATCTGAATAATTTAGATGGCTGTAGGAGTGATTTCCAGCCGTTATGTGCGGGCTCTTTAACCATTTCGTAAGGCATTCCTTGTTGTCAGCCTGGAGTTGATTAGTGTAGATATTTTTTTCATTTATAAAGATTGTAACCGGCAGTTCCAAAAGGTTGATAACGCTCAACAAATTTGACGAAAATTCGTGGCCTGCAAATCGTTTAGTGTTAGGAACATCATCTATCGTAATGGCTACTTCTTTGTTTTGTGCAATGCCCAAATGAACCGACGACAATAACCACAATATAACAGCGAGCTTTTTCATCATTTTCAAAAGTAAATGGAAAATGCCATTAATCATTACGTATTAATCGACTGATGATAGTTTCCAGCGATGCTGACTCCAGTTCGATACGGTTTGATGAGCCGCTGTTATTTTTCCATTTGATAAGTTTTATCATTCCGGCGGCAATTTCAATGCCTGTGATATCTCCGTCATCAAAACAACAGCACCCGGTATTGAAGTAACAGGGCTTCACATCCTTGTATAAAGTACCATCTTTTTGTCGCTGTATGCGTTCATAGTGCGTTAACGACTCGAACACCGGTTGATGCGTGTGGCCCGTGATAAGAAATATTCCTTCCTGCTCGTACGACCACTCGTACATCAGCCTGTTGTGTTCAGTCTTTAGAGTATCGTTGAATGCCGGCGTGTTTGGGTTGATGCGCAGGTAGGACTGAAGCGGTGCCCAAATATTGGAGATGAAGAACTTGCTGAAAAAATTTCCATCACTCTGCAAGTCACCCTGGTGGCCGTGTGTGCAAAAAATAGAGAACATCTTTCCATCCGACGTGCCTTCAAGAATTATTCCCTCAAGCGCGACTATTTCGGCGCCGTAGATCTCCTGGAGTTCTTTTTCTGAAAGCGGGTTGATCTCCCAGTCAAGATCATGATTACCGAACACTTTCGTGAAGCATTGTCTTTGCAGGAATTTCTTCTCAGCTTCAAAAGAGTCTTTATTGAATTTTTTGACCTGAGATAATGTGTTTTCCCACAATTCTTCCGAGTCGCCGAGGGTAATAAGATGAAATCCTTTTGAATTGTAGTAATCAAGCGCTGCCAGATAATTTGATTCCGCTAATTGGAAATCGTCGGCACCGTTTTTAATGCCTTTGTGCTGGTCCGAAAAAATAATAAAGCTGTCCGTTTTCGCATCGAAAGGAATAACCAATCCTTTTTTTCCCGCTGTAGTACGTATCTTGTGTTTGAGCTTCGTTAATGCGTTAAAGATCCGATCTCGGTCCGGGTTTGAGGAAATTAAGCCAGCGATCCATCTTATCGGCCGTAATAACAGATAGCGAATAATCTTTTGCATCAATCGGAAAGAACCATGGTCGCTGTAACAAAATACACAGGTAATTGTGTCATTTCATGTTCATTCAAAGATATTTTTTGCCATCAATAAAATAAATGAATTGGCGCACAAAATTCCCCGGCAATTGCTAAATCATCGCTTCATGGAATTCGATATCTTGAAGATACAAATCCATACAACAACCGTCATGAAATACATTGTCTTCGCATTTTGCTTGCTGTCAGGTGTCTGCTTTGCGCAAGAAAAGCCTATAGGCATTTTTCAGGATCATCTTGATATTGGCAATCCCAAGAATGCCGGATCCACACAGTACAATACGAATGCACAAACCTATAATCTCAAGGGGGCGGGTTATAACATCTGGTTTAACAGGGACGAATTTCAATTCGCATACCAAAAGCTCAAAGGAAATTTTATTGTCACCGCGGACTTTGAGTTTGTCGGCAGTGGAACTGATGCACACCGAAAGATTGGATGGATGGTGAGGGCATCAAAAGATGACAATGCGATGCATGCGAGTGCGGTGGCTCACGGTGACGGATTAACTGTTCTGCAATGGAGAAGGCTACGTGGTGCATTTATGAGGGATCCGGAGGACCAGATCTTCACACCAAAGAAAAATTACCGGACAATTCAACTCGAGCGTGACGGTAAGGAAATAATCATGCGCGCCGCTCATCCTGGAGAGTCGCTGCAAACGATCGGTTCTATCGTGCTTGAAGATATGCCAGATGAGGTATTAACTGGCCTGTTCATTAGCTCCCATAACCCGGATATTGTTGAAGAAGCAAATGTCTGGAACGTGCGTATAGATCAACCGGTGCCAGACACCTATAATCCGGGGAAGGAGGGATGGCTTGGCTGCAGGTTGGAGATCATGAATGTATTCGACGGCCGGAGAAAAGTGATCCACGAAGAAGGGGGGCGTTTCGAAGCACCCAACTGGATGCCGGATGGAAAGACGTTAATTGTCAATAAAGATGGTTCGTTGTATAAGATTCCCGTAGAAGGAGGGGAGTTGGAAAAGATAAATACTGGAACGGCTAACCGGAACAATAACGACCACGGAATATCATTTGATGGTAAAATGCTTGCATTAAGTCATCATCGTGAGGGATTACCAGGAGGTGGCTCGACAGTTTATGTAGTGCCGATTGAAGGAGGAACTCCCAAACAAATTACGGAAGCTACACCCTCATACTGGCACGGATGGGCGCCGAACAACAAAGAAGTAGTTTTTGTTGGACAACGCGACGGGAAAAATTATGACATCTATAAGATCCCGGTGAATGGAGGCAAGGAAACTAAGCTCACGAACAATAACGGAACTCACGCGGATGGTCCCGAATATTCGCCGGACGGAAAATATATTTATTACAACGGCAGCCAGTCAGGTACCATGCAGATCTGGCGAATGAAACCTGACGGCTCTGGCCAAGAACAATTGACCTTCGATGAAACTAACAATTGGTTTCCGCACATTTCACCCGATGGGAAATGGATTGTTTTTATTTCGTTCCCATCAACCATTCCTGTGAGTTCCCATCCTTCCTACAAACGTGTAGCATTGAAATTGATGCCCGTGTCAGGTGGCGCCCCTAAGGTCATTGCGTATCTGTATGGTGGCCAGGGAACGATCAATGTTCCTTCGTGGTCCCCGGACAGTAAGTCGATTGCCTTCGTAAGCAATTCGGGAAGGTAGGCAGGTTATCCGTTATCCGTTAATTGTTAATCGTTAATCGTTAATTGTTAATCGGTGGGTACCTAACTGGTGGGAGAGGTCCCTAATGAACCAACCTTAATTGCATCAAAATTAATTGTACGCGGCGCAACGCCCGTTGAATTTTCGGAAGCAATACGCGTCATTTGGATATTGATGTTCTTGCATTGCTTTCATAATGATTGAAATAAAAAACGCGGTTGTCATTAAAAGCGGCAACAAACTTTTTGACAATTTCAGCTGGACGATTAACGACGGCGAGCATTGGGTGATAACGGGACCGAATGGATGCGGTAAGACCACGTTGCTTGAATTAATTTCGGGTGCTATTCATCTCCCGCACGGCGAACTGATATTTAATTTTATTGCGGGAGATACTTGGGACGAGCGATACCTTCAACGCAAGCGCAAGATCCACTATATTCCGGCCAATGCCATACACACCTTGTTGAGTGAAGCGCAGGGCCTTTACTACCAGCAACGATACTATAGCATCGGCGACGAACGCATTCCGCTGGTCATGGACGTTCTGGGAAAAGCGAGAGAAGAAATTAAAAGTTTGCCTATTCCGGAAAGCTTTTCGATAGATCATTTACTAAACCTTGAAGTGACTAGGTTATCAAATGGTCAGCTGAAAAAAGTGCTGCTTCTGAAAGCGTTGCTTACGGAAATACCGAAAGTCTTATTGTTGGACTATCCTTTCGAGGGCCTCGACTTTGATAGCCGCGAAGATCTTTGTGACTTTATCGATTTTTTGGCTTCGACGTATGCTGTCCAGATAATTCTTGTCGATAATCATCATCATTTGCCGAAGGTTATTAACCGGAGGCTTGTGCTGAACTCTTTTACGGTCGAACGGGAAGAAGCTGTAGTTGGATCCGTGACCGTTGCTCTTCCCATAAACACGGCTTCTAACTCTAATGACTCGCATTCACGGATACCCGTTGTCGAAATACGTGAACTTAAGATTCAATATGGGGATCAGATTGTGTTGCAGAATTTCAACTGGGCTGTACATCAGGGTGACCGTTGGGCATTGATTGGAAAGAACGGATCGGGGAAGACTACGTTGTTTAGTATGATATTCGCTGATCATCCGATGGCCTATAGCCAACAGATCTCGTTGTTCGGTCGACGAAGAGGTAGCGGCGAGTCGATATGGGATATTAAGAGACGCATTGCTTACGTCGGTCCCGAATTGGTAAGTTACCTCGCACCCAAGAGCATCGGGTTGTCTGCCCGTGACTATATACGGAGTGTTAATAAAAAGCTGAATGAGAGCAACCTTAGCGCGCTGGTTACTCACTTTGCCGCCCAAGATTTTATTGGCAAGCCTGTCAGGTTTCTCTCGTCCGGAGAATTGCAATTGATGGCTATCATGAATTGTTTTCTCACGGAGAAAGAACTACTGCTATTGGACGAACCATTTCAGTTCCTGGATCCTTTGCAACGACGAAACCTGAGTCGGTTCCTGCAAAGTCATCTTCATCCGGAGACTACATTGATTTTGATCACACATTATGCTGATGACCTCGCGGAGTGGACGAACCATACTAAGAAGGTATAGGGGTATAGGGGTATAGAGGTATAGGGAGGGATGAGGGATGAGGAATGAGGAATGGTGGGATCATTTCGTGAATTGCTTGATCCGCTGGAAAAGGGCTTTAGCCCTGAGTGCGCATTTGATTTTCTGCACTCTATACCCTATACCTTTATACCTCTATACCTCTATAACGGGAAAAGATTATCTCTTCTTCCGCACAAGGCTGTCGGGAGGATATTGGGATTTGAGTGTATCCATTTGAGCCTTAGCCCAAGCGATTAGCATCTTCTTTTGCTCATCCGTAAGATTTGCTTGGGAATGCAGGCCCAACCATGTATATGATGGCAATGGCATTTCGCCTTCTTCAACAACCTCTTCAATCTCTTCGAATTTATGATTTTGTTCAGCGATTGGCGCGGAAGTGAAATCAGAAAAATTCAGGTGACCTTTACCATGTTTAATATGATTGTCCAACCACCATGCTACTGGCTGAATGTTGGAATACCACGGATATTCGGTACGGTTGCTGTGGCAATCATTACATGCAACGGAAAGGGTATTCTTAACTTCCTCGTTCATGGCGTAACGTGTGGTTACGTCGTTTTTGTTTTCGCCGGAAAGGTTCTTTTCAGGTCTGAAGAATTGAATGACGACGAGTACGACTGCTACGGCGGTAAGGATTTTGGTTTTCATGCGGCAAAATATTTTGGCAAGGAAAGAAATATTCGCGGTATTTGAAATAATGGCGTATACCCGGATGAGGGTAGGTACGCCGATGATGGGAAACTTTTTGTCAAGAATTTTCGTACCTATGCATGATCGATATATTTATATCCATCAATATTTCATGATTTTAAGTCTTAAACAGGTCGAAAAAATATCAAAGGCGCTCGGCGATGCCAACCGACTCAAGATATTACAGCATATCTCCAAGAAGGGTGGGTGTGGTCAATGCGCCGAGATTCAGGAGATTGTAGACCTCACCCAGCCCTCAATTAGCCACCATATCAAAATTCTGTTGGAGGCAGGCCTAATTGAGACCGAAAAAGAGGGTAGAAATCACAAATACAACCTAAATGAGCAGTTAATCAAGGATTATACTGCAGCGGTTAACATG
>Ga0111538_10010523_pt1 | contig 12298 bp, 10 predicted proteins | sample SoiMethybrSBSTD1_FD_79669 | JGI IMG/M metagenome (GOLD analysis project Ga0111538, IMG submission 79669) | Bulk soil microbial communities from a Populus tree surrounding site in Tennessee, USA - Soil MetaG P. TD hybrid SBSTD1 (version 2)... | ecosystem: Environmental > Terrestrial > Soil >...
ACCGGACGCCCCTGACGAACCTCCGCGGTCGGCGGGCGAATCAGGTACCGCTGCCTGATCCGCGCGGGACCGAGTAGGCAAGAGCTACCGCTCCGCCACCGCCGCGACGAGGCGGTCGATCTCCTCGGCGGTCGTGTAGAGCACGATGCTCGCGCGGATCGCGCCCCCCGTCTCGGCGAAGCCGTAGCGGCTCATCAGCTCGTAGGCGTAATTGTCGCCATCCCACACGTCGATTCCCTCACCGGCCAGGCGGGCGGCGAGGACCGCTGGTGTGTACCCGTCCACGACGAAGGACACCGTCGAGGTGCGCAGGCGCGGCGCTCCCAGCAGGCGCACCCCGTCAATGGCGGAGAGGCCGGCGAGCAGCCGGTCGAGAAGGCCCTGGAGTCGCGGCTCGATGGCGGCGAATGTGGTGAGGAGCCGGGTCCGCCGATCCCCGGACGCATCGGTGAGGCCGGCGAGCCAGTCCACGGTGGCGCACACGCCGGCGAGCAGCTCGAACGGTGGAGTGCCGTGCTCGAAGCGACCCGGTACCCCGTCCGGCGCCGGGATCAGCTTCGCCGGTCGCAGGTCCTCCAGCAGAGCAGGGTCAGCGACGACCGCGCCCGTGTGCGGCCCGCAGAACTTGTAGGACGAGCACGCGTAGAAGTCGGCCTCCAGCGCGGCCACGTCGGTCGGCACATGCGGGGTCGCGTGTACGCCATCGACGTACGCAAGCCCGCCGGCGTTGTGTGTCGCGTCGCAGATCGCGCGCACGTCGGGCCGGGTGCCGATTGCGTTCGAGGCGGCGGTCACCGCGACCAGCCGGGTGCGGTTGCTGAGCACGCGCTCGACCGACTCGAGGGGCAGCTCGCCGGTCTCGACGTCGAATTCCGCGACGCGCACGGTTGCGCCGGCACGCTCTGCGGCCAGCCGCCAGGGCCGGATATTCGCGTCGTGGTCGAGCGAGGTCACGACCACCTCGTCGCCCGGCCCCCAGCCGCGCGAGAGCGTGTCGGCGATGCGGAATGTCAGCGTCGTCATGTTCGGTCCCAGGACGACCCCCTCCGCCACGCCGCCGACGAGATCGGCGATCGCGGACCGGGCCTCTGCCAGGGCCCGAGTGCTCACGTGGCTGGCGGCAAATGCGCCGCCGGCGTTCGCCATCGCCGTCACGAGGGCCTCCGCGACGGCGTCGACGACCACCTGCGGCACCTGGGTCCCCGCCGCACCGTCGAGGGCCGCGACCTCAGGCGACAGCCCAGGGAACTGAGCACGGAGAGCGTCGGTAGAAAGGAGCTGAGGCTCGGCTTGCTGGTCCTTGATCATCGTGCCCATTCGGCACGGGCGCGGTGCAGCTGCTCCACCTTCTCCTCGGACATCGCCCGCGCAGTATCGCGCGCGGGCGATTCGTGGGCGCGGCTGGCTTCAACCCGCGACCCCCCGCGTGTGAAGCCGACGTCTAATGTGGAGCAGCTTGGGCTTCCGCGTGGCGCTGCTCCGACCCGAGCAAGAGAGCGCCGATCAGGAAGCACAGCGCTCCCAGCGCGGTGCCCCAGTTGGCGGGTGCCAGGGCGAGCACCGACCCGGTTGACGGCACGACGTAGGAGGCGATCGCCGAGACGCCGAACAGCACGCATCCTGCCAGGTTGACGGCGGCCATAACCCACGCGGGGTCGCGCTGATTCGGGCGCCATTGTGCCGGCAGCACATGCGGCCCGGTGGTTACGCCGTAGGCAAGCGCCCCCGAGACCAGAAAGCACGCGGACCCGAACAGGTCCGGCGCCCAGACGAGCCTGTTCTGCTCGTGCGTGGATAGCCCAGTCTGCAGGGCGTGGAAGGTGCTGGCGTTGAACAACAGGGTGCCGACGAACTGGATCGCCGCGCTCCACCAGGAGGCGTCCGCGAAGCGCCGTCCGCGTCGTAGCGTGCCCTCGCGCAGCTCCAGCGCTGCGGCCACGGTGAAGAAGATCGAGCCGGCGAAGAAGACGGCGCTGTCGGCACCCTGGCCGACCGCTTGGACGAAGCCGGGAAACGGCCCGACGAAGAAACACGCCGACCCGATTGCGAAGCCCGCTGCAAGCCAGCGGTCCCAGTCAACCGCCGAGGGGCGTCGGCGTGCGGGGGCAAGTGCGTGGCCGATCATTGCGTTACCGACGGCAGAACGTTGGCGAGTGGCGCAGGCAATGCGCTGGTCAGGTCAAGCGCTCGGACTCGGCCTCGAGCTGGGTGTAGTAGCCGCCGGCTGCCCGCAGCTCCGCGGGTGAGCCCTGCTCGACGACGCGCCCGGCATCGAGCACCACAACGCGGGCGGCGCCTCGGATGGTGCTCATCCGGTGGGCGACGACCAGCGAGGTGCGCCCGGCGAGCAGCCGCGCGAGGCCGTACTGGACGCGCGCCTCCGTGGCGACGTCGATGCTCGACGTGGCCTCGTCGAGCACGAGGATGTGGGGGTCGACGATGATCGCCCGCGCGAGCGAGACGAGCTGGCGCTGCCCGCCGGAGAGTCGCTCACCTCGCTCGCCGACCTCCGTGTGGAGACCATCGGGCAGCCGCTCGAACACCTCGAGCGCGTCGACGGCTTCGGCGGCGGCCCGCACATCGTCGACGCTCGCGCCGGGCCTGGCCCAGCCGATGTTGTGAGCCACGCTGCCGGCGAACAGGAACGGCTCCTGGCTGACCAGCGCGACCTGGCGCCGCACGCTTCCGAGATCCAGCTGGTTCAAGTCGACGCCGTCGTAGCGCACGCAGCCGCCCTGCGGTCGGTAGAACCCGAGCGCGAGCTTGATCAGCGTGCTCTTGCCCGAGCCGGAGTGTCCGGTGAACGCCACGGTCTGACCGGCCCCGATGCTGATGTTGACGTCGTGGATGATCCACCGCTCCTCCTCGTAGGCGAACCGCACGTCCTCGAAGGCCAGCTCGCCGCGGAGGTCGGGCGCCTGGCGGCGGCCGGGGAGCTGGCCGGGGTCCGGCGGCTCGGCGAGGATCTCGTCGAGCTTCTCGAGCGCGGTTGCCGCCTGCTGGAAGTCACCGGCCAGCGCGGTCATGTGCGGAAGAGGGGCGAGCGCCTGGCGCAGGTAGGCGGTGAAGGACACGATCAGGCCTACCTCGAAGGCGCCGCCCACGGCCTGGCGCGCGCCGTACACGATGACCGCGGCGATCGTCACCGCAATGATGAGCTCGATGAGCGGACGGATCGTGCGCCAGAGCGCGTTCGAACGCAACACCCGCATCTGGGTCTCGGCGTTGTGGCGCTCGAAGGCGGCCAGGTGCCGCTCCTCCTGCCCGAACGCGCGCACGACGGCCCGTCCGGAGAGACCTTCCGCCATGTACGTCGTGACCTGCGCGAGCGCGTCGCTGGCCTTCCGCCATGCGGGTCCCGCCACGCGCTGAAACGAGGCCGCCACGATGACGACGAGCGGGAACACGAACGCCGCCACCAATGACATCCGCCAGTCGAGCACGAGCAGGACGACGACCGTCCCGACCACCAGGAGCAGGTCCGAGACGAGCTGGTTCAATCCTCCTGTCACGACGTTGTTGAGCGCCTCCACGTCGTTGGTAACCCTCGACATGACGCGCCCCGCGCTCGCCCGGTCGTAGTAGCGCATCGACACCCTCTGGAGATGTTCGACCAGCCGGAAGCGGAGGTCCATCAGCGCCCGCTGACCGAAGTCGCCCACGAGCCACGTCTCCACCATCTCGGCCAACCACGCGACGGCGAGCGCGACGACGAGTGCGATCGCGATAACGACGAGCTGCCGCGTCGACCCGGTCAGGACGACGTCGTCAACGACGCGGCCGGCGAGGTACGGCGGGGCCAGCTTGGCCGCGGTCCCGAGCACCGTCGCGGTCAGGGCCGCCACCACCCGGGGGCGGTAGGGCTCGAGCAGCTCGCGCAGCAACGCGATTCGGCCGCGCGCGGCCACGCCTGCCGAAGTGGCGCTCATGGCTCGCTCCGATCTGGATCGCCGGCGGCATCGGCGCCGACGAGCGCTCGATAGCGGGCGCTAGAACGCAGTAGCGCGTCGTGCTTGCCGCGTTCGACGATCCGGCCGCCCTCGAGCATCAGCACCTCGTCGGCACGGCGCAAGACCGCGGGCCGATAGCCGACCACGATGCGAGTGGGCGGCGCGGCGGTGCGCCGGGTGCCCAGCTCGTCGAGGACGGCGGCCTCGGTCAGCGCGTCGAGGTTGCCGGTCGCGTTGTCGAGCAGCAGGACCGCCGGCCCTGCCAAGAGCGCCCGCGCCAGCGCGACCCGTTGGCGCTGGCCCCCCGACAGGCCAACCCCGCGATCGCCGAGGATCGTGTCGTACCCGTCGGGCAGGGCCGCGATGAAGTCGTGCGCCTGTGCCGCGCGCGCCGCTGCCTCCACGTCCGCAGGCGAAGCGTCCGGCCGCGCGTAGGCGATGTTCTCCCTCAGCGTGCCCGAGAATATGAAGTTGTCGTCAGTCGCGGTCCCGACGGCGTGCCGGAGCGATCCGATCTCCACCTCGTCGACCGGCGCCCCGGCGACCTCGATGGTCCCGCCGCCGGCGTCGCGCAGGCGGTTGACGAGCGCGAGCAGCGTGGACTTCCCGGACCCGGTCGTCCCCAGCACCGCGACCGTCCGGCCAGCGGGGACGTCGAGGTCGACTCCATCGAGAATCGGATCGCCTCCGGGGGTGTCGGCCCGCACGTCACGCATCCGCACCCCCGCCGGTGCGACTGGCAGGGCCGGTTCGTCGGGGGAGCGCTGCACCGGTTCTCGCAACGCCTCGACCACGCGCCGAAGGCTTGCGAACGCCGGCTGGGCCTGTCCGAGCGTCAGGCCGACCGCCTGCACCGAGGGAACCAGCATCACGACGTACGTGTAGAAGACCGAGAAGTCGACGACCGAGAGGTCCCCGGAGATTGCCAGTCGCCCACCGACGATCACCACCGCTGCCGAACCGACGAGCGGGAGCATGTCGACCGCCGTCAGCGAGCGAGCGCCCATCCGGTTGACCGCCAGGGAGGCGTCCAGCACCCGCTCGGCGGCGCGGGAGAAGTGCTCGAGCTGCCCGGCCTCGCGCGCGTAGGCGCGCACGGTCGCCGTCCCGGCGATCGTCTCCTGCAGCGACGTCGTGAGCGCTCCCATCGCGCGGCGGGCCTCGAGCAGCTTCGGCCTGACCCGGTGTGTATAGATGGCCAGGATCACCACGCCGACCGGCAGCGGCGCGAGCGCGAGTAGCGCGAGCAGCGGTTGCAGCCAGACCATGATCACGCCGGCGAGCACCATCGTGACGACGCCCTGAAGGCCGCGGGTGAGCCGATTCCCCACGAACTGCGCGATCGGGAGCAGCTCGGTGCTGGCAAGCGAGACCAGGTCGCCGGTCGACCGAGAGTCCAGCACCCGCGGGTCGACGACCTGGAAGTGGCGGTAGAGCCGGGAGCGCAGGTCGGTCTCGATCGCGGCCGAGACCCGACTGTTGACCACGCCAGCGCCGGCGGAGAAGGTCGCGGCAAGCAACCCCGCCAGCGCGATCGCCAGCCCGGCGGCGAACGCGCCATTGACCCCCGAGAGGTCGCCGGCGTCGATCCGCTCGACCGCTAATCCCGTCAACACCGGCGTCACCAGCGTCATCGCGATGATTCCGAGGTTCAGCAACACCAGCAGCGCCACCGCTCCACGCTGGCGGGCGAGCAGACTCGCGGCGAACCGCAGGGCGCTATCCGTCGGCGGCGCGTCGCTCATGGCGCCCGCAGCGAGGTGAAGCTGAGGTCCCAGGCAGCGAGGTCACGATCCAGCACGCCCTTGACGTCCTCGGAGCGCAGGTTCGGGTCGCGGTTCCAAACGATCGGCACGCCGGGCGCCAGCTCAGTCGCCCGCCGGTCGGCGTCGGCCCACCGCTCGGCTCGGTCGGATTCACCGGTCGTCGTCGCCGCCGCGTCCATCAGCCGCTCCAACGAACGGTTGGACAGCCGCGACACATTGGTAGCGGCCCGGAGCCCCTGGCGGCCGAACAGCGGAGGGAGCATGGAGGCGGCGTCATCGACATCGCGCTGCCAGCGGTAGTCCAGGCAGGCAGCCACCCGGGGAGCGCGCGAGCAGGCCCGGATGAACGGTCCGAAGGAGAGGAAGCGCACGCGGCTGCGCAGTCCGAGCGCCCCGAGTGCTCGCCGGGTCGCGCCGGCGAACGCCTTCCCTGAGGCGTCGCGGCGAGCGACGAGCTCGAGCACAGGGAAACCGGTGATCCGCCCGTGCGCGTAGCCGGCTCGACGAAGATAACGGCGCGCCAGCGCGAGGTTCCCCCGGTGGGAGGCGAGGAAGTTCACACCGGGCCCCGCCTCACCTCCCGCCTCGTCGAAGCCGGGGACTCCCGGTGGGATCCAGTGGGTCGCGACCTTGCCCACCGCGGGGCCGCCAAGCGCACCGCGAAGGGCGTCTCGGTCGACCGCTGCCGAGACCGCGCGACGCACGTCAGGGTCGTCGAATGGGGCAAGCTGGGTGTTCAGCGCGATGAACGTGATCTCGCCGGCCGGCGGCAGGTCGACCTGGGCTCGACGCGTGCGCAGCGCCCGGAGGAGGTCGGCGCGCGCCGGCTCGCTCCCGTTCACCGCTGCGGAGCCGCCGAGCACACGGCGCGCGAGCGTCGCGGCTCCGGGCGAGCGCTGATCGAGCACGATCCGGTGGAGGAACGCCGGGCGGAAGTCGTCCGCCGAGTCCCAGCTGGGATTGCGCTCCAGCGTGATCCGCGGAGCGTCGGCGGCCGGGAGCAGACCGCCCCGGCTACTTGCGATCCGGTACGGGCCCGTGAACACCTGATGTCGCCCATAGGTCGAGCGCGGGAGGCGGTCGAAGCGGCGGGCATACCCGGGCGGGACCGGCGTCGCCAGCGGAAGCGTCAGGGCCTCGGCCACCAGCCGGCCGGTGGGCGCGCTGAGGTGGATCTCGAGCGTGTGGTCGTCCGGGGTCTGCAGCCCCGACGGGAGCGTCCTGCGGCCGGCCGCCACGGCGGCCACACCCTTTACGTCCGCGAAGTAGAGCTGGGCGGATGGCGAATCGACCCCGGGAAGGAATCCGCGGGCGATGCCATAGGCCACGTCGCGCGCGGTGACCTCGCGGTTCACGGGGGGCGAGAAATGGACGCCGGAGCGGATGGTGACCGTCACCTGCGTGCTGTCGTCCGAGATCTCCGGAGTCCCCTCCGCGAGGTCGGGCTGGGGCCCCTCTCGGTCGGGCCGGAATGTGTAGGGCGTGCGGTCCACCGCACGCGCGATCATCGTTCCGTAGACATCGTTGATGCGGGCGGGATCGAGGTCAGGCGAGCCCTCGAGCGAGACGACGGTCAGCGTCCCACCGCGCTCGCCCTTGATCTCATGCAAGCGCGAGAGGACCGAGCCCGTCACCGCCAGCGCCGCAATCGTCATGAGCGCTGCGGTTCCAAACACCGCGACCACGAGAACCGCATGCTTTCGCAGCCACAGCACGTGAGAGGTATATCGCGCGTCTACCGGCCGGCCATCGCGAGTGCGCTCATCGCCTACTCGCCCCACCCGTCGTACGCGCTGGTATGGCCCTTCACGTCGAACCAGTATTCGCGGAAGAAGGTGCAGCGCCCGTCGCGACCGAGCCGCGCGATGAAGCATCCGGCCGTTGTCCAATTCTGACCCTCGTTGGTCCGCGTGACCCAGAACTCGGCCGCCACGTGGTCGCCGTCGATGACCGGGCTTCCCATCCGAACGCTCGCCCGTCCCTGATCGTCGGCCTCCTTCCGGAGGTAGCCCGCGAGTGCTGCTCGCCCCACTACGGTCTCCTCGGTCGCGTGAGCGACATACACCACGTCGTCGCTGAACAGATCGGTGAACCCGGCGAAGTCCCACTCCTCCCACGCACGGCGGTAGGACTCAACGAAGCCGGCCGCACGCTCCCGTTCGATCCTGATCTCCTCCGACATCGCCCGCGCAGTATGCCCTCGTGGCACGGGCCGGGCTTGTATCGTGGAGAGGGAGGAGCGATGGCAACCGCGTCGGCAACGGCTGACGAGATCAAGGAATCGATTCTCGACACAATCGGCGAGACGCCGCTCGTGCGACTCTCGCGCCTCGACGCCGCGGTGCGCCCCCGGATCGTCGCCAAGGTCGAGATCTTCAACCCGGGCGGGTCGATCAAGGATCGGATCGCGGTGGGGCTGATCGCGGCCGCCGAGCAGGACGGCCGCCTGAAGCCGGGCGGCACGATCATCGAGCCGACGAGCGGAAACACCGGCACCGGGCTCGCGATCGTCGCGCTGCTGAAGGGTTACCGGGTGATCGCGGTGATGCCCGACAAGATGAGCAAGGAGAAGATTGACCTGCTCCGGGCCTACGGCGCCGAGGTCGTTGTCGCCCCGACCGAGGTGCCGCCCGACTCGCCGGAGTCTTACTACAGGGTCGCCGACCGGCTCACCGAGGAGATCCCGGGCGCCTTTCAGCCGAACCAGTACTTCAACCGGGCCAACCCCGAGGCCCACTACCGGACCACCGGGCCCGAGATCTGGCGGCAGACCGGTGGGCACCTGACGCACTTCGTCGCCGGTGTGGGGACCGGGGGGACGATCACGGGCACCGGCCGCTACCTGAAGGAGCACGACGACGGGATCCAGGTCATCGGCGCCGACCCGGAGGGCTCCATCTACTCCGGCGGCGAGGTGAAGCCGTACCTGGTGGAGGGCGTCGGCGAGGACTTCTGGCCCGAGAGCTTCGACCCCTCGGTGGTCGATGGCTACGTGACTGTGTCCGACCGGGACTCGTTCCTGACCACGCGCCGCCTGGCGAAGCTGGAGGGGATTCTGGCCGGCGGCTCCTCGGGCATGGTGGTCCATGCCGCGCTCCAGGTCGCTCAGGGCGTCGACGATCCCGAGGCGATGATCGTCGTCGTGCTGCCGGACGGCGGCCGCTCATACCTGTCCAAGGTCTATAACGACGCCTGGATGCGCCAGTACGGCTTCCTCGCTCGCGAGCCTCAGGTGACGGTGGGCGACGTGGTGCAGCGCAAACACGGCGAGGGCGAGATCCCGCCCCTGCTCACGGTGCAGACGCATGCCAAGGTCCGCGAGGCCGTCGCCCTCATGCACGAGCATCGAGTTTCCCAGGTACCCGTGGTTTCGGCCCACGATCCGGAGACCATCACCGGCTCGGTGACCGAACGGGGTCTGCTCAGGCACGCGGTCGAGGACGCGACCCTGCTCGACGCCGAGATCGTCGAAGTGATGGAGCCTCCTTTCCACGCCGTACCAGGCGAGGACAACGTCCGCGAGGCGGTCGACCTGCTCACCGGCCAGACGGAGGCGCTCCTGGTCACGTCGGACGGCCGGGCCATCGGGATCGTGACGCGTGCCGATCTGGTCGAATCCCTCGCCCGATGAGCCGCGTTCCGAACGACGCCGCACTCGCCACACGCATCGTGCACGCCGGTCTGGACGCCGACCCGGCGTACGGCTCGGTCATCCCGCCGATCCATCAGACCTCGACCTACGTGCAGCGGGCGCCGGGTGAGTTCGTCGGCGAGTACGACTACGCGCGCTCGGCCAACCCGACGCGAGCGGCGCTCGAGCGGGCACTGGGGGAACTGGAGGGGGGCCTCGCGTCGTGTTTCGCGAGCGGCATGGCGGCGGAGCACGCGCTGATAACGGCTGCGTGCAAGGCCGGCGACCACGTCGTTTTGCCGGGAGACCTCTACGGCGGTACCTACCGGCTCGTGGACCAGGTGCTGCGCCACTGGGGGCTGAGCTACGACCTCGTCGACCAGGGCGACCTGGCCTCGCTCGAGGCCGCGCTTCGCCCCGAGACCAGGCTGATCTGGGTGGAGACTCCCACCAACCCGCTACTGAACGTCGTCGATGTCGAAGGGGTCGTCGAGCGCTCCGGGGATGCCGTGGTCGCTGTGGACAACACGTTCGCGACGCCCGTGGTGCAGCGCCCGCTGGAGCTCGGAGCGGACGCAGTGGTGCACTCGGCGACGAAGTATCTCGGCGGCCACTCCGACGCCGTGGGCGGCGCGGTGGTGGTGCGCGATCCGGGCCTCCACGAGCGGGTGCGCTTTGTGCAGAACTCCGTCGGCGCCGTGCCGGGGCCGCTCGACTGTTTCCTCGTGCACCGCGGGCTGCGGACGCTTCACCTGCGCGTTGCCGCGCACACCGATAACGGCCGCGCGGTGAGCGAGTTCCTGGAGTCTGGGGATGGGGTGGCCGAGGTGCGCTGGCCGGGGTTCGGCGGGATGGTCTCCTTCCGCCACCCGGACGCTGTGCGGATCGCTTCGGCGACCAGCATCTTCTCGCTCGCGGAATCGCTTGGCGGCGTCGAGTCGCTTATCGAGGTGCCCCAGGCGATGACCCACCAGTCGGTCGAGGGTTCCCGGGCGGCGGTGCCGCGGGACCTGGTGCGCCTCTCCTGTGGGATCGAGGCGGCCGAGGATCTGGTCCGGGACCTCGCCGGCGCGCTGACCGACTGATGCCTCACATACAGCGAGGCGATGAGCACGACCCTAAGGCCAACTCACCTCCGGTTCGCGAACGGATGGGGTCTTTGCGGCTCCCTGTTCAAGCATCTGATTGAATAGTCGCCATGGAATCGGCGAAGGCAGACCAGCGACGTGTGGCGGGCGAGCGCACACGGGCGCGCCTCATGGATGCCGCGTTGGACCTCCTCGCGGAGCGGGGAGGGGAGGTCACTCTCCGCGAGCTGACCGATGCGGCTGACGCCAACGTGGCGGCGGTGAGCTACCACTTCGGCTCGCTGCAATCGCTGTGCGACGCGGCAATCGAGGGAGCGCTCGACCGCTATCTGGACGCTCAGCAGGCCGCGGTGAGCGCGCTGGATCCGGAATCCACGCTCGACGAATTGGCGGCGGCATTCGCCAAGCCGATGATCAGCGCCCTCACCAAGGGCGGTCGCGATCACGCGGTGATCCGCATCGTGGCCCGGGCGGGCACCGACCCGCCGAAGGGCTGGGGTCGGTTCGACGCCAGGTTCGACCGGATCCGCGCAGACGCGCTCGAGGTACTGAAGCCGAATCTGCCTGGCGTCAGGGCCGCGGAGTTGATCTTCCGAACGCGCTGTGTAGCCGGAATGCTGAACTGGCTCGCCCTCGCACCCATCGGGGCGGAGCTCAGCGGCAAGTCCGAGAAGCAGGTCGAGCGACTCCTTGTCCCGATACTCGCCGGGGCGTTCAGCGGCGCGAGCTCAGCCTGAGTCGGCGGCAGACCGACCTGCCAGCTCTCAACAGCATGCGCTTCACAGAGCGGCTAGCTGATATTCTCAATCAATCGCTTGAACTAATACTGGAAGACCGCTACAGGAGGAAGAGCAGATGAAGGTGGCACTAACAGGCGCAACGGGCTTCATCGGATCGCACGTACTGGCGGAATTGCGGGAGCACGGCCACGAGGTGACGGCCCTCGTTCCGGATGACGCTCACGCCAAAGCGGTCGCTGCAGACGGTGTCGGGGCGGTTGTGGTCGATCTCTACGACAGGCCCGGGGTCGTGAGCCTGCTGGGCGAGGCGGACGGGGCCATCCACACGGCCAGCCCCGGCGATGAAACCAGCGCGAAACTGGACGCCGCGGTCGTCGACGCGGCGATCGAGGCATTCGACGGCACGGGCAAGCCCTACCTCCACATCAGTGGGGTATGGGTCTACGGGGACAACGCCGACATCACCGAGGATTCGCCGTTCAACTCGCCCGCGATGGTTGCGTGGAGAGAGCCGATCGAGAAGCGCTTGCTCGAGGCCACTGGCCTGCGCGGAGCCGTGATCGTGTCGGGCGGCGCGTACGGCGACGGTGGGGGAGGGGTACCGGGGGTAGTGCTCGGCTCCCCCCGGGACGACGACGGCACCCTGATCATGCTCGGCAGCGGGAAGCAGCACTGGGTGACCGTGCACGTCGCGGACCTGGCCGATTTCTTCCGCCGCGTCCTGGAGAACGACTCGGCTCGCGGCTACTACGTCATCGGCGATGGACGCGATTCGACCGTTGCCGAGATCACCGAGGCGGCGGCGGTCGCTGTCGGCGCTCCGGGAGCGGTCGCCGGCTCGGATGAGGAGGCCCGGGGACGCTTGGGCGACTACTTCGCCGAGGTCCTGCTGCTCGACCAGGGCACCGAAGCGGCCAAGGCTCGGGCCGAGCTCGGCTGGAAGCCGTCCCACAAAGGGCTCGTCGAGGAGTTCCGCGAGGGCAGCTACCGCAAGCACGCGACAAACGCCTGACCGATATGGGGAGGACCAAGCGCGCATGAGCCAGCTGGTCGCTTCCTAGTTCGAGAAAGGAACCTGATGCAACCACCAGAGACCAAGAGCGTCGGGGTCATCGGCTCGGGC
>Ga0111538_10010524_pt1 | contig 12297 bp, 9 predicted proteins | sample SoiMethybrSBSTD1_FD_79669 | JGI IMG/M metagenome (GOLD analysis project Ga0111538, IMG submission 79669) | Bulk soil microbial communities from a Populus tree surrounding site in Tennessee, USA - Soil MetaG P. TD hybrid SBSTD1 (version 2)... | ecosystem: Environmental > Terrestrial > Soil > Tree...
ACGACGCCGGGCGACGACAGCACCGGCGGTGAGCTCGGCACCCCTGTGTCCTCGATGACCTTCCACGCGCCGTTGATCTTTTTCCACGCCGTCAGGAACGCGCCTTTTTCGGTCGAGGGGTTGTTGGCCGCGTTGTTGATCGTCAGCGCGTAATCGCCGGCGGTGTAGCCGAGATCGCCGGATGCGCTCACTTCGGCGCGCGTTGCCTTCCACGTCAGCGCGAAGCCGGGCGCCTTCGACAATCCGGCCAGCGTGTCGCGAATGGCCTTGTCGCCTTTCACCGACGGGGCGCCGGACATCGTGAAGGTTGCATCCGGGGCCAGGAACGATCCGAACTTGTCCATGTCGCCCACGGACTTCGCCCAGTCGGCATCAACGGCCATGAGCGCGGTCTTCTCCTGTTCGACATTCACGGTCTGGGCACACGACGCGGCGAAGGCGGCGACGACTACGAGAAGGGCAAATCTATGCATGACTCAGTCTCCTGAAAGAGCTCATCAGTCGTGAGCGAGCGTAATATAGCGGAGCTTATGAAGCGCGTCATCTTCCTATTGCTGATCTCCGCAGCGGTGCTGCGCAGCCAGTCCGCCGCGTTCGATCTGATCGTCCGGCACGGCACCCTCATCGACGGCAGCGGCAATCCGCGATTCGAGGCCGACGTCGCGATCCGCAACGGCTTTATCGCCGCCATCGGCGACCTGAGCCAGGCGACGGCGGCGCTGCAGATCGACGCCACCGCGCTCTACGTGACGCCGGGTTTCATCAACATCCACAGTCACGCGTCGCCGGATGCGCTGCCCACCGCGGTGAACATGCTGACGCAGGGCGTGACGACGGAGATCTTCAATGCGGACGGCAGCGGCCCCATTGATCTTCCACGGCAGATGACCACGCTCGCGGCGCCGGGACTCGCGGTGAACATCGGCGGCTACATCGGCTTCAACTCGGTGTGGCAGGCCGTGGTGGGGAACACCGATCGGCGCCCGACGCCCGAAGAGATCGCGCGCATGCGCGCGATGATCGCGGCCGGCCTCGATCAGGGCGCATGGGGCGTGTCGGCCGGACTCGACTACAAACCCGCGTACTTTGCTCGGACCGAGGAAGTGATCGCCGTCGTCGACGCGGCACGCGCCGCGCGTACCAACTTCACCAATCACGATCGCGTCACGCCGGAATCGAATTACAGCTCAAGGGCCGGCATCGAGGAAACGATCGCCATCGCGCAGAAGGCCGGGCTCGTGCCGATCGTCACGCACATGAAAGCGACGGGCCGCGAGAAAGGCACGGCAGGACAACTGCTCGCATCGCTGGCCGACGCGACGCGGCTCGGACACTACACCGCGGCGGATGCGTATCCGTATCTCGCCGGGCAGTCCGGGCTGGGGTCGCTCATCATTCCGGGCTGGGCGCAGGAAGGCGGCCGCGATGCGATGGTGAAGCGCTTCGCCGATCCGCCGACGCGCGCGCGGATCATCAAGGAAGCCGAAGAGGCCATCGCGGCACGGTTCGGCGGGCCGCAGAGCGTCTATATCCCGAGCACGCAGCGCGAGCTCACCGCGGTGATGAAAGAGATGAACGCCGGCGCCGGCGAAACGATCCTGCGCATTCTCGAACGGGGCCCGGATCCCGGCGCCATCCTGCACTTCGGCGCGGAAGAGGACTTGATCAAGATCCTCAAGGATCCCGTGACGTCGATGGCGTGCGATTGCGGCGCGTCCACGTCGACGCGCGTGCATCCGCGTTTCTACGGATCGTTTCCACGCGTGCTCGGCCATTACGTGCGCGAGCAGAAGATCATGACCTGGGAAGAGGCGATCAGGAAATCGTCGTGGCTGCCGGCGGCAACGATTGGCCTGGCCGATCGCGGCCTGATCGCGCCGGGGATGGCGGCGGACGTGACGATCGTCGATCCGGCCACGGTGATCGACAAGGCCACCTACGAGAATCCCGCCGTGCAGTCCGAGGGCATCCGTTTCGTGATCGTCAACGGCCTCGTCGTGCTCGAAGACGGCGTGCGCACCGCCGCGCGGAGTGGGCAGGCGTTGTATCGCACCGCCAACATGCCGAGCCGTCCGGCCCTGGGCGGGCTCAGAACGTTGACGGCTCGCGGCAGCGTCTCGGGCAAACGGATCGCGATCGCGCTGACCCAGAAAAAAGCCGACCGCGCCGCCGGCGGCACGATCACGATCGAGGGACTCGAGCCGATGACGATCGGCGTGTTGCAGGCGGCGAACGGGTGGGCCTCGGTCTCCGCGGTGTCAGGACCGCACGCGGTGAATGTGATCGTCGATCTGCACGATCCACACAACCCCGGCGCGGCGACGATTGCGGTGAACCGCGACGGCTATCCGTGGCTGCGCGGCTCGCTGCCTGCGGCCGCCGTTTCCATCACGCGTCAGTGAAGGGAGTTGTAATGGGGACTGACCCCTTAACACCGAAAACCGCTGCAATTCTTGCGATCGCTACTCTGGCGACGATTGCAGTTTCTGCGCAGACGCCTAATCGGCCGGCGCTGCAATCATTGGCGCCCGCCGATCTCGATGCGTTCATCGCGCGCACCGTGGCCGATCAACATGCGATCGGCGTCACCGTGGGCGTGATGCAGGACGGCAAGGTGATCTTCAACAAGGGCTACGGCCTGGCGAACACGGCCCGCAACACGCCGGTGACGACCAGCACGCTGTTCGCCGTCGGATCCGTCACGAAGCAGTTCACGTGCGCGATCGCGTTGCAGCTGGAACAGGAAGGAAAGCTGTCGTTCGACGATCGGGTGTCGCGCTATCGCGCCGACTTCGGTCACGCCAACGAGATCACGCTCCGCGATCTTGGCAACCACGTCTCCGGCTATCGCGACTACTATCCGCTCGACTTCGTCGATCGGCCGATGGCGAAGGAAATTGCCGAAGACGATCTGCTGAAGACCTTCACAGGCAAGCCGCTCGATTTCCCGCCAGGCTCACGTTATTCGTACAGCAATACGGGATATCTCCTGCTCGGCCAGATTGCGTCGCTGGTGAGCCGCAAGCCGTTCGATCAGCTTCTGCAGGAGCGCATCTTCACCCCGCTCGGCATGACGCTGACGCGGTTCGAGCCTGCGCGAGGCGCAGCCGGACTCGCCGAGGGCTACACGCAGTACGGTCTCGGCCCCGCCGAAGTCGCGATCCCGGAGGGCCGCGGCTGGATCGGCGCTGCAGGCGGCATCTGGTCAACGCCTGACGATTTACTGAAATGGGATCTCGCGCTGATGGACGGCAAGGTGATCAACGCGAAGTCGTGGAAGGCGATGACGATGCCGCGCGAGTTGACGGGCGGGCGGTCCAGCAACTACGGCTGCGGCCAGCAGCTGCGCGATCGCGGACCGCTGCTGGTCCTGGTGCATAGCGGCGGCGTGAGCGGCTTCGGCGCGCGCAACGCGATGATTCCCGCCACGCGATCCGCCGTGGTCGTGATGGCGAACGCCGATTATTCGGGCGGCGTTCTCGATGCCATCCAGGAGGCGGTGCTGTCGAAGATGATGCCGGTGGCGAACGCGCCGAGGGTCGCCGGACCACCGGCGAGGGAGGCGGCGCTCGAGATGTTGCGGCAGATCCGCTCGGGCACCGTCGATCGCTCGCTGCTGAGCGATGAATACAACGCGTTCCTGACGCCGCAGCGTCTTGCCGCGATGTCCAAGTCCCTCAAGGACGCGGGCGCGATCAGCCAGATCGAGACCGGCTCGATCGGCGAGCGCGGCGGTCTCGAAGTCTCGACGCTGCGGATGCTGGCGGGGACGACGCCAATCAGCACGCTGATGTATCGCGCGCCGGACGGTAAGATCGAGGAGTTCCTGTTCAGCCGCCGATGAGCGACGCCGCAAGAAATTTTCTCCTGGCCATTCTGATGCTCGGCGTCGTCGGCCTCATGGCCGAGCTGCTGCTGCTCGCGCACTACGAAGACGCCAGTCAGTGGATTCCGCTGGTGCTGAACGCCGTCACGATGCTGCTCTGCGCGCTCGTCGCGCTGCGGCCGAGCCGCGGATTGCTCCGCCTCTTCCAGACGGTGATGGTGCTGATGATCATCAGCGGCGGGCTCGGGATGTATCTCCACCTCGGCGCCAACATGGAATTCCAGCTCGAGATGGACGCGACGCTCAGCGGCTGGGCGCTCCTGAAGAAGTCCATGGTCGCCAAGGCTCCGCCGGCGCTCGCGCCGGGGGCGATGACGCAACTGGGTCTGATTGGATTAGCCTATACGTTCGGGCACCCCGCGCTAGGGACCAGGAGGACCTCATGACTCGGTTCGTCGCATTCACGCTCGCGCTGCTGCTGGCCGCGCCGGTGTTCGCGCAAGTCGGCAAGTCACAGGGCGTCGTCGATGCCAACACGATCACGGAAGCGGAGCTCGTCAAGCTTCCGGGCATGACGCCGGCGATCGCGAAGGCGTTGATTGCCGCACGGCCGTTCGACAGCGCCACCGCGCTCAACACGTTCCTGCTCGGGCAGAAGCTGACGCAGGATCAGGCCAACGCACTCTATCGCAACATTTTCGTGAACATCAATCTCAACACCGCGAGCGCCGCGGAGATCATGTTGATCCCGGGCGCCGGCAAGCGCATGGCCCACGAGTTCGAAGAATATCGTCCGTGGAAGTCGTACGCGCAGTTCGAGAAAGAGATCGGCAAGTACGTGGATGCGAAGGAAGTCGCGCGGCTCGCGCAGTACACGTTCATTCCGCTCAATCTGAACACCGCGAGCGCGGCGGACTTCATGACGATTCCCGGCGCCGGCAAGCGCTTCGCGCACGAGTTCGAGGAATATCGTCCGTGGAAGTCGCAGGCGCAGTTCGAAAAGGAAATTGGCAAGTACACCGACGCGAAGGAAGTGAAACGCTTCTGGCGCTACATGGTGATTCAGTAGCCAGTAGCCAGTAGCCAGTAGCCAGAGTTATCTTCGCCACGGCCGTAGCACGGTGTAGACCGGTACGGCCGTAATGCTTTCGCGCTCGACGGCGATCAAGCGCCGCTTGCCGAGATGTCCGAGCGCGTCCTGCACGCCGCGCTTCGACAATCCCACGCCTTCGGCCTGCTGTGGCATTCGTTGCCATGGTAAGGCCTGCACGCCTTGAACGGCAATCGCGATCGCCGCATAGTGGTTCGCGGAGGCCATGATGATCAAGGCAGTGAAGTTCGCAAGCATCCCGGTGAGAGATCAGGACAAGGCGCTCGAGCTCTACACGAAGAAGCTCGGACTGAAGGTGGTGACCGACAGCCTGTTCGACGGCAAGCAGCGCTGGATCGAGCTGGCGATTCCGCGCGCGGAGCTGTTAGCCGGACCGTAGGCGCAAGCCGAAAGCCGTATGATGGCGTCGAATCGCTTATGGCCAAGGCCTTCGGCGTCGCACTGCGCAATCTTCGGCGGGCTCCAGCGTTCACCGGTCTCGTCGTACTGACGCTGGCGCTCGGCATCGGCAGCACCACGGCGATGTTCTCGGTCGTCGATGCGGTGCTGATCAACCCGCTGCCGTTTCCGCATTCGGAACGATTCGGCGAAATTTTCATGGTCCCTGAAAAGGGATCGGCGCGCCCGCGCGGATCGACGGCGCTGCTCAATGCGCTGGCGCGACAGACCGATCTCTTCACCGCGGTCGGCGCGTATCAATTCGGCGCTGCGAATCTGACCGGCGACGGCGAGCCCGAGATTATTGGCACGCCGCAATTATCACCAGGCATGCTGGCGATTTTCGGCGTGCAGCCAGTGCTGGGCCGATGGTTCACAGACGAAGAGGCGGCCACAGGCACGGTCGTTCTCGTTGGCGAGCGCCTCTGGCGCAGACGCTTTGGCGGCGACGCTTCGATCGTCGGCAAGACCATCATGCTCGACGATCGCCCGCATCAGGTCGTGGGCATCATGCCAGACCGGTTCCGCTTCCCGACCGGGACCGCGTTGATGTGGCGGCCGATCGATACCGCGCCAACGGCGAAGCCCCGTCCTGTCCAGGTCATCACGGTGCGCCGCCCCGAAGTGACGCGCGCGCACGTCAACGAACGGCTTCAGGCTCTCCGAGCCGAGTTGCGCGTGAGCGGGATCATTCCTCAAACCGAGAGCATCACGGTCGATGATTTGTCGCTCGCTCGACCCAACGCGCAGACGGGCAAGGCGCTGTACATGTTGTTTGGCGCGGTGGGCCTGGTGCTGCTCGTGGCGTGCGTCAACGTGATGAACCTGCTGCTCGTGCGCGGATCGGCGCGCAGCGGCGAGCTGGCGCTGATGTCGTCATTGGGCGCATCGCGCGGCGGACTCATTGGCGGCGTGTTCTGCGAGAGCCTCGTGCTGGTGACGCTGGGAGGCGCGGCAGGCATTGCGCTCGCGCGGGTGTTGCTGTCGATGATCCTCGCGGCGGCGCCGCGACAGATGTTGTTCCTCGGCCAGGCGACGTCTCAGCTCGATGGACGCGGGCTCGGATTCGCGATCGCGCTGGCGATCGCCACGTGCCTGATTTTCGGCGTGCTGCCGGCGTGGCGCGCGGGGCGTGTCGACGCCATTGATGTCCTGAAGCGGCGAGCGCAGGGTGTCGCCGGCGGCGACGAGTGGTGGCAGGGCGCGCTCGTGGCCGCGCAACTGGCGCTGGTGGTGGTATTGCTGGCCGGATCGGGCTTGCTGCTGCGAAGCTTCGGCAAACTCATCGCCGTCGATCCGGGTTTTGATGTCGAGCACATTGGCGTCGTCGACGTGCCGCTGCCGTCGAATCGCTACGGAGCGCCTGGCGCGGACCTCGCATTCATGCGCGAGCTCGAGCGCAAGGTGGAGGGCATGGGACTGCGCGCCGTCATCACGAGTGGCGCGCCGCCGCGCGGTGGCGGTATCTGGTTCGACGTCAAAGCGGAGACCGATGACGGCCGGACGATCGATCTTGGCCAGGAGGAAGTGTCTTATTCCATTGTCGACCCCGATTACTTTTCAGTGCTGGAGATTGAGATCGTTGATGGCAGGACGTTCGGCGGCGGCGATCCCGTTGATGCCGTCATCATCAACACGCTGATGGCGAAGCGCTTTTTTGGAGACACGTCGCCACTCGGCCATCGTTTCCGCATGGACGAACGCTCGCCGTGGATGACCGTTGTTGGTGTGGCGGAAGACGTGAAGCACTTGGGGCCCAGCGAAACGCGCAACGAAATGGAGTACTACCGGGCGTTGGTCGCGACGAGACCGATACTGTATTTCTCCTTTGTCGTGCGCGCGCCCGAACACCCGGCCGCTGTGGTGCAGATGGTCAAGCAGAAGGTCTGGGAACTCGATCCCAAGCTGCCGATCTCGGCTGCCGCGACGATGACCGAGCGGCTGCGCGAATCGATTGCGCGTCCCCGTTTCTACCTGACCTTGGCAGCGGCGTTTGCCGGCCTCGGTGCGCTGCTTGGCGCGATCGGCGTCTACGGCATCGCGGCTTACTGGGTCACTCGACGTCGCCGCGAAATCGCGATTCGGGTGGCCCTCGGTGCTTCGAGGCAGACCGTGATGAGCATGGTGATCGTGCGCGGCTTGAAGCTGGCGGCGATCGGCGCCGTTGCCGGCATGACGCTGGCAGCAGCGGGAACGCGGTTCATTGAATCGATGCTGTTTGGAGTCACCGGGCGCGATCCCGTGACGCTGACCGGCGTGACCGTGTTGCTCGCCGTGCTCGTGGTACTTGGTTGCCTGGTTCCCGCGCTCAAAGCGGCCCGCGTCGATCCAATGACGACGTTACGGGCAGAGTGAGGACGATGAGCAAAGCTTTCGGGGCAGCAGTCCGCAATCTTCGTCGGGCCCCAGCCTTTACGGGTCTCGTCATTGGGACGCTGGCGCTCGGCATCGGCGCCACCACCGCGATGTTCTCGGTCGTAGATGCGTCGCTGATCCGTCGTCCACCCTATCCAGGTATCGAACGGTTTGCCGAAGTGCGCGCGGCGCAACCCGGGCCCTTTCGCATGACCGGCATCCCTGGCGTGGCGATGCCGGCGCTGCGGCAAGGACTCACCGGCGTCGCCGCCGTCGAAGGCTATCAAATGGGCGCGGCCACGATCACCGGCGGCCGCGAGCCCGACCTCGTCGGCGTGCCGAGCATCACGCCGAACTTGCTGTCGTTCATCGGCGCCACGGCGCATCTCGGCAGGCTCTTCAACGAATCCGATACCGACCCTGCCGTCCGCAGTGTCATCATCAGCCATCGGCTCTGGTCGACGAACTTTGGTGCGGCGTCCGACGTCATCGGCCGCACAGTCGAAGTCGACGATGTCCCGCACACCATCGTCGGCGTGATGTCGCAGCGAATCCGATACCCGGAAGCGAACGCCGCGATCTGGAAACCGCTCAACCTCGACAAGGCGAGCCAGTCACGCCAGCGCGTGCAAACCGTGACCATCAGGCTCCCGGGTGTGAGTGAGGACGAATTCAAGGCGCGGCTGCGCTCGATCCAGGGATCGCTCAAGGACGCGAAGCTGTTGACCGACGAGCAGACGCTTGAGTCGGACATCCTCACGCAGGAACGCTTTTCCCGCGCCGACAGTCGCGGACTGTGGCTGATGTTCGGTGCGGTGTCGATGGTGCTGCTCGTCGCCTGCGTGAACGTCAGCAACCTGTTGCTGGCTCGGGCGTCGCGCGCTCAGGGCGAGATCGCGCTCAGGACGGCGCTCGGTGCGAGCCGGCGGCAGTTGATCGGCGCATCGCTCGCGGAGGCCGTGATGCTCGCGCTGACCGGCGGCATTGCGGGAATCGGTGTCGCATACCTTCTGCTGGCAGTGTTGTTGCGCATTCTGCCGCCGCAGTTGACGTATCTCGCGGCGACCATCTCCCAGATCGATCTTCGCGTGCTGCTGTTCGCGATGACGATATCGCTCGTCACCGCCGTGTTCTCCGGCCTGGTGCCAGCGTTCCGATCGTCGAAAGCGGATCCGATTGACGCGATCAAGCAGCACAGCGCTTCCGTGATCGGCGCGCGCAATGAATGGTGGCAGGCATCATTGCTCGCCGCGCAGTTGTCGCTGGTCCTGGTTCTGCTCACCGGCGCCGGATTGCTGTGGCGGAGCTTCATGACGCTCACGAGCGTCGATCCCGGATTCAAGTCCGAGGGACTGACGCTGGTGAACGCGAATATCACATCGAACCGCTACTCGGGTACGAACGCCGGCGCGCTACTGATGCAGCAGCTCGAGGCGCGTCTCGAAAGCAGCGGACAGATGGCGGTGACGATCGCCACCGGCGCGCCGGTCTTTGGCTTCGGTGTCTACGGCAACATCAAACCCGAAGCCGATGGCGGCCTGGCGAGGGATTTCTCAGGACAGATCCTGCCGCGCATCGAAGTCGCGCCCGACTATTTCCAGACGGTCGGCATCCCGATCGAGCAGGGCCGAACGTTCACGAGCGCGGATGGCGAAGATGCGGTCGTCATCAACAACAAGATGGCGTCATATTTCTGGGGCGATGCGTCGCCGCTCGGCCGCCGCTTCCGCACGGACGTCAAGGACCCATGGCGCACCGTCATCGGCGTCGTCGGTGATGTCAGGCAGATGGGCCTGAACGATCCGCTCTCACACGGCATGGAGATCTATTTCTCCAACCGCGATCGGATTGGCGCCGGCGGCGCGATCCTCGTGCGCAGCGACCGGCCGTCCGCGGAAGTCATCCAGGCGGTGAAACAGACGCTGTGGTCGATGGACCCGCGCATTCCGATCACCGACGCGATGTCGATGGACGATCGCATCGGCGAGTCGCTGTACCGGCAGCGGTTTTTCCTGCGCCTGTCGACGGCATTCACCGCGATCGCGACGCTCCTGGCGATGGTCGGCGTCTACGGCACCGCAGCCTACTGGGTCGCGCGTCGAAAAAGAGAGCTGGCGATCCGCATCGCCGTCGGCGCGACTCCGGGCCACATCCTTCGATCGGTGATCCTCCGCAGCGTGCGCGTAGCCATCACCGGGGGAGTGATTGGTCTGGCCATCGCGCTGGCGGGGGCGCGCGTCATGTCCGCGATGCTGTTCGCAACCGATCCTCGAGATCCGGGCGCCCTGGCCGCGGTATCGATCCTGCTGATTGTGTTCGCCGCGCTGGCGTGCGCGATGCCTGCGGTCGCCGCGGCGCGCGTCGATCCGATGACGACGTTGCGAGCGGAGTAACCAATTCGCCTTTCGCGGCAAACCTGACTGCATGAAACCGATCGCCTTCGCGCTCGCTCTGGCCGTCACGTCGTTCGCACAGACCACGACACCGCTATTCGAGCTGCCCGCCCCGACGGGGAAGCTTCCGATCGGCACGGCGCGGTGGGTCGTGACCGATGCGTCTCGCGATGAAATCTTCGCGCCGGGCAAGAAGCACGACATCGAAATCATCGCGTGGTATCCGAGCAGCGGCGCGACGCGCGTGCCGGGGTCAATCAGCGCGCCGTACGTCCGCGACAGCATGGAGGAAGTACTTAGCTTCGCGCGGCTGGCCAGGCTCGGCGACGCCTTCAACGGGCTCGAATGGGTGCAGACGCACGCCACCATCGATGCCGAGCCGGCGCAATCGCCGGCGCGCTTTCCGGTGATCCTCTTTCAGCACGGTTACACCGGCCTGCCGAGCTCGCATACCGCGTTGATGGAAGATCTCGCCTCGCACGGCTGGGCAGTCCTCAACCTGATTCATCCCTACGAAGCCACCGGCGCGATCCTCGCCGACGGCAACGTCGTGGCCTTCACCGACGAGAAGAACGCCATGCGCGGCCCGATCATGGACGTGCTCAACGAGTGGGGACCCGAAGGCGGCACGATGGAGAAGATCACCGCGGCCGCGGATGATGCGGAAAAAGAAAAACTGATGCGCGGGTATCTCGCAGCGTTGAAAAACACCGATCAAGTCGTGAAGCGGTGGACGCTCGATGCGAAGTACGCGCTCGATCATCTGCCGACGAGCGGCGCTCCAGGTCGCATCGCCTCCAGGCTCGATCTCTCGCGTCTTGGCGTTGCCGGTCACTCGATGGGCGGCGTCGCCGGCGCGCAATTCTGCGTCGAGGATCGCCGCTGCAAGGCCGCCCTCAATCTCGACGGCATCCCGCAGTACGGGACGATGATCGATACGAAGATGCCGGCGCCGTTCCTGATGGTCTATTCAGGCCGTCCCGGCCGTGCCGGCGCGAGCGACATCATCTACACGCGCGCGGCAGCGAAGTACTACCGCGTCGACGTGAAAGACACGCTGCACCTCGACTTTACCGACATGAATTTCTGGGGCGGACCATTGCGCCAGCGGGGCGCGTACGGGAAGATCGATCCAGCACGCGCCGCCGAGGTCACGCGCACGGTGGTGCGCGAATTCTTCGGCCAGGAAATCCTGAAACAGCCCTCAGCATTTCTGAGCGGCAAGCAGCCGATGACGGATGTGACCGTCGTCGAGGTCAAAAAATGAGCAGTGTCTCCGTGAAAGTGTTTGACGCCGAGGGCCGGCTGGTTGGCCCGATCGATCTGCCGCGCGTCGAGAAAACCGACGAAGAGTGGAAGGCGCAGCTGACGCCGCAGCAGTACGCGGTTGCTCGGGCGCATGGCACGGAGCGGGCGTTCTGCGGCACGCTGCTCGACAACAAGCAGGCGGGCGTCTATTCGTGCATCTGCTGCGGGCTGCCGCTGTTTGCGTCGAACGCAAAGTTCGATTCAGGCACCGGCTGGCCGAGCTTCTTCCAGCCGATCGCCGACGAGAACGTTGCCACCAAACCCGATCGCAGCTACGGCATGATGCGCGTCGAGATTCTGTGCCGGCGGTGCGATTGCCATCTCGGCCACGTGTTCATGGACGGTCCGGCACCCACACGGCAGCGGCACTGCGTGAATTCAGAGTCGCTGGCGTTTACCGGCGTCGAGGAGCTTTCTTCGCTCGCCGATTCGAGCGCGAAGTAGTCCTGGCGCGAGAACCCGCCGAAGCCTTTTGGCGAAGGCGGGGCGGTTTCTTTGCGGCCTTCTTTTTCGAAGCCGCCTTCTTAATGTCCGCCGCGATCGCATGAAGCGGTTGATACAGCATCGCCTTGGCACCGCCCGGCAAATGCAGCATCGTGGTGTGGCCGTAGCTCTCCGTGTTGATCGCCGCGTCCACGCTCACGCCCTTGGCCTTGAGATCCGCGACCGTCTTGTGAATGTCGTCGCACATGAACGAGATCTCGTGGCGCATGCCCGAGTCGTAATTTGGCCCTTCGGCCGGGTGCACGCCGATCTCCGCCGGCGGCAGCCTGAAGATCAGCCAGCCGCCTCCCGCATCGACGTGCTTGAAGCCGAACACGTCGCGCAGCATCGCGCGAAGCTTCTCGGCTTCGGAGGTGTAGAAA
>Ga0111538_10010525_pt1 | contig 12297 bp, 7 predicted proteins | sample SoiMethybrSBSTD1_FD_79669 | JGI IMG/M metagenome (GOLD analysis project Ga0111538, IMG submission 79669) | Bulk soil microbial communities from a Populus tree surrounding site in Tennessee, USA - Soil MetaG P. TD hybrid SBSTD1 (version 2)... | ecosystem: Environmental > Terrestrial > Soil > Tree...
GTCACGACGCCGCGCACGTTCATCGCCTCCGCGAGCTGCGTCGTGCTGCGCGGCGCGACGCCCGTGTTCGCCGACGTGGATCGTGACTCGCAAAACATCACCGCGCAGACCATCGAGCGCGTACTGTCGCCGCGAACCAAGGCGATCATTCTCGTGCATCTGGCGGGCTGGCCCTGCGAGATGGACGGAATTCTCGAATTGGCGCGCGCACGCGGCATCGCGGTCATCGAAGACTGCGCTCAGGCTCACGGGGCGCAATACCGCGGTCGCCCGGTCGGGAGCCTCGGGGACTTCGGCTCGTTCTCGTTCTGCCAGGACAAGATCATCACGACCGGTGGCGAGGGCGGCATGCTCGTCACCAACGATGCTGAGTCCTGGTCGCGCGGCTGGTCGTTCAAGGATCACGGCAAGAGTTTCGACGCCGTCTACAAACGCGAGCACGCTCCGGGCTTCCGCTGGCTGCACGAGTCGTTCGGCACCAACTGGCGTCTCACGGAGATACAGGCCGCGATCGGCCGCCTCCAACTGCGCAAGCTCGATGGCTGGGTGGCGCGGCGTCGCGAGCACGCGTCGCGGCTGATCGATGCACTGAGCGGCATTCCCGGTCTGCGAGTGCCGACGCCGCCCGCTCATATCCGTCACGCGTACTACAAGCTCTATGCCTTCGTGGAAGGCGATCGGCTGCGCGCATCCTGGAGCCGCGATCGCATCGTCGCGGAGATCAACGGACAGGGCGTCGCCTGCCTCATGGGTTCGTGCTCCGAGGTGTACCTCGAGAAGGCGTTCGACGGCAGCCCGTCGCGGCCGGCGCAGCGGTTGCAGGTGGCGCGCGAGCTCGGCGAGACCAGCCTCATGTTCCTGGTACATCCGACATTGAGCGAGCAGACGATCGAGCGAACGTGCACGGTTGCGCGCGACGTTATCTCACGCGCACTCAACTAGCGGCACGGGCGCCCCGGCCGGGCTCGACACAGCGTTGCATCAAGAGAGTCGCGTTGCGCAGCGAGAGTGGGATCAGCTCCGCACGCTTACGTTCCAGCGCTGCGCGCACTTCCGCGCGCCGCGCGTGCAGCTCCGCTGCCTTGGGCGCCAACGAAGCAGCCGTGAAGTCAACAGCCTCCTCGCAGTACTGTCCGATTCCCAGTGTGCGGCACAGCTCAACTGATTTCTGCTCGTACGCAATCGCGACGAAAGGCACGCCCGCCAGCAGCGAATAGATGGTCAGGTGCATGCGCATGCTGATCACGACATCGGCGCACGCGCCGATGAGAAACGGGAAGGTGCGCGGCGCGAAGCCATGCTTGCTTATCATCACGCGTGGCGTTGCAGAGCCGAGATCGTCCACGACTTCTTGCGCAATGACCGAATCGTCGTGGACATACTCCGGCCTGCCCTGGCAGGTCGAAACGAAGCAGATCGACCAATTCGTCTGCGCCAGCAGCGTGCGCACAAGCTCGACCAGCTGCTCATGGAGTCTGCGTGCGCGCTGCGGACCGTCGGCGTGTCCCGGAAAGCGCCAGCTGCGCACGCTGATGAATACCAGCGGCGACGCCCGGCTGCGCTTGAAATCCTGAATCGCGCGCAACGCCGCGGCATCTGCTGGCGGCACGCTGCCAGTTTCCGCCGTCCGCATGGCCAGCGCGGCGTCCGCGAGAAGTTCAACGCGCTGCGACTCCACGCCGATCTGCTGCAGCAGCGCGCGACTCGCTTCGTCACGCACAGTCACGATTGCGAACCGATTGAGCAGCTGCCGCAGCTCGTCGGCCGTCTGCGGTTTGGTGATCGGACCCACCGAGTGTCCGTACGCCATGTGCGGCACGCCGCTGCTCAGCGTCACCCGCATGAGGTCGCTGACGAACGTCATGTCGTAGCTGTCGTTCAAATAGCCGCCGCCGCAGTACACGACGGCATCGCAGCCGCGAATGTCGGCGACGAAGCGTCTCTCCGCGGCCGTGCCAAGACCGAGCGCCTGTCGTTGCGAATAGCTCTTGCGAAGCAGCGCGCGCGGCAGCCGCGAGGCGGGCCAGCTATCTAGCACCATTGGGCGAAGGTCGAGGTCGGGATAGTACCGGGCCGCCGCAGTCGCCCGGTGTGCAAAGACCAGAACTTCCGCGGTGGGCTGCAGCGAGCGGATCGCATCGCAGGTTCCGTAAACAATGCCTGCATCGCCGCCGTTGAGGATGACGCTGTTGACGAGCGCGAATCTCATTTCCTGCTCCGGACCATCTGCAGCATCTCAGACAGGAGTTGGCGCGCGAAAAGGGCGGCGAACCCCAGATAAGCCACGGCGCCCAGCGCGAGCAATAGCACCAGCTGGATCGTCAGCGATGTCTCGCCGAGCAGCGGCCACGAAATTCTGATCGTGGCGGCGACCGCCACTGCGAGGCCAAGCGCCGGGAGAAACGTACGCACATACTCCGCCAGGCACGGCCCAAGCAGTTGGCGCACGAGAAGTGCATAGGCGGCCGCCGTAAACGCGACCTGCATTATCAGGTAAGCGACTGCTGCTCCATAGACCTGGTTCAGCCGAATGCCGATATACAGCCCCGGCAGCTGCAGGAGGGTCTTGCCCAGGCTCCACCAGAATCCCCAGTCCGCCTTGCCCAGACCCAGCAAGAGCGCGCCGATGGGACTGCCGCTCGACCGGAGCAGTGCGACCAGCGCAAGGACTTCGACCAGGGGTATCGCCGGCCGCCAAGCGTCGCCGTAGATTGCCGGCACAATGATCGGCGCAAGCGCAGCCGTTGCGAGCGCGATTGGAAAGTTCACGGTGGACAACAGGCGAAGCATGGAAAGATAGCCTCGACGCACGCGACCCAGGTCGTCGCGAATCCTCGCAAGCACGGGGAATGCGACGCGCGTGACGATCGGCGTCACTGCGTCGAGTGGCTTGAACGCAAGCTCGAACGCCAGCGTGTAGATTCCCAGCACCTGCGCGCCGAGCATCGAGCCGATCAGCCCATGCAACAGGTAGGCGTTGAAGAAATTCGCGGCCCTGTCGCCGGTCTGATAGAGCCCGAAGCCGAGATACTCCGACAGATCGCTGCGCGCGAAATGCCACGCCGGCCGGTTACGCCACTGCACCCGCACCAGCAATGCGGTGCGAATCAGGGTGTTTGCAAGCTGGCCGAATACCAGTGCGTACACGCCTGCACCGCGCATCCCCAGCGCGACGGCAACGAGTAGGCTGGCTACGTAGCCGGAAGTGGTGGTGACGGCCAGCGACCGGAATCGGAGCTCCTTCTGCAGCAGGAACTGAAACTGCTGGCCGAACGGAGCGATCAGGAAAGCCAGGCTTGCAAGGCGCAGCGGCATCGCGAGCCGCGGCTCATTGAACAAGCCGACGATCAGTGGCGTCGCGACGTTGACGACGGCGAAAATGGCGACGCCGCAGGCTACGTTGAACCAATACAGGCTCGCGAGCTCGGCCCTCGTCGGCTCGTGACGGTAGACGATGGCGCTCGATACGCCCGCATCGGCGAACATCTGCGCAAACGCCACGACCACCACCACCATGCTGCCGAGCCCGAAGTCGGAAGGCAGCAGGAAATGCGCCAGCACGGCGGTCTGCAGGAAATTCAGTGCGGCGTTGATTCCGGTTGCAGAGGCTGTCCAGCGGATGCCGCCCGCCGCCTGCTGCCGCAGGCCATTCGGTGCTTCGGCCATCGCTCAGCAGATGCCGGCGCGCTGATCGAGCCAAACGCGCTGATGCATGCCCGCAACCATCCCGAAGAGAAGCCACGGCACCACGCCGACGTACAGCTCCTGGAAGAAGAAATACCCCGACGAGAACACGCCGTAGCCGCAGAGCGCAAGGAGCGCGGACATCCCCAGCGCTGAATGCCAAGGACGGCGATCGCGCACTAGTCGCAATGCCATGGCTGCGATCGTGAGCAGCAAAGCGTAGCGGCACAGCGCGCCAATGATGCCGTAGTTGACCAGCAGATAGACCGGCTCCACTTCAACCCCGTGTGACACGCTCTGCGATCGCTGGACCGCGTTACCGACGCCAGTCAGTACTGCGCTTGGCGAGTCGAGCAGCGCGAGTGCCGACGACACCTGGTCCACACGGCCCCCGCCGCGTTGATCGGCAAGCGTCAGGAGGCGGAACGCCAGCAGAGCCAGTCGGTCCAGCGCGAAATACAGGGCCGTGCCCGCCATCAGCGCGATCCACACCAGCCATCTGCCGAACGCCCGCAGGCCGCCGCGGCGCGCGCTCATTTCAAGCAGTCCCTTGAGCAGAAACACGGCGACGAAAGCCGCGATCGCCGCGCGCGAGGCGCTAAACAGCACATTCACCGTCGCGGCGACAAACAGCATGACGGCCGTGAGATGCCAGCCTCGCTGGCGCAGCCGCGTCGAGCCGACCAGCACGAACGGCGAAGCGACAGCCGCGCAGAACACGCTGAAGCCTCCCCATGCGACGGGATGTCCGGCCACGCCGTAGGTTCTGCGCGTCGCCAGCTCACGATCGACGAGGTGCTCGAGTTGCGCATCCGTGCGCGCATAGAGTGTTGAGAGGAAGTCGGGAACGGTGCCGGAGCCGATCTGCACGAGCCCGATCAGGCATGCCACCAGCAACATCGAAGCAAGCGCCTTGTAGGCGGGCTCGATGGAAGAATGCGAAGAAACGACGAGAAACGCGGCATAGAAGAATGTTGCCCGTTTCACGTACTGCCACATCTCGGTAGGAAATGCGGCCTGGCCGAAATACTGCGCCGTGGCGGCGAGCCCCATGAGGCAGCCATGTACGAGGATGACGAGCCATAGCGCACCGGCGAACACCGTGCTCGGCGCGAGCGTAGTGTCTCGCCCGGCGAGCATGGCCAGTGGCAGCAGTGGCAGCACGGCGAGCGCAATCAAGTCGTCCGCCCCGAGCGTGACGCCACCGATAACCACGTGCGGCAGTACGACGGTCGCCGCCATGATCGCGGACGCGAGCAGCGCGTAACGGCGCTGACGGAAATCCGCGGCCCGCGCCGGCTGTAGCGCCGTCGCAATCATCAGCTGCGCTGCCAGACAAGCCTGAGGAGCACCACGAAGAACGCCAGGATCGAGCCGCCCACCGCTCCGAGCGCGAGCAACAGCACGCGACGCGGCCGCACGAAGTCCTTAGCTTCGGGCGCCACGGCCGCGTCGATCACCCGCAGCGCATAGCCATCGCGCGAGCGGGCGAGTGCGATCGTGCTGATATTCGACTCAACCAGCCGATTGATGCTGTCCTGGATGCCGAGGATGCTGGTCTCGGCCAGCTCCTTGCGCAGGTACTCGATGCTGCGCTCCGCCTCGGCGATCGCCCGGGTACGCATGTGATCATTGATGCGGGCGACCAGCTTGTTGGCCCACTGAGCAGCGATGTGCGGATCTTGCCACTCGACCGCCAGCCGTATGAGTCCCGAGTCCTTGTCCTCGTCGACACTCAGGATCGAGCGGTCGAAGCGACGGTAGGCGTCACCTAGCGTCGGCGCGTCCTCGGAAGCAGCTGCGCCCGCGGCGCTCAGTTCCGGATACAACACTGGCATCAGCTTCTCGTCCACGATGAACTGTTCGAGAAAGCTCCGCGACTTCACCAAGGCCATCGTCTCCGCCTTGAGCCCGACGCCGTCGAGTCCACTCATGCCGACGAGCGGCGCAATGTCGCCCAGCTGGCGCATGATCCCGCCCAATGCGCCGGCAGCCGGCCCGTCGTCCTGCAAGGGGCTCAGGAGCACCTCAGCGCGATAGATCGGTGTCGCGACGAATGCAATCACTCCAGCAAGCGCTGTGCAGGCGAGGACGGTAGCGAGCGAGAACCAACGGAAATTCCAGGCGGCCATTACCACTTCTTTCAAGGTAATGCCGGAGCCCCAGGCTTCGAGCCCGCGTTCGTCGCGCCGCTCCGCGTCACGTTGCGCTACGTCGTTCATCGGTTGCGGCTCCGCAGTATGCCGTCGTATTCGTTGGCGAGCTTGTTTACCACGGCTTGCCAGGAAAATGCCTCGACCGCTTCCCGGCGCGTGGTCGCCGCCATGCGATTCAACTCGGCCGAGTCGGCCGCAATCTGGTCAAGTGCCAGAGCCAGCGAGTCGGCGGAGATATTCGGGACGATTCGCCCGCTTGCTGCGCTCACGATATTGGCTGCTCCGGCGAAGTCCGCGGCGATGATCGGCAGCCCGGCTGCCTTCGCTTCGAGCGCCACCAGCGGCATGCCCTCGTACGCCGAGGGCATGACCAGCACGTCCGCCCACTGATACTCCGCCAGAAGATCGGCGCCTTTGCGGAATCCTGGAAACGTCGTGCAGTTGGAAATTCCGAGCGACTGCGCCAGCGCTTGAAGCCGGGCTTGTTCCGGACCTGTGCCAACGATCCTCAATTGCATCGGCGACTTGCGCAGCGCCGCCGCACGAACGAGCACTTCGACGTTCTTGCGCGGGGCAAGCCTGCCGACATACAGCACCCGCAACGGCGTCCGCCCTTTGGGAGTCTCATCCGGCCGGAACGCCGCGCAGTCCACGCCATTGCCGACCACGACGATCCGCTCTCGGGCGATGCCGTAAGACTTGATCAGCTCGGCCGCAATCTGTTCGCTGATCGCGATGATCCTGGCGGCACGACGCAGCACGTGGCGCTCCAACGGCAAGCTGATCTGGCGTCGTGCGCGCTTCCACCAGCCGCCGATGCCACTCACTCTTGTCTGGCTTAACGCCAGCGCCTCGCCATAGCCTGTGGTGTGCACAGTGCATACCACCTTGTGGAGAGGCATGAGCAGCCCGAGAGGTATGTACTGCAGCACTATCAAATCGGCTTCCCGCCACAGCCGACGACCCTTCCAACTGAATATCAGCGGCCGCAGAAACGGCACGTCGGCGGCCGCCAAGAAGTGACGCGGTACGTCGGTCTCGCACTCGAGTGGCTCGTCGAACGCGACGACTTCCGCTCGATATCCACGCGCCGTGAATGCCTGCGCAAGGACATGAACGTAGCGCTCGACGCCGCCCCGGAAATGTGGGGGGCGATACCGCGTATTCACGAACAGTATCCGGAACACGGGACGTCCTGACGCAGCCTACAACGACCCGATCGCGGCCACCGCAACCGCCAGGTTGTAAACAATCGTCGTGACCGCGGTCCACAACGGTAGCGGCCGCATGCGCTCGGCATCGATCGGCACTACCACAGTATCGCCCGGCGAGAGTTGCCCAGAGCTGCCGCCGCCGAACCAAGTGCGGCTTTCCTGCGCGAGCACGCTGCCGTCGGCGCGCACGACGTAGATACGCTTGTCGTCCGCGCGCTGTGTGGTTCCGCCGCTCAATGCGATGTAGTCGCTGCGGCTCAGGCCCGTCTTGTACACATGAGCCGTCGGACTCTGCACTTCGCCGATCACCGTTACGTATTGCTTCAAGCGCGGAATAGCCAGCGTGTCGCCACCACGCAGCTCGATGTCCTCCTCACTGCGATCCTTCTGCAGTGCCGCGTTCAGATTCACGACCAGCCGCCCGGTGGGCGTCGCGTTCTGCAGTTGCGCCAGCAAAGACTGCCCGGCCGCCAACGTCGCCGCAGTATCGGGCGTGGTACCGCGAGCACCGGCGACCTGCGCGCCCTGCAGTGCTAGCAACGCTAGATCCGACTGGAGGCGTTTCGTCAGCGTTGCAATCTGCTCCCGTTCCTGTTCCTTGAGCTCCTCGCGCGTGAATACCGTGCCTCCGGGGAAGGCTTCCTCGGTCAACCCTCCAGCTCGCGCGACCACCGAGCTCAATGTCTCGCCCTTGCGAATCGGATACACGCCCGGAAAGCGCACCTCGCCCTTCAAGGTGATCGATTCCTTCTCGCGCCAATCCGGCGTTTCCTTGACGACCAGCACATCGTACGGGCGCAGCGCCACTCCGGCGTTCGCCGTGGCGTTCCCCGCGCTCACGAGATCGAGATCCAGGACTTCCGTCTTGCGTGGCTGGTCACCAGCGACCTCGAAGCGCGTCAGCTCCGCGGTCGAGGCGTAGGCGGAGTCATCGAGACCGCCGCCGGCGCGGATCAGATCGTCCACTGTCATTCCCGCCTCGAGCGGATAGTCGCCTGGCGCACGCACGCTGCCGCTGATCGTGACGATCGGCAGCGGATGGCTATCGCGCGTCTGCAGGCGCAACTCGTTCAGCACTTGCGCGAGGGCCGGCCCACGCTCGGAGTCGCGGCTAAAAACCAGCACCCGATCCTGACTCTGCAATACCGGGTCGTCGTCCGTTCCCGGATGCTCGAAGGCGCGCACCGCATCGGCCGACACGACTGCAACCTGACGTCCCGGCAGCGACTCACGACGAATCAACACGTAGCGCTGATCCGCGTTGAGCTTGAACAATTGCAGGCTGCCGAGCAGCTCCGTCAGGCGCATGCCGAGATGCCATTGATAAGCGCCGGGCCGGTGCACTTCACCTTCGAGCGTCACGCCTCGCGTGTCCTCGAAAACCTTCGGCACAGTGATCACGTCACCCGGCAGCAGCCGTTGGCCGCGGCCGGCCCCACCCGACACGTCGACGTTCATCACGCTGCGCGCGCGATCGGTATCAACGCGCTCGAGTCGCACGACGCGCGGATCCGCGTCGGGCTTGAGCCCGCCCGCCAGCTCGACCATCTCGGCGAGCGTGGTGCCGTTGCGGAATTCGTAGATCGCGGGTCGATGAATCTGACCGGCGACTGTGGCCATGCTGCCGACCGGCGGCACGAAGATCGCATCCCCCTGCCGAAGCTGCAGGTCCTTGGACGTGTCACCGCCCAGCAGCAGGTCGTACAAGTCGAGCGTCACGACAGTCGCACCGCCGCGCTTGAGTTGGATGTTGCGCAGCGACCCGACTTCCGAGACGCCGCCGCTCGTGAACAGCGCATTCGTGATCGTCGACAGGCTGCTCACCGTGTACGCGCCGGGGCGCTTCACATCACCCACGACGAAGACGCGCACCGAACGCAACTCGCCCATCGTCACGCTCGCGCGCACGCCGATCATCTGTCCCGATACTCGCTGCTCGATCTCCCGACGCACCTGGTCGAAGCTCAGCCCGGTGACCTGGATCGGCCCGAACTCCGGCACGTTCAGCGAGCCGTCGCGATTCACCACCAACAGGTAGCGAGCTGACTTCTTGCCGAACAGCTCGACCGTGACGTTGTCGCCGGGACCAATCCGATAGTCGGCGGGCACCGGCACATCAGTCGCTGGCGCGAACGTCGTCGGCACTTCACCAAAGACGTCGTAACCGAACGGCTTCAACGCCTCGATACCAACGGGTTCAACCGGCAGCAGCGTGACCGTGAAGATCAGCCCGGCGAGCCGCGGATCCGCGTTGAGCCGTTGCGCGGCCTGGAGGTCGGTGAGTCCGTTGAGAGTGATGGGCGGGAAAGTCGGCAGCGTGAGACGGCCGTCCTCGTCGAGCCGATACGGATTGCCAGCCTTGATGCGGTCGATCCGCGTGGTGAGGACAACGAGCGTCTGCTCGGTCGGCGGTGGAGTTTCGACCGGTTTGATGTCGAGCACCAGCGTGGCCCCGCCGCCGATCTTCGGCGGCCCCAACTGCACGGACTGTGGCTGTCCGAGCGCGGTCTGCGGCGCGGGAGTCGAGGTCGGTGGATTGGTGAGCTGCGTGTCGCGGCGTTCGGTGCCGCTTTGTCCCCCTACCGCATCGAGAATCGCACGCTGCTGATCGGGAGGCAGATTGCGAAAGGTCTCGATCTGCTCGGGCGTCTGTGCGCTTGCCAGCTGCGCGCCGACGACGAAGGCCACGAGGAACGTGGTTAAAGCGCGCAGGAATAGACGCAGCAGCTCCGCTGACCCGACCATCGACATGATTGACAGAATCTTTCTGGTTTTACAGAACGCGGCGGCATTCTAGGTACCGCTCGCCCCTCAAACAACCCGATTTTCCCCGAGTGCGTCACAACTTGGGAGTTTTCCACTCCTGCACCTGCGCGAGCAGGCTGCGCAAGGAAGCATCGACGCTGGCCGCCCCGGGATTCTCCAGCGCGGGCGCGAGCGAGTCCGCGAGCTTCTTGCCAAGCTCTACACCCCACTGGTCGAACGCATTGATCCCCCAGATCACGCTCTGCGTGAACACCTTGTGCTCGTAGAGGGCGATCAGCCGCCCCAGCGTTTTCGGCCCGAGGCGGCGGAACAGCACGATCGAGCTCGGACGATTGCCCGGATGAACCTTGTGGGGCGTGAGTCGCTCTATCGCGCTCTCGGGCAGGCCTTTGCCGGCGAGGTCGGCGCGGACCTGCTGCTCGGTCTGACCGAACGCGAATGCTTGCGCCTGCGCGAAGCAGTTGGCGAGCGCCAGGTCCTGCTGTTGCTGGTACGGGCTGGAGGCATTCACCGGCGCAAGGAAGTCGAGCGCGACGTTCGCCGTGCCCTGATGCAGTAGCTGGAAGAACGAGTGCTGCGCATTCGAGCCGGGCTCGCCCCACAGCACTGCGCCGGTCTGGTAGTCGACCGGTGCGCCGTCGAGCGTGGTGCGCTTGCCGTTCGATTCCATTTCGAGCTGCTGCAGGTAGGCAGGGAAGCGATGCAAGCGCTGGTCGTAGGGCAACACCGCGAGCGAATCCATGCCGAGGAAGTTGCGGTTCCAGACGGCGATCAAGCCCATCAGCGCCGGCAGGTTCTGCTCGAGCGGCGCGCTCGCGAAATGCTGGTCCATCTCGTGCCCGCCTTCCAGCATGAGCTCGAACTGATCCATGCCGAGCGCCAGCGCGACAGACAGACCAACGGCCGACCACACCGAATAACGCCCGCCGACCCAGTCCCACATCGTGAAACGGTTCTGCGGCGGGATCAGAAACGCGTCCATGGCCTTGGCGTTGGTCGAGACCGCAGCGAAGTGCCGCGCCGGAGCGCCCTCGCCCAGCCGGTCCACGATCCACTGTCGCGCGAGCTTCGCGTTGGTGAGCGTCTCCAGCGTCGTGAAGGTCTTCGAGCAGACGACGAACAGCGTGCGCGCCGGATCCGCCTTCTCCAGCACGTCCGCGAGCTGCACGCCATCGATGTTCGAGACGCAGTGCAGACGCAGATTGCGATTGCGGTAGTTGGCGAGCGCCGCGGTCGCCATCACGATGCCGAGATCCGAGCCGCCGATTCCGATGTTGACGATGTCCGTGAACGTCTTGCCGGTCGCGCCGTGAATGCGCCCGCCCTGGATGCCTTCGACGAAGTTGCGCATCTTCGCCAGGCTCGCCCGCACTTCGGGCATCACGTCGTGCCCGTCAACGAGGATCGGTCGCTCGCTGCGGTTGCGCAGGGCGATGTGCAGGACAGCGCGGTTCTCGGTGGTATTGATCTTCTCGCCGGCGAACATCGCAGCGATGCGCTGTCGCAGGCCGCGCGCTTCGGCGAGCGCGACCAGCAGCCGGATCGTTTCCTCATCGAGCAGCTGGCGCGAGAAATCGAAGTGCAGGTTCAGCTCGGTGCGCGACAGCTTCTCGCCGCGCTGCACGTTCACGGCGAATAGATCGCGCAGATGCCGCTGACGCATCTGCGCTACGTGCGCAGTCAGCGCCTGCCACTGCGGGATTTGCACCGATCAACCTGCTTTGTAGTAGTCCACGTACCAGCGTACGAAGCGCTCGACGCCGACTTCGACCGGCGTCGCCGGCCGATAGCCGACATCGCTCACCAGATCGTCGATGTCGGCAAAGGTGTCCGGCACGTCGCCGGGCTGCAGGGGCAGCAGATTCTTCTGCGCCTTGCGCCCGAGGCAACGCTCGATGCACTCGATGTAGCGCATCAGCTCGACCGGCTGGTTGTTGCCGATGTTGTAGAGGCGATACGGCGCTTTGCTCGTGCCCGGATCCGGAGCGTCGCTGTTCCATTGCGGGTTCGCCGTCGCGACCCGATCCGCAGCGCGCACCACGCCCTGCGCAATGTCGTCGATGTAAGTGAAGTCGCGGCGATGATTGCCGTAGTTGAAAACGTCGATCGGCTTGCCGGCGAGAATGTTCTTCGTGAACAGGAACAGCGCCATGTCAGGTCGTCCCCACGGACCGTACACGGTGAAGAACCGCAGTCCGGTCACGGGCAGCGCGTAGAGGTACGCATACGTGTGCGCCATCAGCTCGTTCGCCTTCTTGGTCGCGGCGTAGAACGACAGCGGGTGATCGACATTCTGATGAACGGAGAACGGCATCTTCGTGTTCGCGCCGTAGACCGAGCTGGTGGACGCATAGACGAGATGCCCGACACCGTTGTGACGGCAGCCTTCGAGGATGTTGGCGAAACCGACGACATTGCTGTCGACGTACGCGAGCGGATTCTGCAGCGAGTAGCGCACGCCGGCCTGCGCGGCGAGA
>Ga0111538_10010527_pt1 | contig 12296 bp, 9 predicted proteins | sample SoiMethybrSBSTD1_FD_79669 | JGI IMG/M metagenome (GOLD analysis project Ga0111538, IMG submission 79669) | Bulk soil microbial communities from a Populus tree surrounding site in Tennessee, USA - Soil MetaG P. TD hybrid SBSTD1 (version 2)... | ecosystem: Environmental > Terrestrial > Soil > Tree...
CAGGTGGACATGCACGATCGGCTCGCGATGCAGCTCCAGGACGATCTCACGTCCCGCATTGCCGCGACAGGCTCGCGCGCCGTACTCATCGACATCTCGTCGCTCGATACGGTGGATTCCTTCATGGGCCGGATGCTCGGCAACATCGCCGCAATGTCGCGCGTGCTCGATGCCGAGACGGTGCTGGTCGGCATGCAGCCGGCCGTGGCCATCACGCTGGTCGAGCTGGGCATGACGCTGCCGGGCGTGCGCACGGCGCTGAGCGTCGAAAAGGGCATGGAGATGCTCGCGGCATCGCTGCGGGACGCCGGCGATCATGGCTGAGGTTCTGCCGGTCGGCTCGCCCGAGCATGTCGTCATCGTCCGTCAGGCCGTGCGTCAGCGCGCCACCGACCTCGGCTTCAGCCTCGTCGATCAGACGAAGATCATCACCGCTGCCAGCGAGCTGGCGCGCAACGCACTGCAGCATGGCGGCGGCGGCCGCGCGCTCATCGAGATCATCAACGACGGCGCGCGCCGTGGCCTGCGGCTGACGTTCGAAGACACCGGGCCCGGCATTGCCGACATCGCGCTGGCGATGCGCGACGGGTACTCGACCAACGGCGGCCTGGGCCTCGGCCTCTCGGGCGCCAAACGGTTGTCGAACGAGTTCGCGATCGTCTCGGTGCCGGGCGAGGGGACGCGCGTCGTGATCACGAGGTGGAAGTGAGCGCGCACACCGTGCTGCCCGTGGCCGACGGCAGCCAGGTGCCGGCTGCGCGTCGGTGGGCGCAGGCCGCAGCCGAGACGATCGGTCTCGACGAGACCGATGCGCATCGCGCCGGGCTCGTCGTCACCGAGCTGGCGACGAACCTCATGAAACACACGCCGCACGGCGGCGCGATTTTGCTGCGCGTCACGCCGCCGCCCGAGGCCGAGGTCGAAGTGATCGCGGTCGATAGTGGTCCGGGGATGGCCGATGTGGCGCAGAGCCTCCTCGACGGTCACTCGACGGCGGGATCACCAGGCACCGGGCTCGGTGCCGTGAGGCGCCTCAGCGACGACTTCGACGTGTACTCGCAGCCCGGGCGCGGCACCGTCGTCTTTGCGCGCGTCCGGCCTGGCCGCGCGCCCGCACCCGCGCGTCGCTTCGTGTGCAGCGGCGTGTCGGTGGCGCTGGGCGGCGAGACGGTCTGTGGCGACGCGTGGACTGTGCTGCACGATCGCGGCAGGCTCATCGCGATCGTCGTGGACGGTCTCGGCCACGGCGAGGGCGCCGCCGCCGCCGCGTCCGCGGCGATGCAGGCCGTCTCGGCGAATACCTTTGACACGTCGCTCGACGCCTTGCGCGCGATGCACGAGGGCCTCCGGCCGACGCGCGGCGCCGCCGGCTCCGTGATTGGCGTGGATCCCGGGCTGGGTACGGTCACGGCCGCGGGAATCGGCAACGTCGCGGCCGTCGTCGCGGGGCATGGCACGCAGCGTCACACGGTCTCGTCGGGTGGTATTCTCGGCCACGACGTTCGCCAGTTCCGAGAATTCCAATACCCATGGGCACCGGACTCGCTGCTGGTCGTGCACTCCGACGGCCTCTCGACGCATTGGTCGCTCGACGGCTATCCGGGCCTGCGACAGCGCCATCCCGCCGTCGTCGCCGCCGTGCTGTACCGCGATTTTCAGCGTGGCCGCGACGATGTGACGGTCGTCGTCGGACGTGAAGCATGAGCTCGCCCCTTCTTTCGATCGCGATCGGCGACGAGCAGGACGTCGTGGCCGCGCGCCAGCGCGCACGCCAGATTGCTGCCGCGCTCGGATTCGATCTCACCGAGCAGACGCGCATCGCGACGGCGGTGTCGGAGATCGCGCGCAACGCGTACGCGTACGCCGCCGGCGGCCGCGTGCGCTTCGAGATCGACGGCGACCAGGCGCCGCAGCTCCTGACCGTTCGCGTCAGCGACACCGGACCGGGCATCGCGCGCCTCGATGACGTCCTCGGCGGCCGGTATCGATCGTCCACGGGGCTCGGCGTCGGCCTGGTCGGCGCGCGCCGGCTGATGGACGTGTTCGACGTGGACTCGTCGCCGCGTGGGACGACGGTGAGCCTGAAGAAACTGCTGCCGGCGCGATCGGCCCTGTTCGGGGCCTCGGACGCGGCCCGGCTCGCGGCGTCGCTGGCCGCGGCGCGTCCGTCGGGCCCGCTGGCCGAGATCCGCGAGCAGAATCAGGAGCTGATGCGCGCGCTCGACGACCTGCGGCAGCGCCAGGACGATCTGCAGCGCGTCAACCGCGAGCTCGAAGACACGAACCGCGGCGTCGTGGCGCTGTATGCCGAGCTGGACGAACGCGCCGATCACCTGCGGCGCGCCGACGAGCTGAAGACGCGCTTTCTTTCGAACATGACGCACGAGTTCCGGACGCCCGTGAACTCGATCCTCGCGCTGACGGCGCTCCTGGCCGAGCGGTTGAACGCCGACGAGGCGCAGAAAGACGAGCTGTACTACATCCGCCGGGCGGCGCAGCAGCTGGCCGAGCTCGTGGACGATCTCCTCGATCTGGCGAAGGTCGAAGCCGGCAAGATCGACGTGCATCCGAGCGTGTTCGAGGTGCGCGATCTGTTCGGCGCCCTGCGCGGCATGCTGCGACCGCTGCTCGTGAACCAGTCGCTGGCGCTGACGTTCGACGAGCCGGCCGAGCTGCCGCCGATCTGCTCAGACGAGCGCATGCTCTCGCAGATCCTGCGCAACTTCATCTCCAACTCGCTGAAGTACACCGAGCGGGGCGAGGTGCGCGTGAGCGCGTGCCTGACCGAAGCTGCCGACGAGATCGCGTTCGCCGTCAGCGACACGGGCATCGGCATTCCGCCGCAGGATCTGGAGCGCGTCTTCGATGAGTTCGTGCAGATCGAGAACCCGCTCCAGAAGCGGGTCAAAGGGACGGGCCTCGGCCTGCCGCTCTCGAAGCGGCTCGCCGAGCTGCTGGGCGGTCGCATCGTCGTGGAAAGCACGCTCGGGTCGGGATCGACCTTCACCGTCACGATCCCGCTGATGCACCCGGATGCCATGGACACGGTGCCCGCGCTCGATCACCACCGGCAGCCAGTGCTCGTGGTCGAGGACGCCGAAGTTGATCTGATGACGTACCAGCGGATCTTCGCGCCCACACGGTTTCAGATCGTACCCGCCACGTCGCTTGGCGCCGCGACACGCCTGCTCGAGGAGGTGCGGCCGGTGGCCGTCGTCCTCGACGTCCGCGTGAAGGGCGACGATTCGTGGGCGTGGCTCGCGAGCCTGAAACGGCACCAGGCGACGGCCGAGCTGCCGGTCATCGTCGTGTCAACGGTGGACGATCGTCGGAAGGGCATGGCGCTGGGCGCGGCGGCGTACGGCATCAAGCCCATCGACGCGCCGTGGCTGATCTCGACGCTCGAATCGCTCGTCTGGAGCGCCGATGCGATCCGGGTGCTGACGATCGACGATCAGGACGCCTCGCGATTCATCATCCGCGAGCTGCTGCGCGGGCGCGATCATCAGGTGTTCGAGGCCACCAGCGGGCGTGATGGCCTGCGCCAGGCGCGGCGTCTTTCGCCCGACGTGATCCTGCTCGATCTCGGTCTCGGCGACATGAACGGTGTGGACGTGTGTGAGGCACTGCGCCGCGACGCGACCACGAGCGCCGTGCCGATCGTCGTCGTCACGTCGAAGAACATCACGTCCGCGGAACGCGAGTGTCTCGGCGCCGACACACCCATCCTTTCCAAGTCCGTTCTGACACGTGAGGCGCTGCGCGACGTCGTGCGGCGCGCCGTCGCGACGTCATCGCCCCGCCGCGCGGGCCTGGAGCTGTCGTGAAACCGGGCGACGCGCTGCTCCTGCTCGTCGATGATCGTGATGCCGGCCGGTTCGTAAAGTCGCAGCTGCTCAAGCGCGCGGGCTTTCGCGTGCTAGAAGCGGCCACCGGACGCGAGGCGCTCGATCGCGCGTTCGGCGATCTGCCCGATCTGGTGATTCTCGACGTGAACCTGCCGGACATCAGCGGCGTGGAGGTGTGCCGCCGTCTGAAGCAGAGCGGGAACGTCCCCGGCATGCAGATCATGCAGCTCTCGGAGACGGCCGTGACCGACGCGGATCGGATCCGGGGCTTGAACGAGGGAGCCGACGCGTATCTGGTGGAGCCGATCAGCGGCCCGGTGCTGGTCGCGACGGTGCACGCGCTTCTGCGCGCGGGCCGGGCGGAGCGCGAACTGGCGCAGGCGCTGCGCCGCGAGAGCGAGGCGCGCGAAGAGGCCGAGCGCGCCAACCGCATGAAAGATCAGTTCCTCGCCATGGTGTCGCACGAGCTGCGCACGCCGCTCAACGCGATGACCGGATGGATCTGGCAGCTCAAGCGCGCCGCGCTCGACGAAGACGGCCGGCGGCACGCCGTCGAGGTGCTCGAGCGCAATGCCCGCATTCAGATCCAGCTCATCAACGATCTGCTCGACGTGTCGCGCATCTCGGCGGGTACGCTCGAGGTGAACCTCCAGCCCGTCGATCTGGCGGCCGTCCTGGCGGCCAGCGCGGAAGCGGCCCTCGACACGACCGCGCACCGCGACAAGAAGATCCAGCTCGAGGTGGTGGCGCCATCGGTGATGGTGGAAGCCGATTCATACCGGCTCCAGCAGATCGTGACGAATCTTCTCAACAACGCCTTTCAATTCACGCCCGCGGCGGGCAAGATCGTGATGAGCTGTGGCGTGGAGAACGGCGAGGCCTTCCTGCGCGTGAGCGATACGGGCGCGGGCATCGATCCGGCGTTTCTTCCGCACGTGTTCGAGCGCTTCCGCCAGCAGCAGAGCGGCGGGCGCCATCGCGGGCTGGGGCTCGGGCTCGCGATCGTCGATCACCTCGTCCGGCAGCATCACGGCCGTGTGTCGCTCGCGAGCGACGGCGCGGGGCAGGGCACGACGTGCACGGTGGTGCTGCCACTACTCGACGTCAGGCGCGTGTCGGCCGTCGCATCGCCCGCCGTGCGCGCATCGACGCTCAAGGGCCTTCGAGTGCTGCTCGTCGAAGACGACGCCGATGCCCGGGAAGTGCTGTCGCAGATTCTGGCCGACGCCGGGGCCACCGTCTCGGCCGTGGAATCGGCGGAAGAGGCGATCGATCGGCTGGGCGCCGGCGCGTTCGACGTGCTCGTGAGCGACATCGGTCTGCCAGGATTGAGCGGCGCCGATCTCGTGAAGTGGGTGCGGGAGCATGGCCACCGGCTGCCGGCCGTCGCCGTCACGGCGTACGCGACGACCGACGATCGCCGCCGGCTCGCGGCGGACGGGTTCGACGAGCACTTTGCCAAGCCCGTGGATCCGACGGAACTCGTGGAAGCGGTGGCGCGCCTTGGGGGCGCCGCCGGGGTGATGTGAGGTCACGATGCGCGTGCTCCTGTTTTCGATGCCGGACTCGTTCGAGCACACGCCCACGATCGCCATGCGCATGCCGAACGGCGCGCTCGCATCGCTGGCCGGCAACGTGGACCCGCATCACGACGTCGCGATCGCCGATCTCGTGCTCGCACAGGACGACGTGCCGGGCACGATTCGCCGCCTGATCCTCGAGCGCGCGCCTGACGTGGTCGGTTTCTCCGTCATGACGTTCCAGCGTCACAGCGCCCGCCGCGCCATCGCGCTGGTGCGCGCGCTGCTGCCGAAGGCCATCGTCGTCGTCGGCGGCTACGATCCCAGCCTCGCGCCGCACGAGTACGAATGCGCAGGGTCGGGCGTGGACATCATCGTGCGCGGCGAAGGCGACATCACGTTTCGCGACCTGCTGCGCGCGCTCGAACAGGGCGCGCCGCTCGATGCCATTGCCGGCTTGTCCTTCAGGCGCGACGGCAGGTTCATCCGCACGCCCGATCGCCACGTCAGCCACCTCGACGACGCGATCAAGCCGCCCAAGCGGTCCGCGCGCGTGCTCTCGGGGTACACGTTCATCGGCCGGCAGATCGACATCGTCGAAACGTCTCGTGGTTGCACGTACGACTGCAGCTTCTGCTCGATCATCGAGATGCGCGGGCGGAACTTTCACACCTGGTCGATCGACAAGGTGGTGGAGGACATCGCCGACGCGCAACGCCGCGGCGCCCGCGCGGTGTTCATCGTGGACGACAACATCTCGCTGAACGTTGCGCGCTTCAGGGCGCTCTGTGACGCCATCGTCCGCGCCGGCCTGCACCGCATCGACTACATCGTCCAGGCGATGACGAGCGCGATTGCCAGCAGCGGCGACGACCTGGCGGCGGCGATGCGCGCGGCCGGGTTCCGCTACGTCTTCCTCGGCATCGAGAACGTGCTCGACTCCGATCTCGCGTTCCTGAAGGCCGCCGCCAAGAACGCACAGCGCGAGCACGGCCGCACCGTCGGCAGCGCGACGTTGCGGGCGATCGACGTGCTGCACCGGCACGGCATGCTGGTGGTCGGCGGGCTCATCGTCGGCAACCCGGGCGACACGCGCGAATCCGTCGAGGCCAACCTCGAGTTCGCGAGGCGCTACGTGGACTGGCCGTACATCCAGCATCCGACGCCGTACCCCGGCACGCCGATGACGAAGGACTTCCGCGAGAAGCAGCTCATCGTCAACGAGGCGGTGGAGGAGTACGACGGCACGACGGCCGTGGTCCGGACAGAACATCTCGAGGCGGAGGAGATCGAATTCATGCGCTGGCGCGCCGAGCGCTGGATGAAGCTGCGCCACTTGCCCGTGGTGCTGCGTCACCAACCGGCGTTCGTCGCGAGAAATGCCGTCGGCATGATGCGTCACACCTTCCGCGGCATGCGGCTGCGCACGTGGCTGGGCCTCGAGCACGAGCGGGAAGCGTTCAGGCGGTACAAGCGGCTGCGACAGCGGGAAAGACAGTTCTTCGGTACTGGAAGCATTGAGGCAATGAGGCAATGAGGCATTGGGGCAATGAGGCAATGGGGCAATGAGGCAATGGGGCAATGAAATGCGGCAGTGGCGTAATGGGGCAGTGAGCGCCACGGCGGCATCGGCGTCACCTCACGGCCTTTGACAGCTGACAGGTATTGCCTCATTGCCCCATTAGCTCATTCGTTCATTGCAGCCATTGCCTCATTGCCTCATTGCCCCATTGCCTCATTGCCCCATTGCCCCATTGCCCCATTGCCCCATTGCCTCATTGCCCCATTGCCTCATTGCCTCATTGCCCCACTGCCTCATTGCGTCATTAACTAGAATTCAGGTGCATGTCGCGGATCATTTCCGACTACGAAGCCTATCTCTTCGGTGAAGGTCACTGGCTGCGCGCGTGGGAGAAGATGGGCGCGCGGGCGGCGACCATCGACGGCGTCGCCGGGTACTCGTTCGTCGTCTGGGCGCCGAATGCGCGCGGCGTGTCGGTGGTCGGCGACTTCAACGGGTGGGACGGGCGCACACACCCCCTGCGGAGTCTGGGCGCGAGCGGATTGTGGGAAGGATTCCTGCCTGGCGTCGGCGCCGGTGTCGTCTACAAGTTCGAGATTCACCCTCGCGTCGGTCCGCCGTTTCTCAAGGCCGATCCGTTTGCGCTGGCCGCGGAGCTGCCGTCGCGCACCGGTTCGGTCACGTCAACGTTCGGCTCGCACGTGTGGACCGACGACGGGTGGATGCGCGCGCGGAAAGAGCGGCACTGGCTCGACGCGCCGATCTCGATCTACGAGGTGCACGTCGGGTCGTGGCGGCGCAACACGCTCGAAGGACATCGGTCGCTCACGTGGCGCGAGCTGACCGCCGAGCTGGTGCCGTACGTCGTCCAGCTCGGCTACACACACGTCGAGCTGCTGCCGGTGATGGAGCACCCGTTCGACGGATCGTGGGGCTATCAGGTCACCGGGTACTTCGCGCCGACGAGCCGGTACGGCACGGCCGATGATTTCCGCGCGTTCGTGGACGCGTGCCACGCGAACCACATCGGCGTCATTCTCGACTGGGTGCCCGGCCACTTCCCCAAGGACGCGCACGGGCTCGCGCACTTCGACGGGACGGCGCTGTACGAGCACGCCGATCCACGGCAGGGCGAGCATCAGGACTGGGGCACGCTCATCTTCAACTACGGGCGGCACGAGGTCCGGAACTTCCTGCTCTCGAACGCGCTGTTCTGGCTCGAGTCGTTTCACGTGGACGGTCTGCGCGTCGATGCGGTAGCGTCGATGATCTACCTCGACTACTCACGCACCGAGGGCGAATGGGTGCCGAACGAGTACGGCGGCCGCGAGAACCTGGAGGCGATCGATTTCCTGCGCGAGTTGAACACGCTCACCCACGCGCATCATCCGGGCAGCGTCACGATCGCGGAAGAGTCCACCGCGTTTCCGGCGGTGAGCCGGCCGACGTGGGTCGGCGGCCTCGGCTTCACCTTCAAGTGGAACATGGGCTGGATGCACGACATCCTGACCTACGTCGCCAAGGATCCGATCTACCGGCGCTGGGAGCACCAGCACCTGACGTTCTCGATGCTGTACGCGTACAACGAGAACTTCGTGCTGCCGTTCTCGCACGACGAGGTCGTGCACGGCAAGGGATCGATGATCGACAAGGTGCCGGGCGACATGTGGCAGAAAGCCGCCACGCTGCGCGCGCTGTACGCGTTCATGTTCACGCACCCGGGCAAGAAGCTCATGTTCATGGGCGCCGAGATGGGGCAGTGGCGCGAGTGGAATCACGACACGTCGGTGGAGTGGCACCTGCAGTCGGACCCCATCCACGGCGGCCTGTCGCAGCTCGTCGGCGATCTCAACCGCGTGTACCGCGAAGAGCGGTCGCTGCACGAAGTGGACTTCGAGCCCGCCGGCTTCTCGTGGATCGACTGCAACGATCTCGAGTCGAGCGTGATCTCGCTCATCCGCCGTGCGCGCGATCCCCACGACTGGGTGGCCGTCGTCCTGAACTGGACGCCGATCGTGCGTCGTGACTATCGTATCGGCGTGCCGGAACCCGGCTACTACCGCGAGTTGATCAACACGGACGCGAGCCTCTACGGTGGCGGCAACGTCGGCAACCAGGGTGGCGTCGCCACCGAAGACGTGCCGGCGCATGGACACGCGCAGTCGATTCGTCTCACGCTCCCGCCGCTCGGCGGGCTGATCCTCAAGAAGTCGGGGTAGTCGCCGTGCCGCCGCTGCCGATGCCCGTGCTCGTCGGCGTGCCGCGCTCGGGCACGACGCTGCTGCGCCTGATGCTCGACGCCCACTCGCAGCTCGCGATTCCGCCGGAGACCGGATTCCTCGCGCTGGCCGACGCGTGGACGGAGACGCCGCCGTCGCCGGCCGAGTTCGTCCGGGCGGTCACCGGATTTCCCGAGGGCGCGCCCGTGTGGCCGGACTTCGCGCTCTCTGCCGACGACTTCGCGCGCGCCGTCGGCGCGCTCGATCCGTTCACGGTCGCAGACGGTTTCCGGGCGTTCTACCGCCTGTACGCCGCGCGCTGGAACAAGCCGCGGTGGGGCGACAAGACGCCCGGGTATGCCGGACGGATCGACGCCATCGCGCGCCTCGTGCCCGAAGCGCGCATCGTGCACGTGATTCGCGACGGACGCGACGTCGCGCTGTCGCTTGGCCGTCAGTGGTTTTCGCCCGGTCCCGACCTCGACACGCAGGCGCGCTACTGGCGCGACATCGTGACGCACACCCGTCGTCTGGGCCGCGACGTGCCGCACTACCTCGAGGTGCGCTACGAAGCGCTGATTGCGGGCGAGGCAGAGGTGTTGCGCGAGATCTGCGACTTCATCGAGCTGCCGTACGAACCGGCGATGCAGCACGATCCGGCCCGCGCCGCAGGGCGCCTGCGCGAGCACGGGGCCCGCCACGACGAATCGGGCCGGCTCGTGCTGTCGCGTGACGCGCGCGCCCGGCAGCAGGCCACCACCGCCGGGCCGATCGATCCGTCGAAGGTGGGCGCGTGGCGCACGTATTTCACGGCGGAAGATGCGAAGACGTTCGAACTCGCCGCGGGCGACGTACTGCGCGACCTCGGCTACGACGATTAGAGGCCGCCGCTAGCCGGCCATCTCGATCAGCCAGTCCCACTGGCGATCGGTGACGGGCATCACCGAGAGCCGCGGAATGCGCGTGAGCGCGAAATCGGCAAACCGCTTGTCGGCCTTCACGGCGGCGAGCGTGACGGGCTTCTTCAGCTTCTTCACCGGGACGAGATCGACGACGTACGCCTTGCCGGTGTCGTCGGCGGGATCCGGATACGCGTCGCCGGCCGCCTTGGCGATGGCGACGATCTGCTTCTCGTCGCCCGTGTGGTAATAGAACACGAGGTCGCCCTTCTTGACGCCGCGCAGGTTCCGCTGCGCGACCGGGTTCTTCACGCCCGACCACGTCGTGCCGCCGTCCTTCACGAACGCGTCATAGCTGTAGTTCGCCGGCTCTTCCTTGAAGAGGTATCGCATCCCGGCATCTTAACGTTGCGTGCAGAAACTGCAATGAACGTCCACATCGATTCGGAAAGATCGCGGTCGAGTGAGGCAGAAGGATTGCATTGCCGGGTGCGTGAGCTACGTGGATAACCCGCTCGTCCGCGAAGTCATCGGACGCGCCATCGAGGTGCACCGCACACTCGGTCCGGGCCTGCTCGAGTCCGCTTATCAGCGTTGTCTGGTGTGGGAGCTGTCCAGAACCAACCGTCGATTCGATGTCGAGGTGTTTCAGCCCGTTCGATACAAGGGCGTCGACATTGATTGCAGCTATCGACTGGATCTGGTCGTCGAGGACGAACTGCTCGTCGAGGTCAAGAGCGTCGAGCGACTCCTGCCGGTGCACTACGCGCAGGTGCTGACGTATCTCCGCCTGTCGCGTCTCCGGCAGGGGCTCTTGATCAATTTCAACGTCACGCTGCTCAAAGATGGGATTAAGAGCATTCTTGGTCCGATTCGACATGAAGACGTGAAGCCTTAAAGGCTGAGGCGATGAGTGCGGTGACGGAAGGAGCGAGATCCGGATCCGAAGCGTTCGTGCTCGAGTCGGTTTCCGAACGCTTCGGATCCGGATCTCGCTCCTTCCGTCAGCGGCCGCTACGCGGCCGCCGGACCTTCGGTCCGCCGCGCTCATCGCATCGGTAGGCGGGCCTTCAGATCCTTTGAATCTTCATGTTGAATCGGACAAGCAACGCTCTTCAGAATCGGACAAGCAAGATGCGTCACTTCACAGTGACGTCCACGGCGACGCTGCCGCTCGCCGTCGTGAAGACGAAGCGATAGGTGCCGAAGTAGCCGGACGGTGGCATCCAGGCGAAGGTGCCGCGTGCGGGATCGAGCGTCGCGCCGACCGGCAGTGACCGGCTCTGACCGTTGACCATCAGCGCGACGGCGGTCACGCCGTCCGCGAAGCTGAGCTCGACGCGATCGCCAGACGACACGGAGATCGATCGCGTGCCTTTGCCTTCAGACGGCACATCCTTGAAGCCCGATCCCAGGTCGAACCCCTTGCGCACCGCGACGCTTCCCGGTGCACGCTGCGGTGTCACACGTCCGGGCTTCGTCGCACGGTCCGTCGTCGTCGTCGCCGTCGCTGTCGAATCAGCGGTAACTGGCGACGCGCTCGCTGGTGCCGCAGCCGTGACCTTGGTCGCGCGAGAGCTGTCGCCGTTGAACACGATGAAGAAGCGGCTGCCGATGCCCTCGACGCGGCCGTTGCTGTCCGTGACGCTCCACGCGAGCGTGTGCATGCCGTCGGCGACCACCGTCGTGTCGAGCACCGCGAAGGCCTGCGGCCCGCGGCCGGCGTCGAGGTTGCGGAACTTCGTCGGGTTGCCGCTGCGCGTCGTCAGCGGCGCGGCCGGTGACGCGTTCCCGAAAATGTTCGCGACGTCGTCGTCGCAGTAGACGCCCGCGGGCGGCGGCGTGCCGACCGTGCCGCGGCACTGGTTGTACGTCGCCTGGCCGATCGCCACGCCGTCGATGAACACACTGATCGTCGAGCCATTCGTCGGAATCACGATGTCGGAGCCGTCAGCGGTAGTGTTGGCGTCGGGCGTGATGGTCCAGCCGAAATTGGCGATCGTGCCGGCCACCGTCTGGCCCTGGCCCGGCGTGTCGAGCGTGCCGAACGGCTTCGCGATCGTGTCGTTCGCGAGCGCGATCGTCGTCGGCGTGTGATCGGTCGTCGTGCGGCCGAGGAGCACGCGCTGGCCCTCGAGGTCCGTCGCGTACACGAACAGCGACAACGTGCCGACGCCGCCATAGAGCTGGCTGTTCGGCAAATGCGGCAACATGTTGCTCAGGAGCTGCACGCCCCATCCCGCGCGATAGCCCTGCGGGTAGCCGGGATACTGCGACTCGACGTCGGG
>Ga0111538_10010529_pt1 | contig 12295 bp, 9 predicted proteins | sample SoiMethybrSBSTD1_FD_79669 | JGI IMG/M metagenome (GOLD analysis project Ga0111538, IMG submission 79669) | Bulk soil microbial communities from a Populus tree surrounding site in Tennessee, USA - Soil MetaG P. TD hybrid SBSTD1 (version 2)... | ecosystem: Environmental > Terrestrial > Soil > Tree...
CTCGCATGAAAGTAGCCTCATCCATATTTAGGCGCAAATCATTGATCTCGCGCTCATATTCAACCCGCTCTACGGGAGTCATAGGAAGTGCGGTATTTTCACGCAAAATTTCGGCGGCACCAAACAGTTGTGCAGCGTGTTGAGCTTCTTCTTCTGCCTTCGCAATCATAGCAAGGCATTCCAGTTGATGTGCAATTGCAGCACGGTGACCCAGGCTCTGCCATTCCACTAGTGTTCTGTGATAATAGGGTTTCGCTTGCTCAAAATGACCTTGCCGTCGCTCTAGGTGGGCGATTTCACTATATGCCATATTGACCCGATGTCTATCTCTCAATTCTTCAAATAGCGGCAGGCAGACTTCAAATTGGGAACGTGCTTCTGCATATCGTCCTAGCCTGGCTGCAAAAAGGCCTGTGCCAAAGGTTGCCATGGCGAGTCCCCATTGTGCCCCGATTTCCTTGAGGAGTTGAATCCCTTCTTCCGAGTACACCTGCACTTTTTGGGGATCCCCTTCGCTCATCGCGGTCACGCCTGCTTTATTGATCAGTGCTAATCCTAACAAGCTCTTGTCTCCAAGTTCGCGTGCCAGTGCCAGCGCTTCTTCCGAGAAGGAAAAACTCGTTTCTGTATCACCAAGATATGCTTTCACAAGACCCAGGTAAGAAAGAGCCGACATCAAAACATTTTTATCATCAACCTGGCGTGACAGCTCGATGACCTCCTCTGCTGCTTTCACTGAACCAAGGAAATCTCCTTGTGCGAAACTGAGTACTTGCAGGGCTCCCAATGCTTTGATTTGAACCGCAATTCTTTGGTGAGCCGCCTCCCCTTCGACCGGTGGAAGCTTTCTGAAGCGCGCCATCGCCTCACGGAGGAGTCGCAGACCGTCTGCCTCCTGGCCATACCTATTCCAGTATGGAAATAAGGGGGTTGCCAGGCGTAATGCACTTAAGATATCCAGCTCCATTGCCCAATCAATTGCGGCGCGCAAGTTGTCGTTGTCCGCTTCGAGCCGGGACATCCATTCCGCCTCCTCGACTCTATTGAAATGTAAGGCAGCCTCCTCCGCAAATTTAAGAAAGAACTCCAAATGCTGGTTGCGCATTTGTTCTGACTCTCCCGCCTCCAGCAATCTCTTGCGCGCATATTGGCGGATCGTTTCAAGCATATGATAGCGCATGCCATTTTCTTGTTCCTCGGCCACCACGAGCGATTTATTGATCAGCTGCGGCAGAAGAGTTATCACATCCAAATCGGAGCAGACTGCTTCGGCGGCGGCAAATGTCCAGCCGCCTGCAAAGACAGAAAGATAGTCAAATAGCTTTTGCTCATCCTCAGAAAGTAAATCGTAACTCCAGTCAATCAAGGCTTGTAAGGTTTGGTGGCGCTCCAAAGCGGTGCGGCTTCCACCAGTTAACAGCCGAAAGCGGTCATCCAGGTGGTTGGCGATTTCATGTGTCGAAAAGACGGTAGTGCGTACGGCAGCCAATTCGAGGGCTAAGGGAATCCCGTCAAGGCGGAGGCAGATCTGGGCGACATCCGCAGCGTTCTCATCCGTGAGATGAAATTTTGGATTCGCGGCCGACGCCCGGTCCACAAACAATCGCATGGACTCAAAATCCATCAGCGCTTCACGCGGAACTTGGGCCTGGTCTGGCAACGAGAGCGACGGCACTCGATAAGCGATCTCGCCGCGAATGCCAAGCGCCTCGCGACTGCTGGCGATAATCTTGAGTTGAGGGCAGGAGCGCAAAAGTTGATCGGATAGTTTTGCGCAGGCACCAATCAGATGTTCACAATTGTCGAGGATCAATAATAATTGTTTGGCACGCAAATAATCTGTGATGATGCTAATGGCAGGCAGAGTAGGTAGTTCACGTAATGAGAAGGTCGCCACGAGGGTTTGAGGCAGGGCGGAAGCATCGACAAGCGGTGCCAATTCCACAAACCAGACACCATCTGCAAATGCCGGTAAAAGCTCCTCCGCGACTTGTAAGGAGAGACGCGTCTTGCCGGTGCCGCCCGGACCGACGAACGTAAGCAGACGCGCCTGCGAGAGGTATTCCTTTGCTTCTGCGATTTCCCGCTCCCGCCCGATGAAGCTTGTGAGTTGAACGGGTAGATTATGAGGCATTGACTCCATCGTTTTCAACGGCGGGAAATCAGCGGGCAAACCTGGAATCACCAATTGGTAAATATGCTGGGTTCGATCCCAATCCTTAAGACGTATTGATCCTACATCGCGCAACTCCATACCTTCTGGTAAGGCATCCTCTAAAAGCTCATGAGCAGTGTAGGAGAGCAGAACTTGTCCACCTGATGCAATCGACATTACCCGCTGTACATGGCTTAGAGTTACATAGCCCATATACTGTCCATCATGCTGAAGTTCGGCTTCCCCGGTATGGATGCCCATGCGGACACGAATGGGTGTATTTCCCCAATTTTCGTCATGCAACTCTATCTGTGATCTCGCTGCGGCGCGTAGCGCATCCACAACTGTAGGGAATGCCGAACAAAAGGCATCGCCAACCACATTAAACACATACCCTTTATTGGATTCGATGATCTCACGCAAAATCTGATCGTGCCGCGCATTCGCCAAGGCCATTGCTTGTGGATATTGTTCCCAAAGCTTGGTGCTGCCTTCTATATCAGTGTAGAGGAATGTGACCGTGCCTGTGGGCAAGGCAATACTATTGTGGAGTGGCTCGGGCGGCAAGAAGAGCTGGTCCACGGGCAATGTGCCACGCGCACACTTTAAGAAGATTTCTCGTTTATCGACTGGTACTTGGAGGACATCTGCCAAACGTTCCGCAATCTGCCGTGAAGGATCACGTTCATCCAGCTCGATTTTTTTGATCGCAGCTAGCGAACAACCAACCCGATCCGCGAGCATCTGCTGGGTTAGGTCGAGCGCTTTACGCTGCCGCCGCACCCAATAGCCGAAAGAAGACGTACTTTCCATCTTTTATCGCTTAAGCTAAAGATTGTGTACACGAGTTCGTATACCTTATTGTATACCTAAAGGAGACCAATTGAGTCTCCATTTTTGCTTTAATGGGAACAACTTTAGGATTTCGGTTCAAATTTTAGGAATAGGAGACGTAAATGATTCAAAAAGCCCTGATTGGTAGCTCATTAAAACGATAGCTTTATCTTTACTCGTAATGATAAGTCTGAGAGGTTTGAGTTGAAGAGAGATCACATGAACAACACATTGAGTTTTTTTACAGGTATTGAAAATGAAAATTCTTTGCCCTATAATAATATTTAGACAAAGCTGTACCGGTCTCCAAGTCCATTTCCCTACCAAGCAGAAATCATGATTGCATACCGGTCTACCCGACCCAGGTCGGTTAATTTGCCTTTTCGTATCGTTGCTTTTTGAAAGAGAGAAAGCCATGATCTGGGCAAATATCATTAATAGGTCTACAAGTGGGGAGTTCCAGAATTGCCTTTTCGGAAGATGTGATGTTTTTCCCGTAGATTACCAAAATTCGGTACATCGACATGCCTTTATGACGGCTAGTCGACAAACGTAGGGAGGTCGATCATCATGAGTCACGTTTTTATTAGTTACTCTCGGAAAGACAGCGAAACCGTCGATCGCATTCTCCAACGTCTGGAGGCGGAAAACTTCACCGTTTGGATCGATCGGGAAGAAATCCATGGGGGTGACCTCTGGCGGGAAGCAATTGTTGAAGCAGTGGATAATGCCTATGCATTTGTCCTGATGCTTTCCCCGTCTTCTGTTGCCTCGGATAATGTCCGCAAGGAAGTAGACTTAGCAGATGGAGCAGGCAAGGCACTGCTGCCTTTATACCTTGCGCAAGCCCAACTGTCGTCCAGATTACGCTATCAGCTCGCCGGTATCCAATGGATTGAATACTATCGCGATCCAGATGGGAAATTTAATGAGCTGGTCAGTGTATTGCGCGTCTTTGAGAAGAAATATGGAACGATTCAACCGCCTGCCACACGCCAAGTCGAGTTCGTTTTCGACGGGTTAGATTTGCGAAAACTCAGTCAAGAGGAGAGGCAGCAACTTCAGGAGAAATTGCTGGATGCCGTCGCAAGTTCTACAAATACGCCGCGCACAGAACTGACTGTAGTCACCATGACAGCGGGCAGCATACATATTTTTGTCGATATGCCCACACGGACGGCATACCGGGTCAAGACGGCCGCGCTTAATAAAGATCCGGAACTCATCCAGTCAGGGATTGATGCGTTACGGCTGGCTGGCGATCGCGATTTCGTCCCACTGCGGACAGGACCTAAAACTCCGCCCAAATCTGGAAGACACGGTGATTCGCGTGGGTGGATGGGCGTGCTGATCTTGGCCATTGTGCTGCTTATCTCAGTAGTAGCCGCTGTCACAGCATTAACGCCCACCCCGAAGATCCTATCTTCATTTTTTAACACGCCAACTTTCACCCCTACAAATACTTATACTGTCACACCATCGAACACTCCGACCAATACGCCAACCAATACACCTACAGACACTCCAACCAGTACCCCCACCCATACACCAACACCAACGAACACGCCAACAGATACGCCGACACCAACCAGAACGCCTACCAATATACCAACACCCACAGCGACCAACACGCCTATCCCCAATCCTACCGCAGCGTTTTCTCCTCCAGCTACCTCCTCGGACAGTTTCCATGGGGGAGGGGACGCATGCGGCACGCCATTGGAGGAGACCATCCGTGTACTTGCTGCCGATGCAGATCAAGTCGTTGCCGTTCAAATTTATTATCGTCTGCAAAACAAAAAAACCGGAGAGATCACGAAATGGGGCAACATGCCTATGGTGTACCACCAGGGAACCCTCCTCGGTTCGTGGGTGGCAACTATCACGCCAAAGGATATTCCTGGTAATCGTGTGACAGGAGACTACTGGTTCCAGTTCTATTTTTTGGCAACAGATAAGACAGGCGCACAAACAAAAAGTCCGTTGTATGCAGATCGTGTGACCTACCAAGAATGTGGCTGGATCACTTAGGCAATCATCATTGAGCAGGATCGATTGCTTCCGAGCCGGAAAAAGTCTTGAAGTTTTCTACTTTTTTTAAAGATGTTGAAGGGAGGTGAGTGCTTATAAGTTGAAAGACCAATATCCGCTCTCACATTGTATGTTGACGACCATCTGTGCGACTTGCAGTGAATCGCACCCGCTTTATCGAAAGGAGAAATAAGCGATGTCAACAGAACAAAATAAGTCCCTCATCCGCCGCCTCTTTGCGGATGGGCTCAACCAGAACAACCCGAGCATCTACGACGAAGTACTCGCACCGGACTTTGTGATCTACGACGCGCCGATGCCAATGCAGCCCGGCCCCGCCGGCTTTCGCCAGGTTATCGAAGTGTTTCAAAAAGCATTCCCTCAGATTACACGACAAAAGTTCGCTTAAGAGAATGCTTGTACTAGGCCTGTCGAAGTGAGGTGAAAACCATGAGCACACCAAAAATGTCAAACAGCCATCAACCGAAGAAAACTAGGTTTATGCCCATCTGGCTGGCATTACCTTTGGCGCTTATTGTATGGGAAGTTATCCCTTGGGCACTTTCACTCCTCACACCTCGATATGGATGGAGCGAAGGCAATCCCAGTATTTGGAATCTGCTGGGATTGATCCCGGCCGTGCTGGGAACGATTGGCCTGATCCTGGGTGTATATCTACATTCGGCTCAATCATCCATGGGGATCGAATGGGAGCTGGATAGAAGTTACCTTTTGAAGGGGAGCGTGTATGGTATTTCACGCAACCCGATGTATCTGTCCGAACTCATGCTTATGTTCGGGTGGGTGATTTTCTACGAGAGCATCTCCGTCCTGATCGCCCTCGCAGCTTGGTACTTGTTCTTCGAGTATTATCTGGTGCCGCAGGAGGAACGTGTAATGGAAGCTCATTTTGGCAAGGCATATCTTGAATACAAGAGCCGAGTCCCACGCTGGCTTGGAAGGGTTAAACATTGATCTTTCATGTCATTAGCCATTTCTATATGCCTTCTTTTGTAAAGAGCGGTGGTATCATGAATATATGACTACGCCACCGCCCAAGCCCTAGCTAATATAGCTTTCATCAAATAGCGCTTGGCAAAAGTCGATTGAAGTAACAGCAAGGGTAATTTTGGGGCTGAATAATCCCTAGTCGTATTTTTCAGGCAATTGAGCCAAATCAGGTTCTTGAATAAGCAAACTTAGTCACAACCTACTTGGGGTCATGTAAAAATGTAAAGTAGTGGCTGAGTAGTGGCTGAACATATCGGGCCACTACTTTACATTTCGCTTTCGATCAACTATTCTGATTTAGGGACTGAGCAACTCGCCGTTGAAATGACTGATCACTTCGCTGGGAGCCGGCGATCCTGGAGGAAAAATAAGCTCAACATCCTGCAAAGTGCCTCTCAGCAGAGAGCCGTTACTGCAGGGTGCCACAATCTTCGCCGTGAGAAGGAAATTTGTGAGATTGCCCTGTCGAATCCCTGTGCACGTGATTCCTGTGGTGCTATCCGTATACGTCACCGTACCCCATACATGCCCTTCTCCGGTGGCGGGATCTAGCTTAGCGTTGACAAGTTGCGTCTCAGTGCCTTTCATTGTGCCAAAGTCGAAGCTTCCTGTGAACGGGATATCCCGCTGTTGGATCCAGCCATCCGCTTCCCAAACACGGCCAGGCGCCCCAGCGATGAAAATGTCCTCCGCGCCCTCCACCGCAATCCGTTCAGCTTTTGCAAAAACGGTTGTCACGGCGAGCAACAATGCCAGTGCCAGGACGATACAAATGGATACAAAAATCTTTTTCATAGTTTCTCCAATTTTGAATTTTGAAAGTTTGATACAGTCAGTCTTGAGTAATTACTTTGTTGAAGACGGAGGCAGGGTGTCGTGGTGGTCTTTCCAACCACCGGCTTCAGCAGCGAGGAAACGCGCGATCACTGCCTCTGTGACGGGCGGTGGAGATTTCAGACGGTCACTCACCTGTTCGCCCACTTCCCTGAAAAATCCCTCAATGCCTGCTGGGGCAAACGTAGCAAGTAGTCGGGAAGGTTTTGGTCCGTTCTTGAACGAATGCATTGTCCCCCGCGGAATATGGATGAAATCTCCCGTTTTCACTTGAACCGTTTGATCGCCAATCGAATAAGTAAGATGTCCTTCCAACACATAGAACTGTTCGTCTTCCAGATGGTGAATATGGAGAGGCGGTCCCACCTCTGGACCTACATCGACGATCAAGGTGAAATAACTACCACCTGAATCGGGGGCCGTGATGAGATAGGTAAACAGCGTGCCCATCACCCAGTAAGCTTCACCGGTATCCGCTGGTACAAACACAAACTTGTTGGCGTTTTTTTCTGCATGAACGGAAGCCGCAGGCTTCAATGGGTCTGAGACAAAACCTGGTTGCACGTTTTCGACCATTTTTTCTCCTTTGTTATAATGAGACTGAACTTATCAATAATTTAGCAATTTGCTCCTCCCTTTTGGTCATAAAAATTGGTACAAAAAGTATGACAAACTCTGGCAGACTGCTTCCAATCTAGGGGATATGGTGGAAGCGCACTCTTTTGGCCACTGGCTGAGACTGAAACGAAAAGCCCTTGACCTGACCCGTGCAGGACTGGCAGGACGCGTCGGGTGCTCCGCGGGGACCATTCAGAAACTCGAGGAAGAAGAACGCCGCCCCTCTGCTCAGATGGCTGAGCGGCTAGCAGAAATATTCAACGTACTGGCAATAGAGCAACCTGCCTTCTTACGCTTTGCGCGTGGTGAATTGCCTTCTCGGATTGCCGAAACGCAGGAAGATGCCCCCTGGAATACGTCTGCAAAACTCCACCGTTCCAATTTGCCCACCATGGTCACTTCGCTAATCGGGCGTGAAAAGGAAATCGCGGATGTTCGCAATTATTTGCTCCGGGCAGATGTCCGTTTGGTCACGTTGATCGGTCCTCCAGGAATTGGCAAGACGCGGCTTGGCATCGAGTCGGCCCGTGCAGCATTGCCTGATATCCCCGATGGTATTTTCTTTGTCGCACTCGCTCCGTTGGATAGCCCAGACTTGATTGCGGTCACGATGGCCCAGGCAATGGGCTACGTAGGAGCCAGGAACGTTACCACGATTGAACAACTCAAAGAGGGGATTGGGAACAAGCACATCCTAATCGTGATAGATAACTGCGAGCATTTGATTGAAGATGTGGCTTCGATAATCTCTGCTCTTCTTTCCGCCTCCCCCCGTTTAAAGATCCTTGCCACCAGCCGCGAATCGTTACGTGTCCCCGGTGAATGGTTACATCCAGTGCCTGCGTTAGCTGTTCCAGCCTTCGATATTCCCAGTGAAGATTTATCCCTCGATATGGATGATGCCTCAAATTTCCCCGCGCTGACCTTGTTTGCCGAGCGTGCACGTGCGGTACGTCCAAACTTCATCCTTGATGCTGAAAATATCAAAGCGATTGCTGCGATTTGCAAACAACTGGATGGCTTGCCCTTAGCCATCGAATTGATTGCAGCGCGGACGCGTTTGATTACACCTGAAGCTTTGTCAAAGCGTCTGCATGATCAATTTCTATTGTCCGCTGATGGGATGCGAGCCGTTCCGGCGCGTCAGAAGTCGTTGAAGGACGCGATTGACTGGAGCTATCAATTGCTTTCGGAGGAAGAGCAAAAATTATTTTCCTATCTTTCCGTCTTTTCAGGCGGACTCACGCTCGAAGCGGCGGAAACAATTTTTTCGGAGGCATTCACAGAGAAAACCGTATCGGCTCTGATCGCTTCGCTTTTGGATAAGAGCCTGTTGCAAAGATCCTTCGATTTAAGCAAAGAAGCTCAATATGCTATGTTGGCAACAATTCAGGAATTTGCCAGAAAGCGCCTGCGAGAAACAGATCAGGAAGCCGAGATACGAAATTGGCATCTCGCTTATTTTCTTGATTTTGCAGGGCAGGCAGATTATGGATTACGGGGATCAGATCAACCCAAATGGCTAAAACGACTAAATTCAATGCACGATAACCTGCGTGTGGCATTAGATTGGGCCATCGAAACAGGACAAACCGAAACGGCGCTGCAATTGGCGCGCCGACTGTGGTGGTTCTGGTCCAAACGTTCAGAATTTAATGAAGGGCGGCAATGGCTGGGACGCGTTTTAGCGATGCGCGATGCGCCAACTTTCCACGTTTTATACGCCGATGCGTTTACGCAGCTGGCACATCATACTTCCCTACAAAGCGGATCCAACGAAGCAAAGCCTTTTATCGAGCAGGGACTCATGATTGGACGTGCACATGGCAATCCACAAACTCTTGCAAATGCGTTGATGGTCCTCGGGATTGTTTTGACGGAAGAAAAGAATTTTGATGCCGCCCTGTCCACCTTGAAGGAGAGTCATACTCTCTTTCAAGAGGTGCAAGATCAATGGGGATCTGCGGTTGCCATAATGTCCCTTGGCTATGTAGCCGTTAAGAAAGATGATCGAGCGACAGCGCTCACACTAAACCAAGAAGCCCTGAGTGCATTTCGCGACCTTGGAGATCAATATTTTCAAAGTGTCTGTTTGTATGAGATTGGCAGTTTGCTGGCTAAGCAAGGGGATTGGGAAGAGGGGCTTGCGGCGTTACGAGAATCACTGAGGTTATCGCGTGAACTCGGCAGCAGATACGAAATTGCTGGCGGCTTATTGCGTCTCGCCGAAACCGAACAACACTTGGAACAGCCTGCCCGTGCCGTGCAGTTGTATTGTGCGGCAAGAAATGTATATGAGTCTATTGGCGCGTTGCAGAAAAATGATGATCTTAGATTCGTGGAATATTTCACTTCTTGCCGCTTCGCGCTGGGCGAGACAGAGTTCGAAGCAGCTGTAGAAGAAGGTCGTGCGATGACTATGGAACAGGCTATCGAATATGCGCTTGAATTTTTTGCAAGTTCATCAGTATAATTTCTTCAGTTAGCAATCGTAATTTATCTTTGGCTGATAGAAGTGGTTTCATCACCGTATGACCACTGGCACCGCCCAAGCCTTCGCCAATATAGCTTTCACTAAGTAGACAACAGCAATACTCTATTGAGCTAACAGCAAAGATTATTCTGACGGCAAATTTACCCTTGGCTGACTTACTTTTTTCTCCAGCGACCCGTGTAAACCAAACATCTTGAGTGTAAGAGTGGGACAGAATTGGCATTCTGCCCCTTTGTACGTTATAAGCTTCTATCATCTTCCACTTAACCTTGACGGATTTTGGAACGATCAGTACAATATAGTTACTTCTGGAAAGAAAGGTATAAAGAATCGCTCGCTCGAAAGCTTTTGACCGCAAAAAGGCTCTTAGCCAGGCTCTGTGGCTTTTTTGGCGCAAGGGTTACGCAGCAACATCTATTGAAGACCTGACGGAAACCTTGCACTTGAGCCGGAGCAGTCTCTATAATACATTTGGCGACAAGCGGACATTATTTCTGGAAGCGCTCAAGTATTACAGTGAACGAGTGATCAGTGGCATAGAGCAGACCCTCACCAAGTCGCCTTCCCCAATCACTGGTATTCAAGCGATTTTCGAGGACCTAATCGAAGGCATCGGCCAGGAGAGAGGTTCACTAGGATGTTTTATGGTGAACTCCGTAACCGAGCTCGTTCCGTATGATCCGGATGTAACGAAGCTTGCAACAGAATATGCTGATTCCATTCAACAGCTACTAAAGGTTGTCCTGAAAGAGGGAAGTGTGCAAAATTTGGTGACAGAAAAGCAGACATCCGAACAGTTGGCGGCTTATGTCTACAATACAATTCAAGGGATGCGTGTCCTCATCAAAGGGGGTGCCACACGCGAACAAATGCAAGCGATCAGTGACATTACATTGAAAAGCCTACAATCATAAAATTTTTTACGTAAATATTGGAACGGTCGTTCCAATATAAAATTTATTGAAATTTAGCCAAGGAGAAAATCATGAACACACAGGAAATCAAAGACTTTATTCGAGGTGGTGCATGGGTAAGCATCGCTCCCGAACTTCGTCCCAGTACCATCAAGAACGCTGACGGCAGTATAAAACCCTTTTATTTGACACGAACGTTTAAGTACGCAGCCGACGATACATTTGAGCTCGAGATAATAAATTCTGCCGATCCTTACGGGAGAATACCATTGGTCAAAATACTGATCCAAGGCCATATAGTCTGGCAAGGCGACCACTCAATTGCAGCAGGCGCTCAAAAGGTAAATTTCATTGCAGATACAGCGTATGAAGTGACGCCTTTAGCCCAGGGCTTTGCCGATGCCATGAATCAAGTTGCCAGTAAGGGATTCGATAGATGGGAGGTAAAGAGTACACAAAGTATCATGGGGAAAGCCTTTGCACCGTTCGGACTAGTAGAAGGACAAACGTTCGCAGAATACGATTTGATTTATGTCCACGACAACATGTTGTTTTGGGGTGCCAGAAATGTAGATGGCCGTGGCTTTGATACGGAAGAAAACAGGCCGACCAATTTGCAGGTCCCGTTGGTGAGACAAAAATCATAGTGCGGCTGCGGTAATTGAAAGGGCTTCCAACTCTGCTCGGCAGGGGTTTTGATCCCGTCGAGCTTTAGTCGTTCTTTACTAATCCTCTATTGATATCATCACCTCATGACCACCGCCACTGCCCAAGCCTCGGCTAACATCGTGTTCATCAAATATCTCTTGGCAAACTCGGTCGAACTAACGGTATGTGTGGTATTGGAGCAGGGGAATCGACCTATAGTAAGATCAATGAAATAGTGGCCGGACCGGACCGGCCACTATCGTGATGTGTTCCCACCTTTTGTTATTCACAACTCACATTCGGGTTGAACGGCGCAAAGATGCCGCTGGGGTTCGCCATCCACACCCAGACATGCAGATCATAATGCGGAGGCTGCCCAGGCTCATGCTGCTCCATCGGTCCGTCAAAGGCTCTGCCAAAAAGAATGGGTGCCGGAGGGGCAGGGTTGGGAATAGCGGTATCCGGCGCACCAATGCCATAGAAGTATTCCACCCCGAGCAACTTCATCCCATCCCCGCTTTCAACATACAAAAGGATTTCCGGTTCCAGGATGTTTTCTGCCGGGTCCATCAGGCGGGCGGGATGGATAAAGTGGATTCCCATCCCACCATCGGGTGACGCCACACAAGTGGGCGTCTGGATGAATCCATCGGCCAGCGCGGCGTTTACATCGTGATATTTCGCGGTCGCCTGCCGGACTTGAGCGAGTTGTTGCAAAACGACAGGATCACTAATCCCGGTGGCTGCATACGCCAC
>Ga0111538_10010531_pt1 | contig 12294 bp, 9 predicted proteins | sample SoiMethybrSBSTD1_FD_79669 | JGI IMG/M metagenome (GOLD analysis project Ga0111538, IMG submission 79669) | Bulk soil microbial communities from a Populus tree surrounding site in Tennessee, USA - Soil MetaG P. TD hybrid SBSTD1 (version 2)... | ecosystem: Environmental > Terrestrial > Soil > Tree...
CATGGGACATGAAGGACAGGACGGACATCGGCTTCTTTACCTGGGGCCTGGATCAGCCGACGTCGAACATGACGTCGAAGCAGATGGCGGCCGACACGTTCGGGCAGACGATCTTCACGGCCGCGCCGATCACCAACGACCCGTCGATCTTTCTCCTCGATTCGCATTCTCCCGGCACGGCGCGCGTGGGCCGGACCGGCGCGCTCTTCCCGATCCTGACGAGCCAGTACACGCGCCTGTTAATCAAGATGCGCGTGGGCAACGAGATCAAGCCGGCGGCATTCCCGCAAATCGGCACGGTGCCGGTCATGCAGGTCTACTGGAGCCGCGACACGATCTACTTCGATCCGACGCTGCGGCCCGCCGGCGGCACGTACACGACGGTGGACGCGGCCGGGAACCAGGTGGGGCTGCCGTTCACATCGCTTTCGGCCGAGCCGTTCGGCTCGATGGAGGGCGGTCACTACGTCATCTACTCGATCCCGGTCGGCAGCATCGCGCAGCTCCAGGCCCTCAACGCCAACATCGTGAAGTGGCACAACGTCAACGCGAACAACGCCGCGGTTGACGTGAACTGGGGCGCGTCGCCGTCGATCGTCGCCGACTCGCTGCGCTTCAAGCCGGTGAACCTCAACGGCGCGCAGGCGGGCGCGATCGACATCGACTGGGTGCGCCTCGTCGCGCCCGGCGGGGGCGCGGCCGAGAGCGTCTCGTGGACCGGCGGCGGCACGTTCGACATCGTCATCTCGAACGCGCCTGACTGCGGCGCCTCGAACGGGAACTACGCCGTCCTCGCGTACGGCCGCACCACCGGGTTTCAGTTCAATCCGCAGATGCTGCCCAACGGGAACTACTTCGTCGGCTTGCGCGATCGGCTCACCAGCGGCGGCGCAGACTCGCCCGCATCGCGGGTGATTCGCGCCTGTTCGGCGACGGTCGGCGGATCGTACACGGTGATCGGCACGCCCACGTTCGCGTTCACCTCGCCCAATCCCGACGGATCGTCCGACGACTTTGCGACGACGTTTCTGAACAACCCGTGGGACATGGCCGCGCCGAGCGACATCGATCAGCCGCTCAATATCTCCACGCTGTGGAATGCCAACGTGCCGCTCGAGCGCGTGAGCGGTGCGCCGCTCGGCACCGTGCCGCTGCTGTTCGGGACGAGTGTGCCGGCGCAACCCGGCATGGTCGGCGATCCGTACGTGTATCCGTTGTTCTCGACCGTCCGCGGTCTCAACACGCGCATCGACACCAATCGGTACCGGCTCTTCTCGACGGACATCGGTGTCGATCACGAGCGCGATTTGGCGAATGGCTCCGTGCTGCGCATCGGGTGGCACATCGCAGGCGAGACGTGGACGTTTCAGAACACGACGCAGGACGCGGAGAACATCACGAAGGACATCCCGCTGCGTCACATGAAGAAAGGGGCGTTCAATCTCGACGCGCAGGCAGGCAATTACGTGGTCGATCGCATCAAACTCGACCTGGCCGATCGATTCCGCGTGCCGCTGGAGGACCTGCCGAACGGCAGCCCGTCGCGCACCGGCTGGTCGAACACGATGACGCAGTGCGGCGCAGCCGGCTGTGCCATCTCGCGCGTCCAGCCGTTCGATCGCTTCGGGCTCGACGATTTCCGCATCGACTTCCACGAGTTTTCGCCGCCGACCACCTTTTACATGGGCGTGACGAAGCTGACCGCGCACGAGCGCACCAGCAACGTGTTCTCGATTACGTGGACGTACGCGCTGCCGCCGGAGCCCACACTCGGCACGTACGCGAACCCGGCGAACTGGAAAGTGCGCGTCTACGCCGTTCGGACGAAGCCGGAGTCGAGCCCCGGCGCCGGCGACGGCTCTGCTTCGACGCCAGTCACGACCAACTGCGCCTCGAACCCCGGCACGGACACCTTCCAGATCTCGCCGAACGGCGGGCAGTCGCCGGTGCTCAGCGACGGTGCGTTTTCGTGGAACGCCGGCGCGGCGGGGCTCGTAAACGGCGCGCTGTACTTCATCTGCGCCGGCCTGATCCGGCCGAGCGAGTCCGTGCCGACGACGTTCACGATGTCGGACTGGCCGATCGTCTTCGCACCCGGCGCGGCGACCGGCGCGCTTCCGCGCCTGGTGGTGGATCGATCCACGGTGTGGATGGCTGCGCGTCACACCGGTGCTCAACAGCCGCCCAATCTTTCCAGCCGGACGCCGCCGCAGATTATCAACGTCACGCAGATTGGCGGCGTGTCCGGCATGGGCTGGCTGGTGGACGTCTGCCAGCAATACGATCCGAACAACCCGCCGGTGTGCACCGGCTCGCTCGACTACATTCAGCTCTCGACCACGAGCGGCTCTGGCACGCAGTCGTTGACCGTGCAGCTGCGCGATTCGGCCGTGCTGCCGGCGTCCACGGGCAACGGTCTGATTGCCGCCGTGCTGCGCATTCGCGAGGCGGCGGGCGGCACGCTCGGCAACAGCCCGCAGTACGTGCAGCTCTACGCGAAGATCTACGGGCCCGGCGACGTCACGAGCGCGCCGCTCGGTCAGATGGACTCGCCCGCGCAGGGCCAGCAGGGTTTGCAGGGCACCGTGGGCGTCAGCGGCTGGGCGGTGGACGACGTCGGCATGTCGGCCGTGCAGATCTACCGCAACTGTCTGCCGGCGTCAGAGCCAGCCAGTTGCGTCACCAACGTGGTGCCCGGTGCGCTCTCGACGCCGGTCGTCTACCTTGGCGATGCCGCGTTCGTGCCCGGCGCGCGGCCCGACGTCGAGGCTGCGTTCTCCACGTTTCCCGGATCGGGCTCTGCGGGCTGGGGTCTTGGCGTCCTGACGAACATGTTGCCGCGGACGTCGGGACCGTTCTCGCCGTACGGCGGCCAGGGTCCGCTGACGTTCTACGCCATTGCCATTGACGCTGAGGGACAGCGAACGCTGCTCGGCCGATCCTGGCAGGGCGATCACACACCGACGTCGATCGTGATGGACAACGATTCGCTGGCGAAGCCGTTCGGATCGATCGACACCCCCGCGCAGGGCGGCACCGGCTCGGGTTCCCTCGCCAACTTCGGCTGGGCGATGACGCCCGACAAAGGCACGGGCGCGATCATTCCGGCGAACGGCAGCACGATGTTCGTCTACGTTGACGGCGTCGCCATCGGCAACGTGACGTACAACCAGTGCCGCGGCACCGTCGGCAATCCGCCGCCCGCTGGCGTCTACTGCAACGACGACGTCGCCAACATCTTCGGCAACGTCACGCCGCAGCCGCCGCTCACGCCGCGCACCTCGAATCCGTCCCAGTTCCGCAACCTGGACTCCGGCCGCGGGCCGCAGGGATCGTTCGCGATCAACACCACGCTCTACGCGAACGGACTGCATTCGCTCGCCTGGAGCGCCACCGACAGCCTCGGCCGCGTCGAAGGCATCGGCTCGCGCAACTTCATCGTCAACAACGGCGTCGGCCGTCCGGCGCCGGAGTTCGGCGCACGGCCCGGGCGCGAGCTGGGCGAGCGCGCGAGCGACCTCGACGTGCTCGAGCGGCTCACGGCACCGGTCGGTGTGCGCACCGGCTGGGACGCGCGCGATGCGTTCATGCGGGCGAAGCGCGCCGCGGGCGCCGTGGAAATCTCCGCGCCGGCGAACCGCCGCATCGAGATGGGATTGCCGGACACCCCGTCGGGCGCCACGTGGGAAGGCTACGCGATCGTCGCCGGCCGGCTGCGTCAACTGCCGGCCGGTTCGGCGCTCGATCCGCACGGACGCTTCACGTGGCAGCCGCTCACCGGCCACTACGGAACGTACGATCTCCTGTTCGTGCGCGAGAACACCGGCGGCACCCGCGAGGCGCTGCCCGTTCGCGTCGTGTTGGGCGGGGAGTAAGCGCTACGTTTTTCTGACCAGCACCGTGGTGTGCGCGGCGAGCTTCCACCGCGCGTGCTCCGGCAGATTGACGACGAAATCCTTCACCATCAGCTCGTGGAGCGGCGTGTGCACGAGGTCCGCGATCCGGACGTTGCCGAACGTCGTCCGGTGCGGTTCCGGCAAGTTGCCGTAGTACGTCGACACGAGCTGCTGCAGTCCGTTGATCGGCGCCGCGTCGCCTTTCATGAAGTGGCGTTCGAGCGTCATGCCTTCGAACAGGCTCGCGAGTCCCGAGCGCGTCATGTTGAAAAAGTGATCGGGGAAGCCGTGCTCGGGGCACACGAACGGCACCGTGCAGAGGGCGACGGCGCCGGGCTTCAGGACGCGCGCGATCTCCTCGGCGGCGCGCCACGGGCGGCGCAGGTGCTCGAGCACGTGCAGCGTGATCACGGCGTCGAACGAGCCGTCCACGAACGGCAGCCGGTCGCTCGCGGCGACGACGTCGGTGGTGGGGTAGTCGGCGATTTCCAGGTTGACGACGCGCGGCTCGATGGTCTGGCGCAAGCCGGCACCGAAGTCGAGCACCATCCCGCCGCGCGCGGCGACGTCGTCGATGAGCGCGCGCTCTTCGGCCGAGTAGGCGAACACCGACGTCGAGAGGAGGCGCGGCACCGGCGCCGCGCCGGGGATCATCGTCCAGGCATGCGTGCGCTGGGGGAACGCCGTGCCGCACCGGCTGCACGTGATCACTTCGGGCCGGCCGGACGCGATCGCGAGCGGCGCGCCGCATGCCGGGCAGGCGGCGTGCGTGCGTACGAACTCGCGCTTGGCTTCGCGGTACGCGAGCCCGTCGGTGGCCTGCGCCAGCGCCGCATCGGAGACCGTGACCGTCTGGTCGAACCAGAGCGTGTGATCCACGCGAACGCGCAGGCGCAGCTGCCCGCGGTTCTGCTCGATCTGCGGCCGCGAGGCGGCCACGTCCACCACGGCGTACAGGCCCGTGGTGTACTCAGCCGGATAGAGATTCGCGAGGTCGAGCCGGCTGTGCAGCTCGTGATAGACGGGCGTTTCGTCGGCCAGCACTTCGACCGACGCCGGGGGCTGCTCCGATCGCATCCAGCCAAACACCGCGACGTAGCTCGTCTCGATGTGGGCCGGAATCGGATCGATGACGAACTGGAGCATCGGTCTCAGTTCTTGCGCAGCGTGTAGATGTTGTTGGCGACGACCGGCACCATCTGATCGAGCGGCTGGCGTCGATCGCCGTTCATCCGGATCTCGCGCCGCTGGATCTCCTGCTGGCGGCACTCGCCGAGTCCCGTCCCCTCTGCGTACGCCATCACGTCTTCGAGCTCCATGCCCTTCTCGAGTGTGCCGTACTTGTCCATCACCTCGACGGAGACCGCGGCGTGTTCGTGTGCACCGCCGGGCTCGACGAGCACGACGGGGCAGCGCGCCTTGAGCACGCGGTTGAACTCCACCATCGCGCGCTTCCGGTCGGGAATGTGATGGAAGGCCTCGAAGGCGATCACGGCGTCCACGCTCGTCGCCCGCATGGGCAGATGTTCGGTTTCGCCGACGACCAGGTGCGGACGGTTGACGCCGATGCGCGCCACCGCAATCTCGAGATACGTGCGGCAGATGTCCATGCCGATCGGTTCGTACCCGCTGCGCAGCATCCACTCCGTCGTCCAGGAGTAGCCCGAGCCGGCGTCGAGCACCACGCCGCCGCGCGGCACTTCGAGCAGCGGCTCGGCCACGGCAAAATTCCGGATGAGATGCCAGGTGTGCTCGGGCGTCCAGAGATTGAAGGGCGAGACGTAGCCCGGACCGAAGAACGCGGGATCCGTGATCTTCGACGGCAGCGAAATCTCCGCCAGCTTGTGGTGCGCGCCCGCGTCGCTCGCGTTGGCCGGACGGAAGCGCGCGAGCGCGTCGGCAACGTCCGCCGGCAGCTGCGGCCGCCGTTCGGCGAGCCACGCGCCTTCCTTTTCCCAGTCGCGCAAGTGATCGGGCAGGATTTCCGGGATGCTGGCGATGATCGGAAACCACGCGCCGCACGAGACGCATGCGAGCAGCCCTTCCTCCACCTCCACCTGGTAATTACGATCTGGCGGCGCCGGCTGGCCCGCGTGTTTCGCGAGCGCGCTGGCCACCGGCGTCGTGGCCTTCACGTGCGGCAGGGGACCGACCACGGCGCCTTCGGGCGACACGCGCGTGCTCTCGGCGAAGCCGACGGGACTGATGACGGCCGCGCTCTCGCGGAGGGTCAAGCACGTGAGTTCCGTGCCGCACCTCGGACACGCGACAAAATTCAGAAGCGAGTACCGCATAAGGCAATCAGTGTACTCTGCCGCGCAATGCGCCTTGCGATCGACGGCCGCGCGTTCTCATCGCCGGCAGGCGGTGTCCGCCGCTACGTGTCGGAGCTGGTGCGCGCGCTCCTTGCGCTCGAACCGGCGCCGGACATCGTGGTGTGCGGCGCCGGGGTCGATGCGATCGTGCCGGACGGTACCGACCGCGTCGAAGCCGCCTGGTCGCCGCCGAGCAATGCCGGGTGGGCGGCGGTGGGCCTGCCGCTGACGCTGCGGCGGGCGCGCTTCGACGTGTTTCACGCGCCCGCGTACACCGCGCCGCTCTGGGGCGCGCGACCGCTGGTCGTCACGCTGCACGACGTGTCGTACGCGCGCCATCCCGAGTGGTACCCGCACGCCAACGATCCCATGCGGCGCGCGTTCTATCGTGCGTCGGCGCGGCGCGCCAATCGCGTGATCACCGACTCCTCGTTCTCGCGGCGCGAGATCGAAGCCGCGTACGGCCTTCGCGCGGATCGCATCGATGTGGTGCCGCTCGCCGCCTCGGCCATCTTCACGGCGAGCCTGGACGTGCCGCGCGAGCCGTTCGTGCTGCACGTCGGCGATCTGCACACACGCCGCAACCTGCCGATGCTGCTCGACGCGGTGATCGATCTGCGCCGATCGCAGCCAGGGGCGGCCGGCTGCCGGCTGGTGCTCGCCGGCACCGATCGCGGGTTGCTGGCGCCATTGACGGCCGCGGCGGCGAAGGCCGGTGCGCCGGACGCGCTCGAGTACGCCGGCACGCCATCCGACGAGGCGCTGCGCGACCTCTACCGGCGCGCATCCGTCTTTGCGTATCCGTCGCGTTACGAAGGCTTCGGGCTGCCCGTGCTCGAGGCGATGGCGTGCGGCGCGCCGGTGGTCGCCACCTCGGCCGGAGCCGTGCCCGAAGTGACCGGCGACGCGGCGCCGTGCATCGATCCCGACGACGCGCGCGCGTGGCGGGACGCCTTGGTGGCATTGATTACGAGTCCCGCGCGACGCGCCATGGCGAGCGACGCCAGCGTGCGGCGTGCTGCCGTTTTTTCGTGGGCAGAGACGGCGCGCCTCACCCGCGACACGTACGCTCGAGTAGTGAACGGCCCGCAATGAAGCGCGACACCCCCTCAGGCGCTGGATTGGTGCTCGGGCTCGTGTCCGCGCTGCTGTTGCTGGTGGCCGCCGTGGCGACGCGCTTCACCGTGCCCTATCGGGACGACTGGGATCTGTTGCGCGAGGTCATGCACGCGCCGTCGCTGTGGTCCGGGTTGGGGCAGTCGAACAACGAGCACCTCGTGCCGATCGAGCGCGTGCTCGTGTGGCTGCAGCTGCACTGGACGGGCGCCACCGGCTGGGTGCTCCTCTCGGCGGCGCTGGCCGCGCAAGCCGTGACCATCGTCGCGATCCTCCGCGAGATCTGGCGCCGCTTCCGTTCCGATCACGTCACCGCGATGGCGCTGTCCGGCGCCGCGCTGCTGATCCTCACGTGCGCGTACCAGCTGCAGTCGTTCGTCTTCGGCGCCGCCGTGGTGTTTCCACTGGTTGTGGCGTTTGCGGTGTGCGCGTTTGCGGCGCACCTGCGCGCGATGGAGCGCGACGGCGCCGCGCGGTTCGCCTGGACGGGCGTTGCGGCGATCGCCGCGCTTGGCGCCATGGCCTCGACGACCAACGGTCTGCTCGTGCCGTGGATGATCGCGGCGCAGACCGCGTGGTCGCGGCGCGGATGGCAGGGCGTGGTGCTCTGGAGCGCGCTCGGCACAGCCGGCGCCGCGATCTATTTCACGTCGGCTCATGCCACAGCAACAGTGCCCGCCGCACCGCCGCCGAGTCTCAGCGACATGGTGCTCTACGGCCTGGCGTTCTTCGGGTCGTTCGGCGCCTATGCCGGACGGCTGGGCGGCGCGGCGATCGGCGGCGTGCTGCTGGCCCTGGGAGTGGTCGTCGTGTGGGTCATCGTCCGCGATCGCGATACCGCACCGCGCCTCGAGCAGTTGTGCGTGTGCGCCGCGGTCTTCGTCATGGTCAGCGCGCTGCTCTCCGTGCCCTCCCGCGCAGGGTTTGGGGCGATCCAGGGCGCGCAGTCGCGTTATGCGACGCTCACGTTCCTGTACTGGACGGTCATTCTCGTCGCGGCATGGAGCCGCTGGCGCCGAGCCGTCGTGAGCGTACCGCGCAGCCATCTTTCATTCGTGGTCTGCGCGGCAGGGATCCTCGCGATTCCGGCACAGCTGTTCCTGGGGCTCATCTGGTTCGTCAAGGCCGACAGCCTTCTCGATGCGCGACAGGCGCTCGTGACCGGCGTGCACGACGCCGAGTGGATCGCCGCGCTGCATCCGGCGCCGGCGGTGGTCTACGACCTCGCGGACGAGCTGCGCGCGAGGAACGATCCGGCAGTCACGGACCCGCGTGTGGGCCGTCCTCTGGCGTTCTCGCTGACGTCGCGTCCCCAGTGTTCGGGGCTGATCTCGGGCACGTCGATCGCGGCCACGCCCGGGAGCGTGCGCGCGAGCGGTCAGCTGTTCGTCCGCGCTCGCGAAGCGCTGATCGTCGATCGCGACAACATCGTTCGCGGCCTCGCCCGCTCACCGCGAGTCGCGCTGCCGCCGCGCCCGGCGCCGCTCGACGTCGTCCGGGCCGTCATCCGCGCCATCCGTCCGCACCCTGACGAGCGCCGTTCTTGGATCGGCTTCGTGCAACCCGGCGCGAGCCCGTACGTATTTGTCGCCATCGACGACGATCGGGTGGAGTGCCGGACAGGGGTCAGATAGAGCTTTTCACCACGTAAGAGAGGTAGCGCTCGTCGATCTCAGGGAAAAATTGCGGGCCGACGTGCACAACGTGCCCTACGTGGTGGAATTCTTTTCCGCCCTTTATCCCCCGCCGACAAACGCCACGATCTCGACTTCCGCCCCTTCCTCGATCATCGTCTCTGCGTAGCGTGCGCGTTTGATGACGACGAGGTTGTGCTCGACGGCGACGGTACGCGGATCGATCTTGAGCTGCTCGAGCAAGGCGAGGATAGTTATCGGGCCGGCGAGTTCGGTGGGATCGCCGTTCAGAGTAATTCGCACTGGAGATCACCGAAGGGCCCGACGACGTCGCGTGCGTGCGCGAGCGGATCGGGACGGAAGCAATGAGGCAGCGGGGCAGGCGCAGGTCGCGACGCGGCATCGGTGATCACGCGCTGATAGTCGTCGAGCACGCGATCGGGGTGATGTTCCGTCACCCAGTACGCGCGAGCGGCGCGGCCGAGCCGATCGCGCAGCGGCACGTCCTGCGCCAGTCGCAGCATCGCCGCGCGCAGCGAGTGATCTTCGTCCAGGATGTCGATCGCCACGGCGATCGGGGCGGCCGTCGCGGTCGACGCCCACGTCCGAGGATCGAGCACGGGCACGTGCGACTGGTGCGCGAGGTCCGTCACGATCGTCGCGCGCCCCGCGGCGAGCGCGCGCACCCACGGGCCCGAGGTTTCGAGCGCGGTGGGCCAGCGCAGGTGCAGCGTGATGTCCATCGCCGCAATGGCGCGGTCGAATGCCGTGTCGTCCAGATCGTGACAACGCACGATCGCGTCCGCGACGCCGGCGTCCTGCGCGAGGCGGTCGAGATCGGCGGACGCGTCCGGCGCGCCGCCGAGCACGAGCCGCGCGTCCGGCACGCGCGCGCGAACGGCGGCGAAGGCGCGAATGATTTGGGGCAGGCGCTTTTCCGCGCTGAGGCCGCCAAACACGCCGAACGCGATCGCCTCCGGCGAAAGGCCGAGCCCCGCGCGGGCTGCGGCCCGCTCGGCGTCTGACAGCAGGTCAACCGGCCCGCCGCCCAGCGCGATGGAGGCGATCTGCGATTCGGGAAACCGGGCCGAGAGGTCCGCGGCCAGCGACGAGGAGTGCACCGCCACGGCGCGTGCGCCCTCGATCACGCCGCGAATCATCGGCCACTGATAGCTGTAGGTGCCACCGAAGCCCGCGACGCCGAGTTCGGCGGCATCCGCCGGCGCGTCGGGATGACTCCACGCGAATTCCTCGCGGTACCCGGCGCGATCGCGACGCAGCAGGCGCGCGCGTCCGCGCGCATGGTGCAGTCGCGCATCGTGCAGCACCGCCAGTCCCGGCCACTGCCAGACGTACGGCCACGTGAACTCGTGCAGCCGGGAGTTGCCGATCTGGTACACGACGAGATCGAACTGGCCGCGCACCGCGCGCCACAGGAAATCGTGCGCGCTTTGCACACGAATCGGGCCCGGCGTGGGCGGATCGTCGCCTCCGCGTTGCGCCGTGGTGACCTCGAAGGCGTCAACGAAGACGTCGATCGCGAGTCCCCGCGCCGCCAGGCCGGCGACGACGTCGAAGGAGCGGCCGGCGACGCCGCTCCGTTGCGGCGGCCACGGCGAAAGCCACGCGAGGCGCACGCTTCAGTGTATGACCGAAGGATGAAGTCGAGCGTTGACGACGGTGCGAGGCTTGCAGAATGCCGCCGTCGTCCGATAGGCTTTGCTTGATCTTCCGGAGCACAAGCTCCGGCGGGGGCCGCCTGCACACCTTATGAACGGGTTTCTTCCCATCGTCATCATGATTGGTCTGGCCGCGGGCTTCTGGGGCGCCAACCTGGTGCTGTCGCAGTTCCTCGGCCCGAGCAGGCCCAGCCCCGAGAAGAGCGCGCCGTACGAATGCGGCATGCCGGCCGTGGGCGATGCGCGCGAGCGGATGTCGGTGAAGTTCTACCTGGTGGCGATGATCTTTCTGCTCTTCGACATCGAAGTGGCGTTTCTCTACCCGTGGGCGATCAACATGCGCGCACTGGGTGTTGTCGGCTTCTGGCAAATCGTGACGTTCTTCGCACTCCTGCTCACTGGTTACATCTACGTCTGGCGCAAGGGCGCCTTCGACTGGAGCGGCGAGCGGAAGCGCAGTTGAATCTATGGCTGATGTTCAGATCCCAGTTCTGACCACGACCGTCGAGAAGATGGTGCAGTGGGCCCGCCGATCGGCCATCTGGCCGGTGACGTTCGGACTGGCGTGCTGCGCCATCGAAATGATGGCGATGAGCTGCGGCCGCTACGACATCGCGCGCTTTGGCGCCGAGGTGTTTCGCGGATCGCCCCGCCAGTCAGACCTGATGATCGTGGCGGGCCGGCTCTCGCGGAAGATGGCGCCGGTCCTGCGACGCATCTACGACCAGATGCCCGAGCCCAAGTGGGTGATCTCCATGGGCGCCTGCGCGAGCTGCGGCGGCGTGTTCGACAACTACGCGATCGTCCAGGGCTGCGACCAGATCGTGCCCATCGACGTGTTCGTGCCCGGCTGCCCGCCGCGGCCCGAGTCGCTCATCTACGGCATCGTCCAGTTGCAGCGCAAGATTGACGCTTCGCGCATGAGCGCGTAACGCGATGGCCCTGGACGCACCTGCCCTCGTGGACGCCCTCCGGCGCGCGCTGCCATCGGCCTCGATCGAGGCCGGCGCGACTGGCGACATGCCAACTGTCGTCGTCGATCGCGAGCACCTCGTCGAGGCGTGTCACGTGCTGCGCGACGACCCGTCGTTGCAATTCGCGCTCTTTGTGGACGTCACGTGCGTCGATCGCCTGCCGGCGGCGCCGCGCTTCGAACTCGTGTACCACCTGGCCTGCCTCGGCGACGCCTTCCGCAGCGCGGGCGCGGCCGCGGGAGCGGCTCCAGGTCGCCTGCGCCTCAAGACGTTTGCCCCAAGCGACGATGCGCGGGTGCCGACGGTGACGAGCGTGTACCCGGCGGCGAGCTGGCCGGAACGCGAAGTGTTCGACCTGTTCGGCATTGCGTTCGAGGGCCACCCGGATCTCCGGCGGATTCTGATGCCTGAGGATTGGACGGGGTTCCCGCTGCGCAAGGACTATCCGGTACAGATTCGCAAGGACGCGACGTCGTGGGAGCCGGTGCAGCTCTCGGCCGAAGAGTTTGCCGCGAACGTGCGTGCGGCAAGAGAGCAAGCGGATCGCATTTCACGGCCCAAGTGAGTCTCAGTTAATGCGGCAATGAGGCAATGGGGCAGTGGGGCAATGAAATGGGGCAATGGGGCAATGGGGCAATGAAATGAAGCAATGGGGCAATGAGGCAATGAAATGGGGATGA
>Ga0111538_10010532_pt1 | contig 12293 bp, 7 predicted proteins | sample SoiMethybrSBSTD1_FD_79669 | JGI IMG/M metagenome (GOLD analysis project Ga0111538, IMG submission 79669) | Bulk soil microbial communities from a Populus tree surrounding site in Tennessee, USA - Soil MetaG P. TD hybrid SBSTD1 (version 2)... | ecosystem: Environmental > Terrestrial > Soil > Tree...
ATGATGTTGACCACGCCCACCTGGACGCCGTCCATCTTGCGCGCGTAGTTCACCATCGCGAGCTGCAGGCCGCCCGCGTTCTCGGCGTAGTTGACGGTGCCCCAGGAAAGTCCGCGCGCGGTGCCCTTGTTGATGTTGATCGCCGCGATCTGGAGGCCCTTGAACTCGCCTTCGGTGTAGTTGGCGAATCCCCACTGGAGTCCGTTCGACAGCCCGGAGGTCGTGTGGTTCACGAGGCCCAGGTCGACGACCTTGACCGACGTGTTCTTGCCGTAGATCAGGTTGAAGCGGAACGCCGTCACCGAATCCTCCGGCTTGGCGATCGCGAGCGGCGGGAAGATCGAGAGGTTGATCGGCTTCTCGGAGGCGAAGGCGGGCAGCGCCGCCAGCATCGTGAGCAACAACGCGAACCGCATACCTGCACGCAACGGCTTCATGGATGCCTCCCGAGGGAAGACGACGCCATCCGATCCGCCGCGCATGATTGTGCGGCCAGGGCGGGACGCTAGCACGGGCGTCGGCAGGGGCGAAGAAGGGGTGCGGCATGGGGTATTCTGTGTTTCCCCGCGCATGGACTGGAGACCTGATGAGTGCGCTCCCAACTCGCGTTCTGACCGCCGGACTGGCTGCCGCCCTGCTCTTTGCTCCCGCGCGCGCGGTTCGCGCCGAGGCGGCGCCGCCGCGCCTCGATCGCGTCGCGGTCCCCACTGCGCAGTCGGTGGATCTCACCTGTGATCCGGAACAACCCGGCTACACCGGCACGGTTCGCGTCACGCTCGACGTCCAGCAGCCCACCGAGGTGGTGCGGTTCCACGCGCGCGCGCTGACTGTCGACAGCGCCACGCTCGAAGGGTCGGGCGGCGTGGTGAAGGCGTCGGCGATCGAGCCGCTCGAGCCCGATCAGGTCCGCGTGCGCTTTCCGAGGTCGATCGCACCCGGCAAGTACACGCTCGCGCTCGTATTCCACAACGCGTACAACACCCGCGCGATCTCGCTCTACAAGGTGGCGACCGGTGGACACGCGTATCTGTTCACGCAATTCGAAGATACCGAGGCGCGCGAGGCGTTCCCGTGCTGGGACGAGCCCGCGTTCAAGATCCCGTGGCGCATGACGCTGCGGGTGCCGGCCGCCGACCTGGCGGTGAGCAACTCGCCGATCGCGAGCGAGAAGCGCGCGGGCGCGCAGAAGGTGGTGGTGTTCGAACCCACGCCGCCGCTGCCGTCCTACCTGATCGCGATCGCGGTGGGACCGTTCGAGACCGTCCCGATCCCCGGCATGTCGGTGCCGGGCCGCGTCGTCACGGTGCAGGGCGCGAGCGCTCTTGCCTCCTATGCCGCGGCACAGTCGGCGCCGCTGTTGAAATCACTGGAGCGCTACTTCGGCCGGCCCTATCCCTACGCCAAGCTCGACCTGATCGCGGCCCCCGAGTTCCTGTTCGGCGCGATGGAGAACGCCGGAGCGATCGTGTTCGCCGATCGCGCGCTGCTGCTCGATCCCGCGACCGCCAGTCCGGATCAGCGCAACCGCGTCCTCAGCGTCATCGCCCACGAGATGGCGCACATGTGGTTCGGCGACCTGGTCACCATGAAATGGTGGGACGACCTGTGGCTCAACGAGTCGTTTGCCACCTGGATGGCAACCAAGGCGATGGACGACGTCCACCCGGATCATCGCCAGGGCGTGAACGCCTTGTTCGGCATCCAGCGCGCCTTCACCACCGACTCCCGTCTCTCGACGCGCGCCATGCGAGGGAAGATCGAGGGAAGAACCAACCTCGGCGAGACCGCCAGCGATCTCACGTACAACAAGGGCGGCGCCGTGCTCACCATGTTCGAAGGGTGGGTCGGGCCCGACCAGTTCCGCGCCGGAGTGCTCGACTACCTGAAGGCGCACGAGTGGGCGAATGCCGAGGGCCGTGACCTGTGGCTCGCGATCGCCAGGCGCTCCGGCGCGGACATCGACGGCGCGATGCAGACCTTCCTGAACCAGCCCGGCGTTCCGATGGTCACGCTCGAGCCGGCCGGCGGCGGAAAGGTGAAGCTCTCGCAGCGCCGATTCCTGACCGCAGGTGACGCTCCCGCCGAGCCCCAGCTCTGGCGCATCCCGGTGATCCTGCGCTATCCGGTCGGGAGCGAGCTGCGCACGCTGCGCGTGTGGCTCACGCGGGCCGACACGACCGCCGAACTGGGCGTCGCGGCGATGCCTTCGTGGATCATGCCCAACGCCGGCGCGAGCGGTTACTACCGCTGGCGCGTCCCGGAGAGCATGCGGGAGGCGCTGATCGCCGCGCGCAATTCCCTCAGCGAGCGCGAGCGCATGAATCTGATCTTCAACCTCACGGCCCAGCTGCGCGCCGGCGCCGAGCATGGCGACCAGTATCTGCAGATGGTCGCCGCGCTGGCCGACGATCCCGAGCCTGAAGTGCTGCGCGCCGACATCGAAACGCTGGATGAGTCACGCATCGCACTCACCACGCCCCGCTCGGGGACCGCGTTTGCCGCCTGGGTGCGCACCACCTTCGAACCGTCGCTGCGCCGCGTCGGCCTCGTGCCCCGCGAGGGCGAGCTGCCCGGCGTTTCGACCAGCCGCGCGCAGTTGCTGCGCCTGCTCGGCGATGCGGGTCAGAGTCCGTGGGTACTGGCGTACGCGGAGAGCCTGAGTCAGGTCTACCGCAAGTCGCCGACGTCGGTGCCGACATCGCTCGTCGACCAGGTGATCGTCCTGGGTGCACGCCGTGGCGATGCGGCGATGTTCGAGGACTACCGGCGGCGCTTCGAGACCGCCTCCACTCCCAACGACCGCGCCCTCTACCTGGGCGGGCTCGGCTCGTTCCGCGATCCTGCCGTGCGCACATCGGCGCTCGACTACGCCCTCAAGGGTCCGCTGCGGCCGCAGGAGACCCAGGCGATCCCGGCCGCGATGAGCGAGAACGGACTCTCACCGGCGACCGCGCGCGGGGGTGGTGGCAGCGAGTACCCCGATGAAGTGATGAAGTGGGTGCTCGCCCACTGGGACGAGCTGGTGGCGAAGATGCCGCCCAACTTCGCCTCGCGGAATCTGCGCCTGACCAGCGGATGCTCGCAGGAACGCAGGGCCCAGTTGCAGCAATTCTTCTCGGATCCGAAGCGCAGCGACCCCGGCGTCCAGGCCACGCTGCGACGCATGTCCGACGCGATGGAGGAGTGCTCGAACCTGCATGACCGCGAGGCGGAACGCGTCGAGCGCTGGCTCAACTCCCGGGTGACGCCGCCGTAACGCAGCTCGCGGTTCGCAGCCTCGGACGCGCTAGAACTTGTAGACCATCTCGAACCCGAGCTGCATGTAGCCGGTCGTGGGAAAGAGGGTGTTGTCGAAGCCCTCGTAGGTGGTCTCGTCATAGGAGCGGAAGCCGGTGGTGAGGTTGAAGCCGGTCGAAAAGTGGCGCGTCTGCACCAGCGACACTCCGAGCCCGCCGTAGAGCGCGAAGTAGTCGAGGTGGTCACTCCCGATCGTCTTCGGGTACCCGTCCGCGATCACATCGACCGGCGTGACGTAGTCCCAGAACAGCGTGCCGAAGCGAAAACCCACCAGCGGGTAGACGCCGAGGAAGGTGTGCGGCGGCGTGATGTAGAAACGCCCCGAGAGGTCGGCCCCCAGCTCCACCTCGTTCTTCAAACCCTGTCCCGCCAGACTGGTCGCGCTCAGGTTGGGGGAAAGGACGAGGAGGCCGACATCGAATCGCCAGCGGCCGTTGATGAACGAACCGATGTCGAGGCCGCCGAACCCGAAGCCTTCGAACTCGTGACCGCCGAGGCTTCCGCCGCCCGCGACCACCCCGAGCACCCTGCGATCCCCGCTGTCATCGCCGCCATCGCCGGTTTCCACTGACGACTCCGACAACTCGCTGGTCCCCTCGACGACGACCTCGGTTTCACTCGGTGCAGGCGGCACTTCGTGGCCCACGTCGAGGCGTCTGTGCTTTTCGGCCGAGTCCTTCGCGGCCTCCTGGGCGGCCTGGGTGAGCGTGGCCCCTCCGCCGTAACGCTCGGGAGGCGAGCCGCCAAGGATTGCGCAACTGCTCGCCGTGACGGCGAGAAGGAACAGAGCAAAGAGTCGGGAGGTGGGGAACATCGCGGCCTCCTATGGGGTGGCGAAGCAACCCCAAGCTAGGCCTTTGAGCGCTCAACCCCAAGCGAGGAGTCCGCGGCGGGAGCCCGGCGCCCCCGGAGCGGCTTCGAAGCTCTTGCGCGCGCGGTTCGAGAGCCGCAATCTGGGGGTCCGGCGAAAGGGCGGTTCCGATGTCGAGAGCGAACGCGCGTCCCTCAATCCTGTTGATCGTGATTTCCACGAGCCTCGCGTTCGGAGCAACACCCGCGCGCAGTGAATGGCCACCATCAGGGCTGCCCGTCGCCACCGGAGCGGCCGATCAGTCCTCGCCGATCGGCCTCACGGGTCCCGGCGGCGAGCTGCATATGTTCTGGGTGGAGTTCGCGCCCACCACGTACGCGCTGTTTGCTCAGCACCTGACCATCGAGGGCACCCCCGCGCCCGGCTGGCCGGTGGGGGGGCGTGGCGTCGTGCCTGTGCCCGCCGCGATCGGCTCGCCGCTCGTCATCGCCGACGGCTCGGGCGGCGCCATCCTCGCCTGGAACGACTATCGCGCCGCCGGCGGGCCGAAGGGGGTCTACGCCACCCGTGTGGACGCCGAAGCGAATGTCCTCCCGGGCTGGACGTCGTCCGGGACGCTGATCTGTTCCTCACCGGGCCCGCAGGGTCCGGGGCCCATCGGTCAGCTGCTGGCCTTGTGCGGCGATGGGGTGGGTGGCGCGTTCATCGCCTGGACGGACAATCGCAATACCCCGAGCGGCGGCACGATGATCTACGACGTGTTCGCGCACCACGTGCTCGCGAATGGCACGCTCGACCCGAACTGGCCCGCCACCGGTCGGGCACTCACGACCGGACCCGGCTACAAGTATCCGCACGAGTTGGTCGCCGACGGCAGCGGCGGATTCTGGCTCGCCACCGAGAACTCGAACGCGACCTACCAGATCGCGGTCACCCATCACGACACCGACGGGGACGAGACCGGGCGCTGGACCAGTCCTTCGTACGCCAGCCGCGTGGCCGGCGTCAGCGACGGCGCGGGCGGGATCTTCGTGGTGTGGCGCGATTGCCGCGACTGTGTGGTGGGTCGCTCGGTCGGGATCTACGCGGTCCGTCTGGTTGCTCCAGGCATCCCGCGGTTCGGCTGGCCGGCGGACGGGGTCGCGATCGGCACATCGACAATCGCTGCCGACCTGCCGGTGATCGTCGCGACCGGCGATGGTGCAGCGATGATCGCCTGGCTCCGGGACGGAAGCGGCGACGACGCCTACTTGTGCCGGCGTGTGGAGGCGACCGGCACGTTCGCGCCGGCCTGGCAGGCGGGGCCGCGGGAGTTCGCAACCTCCACCGACATCCTGTTCGGCTGGCCGCTCCACGCACCCGATGGCGCGGGCGGTGCGATGTTCGCATTCCGCCGCAACCGGCCCAACTTGTACGGCAGCCGGGTGGACGCCGCCGCTCACGTACCCGCGGCGTTCCCCGACACCGGGCTCTCGCTCTGCCCGCTGTCGGACGATCAGTTCCTGGTGTCGCTCGTCTCCGACGGGTTGAACGGCGCCTACCTGCTGTGGGACGACGAGCGCGACCAGGCCTCCAATGACTGGGACGTCTACGCGATGCGTTTCACCCGCGACGGCGTCGTGGGCTCGACCATCGGCGTGGAGCCACCCGTCCAGCCGACCGTCCCGCCGATGTCGCTGTCCGCCCCGCGGCCGAATCCCATGTCGGGATCCTCCGCATTCGAACTGATCATGCCCGCGGCGGCGCACGCTCGTGTGGAGATCCGCGACCTGCTCGGACGACTGATCGTCGTGTTGCGCGACGGGGAGCTCGCCGCCGGCCCGAACCTGATGATCTGGGACGGCCGCGACCGGGACGGTCGTCGCGCGCCGGCCGGCATCTACCTGGCGCGGGCGCGAAGCTCGAGTCAGTCCGTGAGTCAGCGGATCGTGTGTCTGCCGGAGTGAGCACGACACTCGCGGTCACCCGACCGGTCAGCCCATCGATCGCGCAATGCGAGTTGACGCATCTGGCGCGCGAGACGATCGACCTCGCGCGGGCGACCGTCCAGCACGCCGCGTACGAGCGGCTCCTCGAATCTCTCGGACTCACCGTGGTGCGAGTTCCGGCCGCGCCCGATCTGCCCGACGCGGTGTTCGTCGAGGACACCGCAATCGTGCTGGACGAAATCGCAATCGTCACGCGCCCCGGAGCGCCGTCCCGGCGGGACGAGATCGACGGGGTCGCCTCGCTGCTGGCGGTTCATCGGCCGGTGCGCGCACTCGCCGCTCCCGCCACACTGGACGGCGGCGACGTACTGAGGCTCGGTCGCACGCTCTACGTGGGGCGTTCGGGCCGCAGCAATGCGCACGGGATCGAACAGCTTCGCAGTCTGGCGGCTCCGTTCGGATACGAGGTCGTGTCGGTGGAGTTCACCGGCTGCCTGCATCTGAAGAGCGCGGTGACGGCCCTCGCCGACGGGTTGCTGCTCCACAACCCGGCGTGGGTCTCAGCGGCGGCCTTTCCAGGCTGCGATGTCGTGGCCGTGGACGAGCGCGAGCCCCAGGCGGCGAACGCGCTGCTCATCGACGGGACGATCGTGTTTCCGTCCCAGCACCCGCGCACCTGCGAGCGCCTGATCGCGCGCGGTCTTCGTGTCACGACGATCGATGCCAGCGAGCTCGGGAAGGCCGAGGGCGGTGTAACCTGTTGTTCGCTGATCTTCGAAACCCCTCGGCTGCGGGAGTAGCCGGGTTTCGTTCACAGGTCAGAGGCGCCGTTCAGTTGCGTCGTCGAGCCACCGCCGTGGCCGTGACCCGCCCTGCCACGGCGGCGTTCACGGGAGCCGGCTGGTAGAACCGGTGGGTTTCCTCGAGCACCTGCCTGGCGAGTTCAGGCGGGGCCGCACCCGAGCGCGCTTGGATGTTCGAGAGCGTGTAATTCTGCACGAACATGGGGTACACGGCGTGCACCCCGTTGCCCATGACGAACGCGTGATTCACGTAGCCGCTCACCACGAACGGCCGTGGCGGGCCGGGAGCAGCGAACAGGTCGCGGCCGTTGCTCCAGTCGCTCTCGGAGCGACACCCGAACACCTGGGTGAGGAGCGTGGTGGGAACATCGACGTGCGCCGTCGTCTCGGCCACCTGTCGGGGTGGATGGCCGGGCAGGTAGAACACGAGTGGCACCTGGGTCTGATAGCGCGTGAAGTTCCCGGCATGTCCCCACCAGCCCGCGCGGTTGTCGTTGAATTCCTCGCCGTGGTCGGAGGTGACGATGACGATCGTCTCCTTCATCAATCCGCTGGCTTCCAGGCGGGCGAGGATGCGACCGACCAGGCTGTCGGTGTAGAAGACCGAATTCCGGTAGTCGTTGATGTAGGGCGTCGGATCGACGGGATCCCCCGCCAGCGCGATGTTGAGGTCGCGTGCGGGCTGGAAGCGTCCCGGACCTGGATAGCTGTAGCTGAAGTGGGTGGACTTGTAGAAGGCGAAGCCGAAGAAGGGTTGTCCCTTCCCGTGCTGCTCCTCCATGAAATCGATCAGCTGGTCGGTGAGATCGGCGTCGCGGGCGTCCGCGCTGGTCCCGGAAAACGCCTCGTGAATCTCGATGCCGCGGAACATCGCGTCCTTGATCTTGTGCCGGCCGAACTGGGAATCGGCGTAGATCCCGAGTGCGTAGTCGTTCGCCTGCAGCACGTCGATGAGCACCGGATTGTTGATCACGGCGTTATTGGCCTTGACCGCCTTCCAGTAGGTGGGGTGGAGACCGTAGAAGAGTCCGAACACGCCGTACGGCGTCGAGTTTCCGGAACTGAGGTGGTTGAGGAACACCGATGAGCGCTTCGACAGAGCGTAGATGTTGGGCGACACCACCGAGTCCATCGTGTCGTACCGCCAGCTCTCGAGCAGCAGCAACAGGATGTTGGGCGGGTTGGCGCCCGCCATCCCGTGCACCGGGTGGAGTGGATAGCGCAGGGATGCTGCTTCCGAGGACAGCGAAGGGTCGGCCGGCTCGGTCCAGCCCGGGGCGAGGTCGTCATAACGGGCGGCGTTCCGGTACGACACGACCGGCGAGTAGAACGGAAGCTGCGGGGTGATGCTGGTGATGCGCGAGTCGTTGCGGTAGTAGGCGAAGACATGAATTGCCTGGCTGATCAGACAGGCAACCACTGCGATCGCCGCGAAGCCGGCGGCCAGCGCGGGCCGCTTGAGCCTCCCGGCGGCGCGAAACAGTGCCCACTGGAGCGCCGCGATCAGTGCGAGCGCCGCCACGATCGTGAGGTACATCGCGGGCGTCATCCCCATGCCGCTGTGGGAGTTGAGCACGTACCCGAGCCAGAACGCGTCGACGTGGAAGCGGTAGATGCGATGAACGAAGCTGTCGATCACCAGGTAGGAGAGCGCGAGGAACATCAGCACTGCCCCGGAGGCGATCGCCAGGGAGCGTGAGAAGGCGGTGAGCAGGAACACCACGCTGATCAGCACCGTCAGCAGCAGGCCGTAGTACCCGACGAACACCAGCTGCGCATACGCACCGGCAAAGCTCAGGGTCGGGACGCCCTCGAGGTTGTGCATGAGGGCGAGAGACAACAGTGGAGCGTTCAGGCACAACGCGGTGATCAGGTGGACGTAGACGTCCACCCGTGTCGACAGCCATGGCCAAACGCGCTTTGCAACCACCGGTCCATCTCCCAGGCGGCAGGCACCCACTCGAGCGTGCCCGCGGGGGATCCCCCCAAGGCGACACAATGTACCTCAAGGGGTTCGAGGGGGATGGGTCTCTGGGCCGGGCGCCCGGGACCCGCGTAGACTGGGCCGACCCCACCCACCGGTTTGGAGCACCTGACATGCACGTTCTTCCCGGCCGATCCCTTCTGCACTATCGCCTCGTCGAGAAGATCGGCGCAGGCGGGATGGGAGACGTGTGGCGCGCAGTCGATACCCGCCTCGGGCGCGAGGTCGCGGTAAAGGTGATCAGCGAGCGTCTGGCCAACGACGCCGACGCGCTCGCGCGGTTCGAGCGCGAGGCACGCGCGGTGGCGGCGCTCTCGCACCCCAATGTCCTCTCGCTCTACGACGTCGGGCGGGAGGACGGCGTTTCCTACGTGGTGACCGAGCTGCTCCACGGTACGACTCTGCGCGCGCGGCTCGAGGGCGATGGGCTGAAGCCGCGCGCCGCCCTCGAGCTGGCGTTGCGGGTCGGACACGGTCTGGCCGCGGCGCACGCCCGCGGCCTCGTTCATCGCGACCTCAAGCCCGAGAACATCCACGTCGCAACCGACGGGGGAGTGAAGATCCTCGACTTCGGGCTCGCCCGTTTCGATGCGTCCGACGCGCGCGGCGCCGACGCGGCCGACGACGAATCGGCGATCACCGTCAACCTCGCGTCGATGCCGGGCATGCTGATCGGTTCGCCGGGCTACATGTCGCCCGAGCAGGTGCGCGGCCAGGTGGTCGATGCGCGCTCGGACCTGTTCGCGCTCGGTGCGGTGCTCTACGAGATGCTGAGCGGACAACGTGCGTTCCACGGCCCGACATTGGCCGACTCGCTGACGGCGATCCTTCACGAGGAGCCGCCGCCGTTCCCGGCGTCCTCCGGAGTCGGCCCGATCCTCGATCAGATCGTTCGCAAGTGCCTGAGAAAGGAGCGCGAGGAGCGCTACGTATCCGCGAGCGAGCTGATCCAGGACCTTCAGTCCGCGCTGACCTCTGGCAGCGCGTTCACGGACGAACCGGCGATCGCGGTGCTGCCATTCGTGGACATGAGCCAGGACAAGGACCAGGACTACTTCTGCGAGGGGATGGCGGAGGAGATCATCTCCGCCCTGTCGGTCATTCCCGGACTCCGGGTGGCGGCGCGCACGTCCACGTTCCAGTTCAAGGGAACCAACCAGGACGTGCGGCGGATCGGCCAGGCGCTGGGGGTGAAAAAGGTGCTCGAGGGCAGTGTGCGCACTTCGGGGCAGCGGCTGCGTGTCACCGCCCAGCTCGTCAACGTGGACGACGGTTATCGCGTGTGGTCGGAGCGTTACGATCGGCAGATGGAAGATGTGTTCGCGATCCAGGATGAGATCGCGCGCTCGGTTGCGCATGCACTGGCCGGCCAACTGGGTGCACGACAGGCGGCCGGTGGCGCGCGCAAGCACAGCGAGGACCTCGAGGCATACCACCTCTATCTCAAGGGTCGGCACGAACGTTACACGACGCGCAATTTCATCGCCGCGCAGCGATTCTTCGAAGAGGCGGTCGGACAGGACCCTCGCTACGCGCTCGCGCATCTGGGGATCGCGGAGACCAGCGTGCTGCTCGGCAACACCGGCATGGTCCGGCCCCGCGTGTCGCTGACGCGCGCCGAGACCGAGCTGGAATTTGCGATCGCGCTGGCGGGAGAGTCGGCGGAGTCGCGGTCCGTCGAATGCGCGGTGCGATTGGCTCAGTTCGCCCTGAACGATGCGGAGGCGGCGGGCCGGCGGGCGATCGAGCTCGACCCGCAGTACATCTTCGGTCGGACCTGGCTGAGCCTGACGCTGACCGGAATGGGCCGCTTCGACGAGGCGTGTGCCGTGGCGCAGAGCGCCGTCGCGATCGATTCGCTCTCACCCATGCCGTTGGCGATGATCGGCTGGGCACTCAACGCCGGTCGTCGATTCGAGGAGGCCGAGGTGCCGCTGCGGCGCGCCGTCGAGCTGAATCCACTCCACGGGCTGGCGCTCTGGAACCTCGGCATCTGTCTGGTCGGTCTCGGTCGGCATGAGGATGGCGTCCGCACGCTCGAGCGCCCGAGTGACCGGGATTCGGACGGCGCGGGCCTGGTTCTCGGGATGCTGGCCTGGGCCAAAGCGGTCGCGGGTCGCACCGATGAGGCGCGCCGCGGGCTGGATGAGCTTCGCGATCGGGCCCGCTATCGGTACGTTCCGCGCTACACGCTGGCATGGACGCTGGGGGTGCTCGGCGACATCGGCGGAGCCCTCGAGGAGTTCGAGCGCTCGGTCGCGGAGCGGGACGAGTACCTGCAATATCCGCTGTTTCCCGGCTACGATCCGATCCGGTCCGAGCCGGGGTTCCATGCGGGGCTGGAGAGTCTCGGCCTGGGATGGGCAATTGGAAAGTGAACGACGAAGCATGGCGTTGATCCGCGGACAAGGAGCACACGATCATGAAGCCCAGGAACACGATCTGCCTGTGGTTCGACAAGGACGCGCAGGAGGCGGCGCGTTTCTACGCTGCCACCTTTCCGGACAGCAGAGTGACCGCGGTTCACAAAGCCCCCGATGACTACCCCGGTGGCAGGAAGGGCGATGAGCTGACGGTGGAGTTCACCGTTCTGGGCATTCCCTGTCTCGGTCTCAACGGCGGCCCGACCTTCAAGCACAGCGAAGCCTTTTCCTTCCAGGTGGCGACCGAAGACCAGGAGGAGACCGACCGCTACTGGAACGCGATCGTCGGCAATGGTGGCCAGGAAAGCGCGTGCGGCTGGTGCAAGGACCGCTGGGGTCTCTCCTGGCAGATCACCCCGCGCGCGCTGACGGATGCGCTGGCGGCAGGCGGCGGTGAGGCAAAGCGCGCGTTCGAGGCGATGATGACGATGCAGAAGATCGACATCGCCACCATCGAGGCAGCGCGGCGCGGCTGACAACCATGGGATTCAAGGCCGTTTGGGTTTACCGCGGACCGAGCATCTATTCGCAGCGCCCGGTCATTCGCTACACACTCGAGGTGCCCCCCGACGGGAACCTCGCGCGTGATCCGCGCTCCCTTGCCGACCGCCTGTTCGGGCTTCTCCCGCGGCTGCGCGAGCATCGCCATCCCTGCGACCTGGAGGCACTCCTCGTGCGGGGGAACGGCGGCACGGAGCGGTCGCCGGTCCTCCATCTCTTCGAGCACCTGTGCATCGAGCTGCAGAACCTGACCGGGGCGAACCTCGGTTGCGTGAGTGTCCACGGTGCTCGCATCGCCCGTGACGATGCGGTGATCCCCTACGACGAAGAGACCGTCGGCCTCGAAGCCGGGAACGTGTCGCTCGAGTTGATCGAATCCCTGTCGGGCAAGGTTCAACTGGACTTCGAACAGCGGCTGCAGAAATTCGTCCGGTTCGCAGAGCGGCGGGGCTTGCCCGCGCAGGACCAGGCGCTCGTACGCGGGGCCGAAGCCCGCGACATCCCGGTCATTGGAATCGCGGGGCGCCTCATCCAGCTGGGTCATGG
>Ga0111538_10010533_pt1 | contig 12293 bp, 13 predicted proteins | sample SoiMethybrSBSTD1_FD_79669 | JGI IMG/M metagenome (GOLD analysis project Ga0111538, IMG submission 79669) | Bulk soil microbial communities from a Populus tree surrounding site in Tennessee, USA - Soil MetaG P. TD hybrid SBSTD1 (version 2)... | ecosystem: Environmental > Terrestrial > Soil >...
CCCCGACACGTGTTCCGCGTGATCTCACGATCGCGGCTATTCCGGACGTGGTCGCGGCAGGTGCGCAGTGGACGAAGGTCTGGCAGAGCGGCGGCAACAGCGCGGACGGCATCGTCGCCGCTGTCGACGGCAGCGTGCTCGCCGCGCAGGAGGACTTCGACGCCGTGCTGAAGATCGACGCCAACGATCGTGCCTCGGTCGCCATCTCTGGTGCGAAAGGCGTCGGGTCGCTTTCGGCAGATCGGCAAGGGCGGCTCTACGGCGCGCATCGAACGGAGCGGCCCGGTTCGACCAAACCGGATCGTGACGCGATCGTCAACGCGATCACACTGCTCACGCCGCAACGCAAGACCGTGGCCGCGAAATGGGCTGACGGCATGCCGTTGACCGTTCGCCCCAATGACCTCGCAGCCGACGGCCAGGGCGGTGCGTTCTTCACGTCCGGATGTGTCTATTACGCGAGCGCGACAGGAGCGGTCAGCGTCGCAGCAGAGAACGTTCGCACCAACGGCATCATCTTCAGCCTCGACGACAAGACCCTCTACGTCACCAACGGCGGTGGTCAGACGCCGGGCACGATCGTCGCCTTCGACGTGACCGCGCCAGGCGTGCTGGCGAATCGGCGCGATTTCGCGACGCTCGCCATGGGCAACGGCGACGGCCTGGCGCTCGATTCCGATGGACGGCTGTATGTGACCTCCAACGCCGGCGTGCAGGTGTTCGACCGGAACGGGAAATATCTCGGGTCGATTCCGACGCCTCGCGGCGTGATCAGCGTTGCCTTCGCCGGCCCGATGAAGAACACGCTCTACGTCGTCGGATCCGGTGCCGAAGACGCGAGCGGACAGCCGATTCGCGAAGGGCCGCAGCAGACCGCCGCCACCATCTACAAGCTGCCGATGATCGCGCGGGGGATTCCAGGTCGCGGAAAGTGATGGTCGGCGTAAAACGGTCTTGCGGGTTGACCATTGCGATCTGCGTCGTCATCAGCAACGGGTGTTCGACTGCCAGGCAGACGGAGCCGCAGCTCGGCGCTCCCGCGACGATCAAAGACATCATGGATTCGATGGTCGAGCCGAGCGCGGACTTCATCTTCGACTCCGTCGCCGAGATCGCCGACGAGCACGGCATCAGTCAGAAGGCGCCGCAGACCGACGAAGAGTGGAAAGAGGTCCGTCGCCGTGCCGTGCAACTGCTCGAAGCGCCCAATCTGCTGACCATGCCGGGCCGCAAGGTCGCGCGACCAGGCGAGCGGTCTGAGAACCCGGAAGTCGAGCTGCAGCCGCAACAGATCCAGACGATCCTGGATCGCGACCCGACGCTCTTTCGCACGCGCGCTCGTGCCCTGCAGGATGCCGCCTTGGCGGCACTTCAGGCGATTGACGCGAAAGACTCGAAGGCGCTCTTCAACGCCGCAACCACTCTGGACAAGGCGTGCGAGAGCTGTCATCTGCAGTACTGGTATCCCAACGACACGCGTGCACAGGAAGCAGCGAAGCGGAACCCTTAGATCTCGATCGTGTCGTTCCAAGTTCCCCGTTCCGGGTTCCGAGTTCTCGGCCGTTCCTGGTTCCTGGTTCGGGAACAGAAGAACTCGTAACCGCGGGAACATGGAACCGGGAACCTGGAACCGGGAACCAGTTACCAGTTACTTCGGCAGCAGATCTTCGATGTTGGCCGGCACTTCCGACGGTGCCGTCGCGCGTGTCGTCGTGAAGCCGATCCATCGGCCCATGAAGATGATCGCGATCCACAGAACGAGCGACGCGATCGCCACGACGCGCCCGGATCGTGGCGCCTTGCGATCGGTGTCCCACCGATCGATCGAACGCCGTGCCGTGGCCTCGAACAGACCGGCATTGAGAGCGGCAAGAAACAGGAGCGCCATTTTCACCCGGAAAAAGGTGTTGTGATAGTAGACGCCGGCGTTGGTCGTGAACATCAACAGCCCCGTCGCCGCCGCGACGAGAAACCCCGCCAGGGTCCACGGCAGTACGTCCGCCGCGATGCGATGCGCCGGCCGTCGCGTCCCCGCTATCCCGAGCAGGCGGAGGTCGAGAATCGTGGCGCCGCCGAACACCGTGGCCAGGCCGACGACGTGTGTCGATTCGAGGAACGGAAACAGGTACAGCGACTCGCGAATGCGCGTGGCCACCGACGTGGCTTCCAGTGCGGCCAGCGCCGCGTCGATCGTCATCGCGCTTTCGGCGACCAGCTGCCCCAGATGTGGTCGTAGGCGATGAGCCGTCCCAGGAAGATGATGCTCACCCAGACCAGCAACGTCAGGACGCCAAGTGCCTTCGTGCCTCGTCGGCTGACCAGCGCGATCAGCAACGTGCCGGCAGCGATCAGCACCATCTTCAGCCAGAACGAGAACGCGAGCAGTTCGCGCGCCGGCTCGCCGAGTACCATCAATGCGCCGGTCATCAACAAGACGAGGAGCGACGCGGCGAGCCACGGGCCGAAGCGCCGACGCGTGTCCGCGAGCGTCTGATCCAATCCGGTCCAGCCCATGACGTGAAACGCGATCATGAACGCCGACATCAGCGCGATGCCGATGGCGGCGATATGAATCGACTGAATGGTCGGAATGACCCACTCATGCGTCTGAATCGCCAGGCTGAGCGAGGTCTGCGACAGCCAGGCGGCAAACGCGGCGACCCCGCTCAGAACGTCTGTCCTCCGAGGATCTCGCTGCCCTGCACCGAGTCGCAGTGTTTGCCGGGCGCGGGCGGCGTCTTGCCGGGGCATTTGGCAAGCGCACCCACGCGTGAGCCGAAGTTGCTGCCGTCGCGAAGCGGGTTCAGATGCACGCTGAAGATCGTGCCGGCCAGAAAGCTCTGCACGGTGATCCCCTGCTGGGCGACAGCCGCAGCCCCGGCCATCTCCACTCCCCAGGTCACCGGTTTGCCGTCAGGTCCGCGCATCGGCTTGCCGTCCGCGCCGAGCGGGACGAAGTGCAGCTCCGCGTGGTTGGCCTGGGCGACGAACCGCGTGGCCACGCCGGTCCAGGTGATCGTCTTGGTCTGGTCGTACATCGCGAAAGAGTGATGAGCGAGCGCCGGTGCGACCGAGAGCGCCAGCGCGATGAGAGCGAACAGGGCGTTTTTGGAAAAACAGAAATACCGATGCATATGAGTCCCTACTTCCTCTTGTCCAACTGTTCCAGTATCTCCAGCGCGTCAGCAGGAAGATCGTCGGCCGGCTTGTCCCAGCCGCTCTCGAAGTACTTCTCCCAGTTCTGCGCCCATGGCCGGCCGTAGTAGTCGATGTAACGCGGATCGCTTGCGGTGAGCTGCGTCGGGCGGCCGTTGGTGTTGCGGAGATTGCTGAGGCACTCGATATAGGTGTACCGCCGGTCGGCATTATCCAGCGTCGTCTGTCGATTGAAGTGCATCAGATTGTGCAACGGTGCGACGAATGCTTCCGGATCGTAGAACGTCGTCTCGTTGGTCAGGCCGATGAATTTTCCGTTTGCGTCGAGTCGCGGCTCGAACGTGTCGATCGTTTCGAGTGCTCCGCTGAACTCGAACATCGAATGCGACAACGTCCATGCCTGGACGTTCGCGGTCCAGACGACCAGCTTGGGGCCATCCCAGAACGCGATCGCTTCGCCGTACCACTGCGGCACCTTCTGGACGTGCTGCGGACGGCCGACGAGGAACTGGCGAAGAAAGTTCGCGGCGACACCCGACAGCAGCTGCACCAGCGCGGGCGACATCGTCAACTGGAAGTTGCCGCCGCCCGAGGCCTGCGCCCACCATCGCATGTAACCCTCGGGATAGCAGAACGACGCTTCCCACTGTGGCGCGTTGTTGACGCCTTCGTGGTAGTTCATCTGCACCATGCGCTTCTGATACTCGGGCGTGAGCAACGACAGGATCGTTGGCGTCTGGTTGATGGTCCCCCAGATCCACTGTGTGTTCGAATCGGCTTGATCCCGTCCGTACCAGCCTTCCCAGTCGGGCAGATTCTGTCGCGTGTACGTGGTCGGCCCGCCCTTCGCGCGTGCCTGCGCCATGAGCGCTGCATAGTGTTCTTTGGCGGTCTTGTAGGCATACGGGCTCAGGATCTTCTCCCGGGCGTAGTCGTCGTTACAGTCGCCCCACGATGCCGACGAGGGCGGATTGGCGCCGATACGTCGCGAGGTCCAGATGTCGGTGATCTGGCGCGGCGTGTTGCAGCGGAAGTACCGCTTGTCCGACCAGAGCGTCCGGTCGCTGTAGAAGTTCTTCGACGTGAACAGATCGGTCGGCAGCGCGTCCATGCCGGCAGGCGGTCCGGGGAACGTCGGCGTGTTTGCCCGACCACGTCCGCGGCCCCCCTGGCCCGCGGGTCCACCCACGGGGTTCGGCGCCTGTGGACCGGCGCCGCGGCCCTGCGCGCCGCCCTGTGCCTGGGCCGAGATCAGTGACTCACGCGATGCGATCGCCGGGATGAGAATGAAAATAGACAATCCGGCCGCAACGGCTCCGACCATTGCTTTCATGATGTCGCTCCTGCCGTATGGATATGGTGATGACGGGCGACAAAATCATAGCCTTTCATCTCACGGTCGCGGAGGCTGACCTCCGGAACGCGTTCGCATCCGGCCTCTGTCATAATCCGCTGCGCATCCATGAGAAATCGTGCGGTGGACATGCCGAAGACGCTGGTCCTCGCTGCGATCGCGGCGGCCTTGTCGTCGTCGGCCCTGACTGGCGCGTCGACACAGCAGCAGGAGTTGCCGGCGGCGGTCCGACCGGCCGGATCTCAGGTCGCTGCCGCTCCCGTGCTGCTCCTCAGGCTGATGCTGCAGAACGACACGCGGCTGCCGCTCACCCAAAGCGCCGTTACGACTCCCGGAGTCGACCTTCAACACTACGGAGACGGGAGAAACATCGTCGTTGCCACGGGCACAGGACCGAATCTTCCTCGCCTGTTCTTCGGCCTCTGCAAAGGACCCTGTGGCTTCACCCTGCGTGATCGGAGCAACTATTTCGATCTGAGCGGCAAGGCGAGTATCAGATTGACAACGATCGTGTCCGGGTTTCATCGCGTGCGGCCGATCATCAAGACCAGCGATGGCACGTTGCTGATCGGCGATCAGGCCGAGGGCTCGACCGCTGACTATCACCAGTACGACATCTCTTTTGCTGATTGCCGGTGGCTTCGGGTCGATCCGGTTCGAGGCGTCACCCTGGGTGCGACGTGGGTCGACGCGGATCTCAGCAGGATCGATGAAGTTGGTGTGTTCGACGTCATTCCGGGCAGCGGCACGTGGACCGCTGATGGTCTTCCCGTCGAGAAGCAACCCGCCCCTCCTGCCGGAGGCTGGATTGCCGTTTCGGCGTTCGAGCTGCGGGGCCGGCCAGTGAGCCGGTGATGATTCCGCTGACCGCTAACCACTAACCACCAACTACCACCCACCACCCACCACGCAGGGGGAGGGTAATTCCTCCTTCGTCCTCGCTAGAATGCCGATCGCGTGAACATGAGGCGAGGCCGACCGCGCCATCCAGACCGCCTGACTCCCGCCGAGTGGCGCGTGGTCAACGCGATCCGACACGGGATGACGAATCGCGGTATCGGTCGGCGCCTCGGCGTGAGTCTGGACGCGGTGAAGTACCACGTCCGCAATGCGCTCGGCAAACTGGGGCTCGATTCCCGACGCGATCTCAAGCACTGGCACGGCGCGCCGATCGACAGTGCCTTACACGACAGGAGACAGACGATGGCGGGACCTGTGGGCATGGGGACAATCGGGCAAATCTCGCGATCCGTGCAGGACCTCGACGCGGCGGTCACTTGGTACCGCGACGTGCTGGGCCTCAAGCATCTCTTCAGCTTCCCGCCGCTTGCGTTCTTCGACTGTGGTGGCACTCGCCTGTTTCTGTCGTCCAAGCCCGAGGACGGCGCCGGTGGCGGCGACTCGGTCCTCTACTTCCGCGTCGAGGACATCGAGGCGAGCTTCAAGGAATTGACGGAGCGAGGCGTGACCTTTCGCGGCGCGCCGCACATGATTTATCGCCATCCAAACGGCGTTGAGGAGTGGATGGCGTTCTTCGACGATGTGGACGGGAAGATCCTTGCGTTGATGAGCGAGGTCAGGAAATGAAACGCGCGATCACGCTATTACTGCTGACGCCGTGGATCGCGGCGGCGCAGCCCGCGATCGATCGAGCGCCGAATGGCATTGCGTACGAGATCAGTGGAACCGGCGAGCCTGTCGTTCTGATTCACGCCTTCAGCCTCGATCGCCACATGTGGGAACCGCAGGTGGCGGCGCTTGCCGGTAGCTACCGCGTGATTCGATACGACCTTCGCGGACACGGCGACTCGGCCAAGGGCGATCAGCCCTACACGGGATATGGAGACCTCAAGGATCTGCTCGACAGTCTGGGAATTGCGCGCGCGACGCTCATCGGCCTCTCAGCCGGATCCGAGCTGGCGATCAATTTCGCCATCGCGTATCCGGATCGAGTGACTCGTCTCGTGCTCGCGTCTCCGGGTCTTGGCGGCTACCGGGGAGCGTCGTTGCCGTGGATGCAACCGGTGATCGACGCGGCTGTTGCGGGACAGGCCGAACAGGCGGCGCGGCTGTGGGCGAAGACGCCGTTGATGCGGCTGGTGACCGGGCACAACGCCGAGCCCGCGGTGACGGAGATGGTGATGCGGAACGCGGGGCTATGGACGTCGAAGCGGACCGAGCAGCCGCTGACGCCGCCGGCGATCGAGCGGTTGGCGACGATTCGCGTTCCTGTACTCGTCGTTGTCGGAGGCGACGATCAGCCTCACATCCTCGACATCGCGCGCGTCATCGCCGCTGGTGTGCCGAACGCCAGGGTCGAGACGTTGCGGGGCGCGGCGCATCTGGTCAATCTGGATGTGCCGAACGCGTTCAACGAGGTCGTGAGCCGTTTTCTCGCCGCTCGCTGACCGACGCGAAGCCCGCCCCGCTGCGCTCCCGAACCGACCGGCAGATCGTCAGAATCCGGTTGTCGAAACGGGCCGCCCGCGCGTAGCATCAGCCCGGACCAATCGGAAGTCCGCCGCGAGCTCTACTGCCGGAACGCATCATGACGCAGCCGACCGACGACACCGAGATCTCCCGCCGCGAATTCCTCGAAGGAACCGGCGCCGCGCTGGCGGTCGCCGCGACGAGCGCACCAGTGGCCGCACAGACCGCTCGCGCTCCTGCCTCGACTGCCGTGCCGCGCACGACGATCCGCGTGACGGTCAATGGCACGACGCATCGCGTCGACGTCGAGGATCGCTGGACGCTTGCGGAGCTGCTGCGCGATCACCTCGGCCTCACGGGAACGAAGCTTGGCTGCGAACGCGGTGAGTGCGGCGCGTGCACGGTGCAGGTAGATGGGAAACCGGTCTACTCGTGCAGCACGCTTGCCGTGTGGCTCGATGGTCGATCGGTGCGAACGGTCGAAGGGCTTGCCCGAGGCGGACGCCTCGATCCATTGCAGCAGGCGTTCGTCGAACACGACGCGCCGCAATGCGGGTTCTGCACGTCGGGACAGTTGATGGCGGCAAGAGCGTTGCTCGACGCCAACCCGCATCCGACGGCCGACGAGGTACGCAGTGCGATGGCCGGAAACCTGTGTCGCTGCTCGAATTACAACCGCTACGTCGAGGCGATTCTGGCGGCGGCGGGGACGCGGACATAGACCGGCTCTGGGCTTTGGGCTTTCGGCTCTGGGCCCGGAAGTCGATGCGAAGTATCCCGTTCGCTCGGAGGACAACGAGACAAGGCCCAAGGCCAAGAGCCCAAAGCCAAGAGCCGGACATCAAACACAGCCATGGCTGATTCACTCACTCCACTGAAGACCGTCGGGCACGCGACGCCGCGCATCGACGCGGTCGATCGGGTCACCGGCAAGGCCACGTACACCCGCGACGTGACGCTGCCCGGGATGCTGCACGCACGCATACTCCGCAGTCCCCACGCGCACGCGCGTATCCGCAGCATCGATACATCGAAAGCCGCCGCTCTGGCTGGCGTGAAGGCAATCGTCACGCACGAGAACTGCAAGGTCGTGTGGGGCGCCGGTGGGATCGCTGGCGGGCGGCAGTACTCCGACGAGGTCAAGGCGATCACGAAGCAGCGACGCTACGCCTTCAACAACCCGGTGCGCTTCGTTGGTGACCCGGTTGCCGCCGTGGCCGCCGTCGATCGTCACGTCGCCGAGGAAGCGCTGCAGCTCATTGCCGTCGACTACGAGGTGCTGCCGTTCGTGCTCGATCACGAAGACGCGCTGAAGCCCGACGCGCCGAAGATCTGGCCCGAAGGCAATCTGGCGCTCGACGCGGACAACGAGGCGAAGCCGATGGCGCAGCGTCGCGGCAACGTCGATGAGGCGCTGCGCCAGTCAGAGAAGGTGTTCGAAGATCGCTACTCGACGCAGTTCGTGCACAACGCCCAGATGGAGCCGCGCGCGTGTGTCGCGGCGTGGGATGGCGACAAGCTCACGGTCTACACGCCGACCGGTGGCATCGCCAACTGCAGGCACGACATGGCGCGCGACCTCGGCATCCCCGAGGAGAAGGTGCGCGTGATCTGCCGCTACATGGGCGGCAACTTCGGCAACAAGAATCAGAACCAGGACGCCGATCTGATCGCGGCGTCGCTCGCAAAGCTCGCCGCCGCACCCGTTCGTCTCGAGATGTCACGCAAGGAAGACTTCATCGGCATGCACGGGCGCTGGCCGACGACGCAGTACTACACGGTCGGTGCGAAGGCCGACGGCACCATCAACGCGATTCGCCTGCGTGCCGTCAGCGGCATGGGTGGCTACCGGAAGAATTCCGGTGGCATGGCCGGCGTCGAGCTCTATGCGTGCGGCGACACCGAGTCGTCGATTACGCCGGCATACACGAACAAGACGGTGTCGGGGAACTATCGCGGGCCGGAGTTTCCGCAGGGCTACTTCGGCGTGCAGTCGATGATGGACGACGTCGCCTACAAGCTGAAGATGGATCCGGTGGAGTTCGTGCTGAAGAACATGGCGCGGACGGCACCGGGCAACGCGGCGTTCACCAACTTCACGCTCGAGGAGTGCGTCCGCCGCGGCGCCGAGGCGTTCGAGTGGAAACGCCGCTGGCGTCCGCAGCCCGGCTCGGATCCTGGCCCGCTGAAGCGCGGCGCCGGCATGGCCTTCATGGAGTTCCGCTCCGGCGTCGGACGCAGCAGCGCCGTGATCACGCTCGACGGGCGTGGCCAGTACACGGTCTTCGTCGGCGTGACCGACGTGGGCGCCGGCGCGAAGACGACGATGGGGCTGATTGCGGCCGAGGAGCTTGGCATCCCGTTGTCGAAGCTCGAAGTCGTGTGGGGTGACACCGACCGCTGCCCCTATTCCGTCGGCGAGTCGGGAAGTCGCACCACGATCATGACCGGCTACGCCGTGATCGAAGCGGCGCGCGACCTGAAAAAGCAGATCGCCGGGAAGGGGATGCCGACCGGTGAGCAGAAGCTGATCGCGTCAGCGACGCCGAACCCGACGGTCGAAGGGCGGAAGGTGCGCAATGCGTTCGGCGCGCACTTCGTCGAAGTGGAAGTCGACGTCGAGCTCGGACACGTGCGCGTGACGAAATATGTGTCCGTGGCGGACTGCGGACGATTGATCAATCCGCTGACGGCCAAGGGTCAGATGGCAGGCGGCGCGATTCAGGCGATCGGCATGGCGCTGCACGAGGATCTGATCTACGACCAGCGCAGCGGTCAGCCGCTCACGGCTGGCTTCTACTACGACCGCCTGCCGACGCATCGCGACGCGCCCGACATCGACGTCCTCTTCGTGGAGAGCGACGACGGGTACGGCGCGTACGGATCGAAGAGCCTCGGCGAGTCCGGCAAGGCGCCGGGGCCGGCGGCGATCGCGAACGCGATCTTCAACGCGACCGGTCATCGCTTCAAGGACCTGCCGATCACGCGCGCGAGGATTCTGGAGGCGCTCGCATGAAGAGCTTTGCCAACGCCAACGCGCGCGACCTGGCACAGGCGGTTGCCCTGTCGAGCCGAGCGCACGCCGAGAACCGATCGGTATCCTTTGCCGGCGGCGGCAGCGATCTGCTGGCCCTCGTCAAGGACCGTATCCTCTCGCCCGACATCATCGTCAATCTGAAGACGGTCAAGGGCCTCGATCAAGTGACGTCGTCCCGGGATGGCGCGACGATCGGCGCATTGACGACGCTCGATGCGATCAGCCGCCACCAGGCGATTCGTCGCGATCACGCCGTCCTTGCCGAAGCCGCGGGAAGCGTGGCGACGCCGCAGATTCGCAACGTCGGCACGCTCGGCGGCAACCTGTCGCAGCGGCCATGGTGCTGGTACTTCCGCAACGGATTTCCGTGCCTCAAGAACGGCGGCACGACCTGCTTCTCGGCCACGGGCGAGAACCAGTTCCACGCGATCTTCGGCGGCGGCCCCAGCTACATCGTGCATCCGTCAGATACGGCCCCGGCGCTCGTCGCGCTCGACGCGACGTTCCGAATCGTTGGACCCTCCGGTGAACGTACGGTGCCCGCGTCGGAGTTCTTCGTCCTGCCGCGCGAGGACGCGAAGCGCGAAAACGTACTCGGTCCCGACGAGGTGCTGGCATCGGTGTCCGTTCCCGCGCCGCGCGCGGGAACTCGAAGTCGGTATCACAAGATCCTCGATCGCGAAGCCTGGACGCACGCGGTCGTGAGCGCCGCGATGGTGCTGGAGATGGACGGCGACGTGTGCCGTCGGGCGCGCATCGTCCTTGGCGGCGTCGCGCCGATTCCATGGCGCGTGCCCGAAGCGGAGAACGTGCTTGCCGGTCAGCGCGTGACTCCGGAGCTGGCGACGAAGGTGGGCGAGGCCGCGATTGCCGGTGCCCGCCCGCTCGCGAAGAACGGCTACAAGGTCCCGCTGACGCGAAACATGGTGCGCCGCACGCTCGTGGAGCTCGCGGCACGCGCATGAACAGACGTGATTTTCTGACGTTCAAAATCGAGCGCCGCGTACGCGTCGCCGAGTTGTCGTGCGAGCGGCTCTACATGCTGCTGCACGATGCGGAGCTGACTGGCGCCTCATCGCCGAGCGTCGACGCCGAGAGCTGGTGTGGTGGGGAACCGGAGGCGATGTATCACCGGCGATCCGCGGTCGACCTGTTCGAACAGATCGACCGCGATCTCACTGACGTCGATGTGCTCCACATCACTGAGCGTGAGTGGCTGACTGCCGGCGCACTTGCTGAGCATCTCGATCGCGTCGTCACGGAGTTCCGCGCGCGAGGTGGACGGGTCGAGAAACCCGAGGAAACCACGAAGGCCTGAAGCGACCTTCGTGGGTCAGGGCGTTCTCTCTTCAGCGACCCGCCTTAATCTCCTGATAGACCTGCCGCACGAATCGTTCGCCGGTCATCGCGACCTGCTGAACCTTCGGGTCCAGATCCGCGGTCACCTTCGCGGCCACCACTTCATCCTCGCTCTTGCCCTGCGCGACGAGCGGGGCGACGCGACTGCGGACCATGAGCGCCATGTCGCGATGCGCGACGACCGCGGCGCGATCGACGGTCGGGCCGTGACCGGGAATGATCTTGGTGTTCGGACCGGCGCGGCCAATCACCGCGCCCAGGCCATCGATCAGGCCCGGCAGCGACCCGCCGTTGGCGCGGTCCACGTTCGGATACTGAATCGAGCGATAGAAGTCGCCGGTCATGATGATGTCGAGCCCGGGGAAGTAGACCATCGTGTCGCCGTCGGTGTGAGCCCGCGGCACCGCGATCAGCTGGATCTCCTCGCCGTTCATGAACATCGTCAGCTGATTGCGATACGTCTCCCGCGGAAGGCCCACAGGAGCCGTCGGCACGCCAGGCTGGCCGTTGGCCCCCGGACTCGGGTGCGCCAGCCGATAGCGCAGCTCCTCGCGCGAGATGATCGTCGCGCCCATCTTGCCGAAGTTCTCGTCGCCACCAGTGTGGTCGCCGTGCACGTGGGTGTTGACGATGAACTTGATCGGCTGCGGCGTGAGCTGCTTGACGGCTGCGGCGATCTTGTCGCTGAGCGGCGCGAACTGCGTGTCGACCATGAACACGCCGTCGGGCCCGAACAGCACACCGATGGTTCCGCCCTGCCCGTCGAGCGTGTAGAACTTGTCGGTCACCTTGTTGGCTTTGATCTCGACCTTGCTGAAGTCCTGCTGGCCCTGCGCATACGCGACGCTCGCGGACAAGGCGAGGACGGCAAAAGCGATGATGAGTCGAACGGCTTTCATGCGTTATCTCCCTCGGGCCGCCCGAGGGCGGTGCCTTCTACTTGAATTGAGGGTACCG
>Ga0111538_10010534_pt1 | contig 12293 bp, 12 predicted proteins | sample SoiMethybrSBSTD1_FD_79669 | JGI IMG/M metagenome (GOLD analysis project Ga0111538, IMG submission 79669) | Bulk soil microbial communities from a Populus tree surrounding site in Tennessee, USA - Soil MetaG P. TD hybrid SBSTD1 (version 2)... | ecosystem: Environmental > Terrestrial > Soil >...
CATCGTCGAGGCGACGGACGTCCGGCCCGAGACCAAGGAACAGGTGGAGTCGCTCGGCGGCAAGTTCCTCATGGTGCAGGGCGTGGAGTACAAGCAGGGCACCGGCGGCTACGCGGTCGAGCAGTCGGACGAATACAAGAAGGCGCAGGCGGAGATGATCTCCGCGGCGATCTCGAAGGCGGACGTCGTCATCACCACCGCGCTGATCCCGGGCCGCAAGGCGCCGGTCCTCGTGACCGAGGAGCAGGTGAAGTCGATGCGCGCCGGGTCGGTCATCGTCGACCTGGCGTCGGAGCAGGGCGGCAACGTGGTCGGCTCCGAGGCGGGGAAGGACGTCGTGAAGCACAACGTGACGATCATCGGCGGCCTGTCGGTCCCCAGCAACGTGGCGTTCCATGCGAGCCAGGCCTTCTCGCGCAACATCGAGAAGCTGCTGCTCCACATCACCGCGGACGGGAACTGGAAGATCGACCTGAACGAGGAGATCACGAAGGGCTGCGTGATCACGAAGGAGGGCGAGATCGTGCACGCCAAGGTCAAGGAGACGACCAAGTGACCATCGACCACATATTGGCCGGGCTGTACGTGTTCTCGCTGGCGGCCTTCCTGGGGTACCAGATCATCTCGAAGGTGCCGCAGCTGCTCCACACGCCGCTCATGGCTTTCACGAACGCGATCTCGGGCATCTCGCTCGTCGCCTCGCTCCTGATCGCGGGGCGGGAGTCGAAGTCGCTCCTGATCCCGGTCCTGGGCGCGATCGCGGTGGCCTCCGCCACGATCAACGTGGTCGGCGGCTTCGTCATCACCGACCGGATGCTCAAGATGTTCAAGAAGAAGGGAGCGGCCAAGTGATCGCGCTCCTTGCTTCTCTCCTGGAACAGGGCGACGGAGGCTCCACCGACGCCCGGGTCGTGGTCTATCGCGTCTCCCTCTTCATCGCCTCGATGCTCTTCCTGGTGGGCCTCCGGATGCTCACGAATCCGGAGACGGCGCGCCGGGGCATGCAGCTGGCGGTCGTCGGGATGGTGCTCGGCGTGCTGGGCACGCTCGTCCACCGGGAAATCGTCAACTATTGGTGGATCATCGGCGGCCTCGTGGTCGGCACCGTCATCGGCGTTCCGATGGGCCTGCTGATCCCGATGACCAAGATGCCGGAGCGGATCGCGCTCTCGCACGCGGGCGGCGGCCTCGCGGTCGCGCTCGTCGGGGTGGCCGAGTACATCGGCGGCCACGTCCACGGCCGGTTCGCGATGGGCGCCATCTCGTTCGAAGTCCTGATGGGCGCGATCACGTTCACGGGCTCGCTCATGGCCTTCGGCAAGCTGGCGGAGATCCTGCCCGGGAAGCCGATGACGTTCGGCGGGCAGAACGCGTTGAACTTCATCCTGCTGGGCGGGGCGGTGGTCGCGATGATCGCCATGGTCCTCAGCCCCCAGCTCTCGTGGCTGTTCTACGTGCTGGTGGGCATCTCGCTCCTGCTCGGAATCCTGCTGGTGCTGCCCATCGGCGGCGCCGACATGCCGGTGGTGATCTGCCTGCTGAACTCGTACGCGGGCCTGGCGGCGTCGGCCTCGGGCCTGGCCCTCGACAACAACGTCCTCATCATCTGCGGCGCGCTCGACGGCGGGTCGGGCCTGATCCTCGCGCTGATCATGGCGAAGGCCATGAACCGGTCGTTCACGAACGTGCTCTTCGGCGCGTTCGGCAGCGACGCGACGGCGGCGGCCGGCGGCGCGGGCAAGGGCGGCAACGTGCGCGAAGGGACGGTCGAAGACGCCGCCGAACTGCTCAAGATCGCCCAGAACGTGATCATCGTCCCCGGCTACGGCATGGCGGTGGCGCAGGCGCAGCACGCGACGCGCGACCTGGCGAACGCGATGTCGGCCAACAGCACGAACGTGAAATACGCGATCCACCCGGTGGCCGGCCGCATGCCGGGCCACATGAACGTCCTGCTCGCCGAGGCGAACGTCCCGTACGACCAGTTGTACGAGCTCGACGCCATCAACGACGAATTCCAGCGGACCGACGTGGCGATCGTGGTCGGCGCGAACGACGTCGTGAACCCGGCCGCCAAGACCAGCCCCGGCAGCCCCATCTTCGGGATGCCGATCCTGAACGTCGACCAGGCCAAGGCGGTGATCGTGCTCAAGCGCTCGATGAAGCCCGGTTTCGCGGGCATCGAGAACGAGCTTTTCGTCCTGCCCCAGACGATGATGGTCTTCGGCGATGCGAAGTCGACGCTCGGCAAGATCTCGTCGGCGATGAAGGGCGGCGGCCACTAGCGGTTACAATAGGGGCATGTCCATCCGCAGGCGGGCGCTGATCGGGGCGATCCTGATGTTCGGCGGCCTGCTGATCGCCTTCGGGGCGGGCATGACCAAGAGCAACCACCGCATCCAGTACGAGCTCGACCTCGAGAAGCAGAAGCCCAATCCCCGCGTCCCCGAGAACGGCGCCGCGAACGTGGTCCTGGTCCTCGGCATCCTGATGTCCCTGGCGGGGCCGTTCCTGATCGTGTCCGCGATGCGCGACATGACCCAGGAGATCGGCCAGGCGCAGTCGACCGCGGAGCTCAAGATGCGGATGGCGGTCGACGAGAAACGGGACCCGAAGTCGAAAGCCTGACCCTCGGCCCGATTCTCTGCTATCATGCCCCCATCATGAATCTCTATCTCAACGGCGAATATCTGCCGCTCGAGCAGGCCCGCATTTCGGTCGAGGACCGCGGATTCCAGTTCGGCGACGGCGTCTACGAAGTCATCCGCGTCTACCGCGGCAGGCCGTTCCGGCTGGCCAAGCACCTGGCGCGCCTCGAGCAGAGCGTGAAGGGCATCGAGATGCCGCTGCCCGAGCCGCTCGCGAAGATCGAGGAGGTCTGCCGCAAGGTGATCCAGGGACTCGAGGAGGCCCAGATCTACCTCCAGGTGACCCGCGGATCGGCGCCGAGGGTGCATGCTTTTCCCCAGGACGTCCGTCCTACTTTTGTGGCCTACGCGCGGGCGGTGACCCGTCCTCCCGACGATCGCGTCTACACGCTCAAGAGCGTGACCGACGACCGCTGGGGGCGGTGCCACCTGAAGACCATCTGCCTGCTCCCGAACGTGCTGGGAAAGCAGAAGGCCGCGGAGGCCGGGTGCGACGAGGGCCTGTTCGTGCGCGAGAACGGCGCGGTCACCGAAGGGACGACGTCCAACGCGTTCTTCATGCGCGGCGGCGCGCTCTACACCCATCCGGCCGACAACCGGATCCTCAACGGCGTCACGCGCGAGGCGGTCCTCGAGATCGCCCGGCTGCAGGGCGTGCGGACGCGCTACCAGGCCGTCACGCTGGCCGAAGCCGCGGGCTCCGAGGAGATCTTCATCACCGGGACGCTCACCGAAATCGGCCCGGTGGTCGCGCTCGACGGGAAGCCCATCGGCACGGGCAAGCCGGGGCCGACGACGCTCAAGCTGCGCGCCGCGTATCGCGAGCTGACCGAGAAGGAATGCGGCTAGCCGGAATCCTCGTCCTGGTCGCCGCCGCCGGGTGCCGGTCGGACCCGGTGATGCCGTCGTCGCTCGACCGGACGGTGCCGTCCATCCTGGAGCAGGACCAGATCCCCTCGGCCGTCATCGTCAGCGGCAACGTCGACCGCGTCACCTACGCGCGGGCGTTCGGGGATGCGCGGCTCGACACGATCTACGACCTGGCCTCCTGCACGAAGGTCGTCGCGACCACGACGGCCGTCCTGAAGCTCGTGGAGGAGGGGAAGCTCTCCCTCGATGACCCGGTCGGCAAGCATCTGAAGCCGTTCGAGGGCCGGTCCATCACGATCCGCGATCTGCTCCACCACTGCTCGGGGCTTCCGGCCTATCTCTCCCCCCGATCCCGCACGGCGGACGGAGTCCTGGCGGAGATCGCCTCCCTCCCGCCGGTCCGCGGGTACAAGTACAGCTGCCTGAACATGCTGTCCGCCGCGCGGATCGTCGAGACCGTGACGAAAATGCCGTTCGCGGAGTACGTGAAGTCGACCTTCTTCGAGCCGCTCGGGATGCGGGACACGAGCTTCTCGCCTCCGGCCTCGCGCTGCGCGCCGACGTCCCCGGAGCTGCGGGGCGTCGTCCACGACCCGCTGGCGCGGAGCTATGCCACGGCCGAGCACCAGTCCGGGAATGCGGGGCTCTTCTCGACCGGGGCCGACCTCGCGATCTTCTGCCGGGCGCTCCTCCAGGGCCGCATCCTGAAGCCGGCGACGGTCGCCGAGATGTTCGCGCCCGACGAGAACACCCGCGGCCTGGGATGGGACGTCTTCGACGACTGGCCCTACAAGCCGGGCGTCGGCCATACCGGGTTCACGGGGACGCTGATCTGGATGGACCCCGAGACCGGCCGCTTCGCCGTGGTGCTGACCAACCGGGTCCTGACCGGCGAGAGCACCAGCGTCACCCGCCTCCGCAAGGAGGTCCTGGCGGCCGTCAATTCCCGCACCCTGCACGGCCAGTAGCCCGTATCCCGAATCCCGGATCCCGAATCCCGGATCCCGGATCCCGGGAAGAGGGGTCCCCACCTCTCATCCTCCCCGGGGGAGGAAGGGCGACCGGGGGTGGAAGTCTTCTGCCCGGGATTCGGAAATCGGGATTCGGGTTACGGGATATACTTCCGTCGTGCCTGAACCCCAAACCGCCGGCGGCGGGTCGTTCGAGACCAGCCGCTACCTCATGGATTCGGCCGCCCGCCTCTCGATCAAGAACCAGGTCCTCGAGCGGCTCCTGTGCCTCTTCAGCGGTCCCGTCCAGGAGGAGCGTCTTCACAACGACATCCTCGACATCGCCATGACGGCGGTGCCGTGCGAGGCGTCGTCGGTGCTCCGCCAGGACAAGAAGGGGAATCTGACCCTGGTGGCGGCGCGGGGCCGGGTCGCCGAGAAGGTGATCGGCCTCAAGCTCAAGAAGGGCCAGGGCATCGCCGGCGCCTGCGCGCAGGATGGGCGGACGCTCCCCGTGAGCGACGTCGCGAGCGATCCCCGCCACGCCGCGGCCATCACGAAGGCGCTCGGGTTCGAGACGAGGTCCCTCCTGGCGGTGCCCGTCGTCCACCAGGAGCGGGTGCTGGGCGTGATCGAGCTCGTGAACAAGTCCGGAAGCAACCTGTTCCAGCGCCACGAGATCGAGCTCGTGGAGCGCGTCGGGAGGACCGCCGGAGACCTGCTCGCCCGCAGCATGGAGAAGAAAGGATGACCGACATCGACGCCATCCTCAAGGAACTCGTGGGACGCCGCGGGTCGGACCTGCACCTCAAGGTGGGCCGTCCGCCGCTCATGCGCCTCTCGAGCGACCTGCTTCCCAGCGAATTCCCGCCGCTCAGCCGCGAGGACATGGAGTCCGTCCTCCGCACGCTGGTGGGCGCCGAGGGATGGGAGCGGCTCCTCCACGACTTCGAGGTCGACGCGTCGTACGAGATCAAGGACGTGGCCCGGTTCCGCCTGAACGCCTTCAAGGAACGGGGCCAGTTCGGCGTGGCGCTGCGCGTCATCCCCCTGGTCACGCCGACGATCGACGGCATGGGGCTGCCGGCGGTGCTCAAGGACATCTGCCAGGCGCCGCAGGGGCTGGTCCTGGTGACCGGGCCGACGGGCAGCGGCAAGTCGACGACGCTCGCCGCGATGATGACCCACATCAACGACACGGCGCCGCTTCACATCGTCACGATCGAAGACCCCATCGAGTTCGTCTATACCGACAAGATGTGCACGATCCGCCAGCGCCAGCTGGGAAACGACGTGAAGTCGCTCTCCGAGGCGCTCCGCCGGGTGCTGCGGCAGGACCCGGACGTCATCCTGATGGGCGAAATGCGCGACCCCGAGACGATCGAGCTGGCGATGCACGCGGCCGAGACGGGCCACCTGGTGTTCTCGACGCTGCACACCAACGACGCGAAGCAGTCGATCGACCGCATCATCAACGCGTTCCCCGGGGAGGCTCACACCCAGGTGCGGGCGCAGCTGGGGCTGACCCTGCAGTCGGTCGTGAGCCAGCGGCTGGTGCGCCGGGCCGACGGCAACGGGCGCGTCGCCGCCATGGAGATCATGATCAACTCCCCGCAGATCCGCGAGCTCATCCAGGAGGGGAAGACCGCCTCGATCGAGAAGGCGATGGCCGCGTCGGGCGACTTCTACCGGATGCAGACCTTCAACCAGGCGCTCGCCAAGCTGGTGATGGACCGCACGGTCGCGGAGGCGGAGGCGATGGCGACATCGACGAGCCCGAACGACCTGAAGCTGCTCCTCAAGGGCGTCAGCAGCGGCCGGGTGGGCACCGACACGACGACCGCGTCCCGGCCGGCGATGAAGATCACCAAGTCCTTCTGATCCGGCGCGGTATACTTTCTCCGTGGACCTGTCAGGCCTGAAGTTCCTGTCGTCCTCCACCTACACCGTGGTGGGGGAGATCGGCCGCGGCGGCATGGGCATCGTGCTGCTGGCCGAGAAGAACAGCGAAGGCGTCGCCGACCTGGTCGCGCTCAAGACCATCCGCACGAAGTCGGCGGACCACGAGATGCGCCTCAAGCAGGAGGCGAACATCGCGACCGGGCTGCGCCACGAAAACATCGTCAAGACGTACGGTCTGGAGGCGATCCCCTACGGCCAGCTCCCCGCGGAATTCCTCCAGGAGTTCGACAAGCTGTCGTTCGAGGACGCGCGCCGGATCGCGATCCGGGGCCGGGCGCTGCCGGGCGGGCGGTTCGCGGACGAGAAGACGCGGATGCGGATCGTCTCCCCGTCCACGACCGAGCAGAAGCTGTACCTCATGGTCATGGACTACATCGAAGGGACCGACGTCCGGACGTTTCAGAACGACCACTACAAGCGCGACCTCCTCCTGCCGGCGCCGCTCGCCGCGTTCATCGTCAGCCGGGTGGCCCGCTCGCTCTCGTACGCCCACCAGACGATCATCCACCGCGACATCTCGCCGGAGAACCTGCTGCTCAATACGCAGGGCGTCGTCAAGCTGTCCGACTTCGGCGTCGCCGTGGAGCAGAAGGAGCAGGGGCTGACGGGGAAGATCTCCTACATGTCCCCCGAGCAGATCGCCGGAGAAGCCGTCGACGCGCGGACCGACCTCTATTCCCTCGGCCTGGTGCTCTACACGCTGCTGACGGGCATCTTCCCGCAGAAGGTCCCCGCCCGGATGGCGTCGGCCGACCGCGTGGAGTACGTGCGGAAGCTGCTCGGCCGTCCGCTCCTGCCGCCCCACAAGGTGCGCACCGACGTGCCGGAGCCGATCTCCGAGATCTGCATGAAGATGCTCTCCGCCGACCGCGAGAAGCGGTTCGCGCGGGCGGAGACGGTCGCGCGCGACCTGGAGCAGAAGTACCTCTACGCGAAGGGGTTCGGTCCCACCAACAACTCGCTCCAGGCCTATCTCGAGATCTTCGACGGGCAGTTCAAGGAGACCACGCCCGAGCAGCTCCAGCAGCTCCCGTTCCTCCACGGCGAGCTCCAGCGGCCGATCGCGCCGCTCTACTACTCGCCCGAAGGGCGCGCCGCGCTCGAGGAAGTCCGGTCGCGGTAAGCGTTCGATTCCGCGTAACAAATCCTCCTGAACGGGCTCGCTATCTCCAATTATGAATTGCTCGACCGGTCCGCGTTTGCTTGACACCGCGCGGCCGGTTGATACGTTCTTGCCTTCTTACTTACTCTGACCTGGGGAGGGTGTTCATGCGAATCCTGACGGGGATGGTGTTGCTGGCGATGGTCGCCGTGTCGCAGGCCGAGGACGAGGTCAAGCTCAAGAACGGCGACCGGCTGACCGGAACCGTGAAGTCGCTGTCCGGGGGAAAGCTGGTGCTGGAAACGGCCCACTCCGGGCCGATCAAGATCGACTGGAGCCTGGTGGCGTCGGTGAAGGTCGACGCGCCGACGAAGGTCAAGCTGGTCACGGGCGAGACGCTCGAGGGCAAGCTCTCCCCGGGCGCGGAAGGCCGGGTGAAGATCGAGTCGGGCGGCACCGCCGCGCCGGTCGAGGTCGATCCGTTAAAGGTGGCCTCCTTCAACGAGCCTCCCACGCAGTGGCACGGGGCGCTCTCGGCGTCGGCGAAGGCCACGGACGGCAACACCCACCTGCGGTCGTTCCTGATCACCGGCGAGGCGATCCGGGAGACCGAGTTGGACCAGTTGCTGGCCCGGGCGATCTTCCGGTACGCCGAGGACAGCGGCACGTTGATCGAGCGCAATTCCTACGGCATCGGCAAGTACTCGTACAAGTTCACGCCCCGGTTCTACGGCTACGTGAGCGAGGAGCTCCAGGGCGACACGTTCAAGGACCTGACCCTCGGCACGATCACCAGCATCGGCGTCGGGTACGTGCTGGTGAAGGAGGAGTGGATCGATTTCTCGGCGGAAGCCGGCTTCGCCTACTTCACCAACGACCATCGGATCGCCCCCGACGAGACTCACCCGGGCGCCCGCATCTCCGCGCGCCTCCGGGTCGCGTTGCCCCTGGGGTTCGAGTTCAAGGACATCTTCACGATCTATCCCAACTTCGAGGATTCTCAGGACTTCACGATCCGCAACGAGGCGACCCTGGGAACGAAGCTGGGCGGCGGGTGGACGCTGCTGGGCGGCGTCATCACCGAGTTCGACAAGAAGCCGTCCCCCGGCCTCAGAAGGAACGACGACACGTACTTCATCGGTCTCGGATACACGTTCTAACCGTCAAGGAGAGAGCCATGGTGGACACCAAAGCCCTCATCAGCAAGGTCGAGCCGGGACGATACGCCCGGGAATTCCGGGAGTTCCTGCTCAAGACCAACATGTTCGCCCTGGCCATGGGCGTGGTGATCGGCGCCGCCGTCACCAAGGTGGTCTCGGCCATCGTCGACGACCTCGTCATGCCCATCGTGGGCGTCCTCACCCCGTCGGGCGACTGGCGGGCGATCAAGATCGGCTTCTGGCGCTTCAACTGGACGGTGGGCCACTTCATGGGCGTCGTCCTCGACTTCATGATCATCGCCACGGTCGTCTTCCTGATCACGAAGATGTTCGTCAAGCAGGCGCCGCCGCCTCCCGTGAAGGTCTGCAACGCCTGCAAGGAGGGGAACCACCCCGACGCGACGCGGTGCAAGTGGTGCACCAGCGAACTGCCCGCGGCGCCGGTGATCACGCCTCCGGCCTAAGCCCTCCGTTCCATTTAGTCTGGAACAGTTGTGGGAGGGATTCGGAGGGGGTAGAATTCCGGGACCATGCCCGAACGCAGAGATAAGGTCGTCGTCGCCGCCCAGACGGTGGGGCCCGTGGTCATCCTCCACGTCGCGGGGTCGGTGGACCATCTGACCTACTACCAGCTCGAGGAGGCGATCCAGACGCAGCTCGACCGGAGGCAGATGAACCTGGTCGTGAACCTCTCGGACCTGACCTACATCTCGAGCGCGGGCATCAACACGCTGGGCCACGCGGTGTCGCAGTATGAGAAGGTGAAGGGCCGCCTCAGCTATGTGAGGCCGTCCAACACGGCCCAGTGGCACTTCTTCACCACCATCGGGGTGGATCAGATTTTCCCCTGGTCGGTCTCCGTGGAGGAGGCCATCAAAAAGGTCACGCCGCAGTAAGAAGTCCCCGCCGCACAGGCTTACGTCCGTCCCATGATCCGGTCGAAGCGCCAGAGCATCAGGCCCGCGAGGCCCGTCGAGGAGGCGCCGTAGATCAGGGCGAACGAGAGGAATCGGCCGAAGGCCTCCCGGAACTCCAGGCGGCCGTCCTTCAGCGGCTCGAGGACCCAGACCGGGCTGAGCGACGACAGGAGGTGGAGCCCGATCGGGAGCGACTCGTCCGGTCGGCCCGGCGGAGTCAGGATCGACACGACGATCGGCACCACGAGCAGGAGGCAGCACAGGATCCCCGCCGTCCCGAGCGCCGCGCCCTGAAGGGTGTCGGCGTGGAGCGAGGCGGCGGCGGAGAGCATGAAGACGAAGATGAGGAAGAGGAACAGCACGCCGACGTAGAGAAAGACGCCCGCCTCCGACCACCACGAGAATCCGACGGCCGTCGCGAGCGCCAGGAGGAGGACGCGGACCGCCTCGGGCGACGCGAACCCGGCAAGCAGCTTGCTGCGCACGATGCCGGCGGAGCTCACCGGCGAGGAGAGCAGCATCTCCATCTTCCGTCCCTCCTTCTCGGGCGCGAAGAGGGAGGCGCCGTTGACGAGGGCCAGGAACGAGAACAGCGAGCCCAGGAACGCGAAGCAGCCGAGGCTGTTGCCCCGCGTGAAGAGCCAGAAGAGCGCGATGAAGATCAGCGAGTAGACCAGGAACATCGACTTCACTTCGGCGGACCACCGGCTCCCGCCCCGGGTCAGGAACTCCTTCCAGAGCAGCGGGTCGCGATCCCACACCTCGCGCGTCAGCCGCACGACCGGCCGGTCGCTCAGTTTTCGCGGCTTGGGGTTCACCGCCGCGGGCATCTCGGGATCCACGAGCGGCAGCGTGGGCGTCTTCGGGAGCCTCACGCGCCGCTCGATCAGCGGGGCGACCCGGCCGACGAGCCACCAGGACGTGAAGAACGAGACGATGGTCGAGGGGATCCAGGCGTAGGTCCAGATCGAGTCCGAGGTCGTCGTCTTGTCGATGACCAGCCAGTACACGGAGTAGACGGGATTGAGGAACGGGGCGGCGAAGATGGCGCCCACGCCGGCGACGAAGATCAGGATGAGCGGGAGGAGCGTGTAGCCGATCAGGTAGAGGAACGCCATGACCAGCGCCCGGGGGACGGTGGCGTAGATCGCCGAGGCCCGGAGGGCGAACGCGGCCCCCAGCATCGCCATCGAGAGCGTCACGGAGAAGCACCAGAGCAGGTCCCAGGGGCCGACGCTGCCCAGGTAGACGCAGACCGCCACCACGGGCAGGCCGCAGAGGATGAGCGAGCCCGCCTGGGCCATGGCCGCCTTCCACTTCGCGAACGCGATCCGGCGCGCCGAGAGGGGGGTCAGCAGGAGCAGCCCCAGCGTCCCCGCCCGCTCCTCCCGGATGATGCGGTCCGCCGCCGCGCCGATCGACGCGAGCCCGACCATGACCATCTGCATCGGCACGAACTGGCGGAAGAGGTCGCGGCCGAGCTCGGCGTAGGCGGAGGGCGACAGGAACGGCTGGCGGGCGATGTTGTACGACCAGAACTCGTAGAGGATCAGGCCGATGAGCCCGACGTAAATCACGCGGCCGACGTAGGTCTGCCCGCGCCGCGAGATCCCGAAGATCTCCTTCAGGGTGACGGGATCCAGGACGGGATTGGCGCTCATGTCCGGGTCGCGACGCGGCGGAATCGAAGGACCATCTCCAGGGGAAGCACCAGCGTCGCCGGGAGGTAGATCGCAAAGAATCGGAGGAGCAGCTCGGCCGTGCGGACCGGGAGGTAGCTCCGACCCGGTTGCAGTGAATCGATCAGCGAGAGCGGACTCAGCGCATCGATCCACACCGGCGTCCGCAGGACCTGGCTGATGAAGGGGGGGACGACGATCAGCAGGGCGACGATCCCGGCAGCGAAGAGGAAGGCTCCGCGGGCGGTCTTTGCCCGCAGCGACGCGGCCGCCGAGAGCGAATAGGCGAACAGGATGAAGAGCGTGGCCGCGGGGGCGACGAGAAGGAACGTCACGAACGACTGCGACCCCAGCCAGACGAACAGCGACAGAAGATACAGAAGCACGAGGCCGGCCGCTTCGGGGTAGACCAGGCCTCCGATCAGCTTCGCCCGGATGATCTGGGCGGGCGTCACGGGCGTCGAGAGGAGCAGAAGCCACTGGTGGTTCTCCTTCTCCGGCGCGAAGAGAAGCGCGCCGCTCACCAGGGCGCCCAGGGTGAAGAACGCGCCCCAGGGAAGGAAGAAGCCGTTGCCGCCGCCGCTCCCGGCCCACGTGGCGACGAGCATCGTGGTCAGAAGGAAGTAGGCGGTCGTTCGCGATCCATGGCTCAGGCGCAGCGCGGGGCGGAGCGTGAACTCCTTCCAGAGCAGGGGGTTGTCCTGCCACACCGACCGCCAGTTGGAAAGCATGCGGGGAGCCTTCGTCCCCGTCAGCTCCCGGTGTTCGTCGATCTTCAGGGCCCGCTGCTCGCGGACGAGCTGCTCGGGGCCGGGTTGAAGCGCCGTCCGTTCCCGGACCAGGGAGACGGCCTTCGTCAGGTGCATCGTGCAGATCGAGAACGCGACGACGGACGTCATGATGCCGCCGTGGTGAAGGACGGTGGAGGACTGAAAGAGCGCGGCAAAAGCGGTGTCGCCGATCCTGTCCGCGAGCACCAGGGCCCCGAACCACCAGAGGGTGAGG
>Ga0111538_10010535_pt1 | contig 12292 bp, 8 predicted proteins | sample SoiMethybrSBSTD1_FD_79669 | JGI IMG/M metagenome (GOLD analysis project Ga0111538, IMG submission 79669) | Bulk soil microbial communities from a Populus tree surrounding site in Tennessee, USA - Soil MetaG P. TD hybrid SBSTD1 (version 2)... | ecosystem: Environmental > Terrestrial > Soil > Tree...
ATAGTCGCTGAACATGTACCCGCCCTCGTCATCCAGTACCTGGATGCCCTTGAGCTTCGGGTAGATGTTCAGCACCTCGGCGAGCTTCTGCTCGGCGTAGCGCCAGTTCTGCGACTGCATCGAGCCCGAAGTGTCGACGATGAAGATGACGTACTCGCTGTCGATCGGCACGCCGGCGACCGGCTGCGCGTAGACCTGGCGCCGGCCCTCGCCCTGGAGCTTGCGGGTCTCCTCGATCATCGCGGCGCGCGCGTCCGAGAGCGACGTGGTGAGCTTCTTCATCGCGTCCTCTTCGTTCTCGCTCGCCTTGTACTGGCCCTCGATCTTCGAGAGGTCGCCGCGCAGGCGCGCGAGCTTGGACTGCTCGTCGGAGAGTTGCGCGATGCGGGCACGCAGCTCCTTCTCGAGCAGGAGCGCCTCGCCGCGGATCTCGTGCAGCGCCTGCTCGTCCTTCTCGACCTGCATCTGCAGATCCTCCTTGGAGACCTGCAGGCGCGTGTTATCGCCGTACTCGGTGACGACGAGCAGCAGGATCACCGCACCGAAGCCGCAGCAGATGCAGTCGAGGAAGGACATGCTGAATGCCTCGGCGTCGCGGCGCTGGCGTCTCATGGCCAGTCCTTCGCCGGGTTCAGGAAGCTGCCGCCGGTCGCGCGCGCGAGCCGCCAGAAGAAGATGGGCGCCGAGGGGTCGCCCTCCATCGGCAACAGCACAATGTTGAACTGCGGCGGAGACTGCGGCAGGGTCTTCACCGCGTCCTGCATGAGGTCCTCGCGCTGCTCGCTCGTTACCAGCGTGCGCATGAGCGGCGGCTTGTCGCCCTGCGTCGGCAACCCGTCGGTGATGAGCACGACGTTGTCCGGCGCAGGATTCAGGTCCTTGATCACCGCGAAGGCGTTCTGCAGGCTCGAGCCGCCCGTGGGCGCCGTGCGCCGCAGCCCCACGATCGCCCGCTCCACCTGCCCCGCCTCGCGCACCGACAGCCAGTGGCCCGCCGTGCCGTCGACGACCGGCCGTGCCGCAGTGTCGAAGGCGTAGATCTGGAATTGCGTCTCCGGCTTCAGGCGCGCGGTTACCCATTCGACGGTGTTGACTGCCTGCTGCCACTTCACCGACTGGATGCGGCGCTCGGGCGCCATGTTCCGCAGGCGGATGATGTTGACCAGCGTCTCGTCGAGCATGCTCGCCGAAGCGTCGACGAGCACGAGCACGTGCTGGCCCGTGACGGAGAGCGTGACGAGCTGCTCCTGGTCGTCCACTACCTTGACCGGCGCTGTCGTCGGCGCACGCTCCTTGAGCCGGCGCGTGCCCTCCTCGAGCTGCTGGAGATCGGCCTTCAGCCGCTCGAGGCTCTCGCGACGCGCAAGCGTGTCGTTCTCGTACTGCGCGAGCTCCTCCTCCGTCACCTTGATGCGGTCGAGCACGGCCTTCGAGAGGCCCTGCGCCTTCACGGTCTTGTCCTCGGTGGACTCCATCGCGTTCCTGAGATCCGCGAGGTGCGCGCGGCCCTCGATGACTTCCTGCGCGACGAGGTTCGCGTTCGCCTGCAGGTTCATGCGTTCGTTGGTGCGCGTCATGCCGGCCTGCGAGGCCATGATCGTGTAGAAGAGTACGACCGCGCCGAATCCGCAGGAGATCACGTCCAGGAAGGACATGCTGAAGGTTTCGGTCTTCTTGCGCGGCATCTCAGCCCACCGTCACGAGCTCGAGCACGACGCCCGGCGTGCCGACGCGGAGGCGGTCGCCCGCTCCGAGCTCGGCCTCGCCCGCGACGCGCTCGCCATTCAGGAAGGTGCCGTAGCGGCTGTGGTCGCGCACGATTGCGCGCCCGCGCTCGCGCATGAGCGAGCAGTGCGTGCGCGAGATGCCGCTGCCGGCGCCCGCGAGGGCGATGCGCCGCCCTTCGCCGCTGCCAGCGCCGACGACGATCGGCTCCTCGCCGATCGCGTGCGCGCGCCCCTCGAAGATCGCGTGCGTTGCGGGCGTTCCCGCCGTGCGGCGGCGCTCGGCGGCCGCGACAGGATGCTCGCGCATGAGTGCCGTCACGAGCGCAGGCGGGTCGGCCGGCCCGAGGTCTTCCGCGCGCGCGGCGGCGCCGATGGGGCCTGCCGCCTCGGGCAGAACGACGACCTCGAGTCCCGGCAGCGAGCCGAGACGGTCCGCCAGGTCGGGCAGGAGCGCGGCGCGCGCGGAGAGCGCGAGCGTCGCAGGCTCGTCCACGCGGTGCCCGCCGTGGACAAGCTCGGCGAGCTGCGCGTACCACGCTTCGGCCGCGAGCGTGAACTGCTCGCGCCGGACGGTCGCGGTGAAGCCGCCGCCCTCGGTGTCGATGGTCGCATCGAGCGAGTCGCGCCCGGCGAGGCCTGCGAGCCATTCCGGCAAGCGCTGGTGGAGCTGTTGCTCGGTCGCGGCCTGGTGCAATGGATCGAAGCGCGTGCGGCGCACCATCGCTTCGGCAACGAGCTGCGCCCAGGCAGCGTACATCGACTTGAGGCCGGCGCGCGGCGCGGCCTCGACGCGGCGGCGGCGCAGCACCGCCGCACCCTGCATCTCGGTCAGCACCGCCTGATAGAGCTGCACGTCGAGGTGCAGCACCGAGGCGCGCGCGGCAAGCCCCGCCGACGCGGCGACGGCCGAGTCGACGAAGCCCGACGCCGGGATACCCGCGTGGCGCGCAATGCCGACGAGGAGGCCCAGCTGCCGCGGTCGCATCGTGCCCGGCACCGCGAAGACTGCCGAATCCCCGGCTTGCGCGACCTCGCGCCACAGCGCGGCGAGGTGCGCGTGCGCGAGGTCGGCGTGTGAAACCTGCGGCTCCTCGGTGCGCGCGAACGACTCGGCCGAGAGATCAGACCAGAAGCGGTCGGTCGCAAATCCCGGCGTCAGGCGCGCGGCGGCAGCGGCTGCAACGCCAGTGACGACCTCGGCGTCGTTCACGATCGCGACGCCCGGACTCGCGGCGACGCGCACGCCATCGCGAACGGCGATGAGCGCTGCGTCAATGACCTCTATGCCGACGACCGCCATGAGCCCTCAGATGTCGATCGGGAATGAGACGGGAAAATCCGCGCGAACCTTCTCCGAAGGAGTGAAGCGCTGCGGCGGCGGGCCCGCCGGCACGGCGTCCGCCGGCAACGGCGGCAGTTCTTCGTCTTCGTCGGCGGGCGTGTCGGCCGGCTTGCCCGCATCGGTCGCCGGCTTGCCCGCGTCGCCGGAAGCCTGGCCGTCGGCAGGCGCGCCGGGCGGCGCCTCCGGCGGTGCCGGCTTTGCGGGCTCTTCGTTCGCCGGCGGCGTTGCGGGCGCGGGCGCGTTCTTCGGCGGCTCGATCGCCGAGGCAACGAGCACCATCGAGGAAACAACGAGAGCGATGATCCATCTCATGGCGGTTACTCCGCGTAGCGCGCGATCCGGAAGCCAACGTCCGGCCGCCCCGTCGTGCCCGCGTCGCGCGCGGCGAGTCGGAGCTCCGGCGTCTTGCCCGTGAGCCAGCCCGCACCGCGGATCACGTAGCTGTCGCCGGTCTTCGGCCCGACCGGGTCCGTGGACAGGTAGTCGGGACCCACGACGTAGATCGAATAGCGGTCCGTCGTCCATTCGAACACGTTACCGCCCATGTCGTTCAACCCGAGCGGGTTTGCCGGGAAGCTGCCGACTGGCGCCGCGACGCGAAAACCGTCGTCGTAGCCCGAGATCGTGACCGGCGTGAGGTAGATCGCGGTCGCGTCACCCCAGTTGCCGGCCTTCGCCGGCACCGGCAAGTCGTTGCCCCACGGGTACTTGCGGGTCGCGCGGGCGCCGTCGAAGCGCGCTGCGAATTCCCATTCCGCTTCGCTCGGCAGGCGATAGCCCGTCGTCGCGGGCTCGATCAGCTCGAGCCGGTCGCCGCGGCGCGCGTAGGCGGGTGGCAGCTTCTCGCGCTCCGACAGCCAGTTGCAGAACGCGGCCGCCTCCTGCCAGGAGACGCGCACGACGGGCTGCTTCTCGAGGTCGAGTGTCTCGTCCTTGAAGATGCCCGACAGGTGGTCTGCCTTGAACTGCCGGAACTCGGTGTTCGTGACCTGGAAGCGGCCGATGTAGAAGGGCCGCTTCAGCTCGACGTTGCGCTCGGTTTCGTTCGAGCGGCGGCCTGGCTCGCGGCGCGTGCTGCCCATCGTGTAGCGGCCGCCCTGCACGAGCACGAGCACCTGCCCGAGCGAAGTCGTGCGCGTTCCCGGCATCGCAGCGATCTTTGCTTCGCCTGCCGTGCGGAGCGTGTACTCGACGAGCTGCGTCTCGCCTTCGCGCGGCGTGACGGTCGCGCGGAACGGCTCGAGACCGCTTTTCCTGACCTCGAACACGTGCGGCGCGGCGGACAGCGAGAGCGTCTGGTTCGCCGGCCCGCGCGATGCGCCGTCCACGTAGAGGATCGCGTCGTCCGGCTGGCCCGACACGCGCACGGCGCCGAGCACGGCTTTGAGGTCCACGGACACACGCCGCTCGGCGCGGCTCTCGACCGAGACGGATTGCGACGACGGTGCGTAGCCCGCGAGCGTCAACAGGAGCTCCTGTGGCATGCCGGGCGGCACCCCGACTGTCAGCGGCGTGCGCCCGCGGTAGCGTCCGCCGATGCTGACATCGGCGCCCGACGGCCGGCTCTGTACGACGAGTCGGCCGTCCGGCATGCCGAGCTCGACCGGCCCGACCGAGAGCGGCTGGCCCGCGATCACCGTGATGGGACTCTCGAAGCGACGGAAGTCGGGGTGCACGATCGCGAGCGTGTAGCGCCCCGCGTCGAGCTCGGTCTCGAGCGGCGTCGCGCCGAGCTCGCGGTCATCCGCCCAGACGGCGGCACCCGCCGGCACGGAGCTCACCGTCACGCGCGCGAAGAGCGGTTTCAGCTTGAGCTTCACTTCCTGGCGCTCGCCGCCGCCCTTCACATCGAGGCGCAGGCGCTCCTCCAGGAAGTGCGGCGCGACGACGGAGAGCTCGCGCGTGCCGGCGCGTAGGTCGTATTCGCCCGGGAGCTTGCCGACGGTCGCGCCGTCGACTGCTAGCGTCGCGTCGACGCCGCCGGTGTCGAACTTGACCTTGCCCGGCAGCCGTTCAAGCGCGACGACGAAGCGCTGGCCGGATTCGCTGCCGACGACGACCGACTGCCGCGCCGGCGCGTAGCCCTCCGCCTCGACGAGGAGCTCGTACTGTCCAGGCGGCACGAGGTAGCGGCCGCCGAAGCCGATGTCGAGCGCCGTGCCTGCGAAGTCAACGTGGTCGAGGTCGGCGTCGGGGTTCGAGCCGACCTGCACCGCGGTCGAGGAAAAGAGGTAGAGGAGCACCACGAGCGCGCCCGCCACGGCCACCCAGCGCAGCGGCGTCATGCCGCCGAAGCGCGGCCCTTTCTTCGGCTTGCGGCGCGCGATGCGCGGCTCGTAGGGGATGATCTCGATCGGCTGGCGGTCGGCCGATCCCTCGTCAGCGGCGCGGCCCTCGAACTGCGGCGGACGCGTGACGTTCGCGACGCCGCCGTGGCGCACGACGATGGTCGCGCGACCCTCGCGGTTCTCGAGCGCGATGGTGACGCCGTCGAGCGCATCGGGACCCGCACCCGGCTCCGGCGTCACCGCGAGACCCTGCGTCGTCAAGGCGACGCGCGCGCACAGCTCGCCCGGGCGGCATCCCGGGATGACGACCGCGGCGCCCGGCCCACCCACCGAGAGCGGCAGGTCCGACGGCAGCAGCTTGCGCTCGCCCAGCGGGTCTTCCAGCCAGAGGTCCTTCAAATCGGCTCCTCGCATCTCACGGTCACCGGCGACGGCGGCGCGCCCGGTGGCAGCACGACTTCGCGGCGCACGTCGCGGTAGCCGTCCCGCGTGCCGACCACGGTATAGCGTCCCGGCAGCAGCTCCACGTCGCGTGTCGAAAACGCGCCGTACTGCCCGACCCGGTAGATCACGACCTGGGTGAGCCCATCGGACTCGAGGCGCAGTCGCACCGGCGACTCGGCTGCTTTCGCGAGGCGGCCGAGCTCGTTCGCGGAGGCCGCGAGCCGCTCGCGCGGGTTGCCCGCCGAGGCGGCAGTCGCGATGAGGGTGCGCGCCTCCGCACGCCCTTCCGGAGCCCAGAGCTTCTCGGGATGTGAGGTCAGCGCGTCAATGCGTCGCTGCAGCTCGGCGCGGGGCGTCGCGCGCGCGATTCCCTCGCGCGCCGACTCGAGCGTCGGCTCGAGGTTCGCCGCCTCACGCCAGGCCGCGAGTGCTTCGTCCCAACGCTCGCCGCTCTCGGCGGTGCGCGCGCGGGCTTCGAGAAGCTCGAGCGCCGACGCTTTCTGCCCCTGCTCGAGCGCGGCGAGGGCGTCCCTCGCCTCGCGTGCGCCAGGCCGGAGCGCGAGCGCCTGGTTGAAGGCGGAGCGTGCCTCGTCGTTACGTCCGGCCGCCGCGTCCGCGAAGCCGCGGGACATCGCGACGGAATACGCATCCGCGCTCCTGATCGCGGCGAGGCGGTTGAGCCCCTCCTGCGCCCCTGGCACGCCGGAATCCACCGAGAGTGCCTTGCGGTAGCCGGCTTCGGCCGCGGAAGCGCGCCCAGCCTGCTCCTCGCCGCGCGCAGCGTCGACGAGCGCGAGCGCCTGGTCCAGTCTCCCGGCACGTGCAATGCCCGCGGTAGCCGGCGGATGATTCGGCTGGATCGCGAGCGCGAGCTCGAATGCCTCGCGCGCGGCGCCGGTTTTCCCTGCCGCGAGCGCGTCCTGGCCGCGCTTCGTGGCGGCCGCGAGCGCATCGGGTAGCGCCTTTTCGAGCTCGGCGAGCTTCGCCGACGCGGCATCCCAGTGCTCGGCTGCCGAAAGGTAGTCGCCCACCGCGTAGCGCTGCGCGGCATGGGCGCCGACGTCGCGCGTCTCCGCAAAGGGTGCTGTCGCCCAGCGCGCGGTCGCGCGCGCATCGAGCGCCTTGAAGGCCACGTTGAAACGATCGCGTGCTGCGTCGGCCTTCGCGCGCGCGGCTTCCTGTGCGAGGCGCTGCTCCTCGGCCGAGCGCCTCGCCTCCCCTTCGCGCTCCGCTTCGGCGCGCGCCTTTTCGGCCATCTCGGAGCTGTCGGGCGCCTTCTTCGGCGGCACCCAGAAAATCACCGCGACCGCGGCGAGCGCGGCGGCACCGAGCGCGATCGGCAGCCAGCGCACCGTTCGCGAGGACTCGGGTGCGGCGATCGGCGCCTCGTGCGCGAGCGGCGCGAGCGCGCCCGCCTCGTCGGCCGCGGCTGCCGCGAGCTTCGCGCGCACGACCGTCGCAGACGCGGGGCGCTCGCCCGGCGATTTCGCCAGCAGGCGCAGGGCGAGCTCACGCACGCCCGCCGGCACGGAGCCGCGCGGCAGGAGCGGCGGCACGGGCTCGTGCAATACGCGGTCGCGCGTCACCTCGGGGTAGTACGGCGGATGGCCGGAGATCAGCTCGTAGAGCAGGGCGCCGTAGGCATAGAGGTCGTCCGACTGCGAAGCCGGCTCGCCGCGCAGCTGTTGCGGGCTCGCGTTGTAGGGTGAGCCGCCCGCCGTCGCGCTGCCGGCTAGCGCCGTGAGGCCGAAGTCGCCGAGCTTGGCGCGGCCCGTGCCGTCGAGGAAGACGTTGGCGCACTTGAGGTCGCGGTGCACGAGGCCCTGCGCGTGCACCGCCTCGAGCGCTGCGGCGACCGAATCGACGGCGCGCGCCCAGCTCTCGAAGGAGCGGCCGCGCAATTGCCCGAGGTCGCCGCCCTCGAGGAACTCCATGACGAGGAATACGCGGTCCTCCACCCGCTGGAGACCGTGGATCGCGACGGTGAACTCCGGCGGCAGGCCGCGCGCGCGCGCGACCTCGGCCTCGAGCTCGGCAAGGCGCCCGGAGTCGCTCGCGAGAAATTCACCCAGGAATTTGAGGGCGACGCGCTCGCCGCGCTCCCTGTCGACCGCGAGCCAGACTTCCGCACTGCCGCCGCGGCCGATCCGTCGCACCAGCACAAACCGGGCGCCGAGTTCGAGCCCGGGGGTCAACTCCTTCATGCGGGATCAGCCGGAGCCGCTGGTAGTCGCGGCGGGCGTCTTCGAATCCGCGGCGGGAGCCGCCTGCGGCGTCGTCGGCACCAGCCCCGTCTCTTCCTTGTACAGCTCGTGCAGCAGCCGGCGCCATTCCGCGTACTGTTCCTCCGCGGTGCCGGTCAGCCGGAGCGTCCGTCCCTCGACGTCGACGACGAGTGGCGCCGCCTCGTTCTGGAAGGAGCCCGAGATTTCCTTGATCGACTCGGTGTGGATCTTCGCCTCTTCGCGCTTCTTGTAGCCGCTGATGACGCCGGCGACGCCGCCGGCCATCGCCCCGTAGCGCGCGGCATCGGCAATGCGATCGCAGTTGCTGCCGCCCGTGCAGCTGTCGGGCACGAACACGGCCGCGGCGACCGCCGCCGCGCCCATGATTATCCGGTTGCGCGCCTGCGCCTTCAGCTTCTCCTCGGCGGTGATCTCGTCGTAGGTGTAGCGGCGCCAGCTCGTGTAGGGCTCCTCGAGGCGCTCGCTGAACGCGGTGTAGTTCTCGCTGACCGTGTCGATCATGCCGTAGTCGCGCTCGCGAATCTGGTTGATCCGCTTCACCAGCACGTCGTCCTCGGCCGGCAGGCGCAGCACCTTGTACTCGCCGGACTTCTTGTTCTGTGAGAGGTACTGGCTGAACGCGACCGGCGCGAAGTCCGCGGCGAAGCGCATCTCGCTCACGTGCCGGATGTTCGCGAGGTCGGTGGCGGTCTTCGTGTTGCGCACCGCGAGCAGGTCGTTCGCGATCAGCACGTAGACGTTCTCGAACGGATCGCGGCCCGCGGTGTAATTGTCGCGGTAGACGCGCGTGTCGGCCTGGCCCTCGTATTCCTTCTTGTCGATCCAGACCTTTCCGGTCGCGTCGTGCGCGGTGACCTCGAGCTTGAGGTAGGCGCCGTTCGACTCGACGATCTTGGCGTCCACCGTCATGTCGAACGAGTTGACGCTCGACGGCACGACGCGCGCAGCACCCCACTGCCCGGTGTCCTCGAGCGTGTCGCGCAGCTGCATCGCCATGTAGCGCGCCTCGGCCTGGCGGATGTCCGGATAGATCCGGATCTTGTCCTGCATGTCCGGGTCGTCTTCGATGCCCTTCGGGAGCCCGGGGTCGAAGATGTGCACGCCGACGTCGAGCAGCTGGTCGGCCGGGATCTCGGCGGTTGCCTGGGTCGCCTGCAGCACCGGCTGCGGCCGCGTTTCCTTCACGCAGCCCGCCGCCGCGAGCAAGCCCGCAAGCCCGAGAACCAGCGCTGCGCCCCGCCTCAGGTTCATCTCAGTGCGACTCTAACGCCCCTTCTTGTAGCGACGGTATTCTTCCCAGAGCGCTGCGCGCAGTTCCGGGTCCGTCTCCTTCATCGCCGCCTCGCGGATCTGCCGCGCGACGATGTCATCGTCCTTGCCGTCCGGGATGTCGGCCGGGACCGCGCCACTGCTGGGGCCGCGTCCGCCGACCGCGCCGCCACCGACGCCGCCCTGCTCGCTCGACGGAGAGCCTTCCTCGGTGTTGCCCGTGCCGCCCTCGCCGTTGCCGGCCCCGGTCGACTCGAGGCTGCCCTCGCGCTGCGCCTCTCCGCCGGCCTCGTCATTACCGGTGCCGCTTGCGTCGCCGCCGGTGCCACCGCTGCCATCGCCCGATTCGCCCTCGGCGTTCTCGTCGCCGGGTGCGCCGCCGCCTGCGCCTGCCGCACCAGCCGCCGCGCGATCCTTTGCGATGTCCGCCTGCGCCGTGCGCACGGCCGCATCGAAAGTGCCGAAAGTCTCGTCGAGGCGTCGGCCGATCTGCTGACTGCGGCTATCACCGGAACCCGCTGTCCCGCCGGGGCCGGTGCCGGCTCCGCCCGCGCTGTTCGCACCGCCGGCTTGGCCAGCCTGACCCGCATCGCCGCCGCCGCTTGTGCCGCCAACATTGCCGTAAGGACCACTTGCGCCGGCCGCACCCGCGGCGCCAGCCGCCCCGCCACCGGCGCCGCCCGCGGTCGCACCGCCGGGCATGCCGCCGCTCGCACCGCCGCCCGCGCTGTCACCGCCACCGCTGCCGTTCGCGCCGGCGCTTCCGCCCGACTGGCCGGATGCACCACCCGACTGGCCGGAAGCGCTGCCCGGCGTTCCCGGTGCACCCGGAACCCCCGGCGCTCCGCCGGCCTGACCGCCCGTTCCGTTGGTGCTACCCGGCTCGCCCGGCGCTCCGCCCGGCTGCCCCCCCGGCACGCCACCCGGGAGGCTGCCCGGCAATGCGCCCGGCGGGCTGCCAGCCTTCGGCTCGACGCAGACCGACACCTTCGGGTCCTGGTCGTCGGTGGTCGTGGAATCGTCATCGGTATCGACGCAAGGCTTGCCGTCCTGGGAGTCGCCGCTCGCGCCGCCCGCCTCGCCCGACGGCGGGCCTTCGCCCGTCGCCCCACCGGAGCCGTCGGCGCTGCCGTCCGTGGCGCCGCCCGCGGCACCCCCGGTATCGCCCGGCATCGGAATCGGAGCGGAATCACCGGCGCTCTGGCCGGACTGCGGGAATTCCGAGTCCGAACCACCGCCCGCCGAGCCGCCACCGCCGGATGAACCGCCGCCACCCGAGGAGCCGCCACCCGCGCTTCCGCCGCCTGAACTTCCGCCACCCGAGGAACCGCCGCCCTGCTGGCCACCGCCCTGCTGACCGCCGCCGCCACCGCCCGACGAGCCGCCACCACTTTGCTGGCCGCCACTCTGGCCGCCGCCCGACTGCTGGCCTCCGCTGGACGGGCGCTGGGCTGACTGCTGGGTCATGCAGGCGACGAGCAGCCCGAGGGCCGCCGCCGCCGTCAATCCACGCAGGATTCGTGTGGGCTTCATGTCAAATCTCCCAGCCGAACGCCCCTTCCTGGAGCGGCCGGCTTCGGGCATGTCCGTCAAACTTGGAGACCCGCTCCCGGCATTGGTTCACCCCGCCGGGCGCCGTCGCCGCCTAGGATCCCGACGACTTCTCGGCCTTGGGCGCCGGAATATCGTCACCTTTAAGGAACGCGCCGAGCTGCTCCGCGAGCCGGTCGCAGGCCGTTCCCTGCACGCGCGCGATGAAAGGCAGCGGCACCAGCACGCCCACCAGGGCGGAAGTGCCCGTTACGTTCGTCGAGACTGAACCAGCCGTCCGTGCCGTATTGAGGTCCCAGACGACCGCTTCGTAATCGGATTCCTTTTCCCACCAACCGAAGCCGATGCAGCCGCCGCCGGCAGGACCGAGCGTGCAGGTGATGCTGCCACCACTGTCGGTCTGGCGCGTGGCGCCGTCCACCCAGATGAGGTAACGAACGCCGCTGTCGACGATGCGCTGCGCGACGACGTCCTTCGCGAGAAGCTTGGTCACGCCCTCCGGCCGCTGCGGCGCGGTGGACGGCTCGAGCCAGGGAAACATCGAGTCCACGAATGTGTCGTTCGGCTGCACCTTGATGTGCCGCTGACGCGCCATCTTGTCGCCGACGCAGTCCATGAATTCGTCTTCGGCGGTGATGCCTTCGACGTGCGGCTTTGCGAGGAGTACGACCGCCTCATGGTCGGCGATCACGGTCGAGAGCGTGCGATCTTCTTCCAGCGTCGCCGTCATGCAGCCGGATAACAGCAGGAGCGAAGCCGCGCCGGTGCCGGCGTGGCGCAGTGACCGACAAGCTTCGCGCATCATGGGAGGTCTCCTGCAAATGCGCTCCCTGCTGCAATCGAGTATACGCCGCGGTCACCACAGTTCCATCTGATCGGGAGAGCGATTTGGCGGGCGAAAAAGCTCGACCGACAGCGGCGACTCGCGCCCGCTGACAAGGCCGTTCCGGCGGCAGCTTGCGTCGAATCGGCGGCGCAATAGCTCGGCCCAGGGGCCCTGGCCGCGCATGCGGTGGCCAAACCGCGAGTCATTGTCGCGGCCGCCGCGCAGCTCGCGGATGCGGTTTCGGACTCTCTGCGCCCGATCAGGGAAATGCAGCTCGAGCCAATCAAAGAAGAGATCCTTCACCTCACCAGGCAGCCGCAACAGGACATAACCTGCTGTTTTCGCACCCGCCGCGGCCGAAGCGTCCACCACGGCCTCGAGCTCGTGGTCGTTGATGGCCGGCACGACCGGGGCAAACATCACGCCTGTCGGAATGCCCGCCGCCGCGAGCTTGCCGATCGCCGCGAGCCGCGCCCTCGGCGAGGCGGCCCGCGGCTCCATGCGCCGTTTCAGCTCATCGTCGAGTGTTGTCACACTGACAAAGACCTTCACGAGTCGTTCCGCGGCGAGCCGCGAGAGCAGGTCGATGTCACGGACGA
>Ga0111538_10010536_pt1 | contig 12292 bp, 10 predicted proteins | sample SoiMethybrSBSTD1_FD_79669 | JGI IMG/M metagenome (GOLD analysis project Ga0111538, IMG submission 79669) | Bulk soil microbial communities from a Populus tree surrounding site in Tennessee, USA - Soil MetaG P. TD hybrid SBSTD1 (version 2)... | ecosystem: Environmental > Terrestrial > Soil >...
CGCGGCGCCGGTCAGGGCGGCAACCTCGGCCGTGACGGCGAAGAAGTAGCCGAGCGCCGCCCGTGGCTGAAGGCCGGCCGGCAGACCGATCACCGGCACGCCGTCCGCTCGGGCGGTCCTGGCGAGGTGGCCGCCGGTCGTCGCGACGATTCGCGGGGCTCCGAGGGCCTCCGCGGCCTCGTAGCAGGCGATCGTCTCCTCAGTATTCCCGGAATAGCTCGCGCACAGCACCGCGCGGTCCGGCAACATCGCGAACGGCAGCTCGTAGCCGCGCTCGGTGGTGAGGGGGCGCGAGAGCCGGTTGCCGAATGCGGCGGCGGCCAGGTCCCCACCGATGGCGGAGCCACCCATTCCGCACGTCACCAGCCCTCCGGGCGCATCGAACGGCGTGATCCGAGCGGACTCCACCCGCCACAGCGCATCGGTCAAGTGGTCCGGAAGCGCCAGGACATCGTCGAGCTGGCTCGAGCCGCCGGGCCCGCCGGGACGGTGGGCCGCGCTCATGCCAGGTACTCCCCGGGCGGGACCCTCGCCCCGGCCTCCACCTCCGCGCCGGGCGCGATTTCCGAGTCCTCGCCGAGCACGGCCCCGGGGCCCACTCGAGCGCCGGCTCCGATCCGCACGCCGGGAGCGAGGATCGACTCGTTCACCCTCGCACCGGCCCCGATCCGCGCGCCGGGGAGCACGACCGAGCTCGAGATCACCGCCCCCGCCGCCAGTTGCGAGCCGCGCGCGATCACGGCCCGGGGGCCGATCGAGGCATCGGCCGCCGCCTCGACGTCCGCCTCGACGAGCGCGGGCGGCTGGATCGTCGCCGCCGGGTCCACTTCGCCGTCGGCCTCCACGAGCAGCCCCGCCTGGTCCAGGCGCGCGCCGGCTGCCGTCCTGACGCGGCCCTCCAGAATGTCCCAGCTCGCCTGCAGGTAGCGCTCCGGCGTCCCGATGTCCACCCAGTACCCCCTCAGGACGTGACCGTACAACCCGCGGCCCACGAGGCGCGGGAAGACCTCCCTCTCGATCGAGACGTTGCGCCCGGACGGGATCAGGTCGATCACCCGTCGCTCCATGATGTAGGCGCCGGCGGAGATCTCGTCGGTGTCGATCGCGTCGGGGTCGGGTTTCTCGAGGAACTCGAGAACCTCGCCCGTCGGCGCATCGGGGGTCGCGCCGCGGCGCTCGGGCCCGCCGGCACGACGGACGAGCCCGTAGGCGGTTGGATCGTCCGCGGGGTGGAGGGCGAGCGTCGCAACGGCTCCGCTTGCCTCGTGCGCGCGAACGAGCTCCCCCAGATCGAGGTCGGCGAGGACGTCGCCGTTGAGAACGAGGAACCGCTCGCCCAGGATCCCCTCGTCGGCCGCGAGACGCACGGGGCCGGCGGTGCCCAGCGGCTCCTCCTCGGTGATGTAGGTGATGCTCGGGCCACCCGAGTCCCCCGTCCCCAGCGCGGCGCGCAACTCATCGGCGCCAAAGCCCGAGGCGACCACCAGCCCGTCGACATCGTGGCTCGCCAGCCAGTCGATCGTAAAGCGCAGGAACGGGCGATCCACGAGCTGCATCGCGGGCTTCGGCATCGTGAGCGTCAGCGGCCGCAGGCGCGTTCCCTCGCCGCCAGCGAGGATGAGCGCATGCATCAGCGCGAAGCGGCTTCAGCCGACTCCGCCGGTGCGGGCTCGGGTGCCTGGGCGTCGTCGTGCGCGAGGCCGATGCCCTCGTAGGCGAAGCCGGCCTGCCGCAGCGCTTGCGCGTCCAGGAAGTTTCGCCCGTCGACGATCACCGCGTTCGCCATCCGCTCCCGCAGCGCGCTCCAGTCGAGCTCGGCGAACTCGGACCACTCCGTGACGATCACGGCCGCGTCGGCGTCCTGCAGCGCAGCCTCGGCCGACTCGCACAACCGGACGCTCGGCAGGAGCTCCGCTGCCGCCTCGCGCGCGACCGGGTCGTATCCGCGAACCCGGGCTCCCTCGCCCTGAAGGCGCGAGGCGAGCACCAGGCTCGATGCCTCGCGCATGTCGTCGGTATCGGGCTTGAACGCGAGCCCAAGCAGCGCGATCGTCTTGCCCGCGAGCGGGCCGAGGTGCTTCTGCAGCTTCCCGATCAGGCGGCGCTTCTGAAGCTCGTTGACCTCGATCACAGCGGTCAGGAGCTGGAAGTGGTAGCCGGTGTTCCCGGCGAGCTGCTTGAGGGCCTTGGTGTCCTTCGGGAAGCAGGAGCCACCGAAGCCGACACCCGCGCGAAGGAACGAACCGCCGATTCGCTTGTCCAGGCCCATCCCGCGGGCGACCTCGGTGACGTCGGCGCCCACCTCCTCGCAGACGTTCGCGATCTCGTTGATGAACGAGATCTTCGTCGCGAGGAACGCGTTGGCCGCCAGCTTGATCATCTCCGCCGAGGCCACGTCCGTGCGCACGATCGCGCCGCCCAGCGGGCGATAGAGGGCCTCGACGCCGTCGGCGGCCCATTCGTCTCCCGGGTCGGCGCCGATGACCACCCGATCGGGGTGCAGGAAGTCCCGGACCGCCGTTCCCTCCTTCAGGAATTCGGGGCAGGCGACGTAGGCGATGCCCGGCGCGTCGCGGCGGATCGCCCGGCCGGTGCCCGACGGGACGGTGCTCTTCATGACGAGCGCGTAATCGCCATCCGCGGGCAGTCGCGACACCACGGCCTGAACGCGTGAGAGGTCCGCATCGCCCGAGTAGGTGGGCGGGGTGTCGACGCAGCAGAAGAGCAGGCGCGCCGACTCCAGAACGTCCTCCATCGCCGTGGTGAAGGTCAGGCGCTCGGCATTTCGCTCGAGCAGCTCGTCGACCGCCGGCTCGTGGAACGGAACCCGGCCGCGGGATAGCGCGCGGGCCTTCTGCGCGTCGATGTCCATGGCGATCACCGGGTGGCCCATCTCCGCGAAGCAGGTCGCGGTCACGAGACCCACCCAGCCGACGCCGATGACTCCGATTGGTCGTTCGTCGCTCATTGGGGCCAGCATGATGGCGCCTGAGCGCCGGACGGTGTCGTCAGCCCGTGTACTTCCGCATGGACTGCGCGATCGCGAACATCTGGCCGGGCGTCAACGTGTTCAGCAGCGTGTTGTCCACCCAATAGGAGCCCTGGTCCGTCTTCCAGCCGATCAGCCGCAACTGCGGGCCGTCCCACGACAGGAGGTAGTCGCGCCCATCGAGCGTCCTCGTCTCGTCCGGGTGCTCGAGGATCGGGGGGTTCTTCCAGTCCGTGCCCGAGACTCCGTAGTACGCCGTGTATCCGTCGGTCAGCATCTGAGCGACGATCTTGTACCCGCGATACACCTCATTGCCCGGCCCGTCGATGAGGAAGGCGCGCGAGTCGGTCGTCATCGTCGAACCGGGGGCCAGCTTGGTCGGGTAGTACAGCGGGAAGTCCAACATCTTCTCCCCGCTCTTGGTCTTCGTCGCCTCGAGCCGCCCGGCGAAGTCCAGCCCCGAGCTCGTGGCATCGATCAGCGGCGCGGGTGGCGCCGGGGACGGTGAGGATCCCTGCGAGCTCGAGCCACCGCCCGAGCTCGAGCCGCCGCCGGATTTGCCGCCCGACCCACCGCTCGATCCGGACCCCCCAGAGGTCTGTCCGGGAACCGTTTCCGGCGTCTGGCCCTCGAACTTCGCCACGGCCTGCTTGATCGAGGACTTCGACGCGGTGACGTAGGACGCGTAGGGGCCGCCGAGGTTGGCCGGGAAGTGGACCTGGACCACGGGGGCGCTCTTGGCCGAGAGGATCAGCTGCGTGAGCGCAATGAGATCGCTTGGCTTGTTGATGTCCAGCGTGACGTACTTGTGCAGGATGTCAACGAGGTTGTTGTACTCGGCAGCGATGCGAGAAGCCGGAAGCTCCTGGCGCAGCTCGCGCAGGAACTCCTGCTGACGCGCGGAGCGCACGAGATCGTTGTCGTCGTGCCGGTAGCGGACGTACTGGAGCGCGTTGTACCCGCACATCCGCTGGTAACCGGCCGGGATGTCGATCTCGGCGTACTGCTCGCTGGCCGCCAGTCCCACGTTGGAGTGGTAGTAGTGGTGGTCGACATCGACGTAGACGCAGCCGATCGCGTTCACGGCATCCGCGAAGCCGGTGAAGTTCACGTTGACGACGTGGTTGATGTCCGTGATGCCGGTGAGCTGCTTGACGACCTTGAGGGTCAGCCGGGGACCCCCGTACGTGTAGGCGGCGTTGAACCTGTCGATCCCGTGCCCGGGGATGTTCACCTTCAGGTCGCGCGGGATCGACATCACCGTGATCTGATCCGAGGCGATCCGCAAGAGAAGCGTGGTGTCGGAGTGAGCGACCTCCTGACCATGCGGGCGCTTGTCCGACCCCAGGACGAGGATCGTCTGCGGATCGCCCGGGTTGGCGACGGTCAACTCGTTGCGAACGGAGTCGAGGCCGTGGAAGTCGGCCAGCACGCCCTTGAGGAAGAACAGGAGGCTGACCGAGGTGGCGGTCGCCATCGCCACGATGATCAGAAGCGAGCCGGCGACGAACCGGGGCCATATCCCCCGTCGCGGCGGCTTCCCCTCGGCCTCCACGGCCGAGGCGGACGGGGGCTCCTCGGGGGGTGATCCTCCGGCGGGCTCGTTCCCGTCGGTCGGCGCCTGGCTCGGCGCCGGCGCCTTCGGAGGCGGTGCCGTTATCGATTCGGTCCCGTGCTTCGTGGCGTGCTCGGCCGCCCGCGCCCGCAGCCCCGCCAGGGCCGCCTCGCGCGCGGCCTCCCGATCGCCCAGCGCGAGGGTGTCGGCCTCCACGGTGTCCTCGGCCACCGGCTCGGCGGTCTCGGATCCCGCCTCCTCCCCGCTCTCGGCGGCCGGCTCCGTCGCATCGCCGCCGTGCCGGTCGGCGGAAGCCGATCCCTCGGCCTCATCGGGCGGTGGTTGACCGTCCTCGCCGCCCCCGTCGTCGCCGGTGGTTCGCTGGCGGCCGGCCCAGGTCGCGGGGGTCGGCCCCGTCGGAGGCGATCCTTCCGCGGACGCGGACTCGTCCGCCGGCGCCCCGCTCTCCGGCTCACGCGGGTCGTCGTGTTCTCGCTCGCTCAACGCCTTTCCCCGATGCCTATCCGCTCAACGCTCTGCGGCAGCTGGTTTACGAATTCGGTGATCGAGCGCCGGTACCTCTCGAGCGACGGCACCGACACCCATTCCTCCGGACCGTGATGACCGCCCCCGACGGGGCCGAACTCGACCGCGGGCACCCCGGCGCGCAGGAACGAGACCGCGTCGGACGCCCCGTCGCGCCCGACCACTCCCTGGGCCGTCCCGTCACCCTGCGACCCGGCCGCCTCCCGGAGCGCCACGACATATGGCAGGTCCGGGTCGACGACCGCGGGCGGGCGGGAGAAGGTCGAGATCACGCGCGTCCCCGGAAGCTGACGAACCTGAGCGAGTATCTCGCCCGGGTCCTGCTCGGGCAGGTAGCGCACGTCGACATCGATGACACAGGAATCAGGAACCTTGTTCAGAGCGTCGCCGCCCAGAATCCGGCCGAGGTTGATCGACGGCCGATCGAAGAGCTCCGAGCTTTGGTCCGCAAACGGTAGCGATTCGAGCGCACGAAACACCTCGTAGGCACGGAGAATCGCGTTCTCGCCGAGCCACGGCGACGCGCCGTGCGCTGCGCGGCCGCTCACCAGGAGCCGCATCGCCAGGACGCCCTTCGCAGCGACACCGACGTGAAGGTCGGTCGGCTCGCCCGTGATCGCGAAATCGCCGACGAACCCCGCCTCCACCAGCCGATCCCCACCGCGGTCGGTCTCCTCCTCCGATTCCTCGTCCGGAACGATGCCCAGCCGCACCCGGACCCGCTCCTGGTCCCGGAGGTCGGCGAGCGCGAGGAGGAGGCAGGCGAGGGCTCCCTTCATGTCATACGCACCGCGGCCGTAGAGTCGATCGCCGTCGACCCGGGGCATGAACTGCTCCTGGCGGCCGGGCACCACGTCGATGTGGCCGTGCAGCAGGACGACGGGCTTGCCATCAGCCGGCCCCACCTCGGCCATGGTGACCGGAAGGCCCCGCACGCCCAGCTGCTCGGCGACGATGTCTCGTGCCTCCAGCCAGCCCCTGACGAACCCCGCGCAGAGCTTGATCCCCTCGGCCGTCGAGGTGTCGTAGGCGATGAGCTCCTCCGTGAGGGCGCGGACTTCCATGTTCAGCAGGCAGCTTGCAGCATGCAGCATGCGGACTGTGGCCTGATCGATCCGCCGCCTCGGTCCTGCGTGCTGCTGGCCGCGTGCTGCGTGCTAGCCCTCGGCGATCTGAAGGAACGTCTCGAACCTGCGCTTCTCGCGCTCGGCCATGTCGTGCGCCGAGGAGCCCTCCTCCGCGTCGCTCAGGCGCTGCTCGGCCTCCTCCAGGCGCTCGCGCAGATCGCCGGCGTCGAGCTGGTCCGGAGGGACCGCCTCGGCGATCAGGACGCGAGCGCGGTTTGCGAACACCTCGAGCCACCCCTCGCCCTGCGCGTAACGCTGGACCTCCTCGCCGGGCCGATGCAGGCGCAGCTCCGCGGGAACGAGGCGCGCGACCATCGGCGCGTGCCTGGCGAGGATCCCGATCTCCCCCATCGTGGTGCGGGTGGACAGCTGGGTGAGCTCCCCGCTGAACACCTCCCCCTCGGGGGTGAGGACCTGAGCCTCGAGGGTGTCGCGTCCGTCGGCCACGGCGACGGCGCCTATTGGTCCGCCTCGCGGCCGGCCGTGTCCTCGCTTTCGGGCTCCTCGTTGCCGCCCTCGGGCTCCTCGCCGTTCTCGGACTCCTCGCCTTCCTCGCGCTCCTCGCCCTCCTCCTCTCGATCGGCGGGCCGATCCCGCCGCTCGCTCCGAGCGTCCTCGGTCACCTGGTCGATCGTGCCCTTCATGTAGAAGGCCTGCTCGGGTAGGTCGTCGTGGTTGCCGTCCAGGATCTCGCGGAAACCGCGAACCGTCTCCTCGACTGGGACGTAGACGCCGTCCCGACCGGTGAACGCCTCCGCCACGAAGAAGGGTTGCGACAGGAATCGCTCCATCTTTCGAGCGCGATTCACCGTCAGCCGGTCCTCGTCGGAGAGCTCCTCGATCCCGAGGATGGCGATGATGTCCTGCAGCTCCTTGTAGCGCTGAAGGACCTCCTGCACCTCGGTCGCCGTCCGGTAGTGGTCCTCGCCGAGAATCTCGGGCTTGAGGATCGTCGAGGTCGAGTCGAGCGGGTCAACGGCCGGGTAGATCCCCTTCTCGGAGATCTGGCGCGAAAGCACCGTCGTCGCGTTCAGATGCGCGAACACGGACGCCGGAGCGGGGTCGGTGAGGTCGTCCGCCGGCACGTAGATCGCCTGCACGGACGTCACCGAGCCCTGCTGTGTGGACGTGATCCGCTCCTGGAGCTCGCCCATCTCGGTCTCCAGCGTCGGCTGATAGCCGACCGCCGACGGCATCCGGCCGAGGAGCGCCGACACCTCAGAGCCCGCCTGGACGAACCGGAAGATGTTGTCGATGAAGAGCAGCACGTCCTGGCCGCCCTCCTCGCGGAAGTACTCGGCCATCGTGAGCCCCGACAGCGCGACGCGGAGGCGCGCGCCCGGCGGCTCGTTCATCTGGCCGAACACGAGCATCGTGCGCTCGAGCACGCCCGATTCCTTCATCTCGAGCCAGAGGTCGTTGCCCTCGCGTGTGCGCTCACCGACACCGCAGAAGGCCGACCGGCCCTCGTGCTCCTCGGCGATGTTGCGGATCAGCTCCTGGATCAGGACCGTCTTGCCGACACCCGCGCCGCCGAACAGGCCGACCTTGCCGCCCTTGGCGTACGGCGCGAGCAGGTCGACGACCTTGATCCCCGTCTCCAGGATCTCCTGGGTCGGCGTGAGGTCCTCGACCTCGGGGGCCGCACGGTGAATGGGCCAGCGCGTGTCGCCCTCGACCGGCTCCCCCTCGTCGATGGGCTCGCCCAAGAGGTTGAAGATGCGGCCCAGTGTCTGCTCACCAACCGGGACCGTGATCGGCCCGCCCGTGTCCACGACCTTGTCGCCGCGGCGCAGGCCGTCGGTGGCGTCCATCGCGACCGCCTTGATCCGGTCGTCGCCGAGGTGCTGCTCGACCTCGAGCACGAGGTCGATCGCGTCGCGACCGTCGCCCTCCGGGACCTCGATCTTGAGCGCGTGGTAGATCTCGGGCAGGTCCTCGTCGGGGAACGCGACGTCCACGACGACGCCAAGCACCTGCTCGACGGTCCCCTCTCGCCGCCCCTTTCCGTTGTTCTCAGCCATTGGTCTCCTTATCCGAGGGCTTCCGCGCCCGCTACGACTTCCAAGATTTCCTGCGTGATCTCCGCCTGACGCACTCGATTCATCTCGAGGGTGAGATTCTGGATCATGTCCTGCGCGTTCTCCGCGGCGTTTCGCATCGCGGTCATCCGCGCGCCGTGCTCGGACGCCGCCGACTCGAGGAGCGCCCTGTACACCGACAGCGACGCGTACTCCTCGAACAGCATCGGGAGCAGCTCCTCGGGCTCCGGCTCGTACATCCACGAGCCGCGCATGTGCGCCTCGGCAAGCTCCTCGTCGGCCGGCTTCTCCGGCTCGGGCACACCCTCGCCGTAGACCTCCGCCTCCTCGAGTGGCATGAGCGTCTGGCGGCGCACGTACTGGGTCAGCGGGGACACGTAGCGGTTGTAGACCAGGTCCACCCGGTCGACCTCACCGTCGACGTAGGCCTGGATCAGGTCGTGCGAGATCTCGCGGGCGTTGTTGAACCCGGGTCGATCGGTGAAGCCGACATACGAGTTGGCCACGGCCTCGCCCCGGAATTGCATCGTCGAGTTTCCGCGCCGCCCGACGACCGCGAAGACGACGTTCGAGCCGTCGTCCCGGAACTCTCGCTTGAGCCGCACGCCCTCGCGGATGATCTGGGTGTTGAAGGAGCCGGCGAGGCCGCGGTCGCCCGTGACCAGAAGGACGCCCACGGTCTCCGTGCGATCCCGCTTCTCGAGGAGCGGGATACGCGGGATCGTCCCCAGCGCGGCCTCCGAGACCTGCCGCGCCATCTTCCGGATCGCCTGTGCATATGGCCGCAGCGCGTCGATGCGCTGCTCGGCGCGCCGGAGGCGCGCCGCCGCGACCATCTCCATCGCCCGGGTGATCTTGTGGATGTTCTTGACCGACCCGATGCGGTTCTTGACTTCCTTCTGAGTGGCTATCGGTGCCTCCTTCCGCGGCAGTGCGGCTCAGACGCCGAAAACCAAGCCAGGCAAGGACGCAGGTCGCGTGGCGCACTTGAAAAGTGCGCGAGCGACCGAGGACGCCGCCTGGCGAAGCTTTGCAGGCGGCTGAGGCGCACTGGCGTGGGAGGAGTCACCGATGTCATGCCGGGACCTCCTCGCGGTCAGGCTCCTCCTGCTCCTGCCCTTCGGCCTCCTTGCCGTCCTCGCCTTCCTCCGTTTCTCCTTCCTCGTCGCGGTGCTCGCGAACGCGGTCGGATTCGCCCTCCTCGAGCGGCTGCCCTTCCTCGTCGAAGTTGGGGCCGAAGTCGTCGATCGCCTCGGCGATCGCGTCGCCCAGAGCATTCTCGTCCTCGTCGGAGAGCTCACCGGAGTCGTTGATGCGCTTCATCAGGTCGCCCTGCTCGGAGTGGAGGCCGGACAGCAGCCGGTCGAGGAACTCCTGCACGCGGTCGGTCCTGATGCGATCGAGATAGCCGCCGGTGCCGGCGTAGATCGACGCGACCTGGTCGGCCACGGACAGCGGGTGGCGCTCCTTTTGGTTGAGCATCTCCACCAGCCGCTCTCCGCGCGCCAGCGAACGCTGCGTCTCCGGATCGAGCTCGGAGCCGAACTGGGCGAACGCCTCGAGGTCGCGGTACTGCGAGAGGTCGAGGCGAAGCTTGCCGGCGACCGACTTCATCGCCTTGGTCTGCGCGTTGCCGCCGACGCGCGAGACCGAGATGCCGACGTTGATCGCGGGACGCGTCCCCTTGTAGAAGAGGTCGGCCTCCAGGAAGATCTGGCCGTCGGTGATCGAGATGACGTTCGTCGGGATATAGGCCGACACGTCGTTCGCCTGCGTCTCGATGATGGGCAGCGCGGTGAGCGACCCGCCGCCGTGGTCCTCGTTCAGCCGCACCGCGCGCTCCAGGAGGCGGGAGTGCAGGTAGAACACGTCGCCCGGATAGGCCTCGCGGCCCGGCGGGCGCCGCAGGAGCAGCGACATCTGGCGGTACGCGTACGCGTGCTTGGTGAGGTCGTCGTAGACGCACAGGGCGTCGCGACCGTTGTAGAGGAAATACTCCCCCATCGCGCATCCGGCGTACGGCGCCATGTACTTGATCGGCGCCGCCTCGTCGGCGGCCGCGGCGACGATGATCGTGTTGTCCATCGCGCCGTTCTCCTCGAGCACCCCGGCCACCTGGACGACGGTTGACATGCGCTGGCCGACCGCGACGTAGATGCAGACTAGGTCCTTGTCCTTGTTGTTGATGATCGTGTCGAGCGCGACCGACGTCTTCCCCGTCTGGCGGTCACCGATGATCAGCTCCCGCTGGCCGCGGCCGATCGGGATCATCCCGTCGATCGACTTGAGGCCGGTCTGGACCGGCGTGTTCACCGGCTGGCGCAGCACGACCCCCGGCGCCTTGAACTCTGCTGGGCGCGTCTCGCTTGCGTTGACGTCGCCCTTGTCGTCGAGCGGACGTCCCAGCGGGTCGACCAGGCGGCCCAGGAGCTCCTCGCCGACGGGGATCTGCAGCAGCCTGCCCGTTCGCTTGACCGTGTCGCCCTCGACGATCTTGTCCCACTCGCCGAAGAGGACGGCCCCGACGTTGTCCTCCTCGAGGTTCAGCGCGAGGCCGGTCACGTCGTGCGGCAGCTCGAGCATCTCGAGCGACATGCAGTTGTCCAGGCCGTGCACGCGCGCGATCCCGTCGGCGACGGACAGCACCGTGCCGACCTCCGCGAGGTCCGCGCCCTCCGTCTCGAGACCCTCGATCCGTTCGCGAAGTATGCTCGCAATCTCGTCCGGCTTGATCTCCAAAGTCGCTTTCTCCTTAGTCGCGGCCCCTGCGAACCTTCGCGGTTTCGGAGCCGTTTGTCACACCAAATCTCTTGCGGCCGCCTTCGGCGGCCCTACATGCTGCTTACGGGGCCAGGGGGCCCCTCACCATCATCTATGCCTTCGCGACTTCCTTCCTCAATCGCTCGAGCTTGTTGCGGACGCTTGCGTCCAAGACCATGTTGCCAACCTGCAGCACGAGGCCGCCGAGGATGTTCTCGTCGACGTCCGTGGAGAGCTCGATCGTCTGGCCCGTCTGCTCCTCGATCTCCTTCCCGACCTGCTTGACCACATTCGAGGGCAGCTGGACGGCGCTCGTGAGCCGTACGGCGAGCCGCCGCTTCTCCTTCGCCCACATGTCGTCGAACCGCTGGCGGATTCGGAAGATGGCCGGCATCCGGTGCTTCTCGGCCAGGAGCTCGAGGAAGTTCGTGAGCTCGGGCTCCGCGCCTGTGATGGCACTGCTGATCCCCTCGCGCTTCTCGGCCGACGAGAAGTAGGGACTGAACAGGAAGACCTGCAGGTCGCGGTTCTCCGCGATCGCGTCGGCGACCTCGTCGAGCTGGTCGTGGATCTCGTCGAGCTTGCCCTTGTCCTGAGCGACCTCGAAGAGCGCCTCGGCGTATACGCGAGCAATCTCTTCCATTACCGGCCGCGTCCCCCCACATATGCCCCGCGGCTGCTCCGCTCCCGCAGACACCCGCTGCCCTCGCCCTTCGGGCTCGGGCTCTTCCATTCTGCTCCCGCGTCCGCGCCGCGGGGGTTTCCGGCTAGCTCATTCATCGCGAGCCGACATCGCTTTCCTCCGCTTCCACCGGTGCGAGCGTCGAGAAGTCCACGTCCCTCAGCGCCTCCTCGATGAGGCGTCGGTGGTCCTCGTCATCGAGTGACTTTCGGGTCAGCTTCTCGGTTGCGAACACCGTCAGGTCCGCGACCTCCTTGCGGATCCGCTCCAGCGCTCGGCGGGTCTCCATGTCGATGTCTCGCCGCGCCGCCCCCACGAGCTCCTCGCGCTTCTCACGCCCCTCGGCGGCCGCCTCGGCCTCCAGGGCCTCCGCGGCCTTGCGCGCCCGGGCGACGATCTCGTCCGCCTGCTCGCGCGCCTCCTTGAGGCGCTGCCGGTATTCCTGGAGCAGCTTGTCGGCCTCCCCGCGCTGACGCTCCGCCGCGTCGATGCTCTCCCGGATCGCATTGGCCCGCTTCTCCAGGGCCTCGCCGATCCTGGGCAGCGCTACCCGAGACAGGACGAACAGCGTCGCGCCGAACGCGATCAGCG
>Ga0111538_10010537_pt1 | contig 12290 bp, 6 predicted proteins | sample SoiMethybrSBSTD1_FD_79669 | JGI IMG/M metagenome (GOLD analysis project Ga0111538, IMG submission 79669) | Bulk soil microbial communities from a Populus tree surrounding site in Tennessee, USA - Soil MetaG P. TD hybrid SBSTD1 (version 2)... | ecosystem: Environmental > Terrestrial > Soil > Tree...
AAGGGCGCAATCAAGGAAGAAGTCGGCGACGCGATCGACGACGACGAGATGGAAGAGAAGGGCGCTCGTGAGAACGAGGCCGGCAAAGATCGGCAGAAGAAGAACGACGCCGTCTAGTTGATACCGCCTGGCACCCACTTTCTGCGCGGGTGCCAGGCACGATTTTTTAAGTCCCAGGTTGGGCTACGATGTCCGCCATGGGCTCCCGTTCGGCGACCCTCCCGCCCGACAAGCTTTCAGATAAGCTCGTCCGCCAGCAACTCAGCCGCATTCTCGCCAGCAAGACCTTCCTGCAGGTCGAACGCCTCAAGCGCTTCATCAGCTTCATTGTCGGAGAAACCGTCAGCGGCCGTGGTGGCGATCTGAAGGAATACGTCATCGGCGTCCAGGTCTTCGGAAAGGAGCCGTCGTTCGATCCCCGCACGGATCCCATCGTTCGCGTCCAGGCCAGGCGGCTTCGCACGCGCCTCGCCCGCTACTACCGCGACGAGGGCAACAACGACGAGCTGATCATCGATCTCCCGAAAGGCGGCTACGCGCCGGTCTTCCGCTTGCGCGAAGAGGCGCCATCGGCGAAGCGATCGCTGACCGCAACGCTGGTGAGCCGCAACACCGTCGCCGTGATGCCGCTTGCCGACGACAGCCCCGGTGCGAGCCTCGATTATTTCTGCCGGGGCCTGCGCGACGAGATTCTCCACGCGCTCACCTCGATCAAGGCGCTGCGCGTGCTCGCCGTGCGCGGCGACGAGCCCGGCGACGATCAAATCGACGGCGATCCGTCGGGCGCGGCGCTGGTCATCACCGGCGGTGTCCGCTCGGCCCGCGACAAGGTCCGCGTCACCATTCATCTGGTCGACGGGGCGAGCGGTTTTTACCTGTGGTCCGAATCGACCGACGTCGAGCTTGCGGATCCGCTGGCCGGCCAGGAGACCATCGCGAGACTGGTCGCCGATAAAGTCGCGCCCGAGGTTGATGTCGACGGTGCGCCCGGCGCGCGGCGGCAATCCGACAACCTGGCCGCGCGGAACTGGTACCTGCAGGGCCGTTACCATCTCAATCAACGCACCGAGGAAGGACTGCAGAAGGCCGTCGAATTCTTCGAGAAGGCGATCATCGAGGACACGCAGTTTTCCCTGGCGCACAGCGGTCTCGCCGACGCGTACGGATTGCTGGCGCACTACGGCGTGCTCGGACCCGCCGACGTGTGGGCCAAGGCCGCGTCGAGTGCTGGCGCGGCCGTCATGCTCGACGGGCATTCAGCGGAGGCGCACACCTCGCTCGCGCACGTCCGCGCGACGCAGGACTGGGATTTCAACGGCGCCGAAGCATTGTTTCAGAAGGCGGTTCAGTTGAACCCGCGATATTCGACCGCGCGGCATTGGTACGCGATGTCGTGCCTCGTCCCATTGGGACGTCTCGACGAGGCGCTGGAGCAAATCCTCCTCGCACAATCGCTGGACCCAGTGTCGGCAATCATCGCGCGGGATGTAGCGGTCGCGCATTACTATCGCCGCGATTTCGATGCGGCGCTCGAGCAGTGCGACCACACGATCGAGTTGAATCCGCACTTTGCGCCCGCCTATCACACGCTCGGTCTCGTGCAGGAACAGCGCAAGGAGATCGATGAAGCGGCGGCGGCATTCAGACGCGCCGTCGATCTGGCGCCGAACTCGCTGCGCATGCAGAGCGCGCTGGCGCGGATTCTCGCGCTGTCGGGCAAGCCCGAGCGCGCGATCGAGACGCTGCGCACACTCGAGCGGCTGGCCGGCGAGCGCTACGTCTCACCGGTCGAATTCATGACGGCGGCGTTCGCCGCCGGCGATCGCGAGGCAGGCTTCCACTGGCTCGCCAGGGCGTGCGACGAGCGCTGCTTCGAAATGATCACGCTGCAGGTCGATCCACGCTTCGAACCACTGCGTGGTGACAGCCGGTTCGTAGCGGCATTAAGGCGCATCGGACTAGACTGACGCGCGTCATGCAGGCGCGCGCCCTCGTCCTCGCCGCACTCGCGCTGTCGAGTTGCTCGCGTCCTCCGGCACCTGCGCCGACCTTCACCAGGGACATTGCCCCGATTCTCAACGCCAACTGCGTGAGTTGTCATCGTCCGGGACACGCCGCGCCCTTCTCGTTGCTGACGTTCGAAGACGTGCGGCCGCGCGCCGACCGGATCGCCACCGCCGTCGACTCGCGCTTCATGCCGCCGTGGCTTCCCGACCACGGCGAACCTCGCTTCATCGGTGAACGCGCGCTCACGGACGATCAGATCGCGACCATCACGGCGTGGGCGAGTAACGGCGCGCCGGAGGGTGATCGCGCCGGCCTGCGTCCCCCGTCGCAGGTCTCCGCATCGTGGGTGCTGGGAACGCCGGACCTGATTGCGAAGCCGCAACAGCCGTACACGCTCGCGTCCGATGGGCACGATGTCTACCGCAACCTCGTCGTTCGCGTGGACATCGCAACCACGCGTTATGTGCGGGCGATGGAGTTCGTGCCCGGCGACGCGCCCGTGCATCACGCCGTGATCCGTGTCGATCGCCATCGCGTCTCGCGCGGGGAAGACGGCGCCGACGGCCAACCAGGATTTGACGGCATGGCCGCCGGCGGGGTGCAGGACCCTGAGGGACACTTCCTGGGCTGGGCGCCCGGACGCGGTCCGATCGTCGCGCCGGACGACCTGCCCTGGGTACTGACACCCGGCAGCGATCTCGTCGTCGAGCTGCATTTGATGCCGGGCGCGAAATCGGTCGCCGTGCAGCCGACGATCGGTTTGTATTTCACCGATACGCCGCCGCGACACTCGCCGGTGATGATCGTCATGGGCTCAAAGGCCATCGACATCCCGCCGGGTGTGGCCGACTACTGGATCGAGGATCGGTACGAGCTGCCGGTTGATGTCGAAGTGCGGAGCGTCTATCCGCACGCGCATTATCTTGGCCGGGAAATGGACGTGCGCGCGATCACACGCGACGGCGCATCGCGGCGGCTCCTGCACATTCAGAAGTGGAGTTTCAACTGGCAGCAGGACTATCGGTTCGTCGCGCCGATTTCTCTGTCGCGCGGCACGACGATCGTGATGCGGTATTCGTACGACAATTCGGCAAATAACCGGAGCAACCAACATCAGCCGCCGCGGCGTGTGACGTGGGGACCGCAGTCACACGATGAAATGGGCAACCTGGGCATTCAGGTCGTCACCGAATCCGCCGATGATGCGGCGCGACTGGCGGCATCGTTCGCACAGCACGCGGCGCTGATCGACATTGCCGGGGCTGAGACGCTGGTGAAGGCGGATCCGGCGAGCGCGGCGCACGCGGCGTTTCTTGGCGCGAGTTACGCGCGCGCCGGCCGCATCCGCGAGGCGATTCCCGCGCTCGAACGCGCGATTCAGCTCGATCCGCGTTCGGCGAGCAACGAGAACTTTCTCGGCGGCGCGCTGCTCGCGGCCGGGCGCGGCCCGGAAGCGCTGCGTCACTTCCACGCCGCGGTTGCCCTGGCGCCGCGTGACGCGCATCTTCGCTTCAACTACGCGAAGGTGCTGGCCGCCGCCGGGCAGGGATCGCGCGCCGTCGAGGAGTTGACGCGGGCTCTCGAGCTCGACCCTCGCTTTGGCGAGGCGCATCAGGAGCTCGGGGTGCTGCTGTATTCCGCCAATCGATTGAATGACGCGATCGCCCACCTCCGTCGCGCCGCCGACCTGCTGCCGCAATCGGCCGATGTCCGCGCCGGCCTGGGGGGCGCGCTGGCGGAAGCCGGGCTGCGCGACGAGGCGATCGCTCAATTGCGGCGCGCGATCGAGCTGGACCCAGGGAACCAAACTGCCCGCCAGAACCTGGCGTTGCTGGAACGGCCGAAACCACGCTGATCGGCACGGATCACCTTCCTCCCGAGGTTACCGTATCGCCACGGTTACATCGTTGGGTCGGGTCTGCCCCGGTGCTACCGTCGTGACCGCAACCGCGCCGTCATCTGCACGCTCCGTTACGGAGGTATCGATGTTTGCTTTGCGACAGCGGCTCACCTGTGGGTTGTTCCTCGCGCTTGCTCTGCTTGGCTCCGCTCGATTCGCAGCTTCCCAAGGTATTACCGGCACGATCTCAGGCACGGTGAAAGACGCGCAAGGCGCCGTCGTCCCCGGCGCCACGGTCACGCTGACGAGCGAGTCACGTGGCACGATCTCGACACCGGTGACGACGAATGGCACGGGCGATTTCGTGCTTCCCAATCTCACCGCCGACACTTACACGGTGCAGATCGAAATGCCGTCGTTTCGCACGCTGCGGCGGGAGAAAGTCGAGGTCAATCCCGGCGCGCGCGTGGCGCTCGGCACGCTGACGCTCGAGGTCGGCGGCACGACCGAGGTCGTCACGGTCACCAGCGAAGCGCCGCTCGTGCAATCGGCGACCGGTGAACGTTCGTTCACCATTGCCACCGAGTCGGTCGCGAATCTGCCGCTCGCCAATCGGAGCTACGACGCGCTGCTCGCGCTCGCGCCCGGCGTCAACAGCCAGCCGGGCAACCTGACGCCCGCCACGCGCATCGGCGGCGGCGGCGACGGCAACTTCATGCTCGATGGCTCGACGTCGATGGATCCGGGCGTCAACCGGCCGGCGTCCCGCGTCAGCGTCGAAGCGATCGCCGAAGTTCGCGTCGTCACGTCGGGTTATCAGGCGGAGTATGGACGGTCGAGCGGCTTGCAGATCAACGCGATCACGAAGAGCGGCAGCAACAAGTTCCACGGATCGCTGTACGACGTCGAGCGCAAGTCGAAATGGAACGCGAACAGCCAGCAAAATATCGCGAACAATGATCCGAAGGCGTTCCAGGACGAACGCGACTGGGGCTTTGCGCTTGGCGGTCCCCTTGGCAAGCCGGGCGGCTCAAACAAGCTGTTCTTCTACTTCAACCTCGAATACAACCCGCGTAACTTCGGCAATACCGTCACGCGCTATCGCATGCCCACCGCCCTCGAACGGCAGGGCGATTTCTCGCAGTCCACCGACAATCTCGGCAACCCGTTCCCGTACATCAAGGATCCGCTGCTGCCCGGCGCGTGCAACGCAACGAACACCTCCGGGTGTTTTGCGGACGGCGGCGTACTCGGCCGGATTCCCAAGAGCCGCTTGTATCAGCCGGGACTGGCGATCCTCAACTGGTGGCCGCAGCCCAACATCGCCAGCGTGCCCGCAGGACAGGCCTACAACTACGAGGTGACGGACCCGTCGATCAACCTGCTTGGCTACCAGCCGATCATCCGGCTCGACTATCAGCCGAAGAACAACCTGCGGGTCAACTTCAAGTTCCTCGAGTACCAGCAGCCGAACGATCCGATTCCCGGCATTCTCGCCGGCTTCAACGATACGAGGGAAGACGATTACGGCATCTGGGTCCCGGCCGGTTCGCTCAACTGGAGCGTGAATTCGACGACGTTCTTCGAAGCCGCGGTGGGCGCGAACTTCCACCACCAGGAGGGCTGCTCCATCACCGGCGGCTCGCCGAATTTCTGCCGGAATGGATTGCCCGTCAACAACAGCGCGAATCGCAACACCGCCGGCTTTGGCTCGATCCCCTATCTCTTCCCGGACGCCGTGGTCCTCGAGCCTGGCACGTTTTCGTATGAGGTGGTCTCGCGCAGCGATACGACGATCTGGGACGGGCACCGCGTGCTTGGCGCGCCGGCGTTCACGTGGGGGAATCGCGTCGCCAACGCGCCGCCGAATTTCCAGGGTCCCTTCAGCAATTTCATCCTCGACACGCGCGTCTACAACTTCAACACGAGCCTGACGAAGGTCCGCGGCGATCACACCTTCAAGGCCGGCTACTACTACTTCTATAGCTATCAGCGGCGCGGCCAGGGCCAGATTCTCGGCTCGATCAACTTCCAGAACGACACCAACAATCCGCTCGACTCCGGCTTCGGTTTCGCGAACGCGGCACTGGGCATCTTCAGCTCGTACGCGCAGCTGTCACGCTGGGGCGAAGGCGCCTACACCGCCACGAACCACGAGGCGTACATCCAGGACAACTGGAAACTGCGCGACAACCTGACGCTCGATTACGGCGTCCGCTTCGTGCACCAGGTGCCGCAATACGACGGCTACCAGAAGAGCTCGAACTTCCTGCCCGAGGAGTGGAACGCGGCGCAGGCGCCGGTCCTCTATGTGGCCGGATGTGCGAATGGCGTGAATCCCTGCACCGGCACGAATCGCCAGGCGATGAATCCGCTGACGCGGCAATTCCTCGGTCCGAACTCGGCTGCGGCCATCGGCACGCTCGTGCCCGGCACCGGCAACTCCAGTAACGGCATCTTCGCAAGCGGACAGGGCATCGTGGACACGAACTATCAGTATCCGCCGCTCAAGGTCGCGCCGCGCGTGGGCGCCGCGTGGGACGTGAGCCGCAAGCAGACCTTCGTGGTGCGCGGCAGCGCGGGCCTGTTCTTCGATCGGCCGCCGGCGCAGAACGTCTACAACACCGTGAACAATCCGCCGTTCTCCCGCAACGTCACCGTGCGGTACGGACAACTGCAGGACTTGAGCAGCGCCGGCCTGACGACGGAGGCGCCGCCGGCGCTCGTCGTCTGGCAGTACGACGAACCGCTCCCCAGTTCGTTCCAATGGAATGCGGGAGCGCAGATCGCGATACCCTTCAGCTCCTATGTCGACATCGCCTACGTCGGCCAGCACAGCTACGGCTTCCCGCAGGCGGCCAACATCAATGCCATAGATTTCGGCACGGCGTTCCTGCCATCGAACCAGGATCCGACCACCACCAGCACGGTTCCCGGCGCGGCATCATATGCGGCGCTCAACCCCGACCTCGCGCGCTATTACCGAGGCTACGGGACGATCAGCATGCAACAGGCGGAGTTGTGGCGGACGTACCATTCGGTGCAACTCGGCTTCAATCGCCGCATGGTCAACGGGCTGGCGCTGGGGTTTGCCGATACGATCAACATCTCCGATCGGCAGCAGGCGCCGCTCCGCCTGCAACACAACCCGGACGGCACCGTCACGACGCGCGCCGACCAGGAGCAGGCCAACGAGCTGCTTGGCAACAACAACCCGCAGAGGCACGTCATCCGCGCGAACTTCGTCTGGCAGGTGCCGCGTCTACCGGCTGGCAGCGGCGCAGCCTCGCGGACACTGGACGTCATCCTCAAGGACTGGACGTTGTCGGGGATCTGGTCCGCCGCGAGCGGATCGGCGTACGCCGTGACGCCGCAGTATACGAGCAACGGCGCCAACGTGAACCTGACGGGCTCGCCTGATTACGGCGCGCGCGTCAACGTCATCGGCGATCCTGGCGCGGGCTGCAGCTCCGATCCACTGCGGCAGTTCAGCACGTCTGCCTTCTCGGGACCGGTCCCCGGCAGCCTGGGTCTTGAATCGGGCAACGGCTACTTGCAGGGCTGCTTCATCAGCCAGCTGGATACATCAATCGCCCGCGCCATCCCGCTGGGCGTCGGCGGCAGCAGCGTCCAAATCCGCCTTGACGTGTTCAATCTGTTCAACCAGGCCGCCGTCACCAACCGCAACACCACGATGCAGATGGCCAGCCCGAGCACGCCGAATGTGATCACCAACCTGCCGTTCGACGCGGCCGGCAATGTCATCGATGCGCGTTCGCGGCCGCGCGGCGCCGGCTTCGGAGTGGCGACTGAGTATCAGCTGCCGCGCACGGTGCAATTGCAGGTGCGCGTTGCGTTCTGAGGTGGCCTCGATGCGTCGCTTGCTCGCTGCAGTGTTCTTACTGACATGTGCGCCGACCCTGATCGGGTCGGCGCAGTCCCAAGCACCGCGGCCACCTGGACGCGGCGGCTTCACCAGCGCGCCGTCCGAGCCCGCGCAACTGCTCTTCCACGAGGCGTGGACGCGAGCGCCGATGTCGCAGCCGATGGTGCAGGACAACCTCGGCAGCAAGAATCTTGATCTGCACATCTACGGCAACGCCAACGAGATCCGCAAGGCGTTCCATCCCGAGGAGGACTATACCTACACCGGTGAAACGATCGAGAACTGGGCGTTGACGGTCAGCGACAAGAACGTGCTCTGGAACCTGACGGGCGACGGCCGCATCCGTTTCAGGACGAGGAACAGTGGTTACCGCTTCCTGCACGTCGTGATCAAGACGTCGGACGGCAAGTACTTCGTCAGCGAGGAAGGCGCCGGCGAATCGACGGCGTGGATCGAAACCGATTACATCCTCAGCAACCTGCACTGGCGCAATCTGCTGATGACCGACACGCCGAGCAACGCGTCGAATCGGCGCGCTCCCAATCCAAAGCGCGTGCCGATCGTCGCGACGTCGCCGGCCACGCCAGACCTGTCGAAAGTGGATGAGGTCGGCTTCAGCGACCTGATGCCGGGCGGCTGGATTCCCTCGACGTCACGCGTCAACGCGTTCTGGTTGTTCGGCAAGTCAGTCCCGCGAAAGTGATGCGCGCCGCCTGCACCATCGCACTCGCGTTGGCGTTGTCCGCCATTACCGGCGCGCAACGCGATTGGGTGCACTACGGACAGGATCCAGGCGGCACGAAATACTCCTCGCTCTCGCAGATCACCGCCGCGAACGTCTCGACGCTGACGCGCGCGTGGGTCGTGCACACCGGCGACACCGGCGGCTTCTTCTCGAGCTCGCCGCTCGCGATCGACAACGTCGTGTATTTCACGTCGTCGAGCGGCGTATGGGCGGTGCAAGGCGACACCGGCAAACAGCTGTGGAAATACCCGGCCCGTAACCCGGCGCGCCGTGGCGTGTCGTACTGGCAAGGGGATGCCGGACATCCGTCGCGCATTCTCGTCACGATCGGGCCAACGCTTGTCGCGCTTGATCCGAAGACTGGCACGCCGATTTCCGAATTCGGAACCGACGGGATCGTACAAATGAATTCGGGTTGGGGATCGCCTCCGGCCATCTACAAGAATCTGGTGTTCACTGGTGGCGGCGAGCCGAACGTGCGCGCGTGGGACGCACGCAGCGGCGCGCTGGTGTGGACGTGCAGCCTGATCGCGCAGCCGGGCACTCCGGGTCATGAGACGTGGGAAAACGACGCGTGGAAACAACCCGGCGGCACCAACGTGTGGGCGTTCCTCTCGGTCGATCCGGACAACGGATTGGTCTTCGCGCCGGTTTCGCAAGCCGGGTATGACTACGCCGGCCTGGAACGTCCCGGAAATAATCTGTACGCGGATTCGGTCGTGGCTATTGACGCCACCACTGGAAAGCTGCGGTGGTATCAGCAGACCGTTCATCACGACATCTGGGATTACGACCTGCCGGCGCAGCCGACGCTGATCGACATCACGCGCAACGGGCGCAAGGTTCCCGTCGTCGTGCAGTACAGCAAGACCGGCATGCTCTACATCTACAACCGGCTGACCGGCGAGCCGATCTTTCCGATCGAGGAGCGTGCGGTGCCGAAGAGCACCATCGACGGTGAAAAGACGGCAACGACGCAGCCTTTCACGATTCCTTCACTGCAGCTGGCGCGGAACAGCATCAAGAAAGAGGAGCTGTTCAGCCTGGCGTCAGCGCACGCGGACTTCTGCCGCTCGCTGTGGGAGAAGAACAACGCGTTCAATGACGGTCCCTACACGCCGTGGACGATGAAAGAGAGTGGCAGGACCGCCGTGATCTTTCCTGGTGCGGTTGGCGGCGGGAATTGGGGCGGCGTCGCCTCCGATCCGACGACCGGCTACGTGTTTGCGAATGTGATGAATACGGGCCAGTGGGGGTATCTCGAGAAAGGCGGTGGCGGCCGCGGCGGCGCCGGCGGGCCGGGGCTCACCAAATCGACACCGTTCGGCGAGGGCAACCCGGCGCGATTCCGCTTCTGGAATCCGGAAACGCAGTGGCCCTGCCAGAATCCGCCATGGGGCGAATTCGTCGCGATCAACGCGAACACCGGCCAAGTCGCGTGGCGAGTGCCGCTCGGCAGTTTCCCCGAAGCTGAAAAGCAAGGCGTGAAGAATGCCGGCACGCCAAACATGGGCGGCGCCATCGCCACGGCCGGCGGCGTCGTCTTCATCGGCGCCACGCTCGACGCGAAGTTCCGCGCCTTCGATGCCAAGACCGGGAAGGTGCTGTGGGAAACGAACGTCGATGCGCCGGCCCATTCGATTCCGTCGACCTATATTGGTGGCGACGGACGGCAATATGTCGTCTTACCGGCCGGTGGTGGTGGATTCCTGCAGGGGCCAACGGGCGATTCGTTTATCGCCTTCGCCTTGCCGAAGTAGATCAAAGGAGATCGCGATGCGTTCGAAAACCCTGATGAGCGCGGTGATGGCAGTGTGGTTCGCGGCCGTGGTTGGCGCACAGAAGCCGACGCCGACACCGCAGATGGACTCGCGTGGACTACCGCTGCCCTTCGGTGTGCAGCCGTACTTCAAGCCCGACGTGCCGCTCGGAAGCGGACCGCACAAGGCGATCATGGCCACTGAGGCCGCGTTGCCGGAACATGTCCTCTACTACCCTGCTGACCTTGCGCAACTTGGCGCCAAGAAGATGCCGGTGGTGATCTGGGGCAACGGCTCGTGCCTCTATGCCGGCAATCGGTATCGCCAGTTCCTCACGGAAATCGCCTCGCACGGCTACCTGGTGATCACCGGCGGTCCGATGGGCGAAGTCGAACAGGAAGTCGGTCCGCAGTCGAACCCGGTGGCGCGCGCGCAGGGCGCGGCCGATGCGCGGCCGCCGCAGGCCAACGCGTCGAATGTCCAGGGCGCGCCGGCGAAACGCGTGACCGTCGCGATGTTGAAACAGGGCATTGATTGGGCCGTGAAGCAGAACGCCGAGGCCGGCAGCCGCTTTCAGAACAAGCTCGATGTCAACTGGATCGTCGTCATGGGGCATTCATGCGGTGGCGGGCTCGCCGTGCAGTTGACGACGGAAGACACGCGCGTGAACGGGCTCGGCATCTGGTACAGCGGCGCCGGCCTGGCCGGCGCGCGCGGGAACGACGCGGCCTCGCTTCAGAAAATCAAAGGGCCGATCCTGATCATCACCGGCGACGAGAAGAACGACATCGCCTACGCCAACGGCAAGTCGACGTTCGAGGCGATCACGCACACGCCGATCTTCTACGGCTGGCAGACCGATCTGCAGCACATCGGCACGTTTGGCGCGAAGAACGCCGGCGAGAATGGCGCCATCGCCGTGAACTGGCTCAACTGGGTGACGCGGAACGATGCCAATGCCGCGAAGATGTTCAAGGGATCGGCGTGCACGTTGTGCAAGGACGCCAGCTGGCACATCCAGAAGAAGAAGATCGACGGCGCGACGTCGACGAGCAGGCAGTAGTAATCACTGCCGCATCGAACCAGAGGGCTTCGCGAAAAAGTTCTCGGGGCCGGCGCGTGGGCCCCGAGAATACGGCACGGCGATAGAAATGCGGTTGCGGTGATTGCGACGACACGCGATCTGGCGATCAGCTCGCCGTCATTGCATGCTCTTCAACGGCTTTGGGCTGGCGTCGCCTTCCGTCAACCCGAGCGACCACTTGATAGCCTCGAAGTACATCTGCGCGATGTCCCGGTTGTCCCACGACGCAGCGTCGTGGGCAAACGAACCATAGAAGACCCGTCCCTTGCCGTAGGTCTTCGCCCACGCCAGCGGAAATCCCTGGTTGCGGAGCTCGGCGTGCGGCGGCATCTTCGATACATCGAGCCGCAGCAGGACGCGGGCATTCGGCGAGAACTCCTTCGCCTGGTAGAACTCATCGTTGATCGTGAAGGTCGGTGGGAAATGGCGGGTGGCCGGGAAATCGCCGCCCTCGTTAATCACCGTGCCGGGCGCGTGCCACGGGTGTCCGTCATAGCGGCCGCCAATCAGCTCACCGAATTCAGGCCACGAATCAAACGCCGTCAGCGCGGTATGCGCGGCGACGAAGCCTTTGCCATCGCGCACGAACGCAGCCAATTCCTTTTTCTGCGCCTCATCGATCGGCACGTCACGATGGCCGAGAAAGAAAATTGCATCGGCCATCTCGAGCGTGGGCCCGCCACTGGCGGGTTCGCCCGTCGTCTTCTTCGGCTGCTTCGCGATGATGTTCGAATCGGTGCGGATGAACGTATCGTAGGCGCCGGACTCATAGCCGAGTCGTTCGATCACTGACAACGCATGCGAGGTGAATTCGTGCTGAGCCTGCCCATTGCGCGTATCGGCCCAGGCCAGGACGACCTTGCGAGCGCGCGGCGCCCGCTGACGACCCTGGCCGCCAGGCGGCCCCTGACGGCCGGCGCCTGCCGGCGGTTGCGCCTGATCGGCGCGCGGTGCGGCCACCACCAGCA
>Ga0111538_10010538_pt1 | contig 12290 bp, 8 predicted proteins | sample SoiMethybrSBSTD1_FD_79669 | JGI IMG/M metagenome (GOLD analysis project Ga0111538, IMG submission 79669) | Bulk soil microbial communities from a Populus tree surrounding site in Tennessee, USA - Soil MetaG P. TD hybrid SBSTD1 (version 2)... | ecosystem: Environmental > Terrestrial > Soil > Tree...
CGCGTTGCGCCGGAGCCGGGCGTCAAGCGCGTCGCCCGCCCCTCCGAGCCGAGGCAGCCGGGCATCCGCCGCATCGAGCTCAGGGATCAGCGCGCACGCAACATCTCGATGCAGCGCTATTACCTCACCCCCAGCTACAAGTCCGCCGAGCCCGGCGAGGCCGAGGCGCTCGACACCTTGTCGATCATCCTGGGCGACGGGCCCACCTCGCGCCTCTACCGCCAGCTGGTCGAGACGAAGAACGTCGCCGCCAATGCCGGTGCGAGCTTTTCGGCGGTCGCGCTGGATAGTGGCACGCTGACGGTGTACGCGATCGCCGGAGGCGGGGTGAAGCCGGAGGGACTCGAGCAGGCCATCGACGTGGCGATCGCCCAGTTCATCAAAGAAGGTCCGAACGAGGAAGAGCTGGAGCTTGCAAAGAACGCGATGATCGCCAGCTACGTCTACAGCGCCGACAACCAGGCCGGCCTGGCGCAGCGGTACGGCTCCAACCTCGTCATCGGCCGCACCATCGCTGACATCGAGGAATGGCCCGATCGGGTGGCCAAGGTGACGGCAGCCGACGTCAAGAAGGTCGCAGCCAAGTATCTGGTGCTGGAGACCTCGGTTACCGGATTCCTCATCCCACAATCCGCCGCCGACGAAGGAACCGACAAGATGCGCGGCGAGGTGCGGCAATGACCCCGTCTGCACACATGGGCGCAAGAGATCCCTTGAGCAGGCGCGCCCTGCGCGCCTGGGCGGGCACGCTGCTCGCCGCGCTCGTCTGTCTCCTCATCGGGCACGGCGGCGTGCGCGCCGCCGAGATCCAGCAGGTGCGCTCCCCCGGCGGCATCTCGGCCTGGCTGGTGCAGGAGCGCAGCCTGCCGATCATTGCCATCCGCTTCGCCTTCGATGGCGGCAGCACCCAGGAGGTCGTGGGCAAGGAGGGTACGGCGGGACTGCTCGCCGCCATGCTTGACCAGGGCGCCGGCAATCTGTCGGGTCCAGCCTATCAGGCGCAGGCGGAAAAACTGGCGGTGCGGATTTCCTTCGACTCCGACCGCGACACGTTCTTCGGCAACTTCGAAACGCTGACGAAAAATCTGGCCAAGGGTGCCGAGCTGCTGCGCCTCGCCGTCACCCAGCCCCTGCTCGAGGCCGTGGCCGTGGAGCGCACGCGCTTGCAGCTCGCCGCCCGCGCCGACTTCGAGGCCGCGGACGCCAACAAGGTCGCCAACGCGCAGTGGATGGCGCAGTCCTACGCCGGTCACACCTACGCGCGTGCCATCGCGGGCACGCCGGACACCCTGAAGGGCATCATGCGGGAGGACCTCGACGACTACCGCAAGCGCATCTTCGCCAGGCGCACGCTTCGCGTCGCCGCCGTCGGCGACATCGACGCGGCGACGCTCGGCAAGGTGCTGGACGAGGTCTTCGGCGGGTTGCCCGTCGAGCCGCGGCTGACGCCCGTCGCCCAGGTCGTGCCCAAAACAACGCCCAAGCCGACGGTGGTGAGCTTCGAGGGGCCGCAGTCCGTGACAATCTTCGGTCGCCGCGGCATCGAGCGCAGCAGCCCGGACTACTTCCCTGGCCTGGTGCTCTCCCAACTCGTGGGCGGCGGCAGCTCGGATGCGCGGCTCGTGCGCGAGGTGCGCGAAAAGCGCGGCCTCACCTACTGGATCTACACGCTCCTTTACAACTTCAGGCATTCGACCATGTTGATCGGCGGTTTCGCCAGCCCCAACAAGGACGTCAAGACCAGCCTCGAGTTGGTGAAAGCCGAATTCCGCCAGCTGGCCGACAAGGGCCCCTCCGAGGAGGAGGTCGACGCGGCCAAGAGCTACCTGATCGGCTCGTTCGTGCTCAGCCTCGACTCCAACAGCAAGATTGCCGAGCAGATGCTGCGCGCCCAGCTGCAGGGCCAGGGCACGGACTTCGTCGAGCAGCGCAAGGCGCAGCTCGCCAAGGTCACGCGCGCCGACGTCGCCCGCGTCGCCAAATCGTTGCTGGCTGCGGACGATCTCTCGATCGCCATCGCCGGACAGCCCGTTGGATTGGACCCCTGACCCGAACCCGCCCGTCTCGACCGCTGATCCAACGCCCTGCGACTGGCGTATGCATCATGGCAGCGCAAAATTCGCCGTCCTCTGATCAACGTTCAGATCAACCGCGCGAGGCCGCGAGCCGGCCCGTCAAAAGGGCTCGAATCTGGTAGTGCTGACGTCAATCGAAACCAGGATTTTCAGTCGTAGCGTAGGTGCAACTGGTGATGCCACGGGACGGACAAGGAGTGGAACTGTCTGTCCCCATCTGTCGTTACCGGCCCGCAGGCGTGGGGCTCGGTACGACCGTCCGGAAGGGTGTGCCCGTGGTCCACGGTTGTGCCAATTTACCGATGTATGCTGCCCATCGCGAAACGGCCGCTCAAACAAGAGGGCACCGCTGGCAAGGCGCCGGAAGACTGGTACAAGGAATACGCGCATCGCGCGAGGCGAGCCGATCCGGCCGGTGACCATTATCGGGAGCATGTGGTCATGATCAAATCACGCACGATCCACGCGACATTCCTCGTTGGGTGCCTCGCGCTCCCGGCCGCTGGTCCCGCGCTGGCACAAGGCGGCGAGCCCGAGCGCGTTCCGCTCATCATGACGAAGCTGCCGCCGCAGAACTCGCCGCTCTACAAACGCATCATCAAGCACGCCGGCAAGGCCAAGGGTCAGGTGCTGACGCTCACGAAGACCGAGATGTGGGCAGTGCCGAAGGAGAACGTCGAGGCCGTCAAGAAGGCAGCCGCTGCGCATGGCGTCGGTGTCAATCAGCTCGGCGAGAAGTGGAACCACCTGTTCCACAAGGCGCCGTCAGACATGACCATGGACGACAAGCAGAAGACAATGATGGAGCAGGCCAAGTCGTCCCGCTCTACCGTGAGTATCGGCATGATGGAAACGCCGATGGCACCAATGGTCGAATACGCGCTGACCAAGGACCACAACGATCCGACGACCTCCAGGGACCCCGCGCGCATCTCCGTTGCCGTCAACGACAAGACCACGCTCACCGTCACGCGCTCCAACGTCGACGTGAAGCCCAACATGTGCATCTGGCGCGGTACGGTGGACGGCACGGGCGCGCCCGTCACGATCATGTGGTGGCCGGGAGGCAAGATGACCGGCACGCTGCAGCACGAGGGTCGCATCTACTCCTTCCGCCACATGGGCGGCGACATGCACGCGGTGGTCGAGATGGCAGAGGACCGCATGCCGCAGGAGCACGCCCCGATGCCGGAGCGCATACGTGCCAACGACCCCAACCTGCGCGACGATCCGCTCGTCAACGAGGGCGATGGCAGCCAGATGCGCCCGAAGAAGGACGGCAAGCGCTCCGAGCAGAAGGGCAGAAAGCAGGCGAAGCTGCAGCAGGCAAAGGCCACCGCCGATCAGAAGGTGGCGGCGTTGGGCGATGGCGGTGCCGTGGGAAAGAAGGCGGGGGCCGCCAAGAGCATGCCGTCGCAGAAGGACGTCATCATCGACGTGATCGTTGCCTACACCAGGAAGGCGGCAGCCAACTATAGCGACGTGAAGCGCGAGCTCGTGGAACTCGCCATGGAGGAAGCCAACGAATCGTTCCGCCAGAGCGGCGTCGGGCACGTCAAGTTGCGCCTGGTGCACACCTATCAGACGGACTATGCGGAGGAGCCGGGCTCCTCTCACTTCGACCACGTCTGGGCTTTCGCCGACAAGGGTGATGGCAAGATGGAGGAGATCCACGCCCTGCGCGAAAAGCACAAGGCCGACGTCGGCATCCTCATCGTCGACGACCCCAAGGGCTGCGGGCTGGCGACGCGCGTCTATGCCGATGCGGACGAAGCCTTTGCGGTCGTGCATCACGAGTGCGCCGCAACGAGCTACACGCTCGCACATGAGGTCGGGCATCTGATTGGCGCCCGGCATGACCTCAACCTCGACAAGAACCTGACCCCGTTCCCGTACGGCCACGGCTTCGTCAACGGCACGAAGTGGCGCGACATCATGAGCTACAAGGAGAGCTGCAACGGCTGTCCGCGGCTGCCGATCTGGTCGAGCCCGCTGATAAAGGTGCGCGGTGACGTGGCCGGCACGCCGGACCTCGACAATGCTCGCGTGATCCGCGAGCAGGCCGGCCGGGTCGCGGCATTCCGGTAACGCCCGCTCTCCCTCTCCCCGCGAGCGAGGAGAGGGGAACTTTCGCAACACTCAAAGTGCGACGGCATAGCCGTCGCGACGTGGATCGGCCGCTCCGGTCTTGACCCCTGTCTCCGGATCGATGGCTATCGCCTGCATGCCGCCGACGCGCATGGTCCAGGGGGCAACCGCCTCCACGGCGTGGCCGCGCACACGCAAAGCCTCGATCGTGGATGCCGGCAGACGCCCCTCGGCGTGGACCGAGCGGCCGTCCCACAGCCGCGCCCGCGGCGCCTCGATGGCCGCCTGCAGATCCAGGCCAAAATCGACGTACTGCACGAACGCCTGGGCTTGCGTTTGCAGGATGCCGTAGCTGCCGGGCGTGCCGAGCGCGAGCACGGGCCTGCCCGCAAGCGTCGAGATGCTCGGCGACATACACATCGGCAACTCGGCGCCGGGGCGCGTGCGGTTCGGGCTCCCGGGGGTGACCTCGCTCCAGTAGAGGAAATTGTTGAGGCAGATGCCTGTGCCGGGCACCACGACGCCGCTGCCGAACGGGCTGCCGAGGCTCTGCGTCACACAGATCAGGTTGCCCTCGCCATCGGCGATCGAGAACGAAGTGGTGTGGCCGGAGTCCTCGCCGCCCAACGGCGGCGCCATCCACTGCTCCGTAGGGCCCGTCACCGGTTGGCCGTCGCGAACGCGCTCAACCAAGGCATCGACATGGTCGTCCCCCAGCAGCCGGGCAAGCGTTTTAGCATCCGGGTTGTTGCTGGCGATGCGGACGCCGGCGGCCAGGCGGATGGCGCGATAGACGGTATCGAGATGATCGACGCCATTGCGCTCGAGCCGGGCGAGGTCGAATCGCTCAAGCACCCGCAGGGTCAGCAGGAACTGGAAGCCTTCGCACGGCGGCGGCGGCACATGCACCATGCGACCCCGATAGTCTGCCGAGATCGGCTCGCGCCAGCGCGGCGCGAAGGCCTCGAGATCACCGAGCGTTATGCAGCCGCCGAGCGTTTCCAGATGCGCGACGATGGCCCTGCCAAGCGCCCCGCCGTAGACGACCTGCGGCCCCTCGGCCGCGATTCGCTCCAGCGTGCGGGCAAGATCGGGCTGCCTGAGCACGCGACCGAGCGCGACCCTGTCGGCGCCGTCCATGTAGGCGCGCGCGAACTCCGCATGGAACGCCGTGTAGCGCTCCAGCTGTGGCGCGTGCTCGTTGATCTCGTCGACGTTGAACTCGACGAGTGGGAAGCCGTCCCGGGCAAGGCCGATGGCCGGGAAGAGAGCGTCCGCGAAGGGCTTGCGCCCGTGTGCGCGTGACAGCTCGGCCCAGCCCGCAAGATTGCCCGGCGTCCCCACGGACAGCGGCCCTCGCGCCAGATCGTCCCGGCTCTTGAAGCGCTCGACCGGAAACCGGCTCGGCACCCGCGGCACGAAGTCCAGCACCTTGATGCGGCCCTCCGCAGCAACCCAGCAGGTCGCGAGCCCCTGGCCGGCCAGACCGGACATGTAGGGCTCGACCACGTTGAGAGCGGCCGCGGTCGCGACCGCCGCATCGAAGGCATTGCCGCCTTCGGCCAGCAGCCGCGCGCCGGCCTGCGCTGCCAGCGGGTGCGCCGCTGCGACCACACTGCCGACGGATGCAATGGTCGGCCGCCGTCCATGCATGACAAATCCCTCCCTCGCGCCCTTCCCACCGGATCGGGTTCAGTGCTTCAGTAGCCCTCGAGCCACCGGAGCCCCACCACCCATGCGCCTGTTCGCCGCCACGCTCGCCACCGAGACCAACACATTCTCCCCCCTGCCGACAAGCCTGGCGGCCTACAAGGAAGGCGTCTTCTTCCGACCGGGCGAGCACCCGCAAGATTCACCGCGCATGTGCACCGCACCGCTGTTCGTTGCGCGCAGGCGAGCGGCCGAGGAAGGCTTCACCCTGATTGAGGGCAGCTGCTTTGCTGCAAGCCCGGCCGGCACCACCAACCGGCGCGACTACGAGGGAATGCGTGACGAGATCCTGGATCAGCTCAAGGCGGCCATGCCTATCGACGGCATTCTCTTCGGCCTGCACGGAGCCATGGTCGCCCACGGCTACGACGACGTGGAAGGCGACATCATCGCGCGAGCCCGCGCCATCGCGGGCAAGAACTGCGTGATCGGCGTGGAACTCGATCCGCACTGCCACATGACGCTCAAGCGCATGCAGGCCTCCGACATCATCGTCTGCTACAAGGAGTACCCCCACACCGACGTGGTGGAGCGGGCAGAAGACGTTCTGGACCTTGTTCTGCGCACACTCCGGGGCCAGATCAAGCCGGTGATGTCGCTCTACGATTGCCGGCAGATTCAGATGTACCCGACGACGGAGCCGCTGATGCGGAGCTTCGTCGACCAGATCAAAGGCCTCGAGGGCAAGGACGGCATCCTCTCAGTCTCCATCGTGCACTGTTTCCCCTACGCCGACGTACCGGAGAATGCGAGCCGGGTGCTGGTGATCGCCGACGGCGACAAGTCCAAGTCGGACAGGCTGGCCACCCGTATCGGCGAGGAGCTCGTGTCGATGCGCGGAAAGACGATGCCGCAATTGCTGGATGTGCCTCAGGCAGTGGCTGCGGCCGTCGCTAGCAACGTTGCACCCGTGGTTATCGCCGACCCGTCCGACAACGCCGGCGGCGGCGCGCCTTCCGACAATACCTCCATCCTGCGCCACTTGATTGAGCGCAACATCGAGGGCGCCGCGCTCGGCCCCATCTGGGACCCGATCGCCGTGCGCCTCTGCTTCGATGCTGGCGACGGCGCAATCTTTCCCCTGCGCTTCGGTGGAAAGACCGGACCCGCCTCCGGCACGCCGGTCGACGCGTCGGTGACGGTCGTAGGCCTGGCGCGGGACTGTTGGCAGAGCTTCGGCCCCACCAAGGTCCCCCTCGGGGATTGTGCCGCGATCCGCATCGGCGGCGTCGAGGTCGCGCTGATCACCAACCGCTCGCAGGCGCTGGGGCTGGAGCTTTTCACCAACCTCGGCATCGACCCGCGCACGCGCCGTCTCGTCGTCGTCAAGTCGACCAACCACTTCATGGCGTCCTTCGGGCCGATCGCCAAGCGCGTTATCTACGTCGATGCCGATGGCCCGCTCGTCTCCGACTACCGCAAGCTCGGGTATACGAATGTCCAGCGCCCCATCTGGCCGCTCGACGCGGAGACGCGGCCGGGGCTCATCTACTAGCCGGGAGCCCACGAGGTGAGCTTGTCGAATCACGCCCCGCGTATGTGGTTCGCCCTTCGACAGACTGAGGGCGGCGAGGAGTGCGCGGCCACGGGCTCGAGCCCCATGCTAAGCCTGTCGAAGCACGGTTTGTAAATCTCACTGGATATTGGGGGAATGCGCATGCCCACGAACGAGCAACTGCTGGCCCTGTCGAGCGTGGAGCTGCGGCGGCACATCGGCACCAAGGAGATCTCGCCGGTCGAGCTGCTGGAAGCGGCGATTGCACGCATCGCCGCGCTCAACCCCTCCGTCAACGCCATCTGCGATACGATCTACGATCGCGCCCGCAGCGAGGCAAAAGCAGCAGAGAGGGCGGCACGCGCCGGCGACCGGTTGGGCTCGCTGCACGGACTTCCCACCGGCATCAAGGACCTGCACGACGCGGAGGGACTGCTCACCACGCACGGCTCTCCACTTTACCGCGATCACGTCGCGCCGCGCGATTGCACCATGGTGGCCAACATGCGCAAGGCGGGCGCCATTGTCGTCGCCAAGACCAACGTCCCGGAGTTCGGCGCCGGCGCCAACACGCGCAACCCCGTGTGGGGTGCCACCGGCAATCCGTTCGATCCCAAGCTCAACGCCGGAGGATCCTCCGGCGGCTCGGCAGTGGCGCTCGCCTGCGACATGCTCCCCGTCTGCACCGGCTCCGATACGGGCGGCTCGCTGCGCATCCCCGCCGCCTACTGCGGTGTCGTCGGCATGCGCCCCTCACCCGGCGTCGTGCCGATGGAGTTCCGGCCGCTCGGCTGGACCCCGGTCTCCGTGCTGGGGCCGATGGGCCGCTCCGTCGGTGACGTGCGCCAGCTGTTCGCGGCGCAACTCGGCATGGAGGACGGCGAGCCGCTGGCCTTTCCCATCGACCGGGAGCGCGCCGCCGCCGGACGGCCCGTGGACCTCGGCAGCCTGCGCGTCGCCTGGACCGAGGACTTCGGTCAATGCCCCGTCACGCGCGAAATCCGCGGCGTCATGCGCGAGCGCATCGCCGCCATGCGCCACCTGTTCCGCGCCTGCGACGAGGTGGCCTTCGACTTCGGCGAGGCCGACCGCTGCTTCGATGTCGTGCGCGCCCTGACGTTCGTGGCGCGCTACCATGCCGCCTACAGCAAGGACCCCATGTCGCTCGGCCCCAACGTGCGCGCCAACTACGAGATGGGCGCGGCGATGTCGCTTGCCGATGCCGCCTGGGGGCATGCCGAACAGACGCGCATCTTCCGCCGCTTCCAGCAGACGTTCCGCGACTATGATCTCGTCCTGTCGCCGACGACCCCGGTCTCGCCGCGGCCGTGGACGGAGCTCTACCTCCCGGAGGTCGACGGCAAGCCGCTGCGCAACTACTACCATTGGCTGGCGCTGACCTACTTCATCACGCTGGCGACCAACCCCGGCATTTCCCTGCCCTGCGGCGTGGACCATGCCGGCATGCCGTTCGGCCTGCAGGTCACGGGCCCCTTCCACGGCGACCTCGAGCTCCTCGATGCCGCCGAGGCGATGGAGCAGACCTTCTCGCGCATTCCGGGCCTTGCCAGGCCAAGGCCGGACCTGGGCGGGCTCGCCGGCGCCACGGCCGACCTCAAGTCGCTCGTCACACACCCGCCCGCGAAGTCGGCCGCCTGACCGGCAAGGGCGCAAATGACAGAAGGCCACGTGCATGACGTGGCCTTCGTCGCTGAGCGCGCCGAGGGGCAGGGCGCCTCACTCAGGCTGGAACTTCATCGCCACCCCGTTGATGCAATAGCGCAGGCCGGTGGGCGGCGGACCATCGTCGAATACATGACCAAGGTGGCTGCCACAGCGGCTGCAATGCACCTCCGTGCGGATCATGCCGTAGCTGTCGTCCGACGTTGTCTCCACGGCCCCCGCCTCGGGATCGTTGAAGCTCGGCCAGCCCGTGCCGCTCTCGAATTTCTTCTTCGACACGAACAGCGGCTGGTCGCAACCCGCACACACGAAGGTTCCGGCCCGCTTCTCGTAGTTGAGCGCACAGCTGCCGGGAGCCTCGGTGCCGTGCCGGCGCATGATCTCGTATTGCTCAGGCGTGAGCAGCTTGCGCCACTCCGCTTCCGTGCGGGTGACTGGATACTGCTTGGTGTCCATGGGCACGCTCCATGTGCTGGCTGGAGTGGTGTCTCGGGCATTCATAGCATGGTTGCGACCGACGCAAGCCCGCAGCATCTCGACCAAACGGCGGTTCGCCATGGAGCTGACACTGGTGCTAGCATTGCCGAAAACAAGCTTGCCATGGAGGAAACCCTTGCGCTCGATGATCCGCCTCGCTTTCGCCTGGGCCGCGCTCGTTTGCGCCGGTCCGGCGCTCGCCCAGTCCTATCCGGACAAGCCCGTGCGGATCATTGTCGGGTTCGCGGCGGGAGGCCCTACCGACGTCATCGCCCGCATCGTTGCCGACAAGCTCTCCGCCAGTCTCGGCAGGCAGTTCTACGTGGTGAACCAGCCGGGCGCCGGCAGTAACACGGCCTCCGGAATGGTCGCGCAGTCGGCCGCCGACGGGTACACCCTTGTTGCCGTCAGCACCGGTTTCATCATCAACCCGACCCTGTTCGCCAAAGTCCCCTACGATCCGGTCAAGGACTTCGCGCCCATCACGATCGTTGCCGTCTCGCCCAACGTCATCACCGTGCATCCATCCGTACCGGCCAAGAGCGTCAAGGAGCTGATCGACGTCATCAAGGCCAATCCGGGCAAGTACAGCTTCGCCGCCCCCGGCGTCGGCAGCACGCCGCATCTCTCGGGGGAAATCTTCCGCATCTCCAACGGCCTCGATCTGCCCACCGTACAGTTCACGGGCGCCGGCCCCTCGATCCAGTCCGCCGTCGGCGGCCACACGCCGGTGGCATTCTCGGCGCTGCCGCCGGCCTCGCCGCAGATCAAGGAGGGGCTGCTGCGGGCACTTGCGGTAACGGCAGACAAGCGCGTGAAGTCGCTACCCGATGTCCCCACGATCGCCGAAGCCGGCTTCCCGGGCCAGGAGGCCTATACGCTCACGGGTCTGCTTGCACCAGCCGCCACGCCCAAGGAGATCATCGCCCTGCTGCACCGCGAGGTCGTCAAGGCCGTCGCCGCACCGGACGTGCAGAAGCGCCTCGACGACCTCGGCTTCGAGATCGTCTCCAGCTCACCCGAGGAGTTCTCGGCCCGAATCAGGACCGAGATGGAAAGGTGGGGCAAGGTGATCCGCGACGCCAAGATCAAGCCGGAGGGAGGGCAGTAGCAGCGGAGCCCGTGGCCCCATGGGTGCATCCCATCAAACCGCCGTGTAGCCGCCATCGACGAGCAGATCTGCGCCGGTCATGAAGCTCGATGCGTCGCTCGCCAGGAAGATGGCGGCAGCCGCGATCTCGTCGGGCTGGCCGAGCCGCTTGAGCAGATGCAGGGGCGCCGACACCTGCCGGGCGGTCTCCATATCGCCAAAGCGCAGGATCATGCGCCGGGTCTCCACGGCACCGGGGGAGAGCGTGTTGACGCGCACGCCCTGGGCCGCGTGGTCGGCGGCCATCACCTTTGCGAGCTGGATCAGCGCGCCCTTGGTGGCGCAGTAGGCCGGCCGCCCCGCGGCACCGACGCGACCCATCTGGGAGGCGATATGGATGATGCTGCCGCCGCCCGCCGCAATCATGTGCGGCAGCACGGCGCGGCTCATCAGGTAGCAACCCGTCAGGTTGACGGCGAGCGTCTTCGTCCAATCGGCGGGCGTGAGCTGCAGAATGGTGCCGGTCGGATCATCGTTGGCCGCACCGTTGACGAGCACGCGCGGGGCCCCGCACGCGGCCACGAAGCGCGCCACAGCCGCATCGACCTCCGCCTCGCTGGTCACGTCGCAGGCGAACGCTTCGGCCTTGCCGCCGGCGGCAAGGATCTCGCGTTGTGCGGCTTTCGCTGGCTCCCCGGCTTGGTCGATGCAGCCCACCGCGGCGCCGACGGAGCCAAAGGCGAGCGCGATGGCCCGTCCGATGCCATGGCCTGCTCCCACGACGATTGCTGCACGGCCGTCGAGGCGAAACATGCGTTCATCCATATGGACGTTCCTCCCTGTCGCGGCGCGCCTGGCCGCCTGTCGTTGCCTGGGCCGGCGGCCGCGATGGCATCCTCCGCGCAATCTCGGCCGGCGTAAACGCCGCTCTGCGGCTGGAGACCTGCGACACCACGGCATGCAAGGCGCGGATGAGCAAGCGCAGTCGGCACAGACTGCATGTTGAGCAACTGATGCTCCGTTGGCCACCCTTTGCCGGTCGCCAAAAGCCTTGGTGCGAGGGAGCCGGACCGCTAATCTGACGTTTGGACGGACCGATTGGAAGGAGTTGAGCATGTACCTTGGAACAGTGTCGCGCCGGCAGGCACTGGCTGCGGCGGCGGCCCTGGCGGTCGCTATGGCGGGTCTGGGCGGCACCCGGGCGCTCGCCCAGGGCCAACCGGTCAAGATCGGTGAGCTCAATTCCTACAGCCGCATGGCCGCGTTCGCCGTGCCCTACCGCAACGGCATGCAGCTGGCCCAGGAGGAGGTGAATGCCAAGGGTGGCGTGCTCGGCAACCGCAAGATGGAGATCATTTTCCGCGACGACGGCGCGACACCCGGCGATGCCGTTCGCGTGGCCGAGGAGCTGCTGACGCGCGAGAACGTCTCGTTCCTGGCCGGAACCTTCCTGTCCAACGTCGGCCTCGCCGTGGGTGACTTCGCCAACCAGAAGAAGGTGCTGTTCCTCGCCACCGAGCCGCTGACCGACGCCATCACCATGGGCTCCGGCAACAAGTACACCTACCGCGTGCGGCCCTCCACCTACATGCAGACCAAGATGCTGGTCGAGGCGGTCAAGGCCAAGGGCGTCAAGAAGTGGGCGATCGTGGCGCCCAACTACGAGTACGGC
>Ga0111538_10010540_pt1 | contig 12286 bp, 12 predicted proteins | sample SoiMethybrSBSTD1_FD_79669 | JGI IMG/M metagenome (GOLD analysis project Ga0111538, IMG submission 79669) | Bulk soil microbial communities from a Populus tree surrounding site in Tennessee, USA - Soil MetaG P. TD hybrid SBSTD1 (version 2)... | ecosystem: Environmental > Terrestrial > Soil >...
CCCGCAAAGCGGTGCGGCTCGTGCCGATTTTTACGGCCTCAGACATCCTGTCGGGCTGAAAAGACCCGCAAACCCGCATGGTTGCGTGCTATCAGGCGTTGCTGTTAGGGTCCTCGCGGTTTCTCAAGCAATGAACGTTGACGGAAGGAGAGGGCAGTGACAAAGGCCGAGTTCACCGACAGGGTGGCTGCGAAGAGCGGGCTCTCGAAGCGGGATGCGACGAAGGCGGTCGACGCATTCCTCGACTCGATCACCGACGCTCTCAGAAGTGGCGAGCAGGTGGCGTTCACCGGCTTCGGCAAGTTCTCGCCGCAGCACCGCAAGGAGCGGCAGGGTGTGAACCCCCGCACCGGCGAAAAGGTGACGATTCCCGCGGCTCGTGTTCCGAAGTTCTCCGCCGGCAGCCAGCTGAAGCAAGCGCTCAAGCAGTAACACCCCTCCTTCCAGTGAAACTCCGACGGGGGCCCACGCGGGCCCCCGTCTCTCGTTCCGGCCGGTGGCTGTGCGAACATACGTTCGCATGGAGGCGCAGCTCACCTTCGACGCCGCCGACCGGCTGGTCGATCTGGTCGAGGAGCGGCGGGCGCCCGTCGCAGCCGAGGAGGCGGCCCGCGCGCTGTTCGCGCTCGCCTTCGCGCCGGCGGGCCTTGCACACAGCCTCCTCGACGAACTCGTCAGCGGCGACTCGCGCCTTGCGTGGCGCGGGTCGGCGGTCGCGCTCGCGGACGACCCGACGGAGCAACTGCCGCTCGAAGCGGCTCGGTATGTCGTCGTCGACCTGGAGACGACCGGCCTCCGCCCCGGCCGCGCCGCGATCTGCGAAATCGGAGCGGTCCGGCTCGAAGGCCTGACGCATGCGGGCACGTTCCAGACGCTGGTCGACCCCGGGGTTCCCCTTCCTCCGGTCGTCACGTCGCTGACGGGGATCGAGGACCGGGACCTCGCGGGCGCGCCGTCGCCCGTGCTGGCCGTCCAGCGCTTCCTCGACTTCGCGTCGGGGGCGGTCCTCGTCGCGCACAACGCGCGCTTCGACATCGGCTTCCTCGACCGCGAGGTCGAGCTCGTCGAGGGCCGCCGGCTCGCCGCGCCGGTCATCGACACCGTCGGGCTGGCGCGACGCCTGCTGGCCGGCCGGGTTGCACGGGCGAGCCTGAGCTCCCTGTCGCACTTCTTCGGGACCACGACGCGTCCGTGCCACCGTGCGCTGCCCGACGCCGAGGCGACCGCAGAGATTCTCCTGCGACTGATCGGCCTCGCCCAGGAACGGGGCGCCCGGACCGTCGCCGACCTGGGCCGGCTCGCGGCGCCGCGCACGCGCCGTGTCTACGACAAGCGCGCGCTCGCGTTCGGCGCGCCGACATCCCCCGGTGTCTATCTCTTCGTCGGGAAGGGGGAGCAGAAACTCTACGTGGGCCGGGCGCGCAACCTGCGGGAGCGGCTGCGCTCGTACTTCCGGACAGACAGGCAGCGCCCCGCGGTGGAGGCCGCTCTCGCCGCGGTCGAGCGCATCGAGTGGCGCGTCCTCGGCTCGGAACTCGAGGCGGCGCTCGAGGAGCTCCGCCTGATCCGCGAAGAGCGGCCGCCCGCGAACTCGCGCTCGTCGCGTCCAGACCGCTACCTCTACTTCGGGCGGCGAGGCGACCGGATCGTGGTCAGCTCGACGCCGTCCCCGCTCGGGCCCATCCGGAGCCGCCGCCGGGCCGAGCTTGCAGCGCGGGCGCTGCAGGGCGCGAGCGAGAGCGAGCTCGCCATGCTTTCCTCCGGAGGGCCGTTGCCCCGGCTCCGCGCGAAGCTTCGCGACCTCTCGGAGTGCCTCCGCTACGAGGACGCTGCGCGCCTCCGCGACCGCATCTCCGCGCTCGAGCAGGTCGTGGAGGACCTCGCGGAGCTCGAACGGCTGCGCGCCGCCCGGTTATGCCTCGTCGCGCCCGCTGTCGAGCCCGGGTTTCGGCGCGCCTTCTTCGTGTCCGGCGGGCGGGTGGCGGCCGTCCGCACCCTCCCGCGCGGGCCGGCCGCGCGCATCGAGCTGGAGGCGGGGCTGGCGGAGGCTCGCGCCGGGGAGGAGTCCGTCGCGCCCGAGGACGCCGACGAGCTCCTCCTGATCGGGTCGTTTCTGCGCCGTCCTCCGCCCGAGCTGGAGGTCGTGCGCATGGTCGACCTCGAACGCGGGTATCTCCCCGGCGATGAGCCAGCAGCCGCCGGTGCCGGAGACTCCCGATGAGGACCTGCCGCAAGATCCGGGGATCCCCGACGGAGCGCCCGCGCCCGACGAAGACGAAGACTCGCTCGAGCGGCCGAGCTCGCCCGACGATCCACCGGGGATCGACGCGCCAGGATCGCCGCACGAGCCGCCTCCGCAGCACTAGGTCGCTCGGGGAGGGCGTCGGCGGACAACGCTTGTAAGCTCAGTCCATGGCGCAGAACCTCGAAGCCGGGGTCGACACAGCGGCTTCGACGTTCGCTGACCGCCTGGCCGACGCGGTCGACGTGAAGCGCAGCCAGTTGCTCGTAGGCCTCGATCCACGGCCAGACCTCCTCCCGGTCGAGCTTCGCGGCGAGACGTACCTGAGCCGCGGCGCGGCGGCGGACGCATGCGCCCGCTTCTGCCGCGGACTGATCGACGCCGTCTCCCCGTATGTGGTCGGGGTGAAGCTGCAGGTCGCGTTCTTCGAGGCGCTCGGCTCGGACGGCCTTCGGGCTTACGAGGAGGTGTGCGACTACGCGCGCGCGGCAACGCTCCTCGTCGTGGCCGACGGCAAACGCGGAGACATCGGCTCGACCGCTCGCGCGTATGCGGATGCCTACCTCGAGGCCGGCGAGGACGGACGGCCGCCCGTGGACGCGCTCACGGTCAACCCGTATCTCGGCAGCGACTCCGTGGAGCCCTTCCTCGCTGCATGCCGGCGCTCTGGGGCGGGCATCTTCTGCCTCGTGAAGACGTCGAACGCGGGCAGCGCAGACATCCAGGACCTGGCCCTTTCGGACGGGCGCCGCGTCTGGCAGCAGGTGGCGGAGCTCGTCAACGAGTGGGGCTCGGGGCTCGTCGGCGAGCGCGGGCTCTCGAGCGTGGGCGCCGTCGTCGGGGCGACATATCCCCGCGCGGTGGCGGAGGCGCGGCGGCTGATGCCGCAGGCGATTCTCCTCCTGCCGGGGATCGGCGCCCAGGGCGCGACCCCGGCCGACGTGGCGCGCGCGTTTACGAGCGGGCCGGCGAGCGCGCTCGTGCCGGTCTCACGGGCGGTGATCTACGCGTTTCGTGTCGACGGGGCCGACTGGCGCAAGGCGGCCGCGGCCGAGGCCGCGCGGCTCCGGAGGGAGGTCTGGGCGGCGTCGGGATGGTGACCGACCCCAAATACCGGACGTGGGTTTACCGCATCGCCGCTCCGGCGGCGTTCTTTCTTGCGGCGACGGTTCTCGTCGTCCTCATCGAGCGGGGCCTGAACGGCGATTCCCAGACGCCGACGACTGTGCTCCCCACGACGAGCGCACCGGACACGACCACCACGGCCGGTACGACGACCTCGAAGAAGAAGCAGATCTACCGGGTGCAGACGGGCGACACGCTCGAGTCGATCGCCGCGAAGTTCGACACCACGGTGGACGACCTGCTCGCGCTGAACCCAGGCATCGACCCGCTGGCGCTCAGCCCCGGTCAGAAGATCCGCGTCGCCTGACGGCCCTCGCCGTGTGCACCGCGGCGAGCGCAAGCGTCATGAGCGGATTCCCGACGGAGCGCATTCGCACCGCGCCGGCGACGTATTCGCTCTCCTTCCTCGGGAGCAAAAGGTTCCGCGGCGCGCGGCCGAGCGACAGGATGCGAGACCGCGCCTCGCGGTCCGAGCCCGGCCAGAGGAAGAGCCGCGTCGGTCGCAGCTCGAAGCCGCCGAGCTCGCCGAGTTGAATCTCGAAGCCCCGCTCTCGCCCGCGTACGCGCTCTGGCGAGCTGTGCCGTTCGACCAGACCCATCTCGACCTGAATTTATACGCTGGGTGCGTGCTCCGGCGTCTTGCCCTCCTCGCCGGGCTGCTCCTCTCTCTCGCCGCAGCCCAGACGGCCACCGCCGCTACGCCTCCGCCCAGCGTGAAGGCGTCGGCTGCGCTGCTCGTGGACGGCACCACCGGCGAGACGCTCTACGCGCTGAACCCCGACCGTCAGCTGCCGATGGCGAGCCTGACGAAGCTCATGACCGTGCTGCTCACGATGGAGAACACGAACAAGAACGACACTGTGCAGGTCGAAGGCCCCGCTCCCTCGGTGGGGGAGTCGACGATCAACCTGCAGGCGGGCGAGCGGCTCAAGGTCAAGGACCTCCTCGCCGCCGCGCTCATCCAGAGCGCGAACGACGCCGCCTACGCGCTCGCTGCGGACGTCGGCGGGAGCGTCAAGAAGTTCATCCGGATGATGAACGAGCGCGCCGCCGCGCTCGGTCTCGACCACACGCACTACGTCGTCCCCGACGGGCTCGACACGCGGGGCCACTACTCGTCCGCGATGGACACGTACACCCTGGCCCGGGAGGACATGAAGCACGCTCTGTTCCGCCGCATCGTCGCGCAGAGCGGCGGCGAGATCGCGGGCGGGCGCACGCTCTATGCGTGGAACGACCTGCTGAAGACGTATCCCGGCGCGATCGGGATCAAGACCGGGCACACCGACCTCGCCGGGTGGAGCGAGATCGCCGCCGCCGAGCGAGACGGCGTGACCATGTACGCGGTCATCCTCGGCGGCCCGACGCGCGGCAAGCGAAACCGCGATCTCGGCGCGCTCCTCGACTGGGGATTCGGCCAGTACGGGCGCGTACAGGTGATCACGCGCAACAGGCCTTACGCCGAGGTCGCCGTTCCGTTTTCCGTCGACGAGGTGGCGCTCGTCGCCGAGGACCGGGTGCGCGCCACCGTCCCCCTCGATCACGCCTTGGTGGAGAAGGTCGTCGCCCCCGAGTCGCTCGACCTTCCGATTTCGCAGGGCGATCCCGTCGGTGAGATCGTCGTCTACGACGGGGACAAGGTCGTCGCGCGCCGACCGCTCGTCTCGAGCGAAACAGTCGGCGAGCCCAGCCTGCCGGTGCGTGTGCGCTGGTACGCTGGGCGGGCGCTCGACGAAGCCGGTGACATGCTCTCGAGCCTCTCGCCCTTCTGATGATCGTCACCGTCACTCTCAACGCTGCGATCGACCGCACGCTGCTCGTGCCGAACTTCCAGCTCGGACAGCGCCATCGCGCGAGCGCGGGCACGACGAGCGCCGGCGGAAAGGGAATCAACGTCGCTCGCGCGGCGCGCCGCCTCGGGGTGCCGGTCGTCTGCACCGGTCTCGCCGGTGGCCGAGCCGGGACCCTGCTCGTCGAGGAGCTGACGAACGAGGGGATCCTCAACGACTTCGTCCGGATCCGCGGCGAGTCGCGCACCTCGACGGCCGTCCTCGACCCGACTTCGAACGTCTACACGGAGATCAACGAGTGGGGGCCCGAGGTGTCCGAGGACGAGCTCGACGTACTTCGCGAGAAGCTTGCGTACCTCTCGCAGGGCGCGGCGTACGTCGTCTTCGCCGGGTCGCTGCCACGCGGCGTCGATCCCGGCCTCTACGCGGACCTCATCCGAGAGGCCAATCGCCGCGGGCTCATGACCGTGCTCGACTCGGAGGGCGACGCGCTGCGACTCGGAATCGAGGCCGAGCCGTACCTCGTCGCGCCCAACCTGCGCGAGGCCGAGGCCCTGGTAGGGCACGAGTTCGTCGACGAGGAGGAACTCACGACCGCCCTCGACGAGATCGCAGACCTCGGCGCGCGAAACGTCCTCATCACGCTCGATACGGGGTGCTACGGGCTCTTCCGCGAAGAGCGCGCCGACAACGTCCGTGTCCGCGCTCGGGCGCCGCGGCTCGAGGCCGTCTCCACCGTCGGGGCCGGCGACACGCTTCTCGCTGCCTTCATCGCGGCCCGCATGAACGACCGCTCGTACGAGGACGCGGTTCGCAGCTCGGTGGCCGCGAGCGCTGCGTCCGTGCTCGAAGCAGGCCCTGGGCGGTTCGACTTCCGCGAGGCTCAGCGCCTCGGTTCCCACGTCACGCTCGACCGCCTCGAGCCGGTCCGCCAGGACGCCTGAGCGGTCCCCGGCCCGTCCGGGGGAGGTTGGTAGGATCGCTTGATGGACGTCGAGATCGGCCTCGGGAAGAAGGCGCGGCAGGCCTACGGCTTCGACGACATCGCGATCGTCCCCAGCCGCCGTACTCGAGATCCGGACGACGTGGACATCGGCTGGAAGCTCGGCGGCCACCTCCTCGAGTTGCCGCTCCTCGGCTCGGCGATGGACGGCGTCGTCTCTCCCGAGACCGCGATCGCGCTCGGCCGGATGGGCGGCCTCGGCGTGCTCAATCTCGAAGGGATCTTCACGCGCTACGCCGACGCCAAGAAGCAGCTGGAGAAGATCGCGTCGTTCTCGCCTGCGGAGGCGACGAGCGGCATGCAGGAGATCTACGCCCGGCACGTCGAGCCGAAGCTCATCGCGCGCCGGATCGAGGAGATCAAGGCGGGCGGGGTGCTCGCCGCCGGGTCGCTCACCCCTCAGCGCGTTCGGGAGCACTACGAGCTGGCGCTCGAGGCCGGGCTCGACGTGCTCGTGATCCAGGGCACCGTCGTCTCGGCGGAGCACGTGTCCTCGAACGGCTCGGCCCTCAACCTGAAGGAGTTCATCTCCCAGCTGCCGATTCCGGTGATCGTCGGCGGGTGCGCGAGCTACCACACAGCGCTGCACCTCATGCGCACAGGTGCCGAGGGCGTGCTCGTCGGCGTCGGGCCGGGAGCCGCGTGCACGACGCGCGGGGTTCTTGGCGTCGGCGTCCCGCAGGCGACGGCGATCTCGGATGCGGCCGCAGCGCGTGCCGAGCATCTGCTTGCGACCGGCAAGTACGTGAACGTGATCGCGGACGGCGGGATGCGCACGGGCGGCGACATCGCGAAGGCGATCGCGTGCGGCGCGGACGCGGTCATGATCGGCTCGCCGCTGGCGCGGGCGCAGGAGGCGCCAGGCCGCGGCTTCCACTGGGGGATGGCGACGTTCCACCCGACGCTGCCCCGCGGCGCGCGCGTCGAGGTGAAGCAGGCGGCGACCTTGGAGGAGATCGTGGTGGGACCCGCGCGCGAGAACGACGGGACGCTGAATCTGATGGGCGCGCTCCGCACGTCGATGGCGACGTGCGGGTACGAGAACATCCACGACTTCCAGCGCGCGGAGATCATGTTGGCGCCGTCGATCAAGACGGAGGGCAAGGCGCTGCAGCAGGCGCAGCGGATCGGGATGGGATGAACGAGCGGGGCCGCGTCGCCCTCTCCCACCGGGGCCACCCCGTGCCTCCACCCGCTTTCGAGCGTAACTCCGCCGGGCGCGCGTGTGGCGCGCAGTTCGTGCCAGCAGCGCACCGAAAGGCGATGGGCTGATGGCCGATGCGGTCGTCGTCCAGCTCCCCGAGCCGGCGCCTGAGGAGCGCCCCGTCCTCGTGGTCGACCTCGGCGGCCAGTACTCGCAGCTGATCGCCCGCCGAGTCCGCGAGTGCCGCGTCTACTCCGAGCTGGTCTCGCACCGCGTGCCCGCCGCCCAGCTCGCCGCCCGGCGCCCACTCGCCCTCATTCTCTCCGGCGGCCCGTCCTCGGTCTACGCCGACGGGGCCCCTTCGGTCGACCCCGGCCTCTTCGAGCTCGGCGTGCCCGTGCTCGGCATCTGCTACGGGATGCAGGTCATGGCTCAGGAGCTCGGGGGCCACGTCGAGCCGACGGGAGTCAGCGAGTTCGGCCGCACCGAGATCCGCACCGAGGAGGGTGCGCTCTTCGCCGGCCTCCCGGCGGAGCAGATCTCCTGGATGAGCCACCGCGACTCGGTGACGGCGCCCCCCGAGGGCGCACGAGTCGTCGCGGGCTCGGCCTCGACGCCGATCGCCGCCTTCGAAGACCCGGAGCACGGGCTCTACGGCGTCCAGTTCCATCCCGAGGTCGTGCACACGCCGTATGGGAACGACCTTCTGAAGAACTTCCTCTACCGGGTTGCCGACGCGCCGCCGCTCTGGACCGCCGCTGCGGTGATCGAGGAGGAGACCGCGCGCATCCGCAACCAGGTCGGCAGCGACCGTGTGCTCTGCGCGCTCTCCGGCGGCGTCGACTCGGCCGTTGCCGCGCTCCTGGTCCACAAGGCCGTCGGGGACCAGCTCACGTGCGTCTTCGTCGACCACGGCCTGCTCAGGAAGGACGAAGCCGAGCAGGTCGTAGAGACCTTCGAGCGTCATTTCCACGTGCCGCTCGTCCACGTCGACGCGGCCGACCGCTTCCTCGCACGTCTCGAGGGCATCACCGAGCCGGAGGAGAAGCGCAAACGGATCGGCGAAGAGTTTATCCGCGTCTTCGAGGACGAAGCGCGAAAGCTCGGTGACGTCCGCTGGCTCGTACAGGGCACGCTCTACTCCGATGTGATCGAGTCCGGCGGCGGGCACGCAGGCGCCGCCGAGACGATCAAGTCGCACCACAACGTCGGCGGGCTCCCCGAGGTGATGGATTTCGATCTCGTCGAGCCCCTCCGCATGCTCTTCAAGGACGAGGTGCGCAGGGTCGGCGAAGAACTGGGCCTCCCGGAGGAGATGGTCTGGCGCCATCCCTTCCCGGGCCCGGGGCTCGCGATCCGGATCATCGGCGACGTCACCGAGGAGCGGCTGCAGATCCTGCGGGACGCGGACGCGATCCTGCTCGAGGAGGTTCGCCGCGCCGGTCTCTACCGCGAGCTCTGGCAGTGCTTTGCGGTGCTGCCCGCGATCCGGTCGGTGGGCGTGCAGGGGGACGGGCGGACCTACGCGTACCCGATCGTCATCCGCGCGGTCACATCCGAGGACGCGATGACCGCGGACTGGGCGCGCCTCCCGTACGACCTCCTCGAGACGATCTCGAGCCGGATCATCAACGAGATCCCCGGTGTGAACAGGGTGGCGCTCGACGTCTCGTCGAAGCCTCCGGCGACCATCGAGTGGGAATAGCGCTCCGCCGCTAGGCTCGAAGCGGTGGCTCGCTACCGCTGGACCATCCTTGCGCTCGGGACGGGCGCACAGACCGCCTACTCGGCGGTCTTTCTCGGCATACCGGTTCTCGCGCCCGCTCTGCAGAACGAGTACGACCTCGACCTGACGCAGGTCGGCCTCGCGATCGCGGCGGCCAACGCGGGCTCCGTCTTCACGCTTCTCGCCTGGGGCCTCCTAGCCGATCGGGTTGGCGAGCGGATGGTGCTCGCAGCAGGGCTCGCCGGCTGCAGTGCGGGATTGCTGGTCGCCGCCTTTGCCTCCTCGTTCGGGGTCCTCGTGCTCGCGCTGACTCTCGGGGGCGCCTCGGGAGCGAGTGTGAACGCCGCGAGCGGGCGCGCCGTCATGAGCTGGTTCGCGCAGGAGGAGCGGGGCTTCGCCCTCGGGATCCGGCAGACCGCTCTGCCGATCGGCGGTCTGCTCGCCGCGCTCCTTCTGCCGCCGATCGAGGCAGCGGGAGGGCTGCGTGCAGGCCTGATCGCGCTCGCGGCGGGATGCCTCGTCGCGGCGGTCGCTGGCGCGAGCGGGCTCCGCGAGGCACCGCGCGACGAGGGCGAGCTGACCGATATCGGCCATCCCGTGCGCGACCCGCGCATGTGGCAGCTCTCGATCGGGAGCGCCCTCGTCCTCGCCGCGCAGATCAGCATCCTCAGCTTCCTCATCCTCTTCCTGCACGGGGAGCGAGGCCTGAGCACGGCGGAGGCCGCGGGTGTGTTCGCGCTCATCCAGGCCCTCGGCGCGGCGGCGCGGATCGCCGTCGGCCGCTGGTCCGACCGCCTGAAAACGCGCATCGCGCCTCTCCGCCGGCTGGCGCTTGGGCTGAGCGTGAGCCTGGCGACTGCAGCCGCGCTCCTCTCGGCGCCGCTCACGATTCTCATCCCCCTCTTCGTGGTCGCTGGCGCGCTCTCGCTGAGCTGGAACGGCCTCTCGTTCACGGCGGCCGCCGAGCTCGCGGGGAGGAGGAGGGCCGGCGCCGCGCTCGGGTTCCAGCAGACCGCTCTCGCGATCACGAGCGCGGTCGCGCCGCCGGCGTTCGCCGCCGTTGTCGAGGCAGGGTCGTGGTCGCTCGCCTACGGGCTCGCGGCTGCGATGCCGGTCGCCGGCATCGCCGTCATGCGCCAGCTGTCGCTCTAGTCGAGCTCGGCTTCGGCGGCTTCGCCGTGCTCGACGATGTCGCCTTCCTTGAAGAGGACGTCTTGCAGCACGGTGCGCCACTTCTCGTTGCGGCGCGAGAGGAACTCGAGGTTCATGGCGAAGTGCTTGAACTCCTCCTGCTGGGCGTTCTCCATGATCGCGCGCGCTTCAGGGTCCTTCTCGAGAGCCAGGCGCTGCTCGTACCAGTCGATCGCCTCTGCCTCTTCGATCAGCGACAGACAGATCCGCGCGAAGGTCCGTGTCTTCTCCGGGAGCTCGTCGGCGGGCTCGTGATATTGCTCGAACGGCATGAGGCGATTCTTGCCACGAGTGGCTCAACGACAAACGCCCAGCCGCTAGCCTCTTGCGGATGAACGCGACCGACGCCACGCGCTCCCGGCTGGCCTCGCCGACGACGGTCCGCATCCTGCGCTGGGGCGGTCCCGTTCTCTGGGTGGCGGCATTCGCGATCTTCTGGCTCGAACGAGGCCTTCCGCTGTCGCGTGACATGCTCGTGATGTGGATCCTGCTAGGGCTGCTCGCGCTCTCGCTCACAAACGTGAAGGGCTGGGTGCGGAGCGTCGTCCTCGAGTGGCTCCCGTTCCTTGCCATCCTCTGGGTCTACGACCTTCTGCGGGGACAGGCCGACGGGCTCTTCTTCCAGGCGCACGTCCTCCCGCAGCTTCGCGCTGACGAGATCCTGGGCCTCGCGGTGGCCCCGACGGTGCGACTGCAGCATTGGCTTTGGGACGGGCCGCTCACCATCCACTGGTACGACTACGTCGCCTGGCTCGTGTACGTGAGCTACTTCCTCGCCACCTACGTCGTCGCAGCCGTGCTCTGGTTCGTCGCGCGAGACCGGTTCCGGCGCTACGTCGTCACGGTCTCGCTCGTCGCGATGATGGCGTTCGCCACGTATGCGCTCTTCCCGGCCGCGCCGCCGTGGATGGCGAGCCAGCTCGGCGAGCTCGAGCCGACGACGCGCTCGATCGGGATCATCTGGAGCCATATCCCGATCGGCAACTTCGACACGCTCTACGAGAAGGGGGCTGCCTACTCGAACCAGGTGGCGGCGGTCCCGTCGCTGCACGGCGCCTACACCCTGCTCGTCGCGATGATCCTCTGGCCGCTCGTGCCCCGCTGGGCGCGTGTCCTCCTCGCCCTCTACCCGCTCGCGATGACCTACGCGCTCACCTACACAGCCGAGCACTACGTCGTGGACATCCTCCTCGGCTGGGTCTACACACTGATCGCGTTCTGGGCGGTCAACCGCCTCTTCGACCGCCTTGCAGAGCGGCGCGACGAGCGCGAGGCCGCCACGGCCACCTCTACCTGATCGCGAAGCCGGAGAGGCCCTCCGGCTCTTCCTCGTGGACGTCGATGGCTTCGACGCGCGCGTCCGACGGCCCTGTTTGCGCGAAGGAGACGAGCCGTTCGACCGCCTCCGCCTCGCCCTCGAAGACGGCCTCGACAGTGCCCTCGGAGGTGTTGCGAGCCCAGCCGGAGACACCGTGCTGCTCTGCCAGCCGGCGCAGCGAGTCGCGGAAGAAGACTCCCTGGACACTGCCGTGGACCACGACCCGCCGGCGCACGCGCCGTAGGCTACGCGGGTGTCCACGTGGAGCGCGGCCGGCTTCGCGGGCCGCCTCGGCTTTTCGCACGGGTTTAATGGAGTTGCTCAATGGCCGAACCCCCTGTCCGCCGCAACACGATCCTCCTCTCCGCGTCGCTGGCCGCGAACTCGGCGATGCTCCAGCTCTCGGCTGCCGTTGCCACGCTCACCGTCGTGCTCGTCGTCGGCGTCCGCAGCCTCGTCGGGCTCGGGCCCGCGATCGTCCTGGGAACGGGAGCGCTTTCCGCACTTCCTGCGGGACGCGCGATGGACCGTTTCGGGCGGGTGCCCGTCCTCGTCACCGGCTTCGCGCTCGGGATCGCGGGCGGCATCCTGGCCGCCGTCGGCGCCGCGTTCGACCTGGCCGTCCCGGTGCTCGTCGGACTCGTGTTCGTCGGCGCCGCGAGCGCGACGGCGCTCCTCGCGCGCACCGCCGCGGGCGACATGTATCCGCCGAGCCGCCGCGCGCGCGGGATCTCGTTCGTCCTCTTC
>Ga0111538_10010542_pt1 | contig 12285 bp, 7 predicted proteins | sample SoiMethybrSBSTD1_FD_79669 | JGI IMG/M metagenome (GOLD analysis project Ga0111538, IMG submission 79669) | Bulk soil microbial communities from a Populus tree surrounding site in Tennessee, USA - Soil MetaG P. TD hybrid SBSTD1 (version 2)... | ecosystem: Environmental > Terrestrial > Soil > Tree...
CATATCCATTAACTCGTCAATACCAAGAATAGCCATTATCGGCCAGAGAGGAAGGCCAAACGATGCAGCTGTGCCTAAGAGAATCACAAGAGTAGCCCTTGGTACGCCTGCCACGCCTTTACTTGTGAGCATAAGGGTAAAAACCATTACAACTTGTTTCCCGATCGTTAACTCGATACCAGCAGCCTGCGCCACAAAAACTGATGCGAGTGAAAGGTATAAAGTGCTTCCATCGAGATTAAAAGTATAACCAGTGGGCAACACGAAAGAAACTACTTTTCGGGGAACGCCAAGCTTCTCCATGTTCTCCATGGCTTTCGGCAATGCCGATTCAGAACTGGTAGTTGCAAACGCAATAGAAACGGGTTCCGAGATTGCTTTGATAAATTTTCTTATTGGCACACCGACTATCAATGCTACGGGGAGAAGCACTCCAAATAAAAAGACAAGGAGAGCTCCATACAGCGTAAACAAAAGTTTGAGCAATGATGTCAAGATATCGATCCCGAGGTGACCAACAGTAACCGCGATAGCGGCACCTACTCCAAAAGGCGCGAAATGCATAATAATGTTGGTGAACTTGAACATAGTTTCAGCCAAGCCCTCCGTAAAATCAAGAACAGGTTTCTTTTTTTGTTCAGGTAACAGGGCTAACGAGATTCCAAATATGATGCTGAAGATAACAATCGGCAGTACGTCACCGTGATATATTGATTTGACGAAATTCTCCGGGAATATGTGCAAGATTACTTCGTCCCAGGTCTGAGGCTTTGTTTCGGGCAAGTCTTGTTTGAAACCAGCCGGTAACTCAATGCCTGCTCCTGCCTTCGTAATATTTATAGCCAGGATGCCGATGACTAAGGCCAGGGTCGTCACAATCTCGAAGTAAAGTATCGATTTCCATCCCATCCTTCCCACTTGTTTAAGATTGGAATGGCCGGCGATTCCTACAACTAGTGTTGCGAAAAGAATAGGGGCAATGATTGTCTTAATTAACCTTAGAAAGATCCTGCTAAGGACGATCAGATTCTGTGCAAACTCGGGAAAGTTTAGACCTATTTCTACGCCAATGATCATACTTACCAGTATCCAGGTAGTAAGCGATTTTTTATTTACCGCGAATACAATTACAAACAACCACGCGAGCCATCTACTACCTACAAGTACGGTATGTGGCAACGATACCCCTAAGTAATAATACATAAGGTGAAGGACCGTCGCGATTGCCAGTAAAATGGCTATGACCTGAACAACTCTCTTTTGATTCAATTTTCAGTAATGTTTAAGGATTTCTAATCCATCCCATTTAAAGCTGGCAATATAGACAAAGTTGCCTATTGGGAATGGTGCACTTATGTAGCTTTTTCGGTTCATTACGTAACGAGACGAACTTAAATTCTGTAATTTTGTTGGCATAACTAAATAGAAAACTATGTTACAAGCAGTTCCTAAGGATATTCATATTTACCTCGAGTCGAATCCGAATCCCAATTCCCTTAAGTTTGTCGTTAATGAGATGTTGGTTCCGGAAGGAATGAGCTTTGATTTTCCGGACTCCGCTAGCGCCTCCCTTTCACCGCTTGCTCAAGAACTATTTACGTATCCGTTTGTCGATCGGGTTTTTTTTGCAAGCAATTTCGTTACGGTCACGAAGAAGAATGATGTTGAATGGCTTGAAGTTCAAAACACTATCAAAAGCCATATCAAGAAATTCCTTGAAGACGGGAGATTTATAATTGAAGGGGATGAAAGTGCCTCCGCGCCTATTGAAGAGGAAACAGAAACGATAAAAAAAATCAAAACAATCCTTGAGGAGTATATAAGACCGGCGGTCGAGCAGGACGGCGGTGCAATTACCTATCACTCATTCAGCAACGGCATCGTGAAAGTAAAACTACAGGGCTCATGCAGCGGCTGCCCTTCTTCGATGGTGACACTAAAGGCTGGCATTGAAAATCTTTTCACCCGGATGATGCCTGGTGAAGTCCAGGCGGTGGAAGCTCTGTAATGTTGGTAAAGATTTTGTACTAAAACCCGGTAACTGCCGGGTTTTTTCTTTTTTAGGGATGGTAAATTAGGGGGCAGGTTAAAATGATCAGAAACTTTCTTCCGGCACTTTTCATTTTGTACGTAATCGTACTGTCGCCGGCTTTTGCCCAACAGCCCACTGACAAAACTGACACAACGAACAATATTGTTGATGCGGTCAAAGATAGCAAGGTATCTCAGGAGATACTCAATAGCGTTACCAGAAAGCCTCCTGTCCAGGAAGTCCTCAATATCAGAAGTGAAGAGGCCTTTTTACCCTATGAGGGAAAAATCATCCGCAACATTATAGTAAACCACATTGGATTTGAAAAGAGCATAACGGATACCACCAGTATCTCGAGCAAGATGGCGAGAATTGGTAATGCTTTGCACGTCAATTCAAAAGAGTGGGTTATCAGAGATCACGTTTTCTTCCACGAGAAGAAACCACTAAACGCATACAAGCTTGCCGACAATGAACGGTTCTTGCGTGATCTTGACTTTATACTTGATGCCAGGTTATTTGTTGTGCCGCTTTCAAGCACAGATGATTCTGTGGACGTCCTGATTCTGACCCGTGATGTATTTAGCATCGGAGGGAGCGCAAGTCCGAGAGGTTCCAACGGTTTTAGGTTCAGGGTCTATGATGCTAACGTATTTGGGATGGGGCAACGGTTGCAGTATAATGGCTATTACGATTCCGATCGTAATCCTGTTTATACGCACGCATTCTACTACAGGAAAAGCAGTGTCTTTGGTAGCTTGATCAATCTAACAGCCGGTTACACACAATTGAACACCGGAAGCAGCTATGGTGACGAAGACGAGCAATCGTATTACCTGCGATTAGACAGACCGTTGGTTTCGCCGTACTCGCGCATGGCGGGCGGGATCGAAATAAGCAAGAATTGGTCCCAGAACGTTTCCGTTGAGCCGGATTCCATCTTCAGAAATTACAGGTACTCTATACTAGATCTCTGGATGGGATATAACATTGGAGTCAAAGTAGCACAGAGGGGCCGTTCCCGTCATTTTATTGCCGCACGCTTTTTTGAGCAACAGTTTCAGACAAGACCGCGGCTTGCCTTTGACCAGTTAAATCCGTTGTACAATAGCCGCACGAGCTTCCTGAGTTCATTTACATTTTTCAAGCAGGATTTCTACAAGACACAATATGTATATGGATTTGGCCGAACGGAAGACATTCCTTATGGTCATACGATGGCCATCATCGGAGGATGGCAACGACTAATGGGGATCCAAAGACCCTACTTGGGATTTGATGCTGAAAAATCCTTCGTGCACCGGGAAGGCAATTTTTACACATTTACATTTCGCACAGGAGCATTTCCCTATAACGGCCAACTGCAGGATGCGACAATACTCCTTTCCGGACGTTTATACAGTAAGCTTGACCATCATAAAAGGGTAATGGTCCGCCGTTCGTTTGACCTGGACCTCACCTACGTATTCAACCAGAAAACCAATACATTGCTGGACATCAACAACTCGTTCGGTATTGAAGGGTTCGTCGCCGATAGTCTCCTTGGTACAAAACGTTTACATGGCAGATATGAAATGGTCTTTTATACCAATTGGAAGCTATTAGGCTTCAAGATGGCTCCAATCGCTTTAGCAGATCTAGCATTCATTGCGGAGGAAGGCCAACACATGTTTTACGACAAGCCTTATCTTGGGCTTGGCGCAGGAATGAGAACGCGCAACGAAAACCTCGTCTTTGGAACCATCGAACTAAAGTGTTTCTATTATCCAAGGACAGTTGAAGACATTAGCAATTTCAAAGTTAGCGTTACCAGCAACCTTCGTATCAAGTATAGCGGGAGCTTTGTGAGGCCACCTTCATTCATAATTTACAACTAGATAACGTAAACTTTTCAGAACACAATTACCAGCATAGGCGGTGTTCCAAGGAATCTGATTTTCTTATATTTGACCATCATCCGGTCACTCCATGAGAAAACAATTTATTGTTATCAGTTCTATAACTGTGCTGCTTATTTTAGTGTGGGCGTACTTTTGGATCAACGCGCTGTTCGCATTTTTTTTGGTCGGCCCTTTTATTTACATGGGTGTAGCCGATATTCTTCAAAAACAACAATCAATCCGTCGAAATTTTCCTGTGCTTGGGAGATTGCGTTATGTGTTTGAAGACTTCCGACCAAAGATTCAACAGTACTTTGTTGAGTCTGACACGGATGGCGCGCCCATTAACAGAAATGATCGTTCTGTAATTTATCAGCGTGCAAAAAAACAAATTGACACTACGCCTTTCGGTACACAGCTGAATGTCTATTCGGAAGGATATGAATGGATGAGTCATTCAATTGTACCGCTGGACTTTCATACGATCGAACATCATCCTCGCGTACGTGTTGGCAACAAAGATTGCAAGCAGCCCTATGAAGCGAGCATTCTGAATATTTCTGCCATGAGTTTTGGTTCACTGAGTAGTCATGCGGTGGAGGCCTTGAATGCAGGGGCGAAGATCGGCAGCTTTGCACATAACACGGGAGAAGGAGGTTTGAGCCCATATCATCTCAAGAACGGTGGGGACATAATCTGGCAGGTAGGCACCGGTTATTTTGGAGCGCGCAATGAAGACGGAAAATTCTCTCCCGAAGCATTTCAAAAAAATGCCACACGACCACAAGTCAAGATGATCGAGCTGAAATTATCTCAGGGCGCGAAACCTGGCCACGGCGGAATATTGCCAGCAAAAAAAAATACTCCCGAGGTCGCGGCAATACGCCTGGTGAAAGCGGGTACGACTGTGTTTTCCCCGCCTTTCCACAGCGCATTCTCGACGCCAAAGGAAATGATCACTTTCCTGCAAAAGATGAGAGACCTTTCCGGCGGCAAACCCGTCGGATTCAAGTTGTGTATCGGACGGAAGAGCGAGTTTATTTCCATTTGTAAAGCAATGGTCGAGATGGATACCTATCCTGATTTTATCACAGTCGATGGTGGCGAAGGCGGTACGGGCGCGGCTCCTCCTGAATTCTCAAACTTTGTGGGTATGCCGTTGTTAGATGGGCTTGCGTTTGTAGACAATATGCTAAGAGGATTCAACATCCGTCATCATATTAAAATAAGCGCATCCGGAAAGATCCTCACAGGCTTTCAAATTCTCCGGGCTATTGCTTTAGGAGCGGATATTTGTAGCTGCGCGCGGGCGATGATGATGGCCCTGGGATGTATCCAGGCACTCGAATGCAATAAGAACACATGTCCAACGGGCGTAGCAACGCAGGACCCTGAATTAGTTAAAGGTCTAGTGATCGACGACAAAAAGGTGCGAGTGGCCAATTTCCATAAGAACACTATTGAAAGTTTTGTCGAGTTGATGGCTGCATCAGGCATTGATACTCCAAATAAATTGAACCGGCATCAGATCAGCAGACGTGTATTCATGAATGAAGTTCGTACGCTCGAGGAAATATATCCGTCCATTCCGCTTGGCTCAATGTTGGGAGATGCAATCCCGGAGCGTTATAAGATGTCTTTTGCCTCGGCAACGGCAGATAAATTCTAATTTAATAGTTATTCCAGGTGGGTGCGCACAGGCGGGTTGGCGTGAGTTGTTAATGGTTAATCCACTCGTGTGCCCATTTGGATTGTTTTGTGCGTGTTCGTTAATAGTTAATCCACTTGGGTGCGTACAGGTTCACGCACTGCCTCAGCCTACCGACAGGTAAAAAACCTCGATTAACTATTAACCATTAACAACACGCACAACGTTTCTTCCCAACTCTGTCCTTGGATTAACTATTAAATAAAAAAGAGGCTGACATTAACTGGCAGCCTCTTCCATCACTTAAAAATTATTAACCTAGCTTCCGCATGCTTCGCAAGCATCGGGATTATCCAATGAACATGCCATGTCAGCACGCTTTTGCTCGTAATCGTCAACCTGTTCGTACCGAATTGTTTGTTGTAATTCTGAAACGACTGGTGTAACCGGCGTCTCCGTCTTGATAGCTTCTGTAGCAAGTGCAACATCGACTTCAGTTGTTTGCTGTATTGTTGCTTTGTCAAGCGTGAACTTAATTGCATCAGCTGCCGCAGTAGAACGCAGATAATACATTCCAGTCTTCAATCCTTTCTTCCAGGCATAGAAGTGCATTGACGTGAGCTTGCCGAAGTTCGGATTAGTAATGTGAATGTTAAGACTCTGCGACTGGCATATGTATGCGCCTCTGTCTGCCGACATATCTATGATCGACTTTTGGGAAATTTCCCATACCGTCTTGTAAATGTCCTTCACATTTTGAGGGATTTCAGGAACAGATTGAACCGACCCATTGGCAGCGATCAATTTTTGACGCATGGTTTCGCTCCATAATCCCAGATTCATAAGGTCCTTCATCAGGTGCTTGTTTGCAATGATGAATTCTCCTGAAAGAGTCCTGCGTGTATAAATGTTCGACGTATAAGGCTCGAAACATTCATTATTGCCAAGTATTTGAGATGTTGATGCTGTTGGCATAGGTGCCAATAACAATGAATTGCGAACACCGTGTTGTTTTACATCGCGTTTCAGACGTTCCCAATCCCAACGTCCACTTTCAGGTGTAACTCCCCACATATCGAACTGGAAGATACCTTTTGATACAGGCGAACCTTTGAATGTTTCGTACGGACCAAATTGTTTTGCAAGCTCCATAGAAGCTTCCATCGCACCGAAATAGATCGTCTCAAAAATATCTTTGTTGAGACGGCGTGCTTCAGGAGAATCGAACGGCATTCTTAACATTATGAACGCATCGGCGAGTCCCTGAACACCAAGACCTATCGGCCGATGCCGCATATTTGAATTACGTGCTTCAGCAACAGGATAATAGTTGATATCTATTACTTTGTTCAGATTGCGTGTTGCAACCTTCGTGATTTCATACAATTTCTGGTGATCAAACTTACCTTCTTCGGTAATGAACTTCGGAAGAGCAAGAGAAGCAAGGTTACAAACCGCCACTTCGTCAGGGGAAGTAAACTCGACGATCTCAGTACACAAGTTGCTTGACTTGATCGTTCCGAGATTCTTTTGGTTTGATTTACGATTGGCAGCATCCTTATAAAGGATATAAGGAGTGCCCGTTTCGATTTGTGATTCCAGGATTTCAAACCAAAGGTCCTGTGCTTTTACCTGCTTGCGGAATTTTCCTTCTTTCTCATATTTTTCGTACAGGCGCTCAAAGTCTTCGCCCCAAACATCGGCAAGGCCGGGTGCTTCATTAGGGCAGAAGAGAGACCACATCTCATTGTTCTCCACGCGTTGCATGAAAAGATCTGGTATCCAAACGGCGAAGAATAAGTCGCGGGCCCGCATTTCTTCTTTGCCATGGTTTTTCTTCAGGTCGAGGAAATCGAATACATCAGCGTGCCAGGGTTCGAGATAAATTGCAAAGCTTCCCTTTCTTTTTCCTCCACCTTGGTCAACATAACGTGCAGTCATGTCGAAGTTGCGCAGCATTGGGACAATTCCATTAGAGGTTCCGCCTGTTCCTTTGATATAAGAACCCTTCGCACGCACATTATGGATGCTGAGACCTATACCTCCGGCTGATTGCGAGATCTTCGCGCACTGCTTCAATGTATCATATATTCCATCGATGCTGTCATCCTTCATTGTGAGCAGGAAACAGGACGATAACTGTGGCTTAGGAGTTCCTGCGTTGAACAATGTGGGCGTAGCATGAGTAAACCACTTTTCGGAAAGCAAGTTGTATGTCTCAATTGCTGCAGGGATATCCTCACCGTGAATTCCAACTGCAACGCGCATAAGCAAATGCTGAGGGCGCTCGATTACTTTGCCGTCTACCTTCATCAGGTACGAACGTTCAAGGGTTTTGAATCCAAAGTAATCATATCCAAAATCGCGATCATAGATTATCGCTTCATCAAGCTCGGCAGCGTGCTCTTTAATTACTTTCCATGTTTCTTTGGAAATGAGTGGCGCATTTTCACCCGTCTTCGGATCGACATACGTATACAGTCGTTTCATCGTATTCGAGAACGACTTACTGGTCACCTTGTGTAAGTTAGATACAGCAATACGTGCTGCTAACCGTGCAAAGTCAGGATGTTTGGTTGTCATCGTTGCAGCAATCTCTGCAGCGAGATTATCCAATTCCTGTGTAGACACACCATCATACAGGCCATTGATTACTTTCATGGCCACTTCTACAGGATTGACGAACTTGGAGTCTAGACCATAACAGAGTTTCTCAATTCGCGCGGTAATCTTATCAAACTTTACCGATTCTCTGTGTCCGTCACGTTTTAATACAAGCATCTTTGAATAGTGGGGTTGTTATGTGGGAGAAAGTTTAAAAAGTGATTGAAAGTAATTAAAAATCTTCGTTCAGTGAAAACTTAGGTGTAGTTTCTTTTTCAGTACTTTTCATCACTCCTGCTTTCTGATATTCAGCTACACGCTTCTCAAAGAAGTTTGTTTTACCTCTTAGCGAAATCATCTCCATAAAATCGAAAGGATTAGTGGCATTATAGATTTTTTTACCTATAAGTTCATTCAACAATCTGTCAGCTACAAACTCAATATACTGTCTCATCTGTGCTGCATTCATTCCAATCAGATTTACCGGAAGTGCATCGGTCACAAATTCTTTTTCAATTTCAACTGCATCGCGGATAATATCGATCACAGTTTGTTCAGGAAGTTTGTTAACAACATGCTTAGTATAAAGGTGGCATGCAAAATCACAGTGGAGACCTTCATCCCGTGAGATCAATTCATTAGAAAAAGTAAGCCCAGGCATGAGACCCCGTTTCTTCAACCAAAAGATCGAGCAGAATGATCCTGAGAAGAAAATTCCTTCAACCGCAGCGAATGCGATCAGTCTTTCCTGGAACGTTCCATTATTTATCCAGCGCAATGCCCAGTCCGCTTTCTTTTTTACGCACTCCATAGTCTCAATGGCATGGAACAGCCTATCCTTTTCCTTTGGATCTTTTACATATGTATCAATCAAGAGAGAATAAGTCTCTGAGTGAATGTTTTCGATTGTTATCTGGAAGCCATAAAAAAACTTTGCCTCAGTGTATTGCACCTCGGAGATAAAATGCTCAGCCAGATTTTCGTTGACGATCCCATCGCTAGCCGCAAAGAAAGCGAGGACATGGGTAATAAAATGCCTTTCACCATCCTGCATGTTAACCCAGTCTTTAAGATCCTGGCTTAGATCAATCTCCTCTGCGGTCCAAAAGCTTGCCTCTGCTTGTTTGTAGAATTTCCAGATTTCAGGTTGGGTGATCGGGAAGAGCACAAAACGATCTTTGTTTTCCTTGAGAATGGGTTCCTCTAGTAGTATGGGTTGGCTCATGTGTACGGTGGTTTAAGGGTAAAACAAAATATCAAAGGGTGTCAGTTTACCTAACACCCTTTATTTTCCATCAAAAATCTTGGTTGCTTTGTGGAACAGATGGGGATATCCATTCCTTTCCGCGTCAAGTGTACAAATGAAATAGAATGATTCTAATAATCAAAACCGCGTTTTTAGGCCAATTCAAAGGATTGTGGACAACTTGTTGATGATTTGTGGAAAGATAAGTTCCTGTCAAATAGTCCCTTAATGGCGCGTTCTTAGGGCTTCCTTTAGATGGTTTTAGGGATGTAATTTTTTTTAAAAAATTTTCGTCCGCAAAACACCGCCCAAAATCCAAAATTTTTGGAAATGCCTCCTCTGTTTTGTGGATTCTTTTTCTACCTTTGCAGTCCAATTTTTCAAAATTATGTACGCAATAGTAGACATTGCCGGCAAACAGTTCAAAGTGGCTAAAGATCAGTACATCTACGCACCAAAATTAGAGGGCGAACAGGGGGCTGCGGTCAGCTTCGACAAGGTTCTCCTTATTGATGACGGTGGAACGGTGAATATTGGCGCCCCTACGGTTCAAGGAGCTAAAGTATCGGGAAAGATACTGGAGCATGTGAAAGGCAATAAGGTTATTGTCTTCAAAAAGAAAAGAAGAAAAGGCTACGCGGTTAAAAATGGCCATCGTCAGCAGTACACAAAGGTTCAGATCGAGAGCATCGGATAATCCGGTATTTCAAAAACTCTAAAACGTTAAAGAATTAAGCCATGGCACATAAAAAAGGTGAAGGTAAAGTAAAGAACGGCCGTGAATCAGAAAGCAAACGACTTGGTATCAAGATTTTCGGAGGACAAAAAGTTGTCGCTGGTAATATCATCGTACGTCAACGCGGAACAAAGCATCACCCCAGCAAGAACGTTGGAATGGGCAAAGACCATACTTTATTTGCATTGACAAATGGCATTGTGGTGTTCAAGAAGAAGCGGGAAGGAAAATCCTTCGTTTCAGTTGAACCTGTAGCAGCAGCATAGGCACTTACGCTATTAAGATATAAAGGAAGACACCAGAAATGGTGTCTTTTTTATTTTCGGTTAATCCAAACTATCCTAACGGTACGTCTATCCTCAGGCAGGTTGGCAATGTTAAATTCCTTTCAAATAACAATACATGGGGATTTCCAAATTGAAAAAATTGGAATTTTGGCTGTCTTTTAAGAATAAAATTCGAAAGTAAAAAGGACTTTATTTTTTAGCGGGTTTTTCAAAGTGCAGGCTGAACGTTGGAGTGCAGAATTAAATTTTGAAATCCCTAAAAACGGTGTGTAACAACGCACATAAAATAAGGAGAAGGGGGTTTTGTCAGAATAACTTTGGGCAATTTAATTTCTCAAAACAGTCTTTACCCCAATTTACTGTGCCTCAATTTGGGGGATATTAGGCCTAAATACCTCCAAAAATTCCAAGTTCGGTATTTTCTTTTGTCATTTACTCCCCTAAATTGGGTCTTTAATTAAAATTATTAACCTAAACCTAAACCTATGAAGAAGTTTCTACTGACGTGTAGCGCGTTGGCTTTTGTGCTCTGTTCCTGGGCACAAGAGCGAGCCGTGTCAGGGAAAGTCAGCGCCACTGAAGACGGCTCTGCATTACCTGGTGTAAACGTGGTTGTGAAAGGAACCACAAATGGAACGGTTACCGATTCTGATGGTAACTTTAGCTTGAATGTATCTGGAGCAAATCAAACTTTAGTATTCTCTTTTATTGGATTGCAAACTCAAGAAGTTGCAGTTGGTGAGAGAACTAATGTCGATGTGTCAATGGCACTCGACGTAACTCAACTTACTGAAGTTGTTGTTACAGCTCAAGGTATCGAGCGGGAGCAGAAAGCTCTGGGCTATGCGCAGACAACGATCTCGTCTGCAGCACTCTCAAACAAACCCGAAACAGATGTTGGACGCGCTTTGCAAGGAAGAACACCTGGTCTTCAAATCCTGAACTCTTCAGGTTTGGCCGGCACAGCCACTCGCGTTAACATTCGAGGTAACAGTTCAATGACAGGTGACACTCAGCCGCTATGGGTTGTTGATGGTGTGCCTATCAATACTTCCACGAATGATATCAACCCTGACTTCCGCGACGGAAACATCGCACCTACGCGCTTCCTGGATATCGATCCAAACAATATTGAATCAATAAGCGTGTTGCGCGGTCTAAGTGCAACTACATTGTATGGTTCACAAGGCCGCAACGGTGTGATCCTTGTCAGTACAAAGACAGGGTCAACTAAAGGAGGCAATAGATTTGAGGGCTCTGTTAGTCAATCATACTTTGTTAACGAAGCTGTTCTTCCAGAATATCAGAACAAATGGGCCAATGGTTTCGACGGAGCTTACGGCGAGTTCTTCAGTAACTGGGGTAGCTTGTTCGATGGCAAGCCAACCGGTGTAAGACACCCTTATTTTGAGCATGCCGCTCTCTTCCCTGAGCATCCTGAATTTGCTCAGTCTGGAACGGATAATGGAGGTTATGCTCCAAAGCCAGCTCCAAACAACGTCTCTGATTTCTTCAAGAAGGGATCGTCATCGACTACGTCTCTGAACCTGACTGCAAGAAATGAATTTGGAGGTCTTAGCTTCGCTTATAGTCATCTCGATGAAGCGGGTTTTATCAAGTTTAACAACCTTAAGCGGGACAACTTTTCCTTCGGAGGTAATGCTAAGCTCACTGAAAAGCTATCGTTCAACGCGACATTTAACTTTGTGCGCACGGATTTCTCGTCGCCACCAACGGGTGTAGGACAAGGATCTAACACGGCCGGTGGTCCGTCCGTTTTTGCGAACCTTTTCTACACGCCTCGTAACATTGACTTGACAGCCTGGCCTTGGGAGAATCCCGTAACTCACGC
>Ga0111538_10010543_pt1 | contig 12284 bp, 9 predicted proteins | sample SoiMethybrSBSTD1_FD_79669 | JGI IMG/M metagenome (GOLD analysis project Ga0111538, IMG submission 79669) | Bulk soil microbial communities from a Populus tree surrounding site in Tennessee, USA - Soil MetaG P. TD hybrid SBSTD1 (version 2)... | ecosystem: Environmental > Terrestrial > Soil > Tree...
GTTTTCTTCATCATGCAAAAGAACGGCGGGCCGGTAATCGATTTTTTTTCGTCCTTGGAGATCCAGGAAAATAACGTGACAAAAATCGTTCCCGGCTTTATCGCACACTACAAAACATTTTGGAACATGTTGTCGGAACGCAATGAAGCGGTACCTTCTGCCCTTCTCGACATTTACAAAGACTTTTCTAAATGTATTAAGGGCATCGCAACTCGACAGAAGGTTGGCGTGCGCTCCTATTGGCTTGGGAAAGAGGTTCAGCAGAAAATTGAGGCGGGTCAGCTGCAATTGGGAATCAATGTGCAAAAGGCGTAACCACTTACAAAGTGGGCGTCGCGAGTTCCTACGCAACCGGTTGTACGGATTCTTTTGAAGATCCGAACAAACCCTCTCCAAGCCGCCCTATATATCAAGCCGTCCTATATATAAGGATGCGATCGGCTTTCTTCTAGTGGGTTTCAATACTCCATTTACTCCATTAAGAGACGAAATCGCGACAGTTTTGAAGTTCTGGCGCAACTCCCTGGGTCTCTATGAACGCAGTGAACACGGAAGTCTTTGATAAACAAACGGCGTCCATTTTCCCAAGCTGGACGTCGCACGAGTTCCCCCGGGGTGCCGACGTACGTCACCCTACTTGTGCAACCGCAAGAATCTTCCTCGTCAGCGATGACACGGGCACGGCCTCGAACTCCTGCCACTGATAACCCTTCTTGGAAGCCAGCGTTCCCTGGAAGACCTGCACTTCCAGCCGATGGTGAGTGATCGTGTGGCGGCAGGATCCCGCGTGCGTGAGCTTCCCCTCGGGCAGCTCGCCTCCCATTGGAAACTCCCAGAGTCCACGTGACTGCTTCATCAGAAATCGGCCGTTTCTCTCCTGAACAACGGCAAACAATTGCACCCGCACCGTTGCCGGTCGCTTCTTCACCGGCGGGATCTCCTGTTGCTTTCCCGTCTTGAAGGCGACGCAAACACGTTGCACCGGGCACACCAGGCATCGCGGCGCTTTGAAGGAACACACCGTGGCGCCGAGTTCCATGACCGCCTGATTGATCATGCGGGGCACGCCACCGTGCACAAGCTTTTCCGCGGCTTCCCAAAGACGCCGGGGACTTTCATCCTCCCAGCCGTTGATGCGTGAGAGGACTCGCCTCACGTTTCCATCCACGACCGGGTACGGCTGATTGAACGCGATGCTGAGGATCGCCCCCGCCGTGTACTGCCCAATTCCTGGCAGCGCTCGTAAGGCTTCGTAGTCCGCCGGCAATGCGCTTCGATGACTCTCGGCAAGCACCTTCGCCGCTGCCATCAGGTTGCGAGCACGACTGTAGTACCCGAGCCCTGCCCAAAGCTTCAGCACGGCCTGTTCGTCCGCAGCGGCAAGCGCGTGCACGTTCGGGAACGCCTTGATCCATCGTTCGAAGTAGGGAACGACAGTCTCCACCTGCGTTTGCTGCAGCATGATCTCGGAAATCCAGATTTCGTAGGGAGTGTAGGCGGCGCGCCAGGGAAGTGGCCGCTGGTTTTCTTCAAACCAGACGGTCAGTTCCTCATGCATTCACGGATGAATTTGCCGCTTCCTTCATTTCATGCTCCAGCTTTTTGATCTCCACGAGATGCTGGGGATTGAAGGGAAGTGACGGGTAGTAGCAGTTGCTTTCGTGCGTGCAGAAGCACCCGTTCGCGACGAGATCCCGGCGTGCATCCATCTTCGATGAATACCAGAGCTTGCTGAAATCCCAGTCGTAATTGCGAAGGTTGTCCACGCCTTCCAGAATCTCGCAGCTCGATATCGTGCCTTCATCATAGATAACCGCGCCGGCGCTTCCCGCCCAGCACTGAAGCTGAGGCCGGCCTTCCAGCGCGGTCTTTCCAATCAGTTGGTGCATGTACACGTCAATGGCGGCCTTGAAGAATCCGGCATCGCCCGCGTAGTTGTTCTTCAGAAGGGCGTGACGCGAGTCTTCGCTGATTTGATGTACCAGAGCGTCATATCGTGACTTGTCGATCAGCAGTTCCTTTGGCCGCGCGGACGGCGGGCGAATGTAATTCACGTTCACCTTGTCCGGTTTGAGCTCGTACTTGAGGAAGTCGTACCACTCGAAGATACGGTCCTGGTTGCTGTTCATGAAACACGTGCACGTTTGAATATCCAGGCGCGGATATTCCTTTTTGATCTGCTGAAGTTTCCGAGCGGTGTCGATGGCGATGTCCCAGCTTCCGGGTTTCTGTCGAATACTTTCGTGATCCTCTTTCAATCCATCGATGCCCAACGCAACGGTGACGTTTAGGTTGGGATTCTCCTGAAGGATCCGTGTGACATCCGGGATGATCCGCTGCTGGATCTGCCCGTTCGACATCAGGTAAATCGATTCCAGCTTATTGTTCTTGTGGAACGCCTTCGCGATTTCCGGCAGGTCTTTCCGCGTAAAGGGTTCGCCGCCCGCGACAATCAGAACTCCGAGATTCGCGCCCAGTGTTTCGCTGATGCGTTCCACGTTGCGCGTCGTCATCTGCAGTTTCTTTCGGTCCTTGTCGTCGAGTTCGTCGGTAAAGAAGCAGTGTACGCACCGCATATCGCAGACCGAGGTGATCAGGATATTCAGGAGGATCGGCGCAAAGGGTCGTCCCGTCGCCATGCGAGCGTAACGCTTGAGGATTTCTTTGTGATGAAAGTCCATGCTTTAGTTGCCCCCAAAAAACGGGTGCGTAATCAGTGAAGGCTTTTGCTGCGTTCCCGAAGGTTTGTCCAACGAAAGCTCTTCGACCAGAACAGAGGGTGCCACGACGGTCATCGGCGTTTCCACGCCGCTGGTTCCGACAATACGGTTCGCCGCTGTCGAGTCATTACCCACAGCAATAAGATGTCGAAGGCCCTGCACGTTGATGCCGCCGGCGCCAGCGACTCGAACCAACTCTTCCTTGCCGTCGGATACACGCGCTTTGTAAACCATCACGGGTGCTCCGATTGGACCGTTGCCCCCAGGGTTCGACGCCCGGATGATAATGCCGTAATCGAGGCGCTCATCCTTCGCGGCTTTCAGAAGTTCCTTCTTCAGCTCTTCGACACTCTTTCCTTCTTTGGCCGTGACGAGCAGATTGCTCATCTGAGGGGACTCGCGACCGGGGTATCCGTTGCGGCCATGTCCATTGGATTGCAGACGGCCTTTGCCCGGGCGTCTGGACATCAGGAAATCCGTGAGGAGCCCGCCTTCAACCAGCGAAACGCGTTTTGCTGGAATGCCCTGATCGTCCACAGCGTAATAACCGATCAGTTTCTTGTTGTTGAATGTTTTGACCGTCGGATCGTCGACGACGGAGATGTACGGCGGCAGGACAGGACGGTTCATCCGATCCTCGAGCGGAGGGGTCGCGCTCTGGCCATTTCTGCCCAGAGGCCCGCGCTGGCCCGTAAGGTTCGGTGCGAGCACTCGCGTGAACATCTCGGTCGCCACCTGTCCCACAAGCAATGCCGGTCCGGAGTAGTCGGTGCTGAGCACCGGTGCATCACGAAGCGTCGTGAGGTCCTTCGCCATCTGACGAATGGCGGCGGAATAAGCCTCGGTGGAGGGCAGGTCCGCGAAGTCTTTCACATAGATCGGCAGGGAGTTCGCGATCGTCATCCCGTCATTGGCCTGCGCGGATGCCCTCGCCTGCAGAATGATCAGGAGTTCGGGCTGCATCGTCCGCGTTCCTTCGCTGTTGACGATGTACCGATGGTTTAAACGCGCTCGAATAGAAACATTCGAGGATTGAAGATTGGGGAATTCCTTGAAGATCTGCGACCAGGTGCGCAGTTGAGTTTCGATGGCGGTCCTGTCGAATTCTAGCGTTCGCCGCTCGCTCACCAGGATTGTCGGCTTTTCTTTTGAGAAGTCGGGTACACGCTCTTCCTGGGTTCTATTCTGAACGGCGGCTCTTTTTTGCGCGATCACTTCGACCGCGGACTTGTACGCTGCGTCGGTGGCGAGCCACAACGTGTGCCGCAGGGAGTCGTAATCATTGTCCACCGAGCCCCACTGCGAGCTTCCGCCTGCTCCGGCGCTGCCTCCAGGGCCGGTCGCAAACTCCGAGTTGTCGAAATCATAGTCACCAACTCGAACCTGCGCATAAACCATGCGCTGTTGGATACGAGAGGATTGAACCAATGCGCCGAATGTCCCCTGCGCGGAAAACTCATCCTCGTCCATGACGACATAGTGGACGAAGTACGGTTTGTCGAGGTTGCTCAACTGAAGTTGAACCGACGACCGATTTAGTTCGTCCGTCATTGCACGGAAGACGGGATCGGAGGCGATGGCTGCGGTTTGCGTCTGAGCGGCCGAAACAATCGTCGAGGCCAACAGACAGGCAGAAATCCAAAGAGTCCTTCGGGTGGAATGGGCCGGTCGCCAGAATCTCATCGGTTTCCTCCGGCTGGCAGAGTGCTGGGTGCCGGAAGAATCGGCATTCGCTCGGACGATTTCGCCTTTTTCTGCACTTCGATCTGCGAGGTGAGGATCGCCGGCGAAACTGCGGATACCGGAACATATCCGGATTCCGCGCCGCAGAAGCCATTGAAGATGTCTACCTTGTCGGAAGCCGCGATGATCTTGCTGAACGAGGTTAATGGCGTTCCAATCAGATCCGCGCCACGCACGAGTTCGTCCGGACGGCCATCGACGTAGATGCGATAAACCATGATGGGCGTGACTTGAAAGGATTGAGGACTGTCGCGGCCCGTGAGCGTGAATCCACCGGAGATGTCGTCAAAGAGAAGACCGAACTGCTTGCCTTGCTTCTTTGCCTCTTCGATCAGCATTTCGCGCAGCCTTTCCATCGGAACGGCCGTAGAAGCTTTCACGAGCAGGTTGCCCTGACGGCCAACGGCTTTATAGCCCGGCTGTTTTCGGCCGTGACCGTTGGATTCCTCGAAGCCCGCTACAGGGGAACGCGAGAGAAGAAAGTTCTTCAGAATGCCGTTCTCAACCACATTGACCGGCCGGGCTTTCACGCCTTCGTCGTCATAGATGTAGTAACCGTTCAGATCGATGGATCCGATTTTTTCCGTCGTGGGATCATCCGTGACTGAAATGAACGTGGGGAGAATCTGCTTGCCGACCTGACGCGCAAATGTCTGGCCTTCACTTTCGTTCTTGTTCCGCTGACCTTCAATGCGATGGCCGAAGATCTCATGGAAGAAAACTCCGCTGGCGCGTCCGGAAAGGATTGCAGGTCCCGTGTAGGGTTCAATAACGGGAGCCGCGCGAAGAGCCTTCAAGTCTTTGACGATCTTCTCTACGGTCTTTCGGACTGTGTCATCGCTGGGCAAACCGTCGAGCGTATGGGCGTCGAACGACTCGAAGCGCTGGAAGGTCATGCCATCCTCGGCCTGGGTCCTGCCAACCAGGGAGATGCGATATTGAATCGTACCGTGCCGTACCGACGTTCCCTCGCTGTTGACGAAGTACTGATTGTTGACTGTCAGCGAGAGGCTGGCCTGACCTTCAAAAAGTTCCGGGTTGCCTTTGAACATCGCAGAGTACGTTCGCAGCTTTTTTTCCCATCCGGGCAAATCGACGGAGGCGTCTCGCACCGGGGTGAGGCCCTTCTCCGGCTTTTCTCTCGACATGTCGCCAGAGGCATCTTCTTCTTCAACACGAATGGCACGATTCGCCTGTACATTGATCAGTCGTTCGACGGCGGCCTTGTAACGACGATCGGTCTCGAGCCAAATGACGCTCTTCAGAGCATCCACATCATCATCGATAGGCATGAGCACCGAACCCGGACGTTGTAGCGCCTGGTCCCCGCCGCCGCGCTGGCCTCGTATTTGATGCGTATTGTCAAAACCGTAGTCGCCAACCCGCACTTCGATATCCAGTACACGCTGCTTGTTTGTGTTGCTGTATTGAAGCGCTCCGAGCGAGGTTGTGATTTCCGAGGTCTTGCTTTCGTTGACCTGATAACTAAGGAAGTACGGTTTGGGGCTCCCCTTCTGGGTCAGCACACTCATAGCCCGCTTGGCCTCTTCCTCGAGGGCTCTCTGTACGGGATCGGTCGGCGTTTGGGCCGTTGCGGGCAACTGGCATAGTCCTCCGCAAGTTAGGACGAGAAGCCAACCCAGATAACGTTTCATGAACCCTCCTAAGGATGGGCAATTGTACAACGGTTTCACAGGGGACTCTGGAGCGGACTTTGGAGGCTGCGTACGGAATGCCGGAGTGGGGAAGAAGAGGAATAAATAGGGACGTACCCCAATTCCCTTCGGGGAATTGGGGTACGTCCCTATTTATTCCTCTTCTTGAGCCTTTACTTAGGCTTGGCGACAAAATAGCGGTCCCGAACTTTCGGTTTCATGTCTTTCTCTTTGACGTCGCCGATGCCCTGGGGTGCCTTCATTTTTACTTCAATTTTGCGCCACTTGTCGTTCTTTGCGTCATTCGTGGATTTGAAGCCAAGCACGTACTGGCTCTTCAATTCTTTTGCGAGGGTCTCCAGGAAGGGGCCGAGTTGGGTATCCGACTCTGCCTGGAAGAGACGCCCGCCTGTGAACTTTGTCAGATCTTCGTAACCCGCTCCCGCCGACAGGAAAATTCTCTGTCCGCGCCCGACCTCCTGAATGTCGTCGGTAAGAGCGGTGGGACGTCCGCTTCCCGGGCTCGTCGGTGGGCCTGGAGCGAAAATAATGTAGATAGCGACGTCGAGCTTCTTTGCGTACTCCTGCAGGGCACGCGCGGGTTCGCCACCGGAACTTTCAAAGCTATCGGTGATCACGAGCACGATCTTACGAGGATTGATGCTTTCCTGATTCAACCTCGTGATGTGACGGTCGATCGCTTCGAAAATCCCATTAGCTCCGAAATTCAATTCTTCGACTTTGATTCTGTTCTGAGAGTTGCCCTGCTGGCGGAAATTTTCAATGCTCTCGCGAATCTTAATGGAGTTGAGGTCTGCGCGACCCCGTTGCAGCCCTGACAAAGCCAGAATCAAGCTTAGATCAATGGGCTGGTTCTCTTCGTAGAACTGGGTGACAGTCTGCTGAATGCCGTCCTCCAGAAGGACGAAGTTTTCCTGCTTCAGACCCGATACAAAGGTGTTCTTCGGACCTGAAACAGAAACCGGAATGTAAACCATATTTGCGCTGGCTTTTGCCGCCGGCGCCTGACCGTAACAGAGTCCGCTCAGAGCGATGAGCACTGTCGCGAACGCAGCAATCTTATTTGCCTTCATTTGAGCCTCAGGTCTTGAGATTTGAAAATCCTGTCCGTTTGTCTGCATGGAACGGGAGCAATTGTATATCTGACGCTGAGACATTCCCAACGGTTACAGAATGCTCAAATTTTTGCTACTTCGAGTCGGTTGGCGCGTAGTAGCCCTGCCGGGTGGACACCCGAGGCTTGCCTGCGTTTTTGGGAGGGTTGACAAGGTTGACAGTGACTTTTCTCCAATTCCCATCCCGGCTTTTGTTTTGTGAGGTGTAGCCGATGGTGTACTGGTTCCGGAGTTCTCTGGCAATCCGCCGGCAGATTTCGGCGACTTCATCGATCGACTTGGGGAAATACGCCTGGCCCCCGGTAAGTTCGGCCAGTTCTCTCAGTGCCTCACGAGCTTTCTTCTGCGGGGACTTTCCGAATAGTCCGCCGGAACGCGAGTCGTTTTCCTCGAAAACGCCCACCGCGAAAATCACGACGTCTTTGGCCCCCTGGACATGTTCCAGGACCTTGTTAAAGCCCCACTTGCTGGCATTGTCTTCGCCGTCGGAAATAATGAGGAGCGCCTTCTTGTCGAACTTTCCTTTTTTCATGTGATCGACGGACAGATAGACGGCGTCAAAGAGTGCGGTTTCGAGCCGGGGATCGAGGCCATCCAGTGCATCCACCAGATCCCCCAAACTTCCCGTGAAATCCTGGACGAGCCATGCGCTGCTGTCGAACGCAACGACGAAGGTTTCATCGTCCTGGTTGCTCTCTTTAACAAAGGAGAGTGCGCCACCGTAGACCCGCTCCTTCTTGTTTTTCATGCTCCCGCTGCTGTCGATAACCATACCCAGACTAACGGGCACATCCTCGTGTCTGAAGAGAGTGATGTCCTGGGGCTTGTTGTCTTCCAGCACCTGGAAGTTTTTCTCCGTCAGGCCCTCGATCGCATTGCCGTCCTTGTCCACGACGCTTACCGGCAGGGCGACGAGGTTGACGTCGATCGAGAACTGACCCTTTTGTGGACCTTGAGCGAGGAGTGTGACCGACAGGCCTACAGTCAGGATCACCAGGATGATCAATAGAATCCGCATATTTAATTCGAAGTGCGACTAATTATTCGACGCCGGCTGTTGCTGCGGCGCGTAGTAGCCCTGTTTCGCGCGGGTGGTGAGCTTGTTGTTGGGATATTCCGCCGTGACCTTGATCTTCCGCCACTCGCCATCTTTAGCCTGATTCGTCGAATGGTAGCCCAGAACATACTGATACTTCAGTTCTGTAGCGATCGTCCGACAAATGTTCTCCAGGTTGTACACCGACGAAGGGAAGAACGAATTTCCGCCACTGATCGCGGCCAGATCGCGCAAAAGAGATCGCCCTTGTTCTGCCGAAGCATCTGCCCAGCCGCCTGTGATTCCGATGGCGTACATCTGGACGTCCTTCTCTTTGACAAATTCTCTGACGTTAGAGAACGTGTAACGGCTCCGATTATCTTCACCATCGGTAATTAGCAGTAGAGCCCGCTTCTTATTGTTGCCGTCTTCGAGTTTGGTGAGACCTCTATAGACGGCGTCATAAAGCGCAGTCCGGCCTTTAGCCTTGGAGAACATGAACCGGCTTTGAATCCGGGAGATGTCGCTGGTGAAGTCGAACACTTCCGTCGGCTTGTCTGAAAATTCGACAAGAAAGTACTCATCGTCGGGACTCCCGCCTTTCATGAAGGTGATGGCAGCTTCGACGGCCGTCTTCAGCTTGTCCTTCATGCTTCCGCTGACATCCAGGATGATGCCCACACTGAGCGGAATGTCCTCGGAAGAGAAGTAAGCGATGTCCTGAGAAACTTTGTCCTCTGAAATCTTGAAGTTCTCTTTTTCCAGGCCTGTGACGAACCGACCGTTTCTATCGGTAACGGTTACAGTGGCGAGTACAAGGTCGACATCGACCTTCAGTTGGTGAGTGGAAACTTCAGGCTTCGTGGACTGCTCTGGCCGCGCGGGCTGGTCCTGAGCCGACAGCGCGCACGTGAGGAGTGCAAAAAAGACCACTGCAACACCAGTTGTACCCGTCGTCTGCTGGCTCATGGCTGCTCCTCCGGGAGGGCGAATTTCAGCACGAGGCGAAATTGGGACCATTATAGGTTCCGGACTAGATCTTTCGTCAATGCGTAATGTTGCATTTCTAATTCCAGATGCCGAATAGATGATTCGGGAGTGCTGGGACCTCGGCTGTCCCGGACTGCGTGTCAGCTTATCGCCGTTCGCGTGGTATAGTCCAAATTTCCCGGCAGCGTGAGTGTGTGAATTCCGAGAACGCCATCGCAATTATCCCGGCTCGATATCAATCCACCCGTCTCCCTGGAAAGCCCGTCATCGAAATCCAAGGTAAGACATTGATTGAACACGTCTACCGCCGCGTGGAGAAGGCCGAGTCTGTGCACCGAATCCTCGTGGCGACGGATGACGACCGCATCGCACAGGCGGTCCGGTCATTCGGTGGGGAAGTCATCATGACCCGGGCCGATCACCAAAGCGGCACGGATCGGTTGGCCGAAGCGGCTCATGCACTACCTGCCGAAACCCTCGTTGTGAATGTTCAGGGCGATGAACCGCTGATCGAACCCGATGTTATCGATCGCGCGGTCGCCGCTGCCCGCGCTGGAGACTCCGAAATTGTCACGTTGCGCACGCCCCTTGTGGGACGCAGTTCGATTGAGGACCCCAATCGCGTGAAGGTCGTCGTCGACCGCAACGGATTTGCGCTATATTTTTCCCGCTCGCCGATCCCGCACTCAGGGACCACTTTTCTACATGTCGGGCTGTATGTGTATCGGGTTGGTTTTCTGAAACGATTTACCCAGTTGGAACGGACACCGCTGGAAATAGCCGAGCGTCTCGAACAGTTGCGAGCGCTCGAACATGGTTTTCGCATTCGTGTTGTGGAGATCGAGAGCGAGTCGTGGGGTATCGACACGCCCGCAGACCTCGAAAAATTCAAATCCGTGCTGAAGTAAACAAGGGGACGTAATGGATAAGAAATATATCTTTGTGACGGGAGGCGTTGTTTCATCGCTGGGTAAAGGTCTGGCCGCCGCTTCCATTGGCTGTTTGCTCGAGAGCCGAGGATTCAAAGTCAGCCTTCTGAAGTTTGATCCTTACTTGAACGTGGACCCCGGCACAATGAGCCCCTACCAGCACGGCGAGGTCTATGTCACCGACGACGGCGCCGAGACGGATCTCGATCTCGGCCACTATGAACGCTACACCCACGCGGAACTCACGCGGCGCAACAACCTCACTACCGGACGCATTTATCAAACGATCATCCAGAAGGAGCGGCGCGGAGATTATCTTGGCAAGACCGTGCAGGTGATTCCGCACGTGACCAATGAAATCAAGGACGCCATCCGGCGGGTCGCGGAGACGCCGGACATTACGATCGTCGAGATCGGCGGAACGGTTGGCGACATCGAGTCTCTGCCGTTTTTGGAAGCGATCCGACAAATGCGTCAGGAAGTGGGACGCGAAAACAGTCTGTTCATTCACCTGACGCTCGTGCCGTACATCCCAACCGCCGGCGAGTTGAAGACGAAGCCCACGCAACACAGCGTCAAAGAGCTTCTCGAAATCGGAATTCAGGCCGACATCCTGTTGTGCCGTTCGGATCGTTATCTCAATCCCGACATGAAGAGCAAGATCGCCCTGTTCTGCAACGTCTCGGAAGCAGCGGTCATCACCGCAAAAGATGTGGCGAGCGTGTATGAGGTTCCTCTCGTTTACAGCGCAGAAGGTCTCGACGATCAGATCGTTCGTCTGCTGCACCTTCCTCAGGCCGAACGCAACATGCAGCCCTGGGAAATGCTTCTGGAGCGAGTCAAAAATCCTCTCGATGAAGTTTCAATTGGTGTGGTCGGCAAGTATGTCTCGCTGGAAGACGCTTACAAGAGTTTGCGTGAAGCCCTGGTTCACGGCGGTCTTCAACACAATCTCCGAACAAAGATTCACTGGGTCGAAGCCGAGAGCATGGAATCGATGGATGGCCCCGCAAGGCTCGCAGAGTTTGACGGTATCCTCGTGCCCGGTGGCTTTGGAAAGCGGGGAATTGCGGGAATGATCCGTGCCATTCAATATGCCCGCGAAGAGAAGGTCCCGTATTTCGGAATCTGTCTCGGCATGCAGTGCGCGGTAATCGAGTACGCGCGCAATGTGTGCGGCCTGGCGGAGGCTAACAGCACCGAGTTCGAGCAGAACACTCCGTATCCGGTCATCTACAAACTCCGCGACCTCCTGGGAGTCGATACGATTGGCGGAACGATGCGGCTCGGCGCGTATCCGGCAAATCTCACGCCCGGCTCCCACGCACACCGCACTTATCATTCATCGGTCATTTCTGAACGGCACCGTCACCGGTACAAGTTCAATCGCGCCTTTGAAGAGACGCTCACGCGAAACGGTCTCGTTATTTCAGGCGTATCTCCGGACAAGAACTTCGTGGAGATCATTGAGATCGAAGATCACCCGTGGTTCATGGCCTGCCAGTTCCATCCGGAATTCAAGTCGAAGCCGTTGGAGCCTCACCCGATGTTCGCCTCTTTCGTCGGAGCGGCCTACGAACGCAAACTTGCTCGCGCGCAGTCAGGCCGTTACGCCGCGAAACGGAAGTGAGCTACGCGATCCAGGACCTCGGCATCGATTTGCAGAAGGATTTCTTTCTGATCGCGGGGCCGTGTGTCATCGAAAGTCGCGAGCACGTTCTCTTCATGGCGAACGAACTGAAGAAGGCGACCGCAGAGCACGGCATCGCCTTTGTATTCAAAGCTTCGTTCGATAAGGCCAACCGTAGTTCGGTGCGCTCATTTCGAGGCGTGGGAATCACCGAGGGTTTGAAGATTCTCCAGGAAGTTCGCAAAGAGGTCGGAGTCCCGATCCTCACCGACATCCATGAGGTGGCGCAGGCGGACGTCGCTGCAAAAGTCGTCGACGTTCTGCAGATTCCCGCGTTCCTTTGCCGCCAGACGGATCTCATTATCGCCGCAGCTCAGACCGGCCGACTGGTCAATGTGAAGAAGGGACAGTTTCTTGCTCCGTGGGAAATGAAGAACGTGGTGGA
>Ga0111538_10010544_pt1 | contig 12284 bp, 10 predicted proteins | sample SoiMethybrSBSTD1_FD_79669 | JGI IMG/M metagenome (GOLD analysis project Ga0111538, IMG submission 79669) | Bulk soil microbial communities from a Populus tree surrounding site in Tennessee, USA - Soil MetaG P. TD hybrid SBSTD1 (version 2)... | ecosystem: Environmental > Terrestrial > Soil >...
GGCCTTCAAGACGGCGCAGAGCACCGCCAAGGCCTCGAAGTGGGTCAATCTCGGCCGCAACGAGCGGCTGCTGTGGGGCGAATGCCAGGGAAGCGGCGCGAATCCGTACCAGGTGCGCGTCGACCACATCGACGTGGCGTACAAGTGCAGCTGCCCGAGTCGCAAGCTGCCCTGCAAGCACACGCTCGCGCTGCTGCTGCTGATGGCAGACGGCTCGGTGCCCGCAGGCACGCCACCGGAGTTCGTTGACGAATGGGCGGGCAACCGCGCCAAGCGCGCCGAAGCGAAACAGCAACGCGAAGCACAGGGCGGCGCAAGCGCCGAGCCGGATCCGCAAGCGAAAGCGAAGCGCATCGAGAAGCGCGAGAACCGCATCGGCTCCGGCCTGGAGCAGCTGCAAACTTGGATTGCCGACATCGTCGGACAAGGACTCGCCGCTGTGCGCGGACAAGGCTCGGCCGTGTGGTCGCAGATGGCGGCGCGGCTCGTCGATGCTCAGGCGCCCGGCCTCGCGCGACGCGTGCGCGACCTTGGCGATCGTGCGATCGCCAGCACGGATTGGCAGTCGGAGCTGCTCGCCGGCCTCGCACGCCTGCAATTGTTGATCGAAGCGTACGGCAAGCTCGCAGAGCTCCCGCCGGATCTCGCCGCGGAAGTGCGCACGCGCATAGGCTGGACCCAGGATCAGGACGAGCTGCGGCAGCGCGAAGGTGTGCGTGACGTCTGGTCGGTCGTCGCGCGGCGTCAGACGGAGGATGAGAATCTCCGCACGCAGTTCACCTGGCTGCACGGCGATGCGACGAACCGCTTCGCACTGATCCTCGAGTTCGCAGTCGGCAACCAGCCGCTGCCGGCGACATTCATCGTCGGGCAGGCGATCGATGCGGAGCTGGTGTTTTTCGACGGGTGTCCGCAGTTGCGTGCACTCGAAAAGGTGCGGATGCCCCCTCCCTACCCTCCCCCGCAAGCGGGGGAGGGCCAGGGTGTGGGCGTCCGAAGACTTCCCGCAGGATGCGACGTGGCAACGATGCAATCCCGCTACGCGCAACTCGTGTCCGCCAATCCGTGGCTCGACAGACATCCGTTCGTGCTCGGCCCCGTTCAGCCGCGCCTCGACGGCGAGCGCCTGTCTCTGCACGACGCGAGCGGCCGGCGCGTTCCGGTGAATCGCAGCTTTCGGCATCACTGGAATCTGTTCGCGCTCGCGGCCGGGGAGCCGCTGACTATGTTCGGCGAATGGGACGGAGCGGCGTTCGAGCCTCACACTGTGCAGCGCTCGCGGGATCTCTTCATGGTCGCGCGCCTCGGCGATCTCGCCGTGCTGTCGAAGGTTGCGTGACGATGGCGACGCCTCTCACCAGCTGGGAACGTCTGGCAGCGATCGCGACCCTCGGCACGCGCCGCGCACCCCTGCCGAAGGAGACACTCTGGCCCGAAGCATCGCTGGCCGGGGCTGCGAACGAAAGCAATTCGCCCGAAGCACTGTTGCTGCGGGCGGCTGTAGCCACGTGGGTTTGGAATGTCGCGGGGTTTCGCTCGGCCGCGCTGACCGGCGAGGCTGCCCCCACCCTGGCCCTCCCCCGCCTTGCGGGGGAGGATACGGAGGGGGCATCCGAAGCAGCCTCCTGGAGACTCGCCCGAATGATCGGCGGCGAGCAACGTGAACTGCTGCAAGAGTGGTTCGAGCTCGCACGCGCTGCGCGCAAGACGCTGCCGACGCATTGGCTGCCCGTCGTGCTCGACGGCGTTGCACCGAAACTTCGCAACGCTTTCCCGGAAGTGCTCGGCCCCGCAGCTGCATGGCTTGCCTCCCAGCATCCGGAGTGGTCGGTGGCGCCGATCGTCGCCGTGCCGTCGCGGGATCGTTGGCAGGAAGGCACGCTCATCGAGCGCCGCGCCGAGCTTGCAGCCATGCGCGAGCGAGATCCGGCGCGCGGTCGCGAGTGGCTGGAATCGACATGGGCCACAGATCCTCCCGATGCACGCGAGTCGTTCCTCGGCGCGCTGCAAATCGGATTGTCCGCGGACGATGAGCCGTTCCTCGAAGCAGCGCTCGATGACAAGCGCAAAGGCGTGCGCCAGGCAGCTGCCGAGTGTCTCGCCCGCCTTCCCGCGTCGGCCCATGCGCAGCGGAATCTCGCGCGACTCGGAGGCTTGATCGTCATGGAGGAAGCGAAGAGCGGACTGCTGGCCCGTTTCCGCAATCGCAAACTGCTCGTGCAGCTGCCGACGGCGCTCGACAAGGCGGCAGTCCGCGATGGCCTCGAAGCGAAACCGCCGGCGCAACGAAAAGTCGGCGAGCGCGCCTTCTGGCTGGAGCAGATGGTCGAGCTGGTACCGCCGCGCCACTGGTGCGAGCGCTTCGGCTGCGACGCGCCCACATTCGTCGAAGCGGCAGTTGCAACCGATCATGCATCCGAGCTGCTGTCGGCGCTGAGTCTCGCGGCGACACGCTTTCCAGAAGCCGAATTCATCGGCGCGCTGTGCGACGCATGGCTGAAGAGCGCGAACGAGATCCCGGTGATCGCACAGGCCGTCGCACGCCTGGTGTTCGCGTTGCCGACAGAGAGACGCAGCGAGATGTTCGAGGCGCAAATGCGCAAGCTCAGCGAGCACGACTTCGACGCGATGCTCCATCTGACGATGAACTACGACCTGCCCTGGAGCGCCGGCGCGACGGCATTCGCACTCAGGACGCTAGGCAAGCGCATCGCCGGCGATTCGCAACAGTACTCACACCCGCGCAACATGCTCGACACCTGGGGTCGGCGTTGCGACGTCCTGACCGCGAGCGCGACTCTGCCGGGCATGCTGGCCGGCGCTGACAGCTCGGCCTGGCGCAACGCGCTCGAGCAATTCGACGACATCGTGCAATTCCGTGCAGCGATGAGAAAGGAGCTCACGTGACCGCATCCTCACCCAAGCAGCAGACCACCCTGCGCGAGCCCGCCGAGCGCGAGTTCGCCGACGAGCTGGCGGCGCTGGCGCAGGACGACAAGCGCCAGAAACCGCCGAACTGGCGGCTCTCGCCCTGGGCAGTCGTCACCTATCTGATGGGTGGCAAGCTCGACAACGGCGCGCAGATCACGCCGAAGTACGTCGGGCAGAAGCGGCTCATGGAGATTGCCGTCGCGACGCTCGCCACGGATCGCGCACTGTTGCTGCTGGGCCTGCCGGGAACCGCGAAGAGCTGGGTCAGTGAGCACCTGGCTGCGGCGATCAGCGGCAACTCTACGCTGCTCGTGCAAGGCACGGCCGGCACGGGCGAGGAAGCAATGCGCTACAGCTGGAACTATGCGCTGTTGCTCGCCAAAGGCCCGACTCGCGAAGCGCTCGTCGCGAGTCCGGTCATGCATGCAATGGAGAAGGGTGCGCTCGTGCGGCTCGAAGAGCTGACGCGCGTGCCGGCGGACGTCCAGGACACGCTCATCTCGCTGCTGTCCGAGAAGACGCTGCCGATCCACGAGCTCGGCACGGAAACGCGCGCGCAACGCGGCTTCAACATGATCGGAACGGCCAACAACAAGGACCGCGGCGTCAACGACATGTCGAGCGCCCTGAAGCGGCGCTTCAACACGGTCGTGCTGCCCACGCCGGAAACGCTCGACGAGGAAGTCTCGATCGTACAGATGCGCGTGGAATCGATCGGCCGCGCGCTCGACCTGCCGGCGGAGCCCCCCGCCCTTGCCGAGATCCGCCGCATCGTCACGGTGTTTCGCGAGCTGCGCGACGGCAAGACCGAGGACGGCAAGTCGAAGCTCAAGTCGCCGACCGGCACGCTGTCGACGGCCGAGGCGATCAGCGTCGTCAGCAACGGTATGGCGCTCGCCGGTCATTTCGGCGACGGCACCCTGCGCGCCGCCGACGTCGCCTCGGGCCTGATCGGCGCGGTCGTCAAGGATCCGGTGCAGGACACCGTCGCATGGCGCGAGTACCTGGAGACTGTCGTGAAGGAGCGCGACGGCTGGAAAGATCTCTATCGCGCTTGTCGCGAACTGCTGTGACGTGAGCGAAGTCCACTACTTCGGCATCCGTCATCACGGGCCCGGCTCGGCCCGGAGCCTGGAGCACGCGCTGCAGACGCTGCGGCCCGACGCGATCCTGATCGAAGGCCCGCCGGACGCGAATGACCTGCTGCAGCTCGCGGCGCATCCGCAGCTCGAGCCGCCGGTGGCGCTGCTCATCTACGTGCCGCAATCGCCGAAGAGCGCCGTGCTGTATCCGTTCGCGCGGTATTCGCCGGAGTGGCGCGCCATTCAGTTCGCGCTGGCGAACAAACTGCCGGTTCGCTTCATCGACCTGCCGCAATCGATGCGCTTGGGCGCGGCAGGCGGCGGAACTGCGACCGGTGAAGATGAGATCGACGAGCAGCGTGGTGATCCGCTCGCGCCGATGGCGCTGGCCGCCGGTTACAGCGACGTCGAGCGCTGGTGGGATCACCTGGTCGAGTCGCGCGCCGGTCAGGACCTCGACGTGTTCAAGGCCACGCACGAAATGATGTCGGCGTTGCGCACTGCAATCGCCGAGCCGCCGCCGCTCGTCGAACAGCAACGCGAAGCTCACATGCGCAAATGCATTCGCGCAGCGATCGCAGAGGGACACGCAAAGATCGCGGTCGTGTGCGGCGCCTGGCACACGCCCGCTCTTGCAACGATGCCGACCGCGAAGGCCGACGACGCGTTGCTGAAGTCGCTGCCCAAGGTCAAGACTGCAGCTGCGTGGACACCGTGGTCGTACGAACGACTTTCGTATCGTTCCGGCTATGGCGCAGGCGTCGAATCGCCCGTCTGGTACGAGCTGTTGTGGGAAAAGCGCACGGCGATCGGCCCAGAGTGGATCACGCGCGCGGCCCGGCTGCTCCGCGACGACGACGTGCCGGTCTCGTCCGCACACGTCATCGAAGCATGTCGTCTTGCGGATGCGCTCGCCTCCGTACGCGAGCGCCCGGTTCCAGGGCTCGTGGAGTACAACGACGCTGCGGTGTCGGTGCTCGGCGCCGGTGACGCCACGAACCTGAATCTCATCGCGCGGCGCTGGCACTTCGGCGATCGCCTCGGCAAAGTGCCCGAGGAATTCCCCGCCGCGCCGCTGCAGCAGGATCTTGCAGCTCTGCAGAAGCGCCTGCGCCTGCCGCCGAAGCTCGAAGAGAAGACGCTCGATCTCGATCTGCGCGAAGCCATGGACCGCGAGCGCAGTTGCCTGCTGCGACGCCTGCGATTGATCGGCGTCGACTGGGGGCTGCCGGCGACCCACAGCGGCGGCCGCGGCACCTTCCACGAGATCTGGCAGCTGCGCTGGCAGCCGGAGTTCACGATCCCGCTCATCGACGCGAGTCGTTACGGTCACACCGTCCAGCAGGCCGCCGCGACGTTGATCGCCGAGCGCAGCGCCAGTGGCACTGTCGCGCTCGCAGCACTCATCGCACTGCTCGAAGACGCTTTGTTCGCGGACCTGGCCGACGCGATCGGCGTCCTGGTATCGGCGATCGAGAATCGGGCTGCGCTCGCAGCCGACGTCCTGCAGCTGTTGCAGGCGTTACCGCCGCTGGTCAATGTGCATCGCTATGGCAATGTCCGCGATACCGACGTCTCCCTGGTCGCGGAGATTCTCGGCGGACTCGTGCCGCGCATCTTCGTCGGTATCAGCCCCGCCGCGAGCAACATCGACGACGATGCAGCTGAGGCGCTCTGGCGTCAGTTGATCGAAGCGGATCGCTCGCTCGCCGCACTCGGCAACGAGACATTTACGCAAGGTTGGCACGAAGCCGTGCGACGTGTTGCGGAGAGCGACAGCGCGCATCCGCTGCTCGCAGGCTATGCGCATCGGTTGCTGTACGACGTCTCGAAGATTCCCTTCGAAGAGCTCTCGCGCACGTTCGCGCGCTGTCTGTCGCCGGGCAATCCGCCGACGGCCGCAGCAGCATGGATCGAGGGATTGTTGTCGGGTAGCGGCGCGATCCTGATCCACGACGACCCGCTGCGCGGGCTGATCGATGGCTGGCTGCGCGAAGCAAGCGACGATCACTTCATTCAGGTCCTGCCGCTGTTGCGCAGGACGTTCGCACAATTTCCCGCGCCCGAGCGACGGCAGATCGGCGAGCGGCTGCAGTCGCGATCTGCGACGTCCGGCGGTGACGCCACGACCAGCGACTTCGACGAGACTGCCGCCCGCGCCAGTCTGACTCTGCTGAAGCGCATCTGGGGGCTCGACGCATGATCGACGACCAGCAAGCAGCACGGCGCTGGCGCCTGGTGCTCGGCGGCGAGGAAGCCGACGGCGTCGGCTTCAATCTCAAAGGCGTCGACGCCCAGATGGATCGAGCGCTGCAGGCCCTGTACGACTCGGATCGACGCGGCTCGCTCGGCAGCTCCGCGCCGAACGTCTCGCGCTGGCTCGGCGACATCCGCGAGTACTTCCCGTCGAGCGTCGTACAGGTCATGCAGCGCGACGCCATCGAACGGCTCGACATGACGCGCCTGCTGATGGAGCCCGAGATGCTCGCTTCGTTGCAGCCGGACGTGCATCTCGTCGCGGATCTCATCGCGATGTCGGGCGCGATTCCAGCGAAAACCCGCGACACGGCGCGCGCGGTGGTTCGCAAAGTCGTCGAGGCGTTGATGACGAAGATCAGCGAGCCGACGCGCCAGGCCGTGAACGGTGCGCTGAACCGTTCGGCGCGCAACCGCCGGCCGAAGTACCGCGATATCGATTGGCCGCGCACGATCCGCGCGAACCTCAAGCACTACCAACCGCAGTATCGGACGATCGTGCCCGAGGTACGCATCGGCTTCGGCCGGCGGCGCCAATCGATGCGCCACATCGTGCTGTGCATCGACCAGAGCGGCTCGATGGCAGCGAGCGTCGTTTACTCGGCGATCTTCGGCGCGGTGCTCGCGACACTCCCGGCGGTTACGACTTCGCTGGTCGTGTTCGACACCGCGGTCGTCGACCTGACGGATCGGCTCGACGACCCGATCGACCTGCTGTTCTCCACGCGCCTCGGCGGCGGCACCGACCTCAATCGCGCAGTCGGCTATTGCCAGCAGCTCATCCGCTCGCCCCAGGACACCATCTTCGTGCTGATCAGCGACCTCTACGAGGGCGGGGTCGAAACGGAGTTCATGAAGCGCGCGGCTGCGATTACTGCATCGGGCGCGCAGTTCGTGACTTTGCTTGCACTGAGCGACGAAGGGGCGCCGGCCTACAACGCCGAGCTCGCCGCACAGCTCGCGACGCTCGGCGTGCCGGCGTTCGCGTGCACGCCGGACAAGTTTCCGGAACTGATGGCTGCTGCGATTCAGCGGCGCGATCTGCGGGAGTTCGCCGAGACGCGCAAGGCCTAGCGCGGCGAGTTGCTATCGCCGAGCTGACCGGTCGCGTAATAGGAAAGCTCGGCGTCGGTGAGCTGAGCCTGGGACAGAATCCACTCCGCCCGGCGCAACATTGCGGCGGGAACCATGATGCAGAATCCGTGCATCAGGCCCGGCATGGGCGCATCGGAGACGATGCGTGCGGGGACGTTCTCGGAGCGCAACAGACCGACGATCACTTCGGCGGACGCCGCGTCCCCATAGGTCGCGAACTCGCTCCAGGTCTCCATGGCGCGGATGATGCGCTCGGCCCTGTGTGGCAGGCAATCCCTTCAGAGCTTCGCTACGAACGCCCTCGCCCGGCTGATTTCGTCGCGACCCGATGCATCGGAGCCGACTTGCTCGAGCAGCTTTGCATAGTAGGTTCGCGCCTGGTCGCGCTGGCCTGCCAGCTCAGCGGCGCGCGCCGCGCCGTAAACGTTGCGGAAGCGGTTCGGATCGTTACGCAGCGATTCCTCGAATGCCACGAGGGCTGCCTGCGGCTGCTCGAGATCCAGCAGCAGCTCACCGAGCATTTCCCGGACTGGAATGACGCGGCCCGGCATCATGATGTGCTCTTCGGTCTTGTCTTCGCGATCGGCCGCCGCGGTCATCAGCTTCACGGCATCCTCGTTGCGGCCTTCTGCGCGCGCGATCCAGGCATTGATCGTGTCGACCTGAATGTCCGCCTGCTCGATCCAGTAGTCCTTCTTCTGCGCGACCATGGCCTGCCGCAGCTTGCCCAGGCGCGCCGTCTCAGACTTTGCCGCCTGCGCATTGCCCATACGCGCTGCGCCCAGCCCGCGCGCGTACGCGTTGGCGGCCTCGCCTTCGGGGTGCGGATTCCAGTCGAAGGCCGTTTGTCTCGGATGCAGAGTGAGCTGCGCCGCCTTCGCCCACTCGCCGCGCTCGAGAGCGAAGCGCGCGGGGATCACTGCAGCGGCGTATGCGATCTGCCGCGTTTGCTCGTTGAACGTCTCGTTGGACTCGACGAACTCGACCCATTTGCGCGCGTCCGCATCGCGTCCCAGTTGCAACGACGCGTAGGTGAGATAGTCGAGCGCGTGATAGCGATCGCGATCGGCCGTGGCGGCGGCGCGCGAGCGGCGATTCGTGTCGATCGAGTCCTGCCAATAGCCCACGCGCGAGAAGATGTGCGAGGGCATGTGCAATGCATGCGGCGAATCGGGCGCAATCGCCGCGTAGCGCCGCGCGGCGTCGATGCCGTGCTCCGCGATCGATGGGAAGTCGTAAGCGTGGATCAGGAAGTGCACGACGCCCGGATGGCGCGGCTGCGTCACAGCGACTTTCTCCAGGATGTGCGCGCTCTGCAGCTGCTTCGCATGGGTCAGGTCGTTGCGATCTGCAGTGACCTGCAACCAGTATGCGTAGAGCACGGCTGCTTCCGAGTCCTGCGGATAGCGCGTGTAGAGCTGCTCCAGCGCCTTCTCGTAGCTCGCGGCGCGCGTCTTGAACGGCACCGTCGCATGATCCTTGAAGACGAGCTCGACCGCTGCGATGTAGTCGCGCTCGCGCTGCGTCTTGCCGCCGAGCTGCTTCGCCTTCTCGACCGCGGCCCAACCTTCCTGCTCCTGTTTCGGCGTCGGCGGCGAGCCGAGCGGGTTGTCGAGACTTGCGATCGCCTTCGCCCAATGCGCCATCGCACAGCTCGGATCCGCCTGCAGCACGGCTGCGACGGCTGCATCGACCTTCTCCCAGTAGAAGGAGTACAGCAGCGCCGCGGCCGTATTGAAGTGCGCCTGCGCCTCGGCGTTGCACGAGACCGGGAAGTTGACGTCGCCGAGCGCCGCGGCGTGCTCGTGCTGATCGTGCTCCTGCGCCCGCGCGCCAGGTGCGGCGAGCATCGAGGCGGCGACTGCGGCCGCAATGGCAAGCTTGTTCATGGTGCCTCCCAGAATGCTGCGCCGCTCAGTTTCCCCTCTTTTTCTCTCCCGGCACCATGGACCAAAGGGCTGCGAGGGTGGCGAGCTTTTCTTCGGCGCGCCAGGGCTTGATGCGGCCGTGACCGAGGGCTGCAATTTCTGCGCGCAGCTTGGGCTCGGTGGACGCCAGCGTGGGCGCGGCTTTCGCGTAGGCGTCGCGCTCGACCAGCACGCCGCAATCGATGCCGCGCGTCTTCAATGCCTCGGCGACCACTTCGCGGAACAGCTTGCCCTCAAGAGCGTGCACGCGGACGTGCGGATTGCCGAGTGCATCGGGATCGATCACGCTGCCGACGATCAGGGCGGCACGCTCGATGCCGTCGAATTCTTCCAGGACCTTGCGCATCTCCTGCGCAGCGACCCGGCGCACTTCCTTGACCGCTTTGTCGGAAAGCGCGGCGCCCTGTCGTTCGGGTAGCTCGATGGTCGGGTGATAGGGAAAGCGCGACTGCGGCAGGTCCTCGCTGGCCAGCGGGACCTTGCGCACGGCTTCGATGACGGAACCGTCTGCGCCCCGCTCCACGATGGCCGCAATCGCAAAGCCCGACTTGATCTTCAGCCCGATGGCCTTCATCGGATGGCTCCCCACTCCGGGCGATCATGCCTTCCTGAGCATGATCGCGCCAGAACCTGCCATCGTGCGTCAGGGTTGCTATTCCTTCGCGACGGCCGCGCTCTCCAGGGCGCGCGCGGACATGAGCGCGTTACCCAGCGAGTAGTTGCCCTCATGGCACGCGTATTCGAGCATCTGGTCGCTGGAACGGCCGAAGCGCGTCTCGCCTTTCCAGGGCTGCGTGTAGTACGTCGGGTCTTCCACCGTGAAGACGTAGCGGAGCTCGTCCGCCGACACCCGGGTGATGCGCTCCGTGACGGTCGTGTCCGGCCCGACGAAGAACAGGCTTCCCGGGCCGCCGCGAGCGGCGCTGGTCGCAGCGAAGTATTTCGTCTCGATCACCAGCGTCTCGCCTTCCCACCAGCCAATGGAGTCGCCCAGCCACGAAACGACTGCAGCCGGCACGTGCTTCGCGTTCATGCGAACCACGCGTGCCTCGTGCAACTCCTCCGAAGCAATGACGATGGAATGCGGCGTCTGTACGAACTGTCTCAGGTCGGCCGCCGGCACGACCGTAACCGGCGGCGCTGCACTGATGGCCGCCAGGCAACGCTCGGAGCCGGGCCGTGCTTCCGGTCCGTCGAACGCAGTCAGGACCGCAGCGCCTGTCGTCTTCGCCAGCGCCTTGAAATGATCGTTCGCCGGAATCTTGCCGTCGGCGGGATCGGTGATCAGCGAGCTACGATACTCGCCGCGGATCGCCTCGACGCCGCGCTCCCAGAAATACTCCGCGGGCTCGCCCGGTCTCGACAGATCGTTGGTCTTCGCGAGAAGTCGCGCTTGCAGCTGCGCAGCCTCTTCGCGCGAGATCACGAACGACTTGAGCTCGGCGGGACGCTCGAGCGGCGTGATGTTCTTGTGCGACCACACGCCCTGCAGATCGATCTGGCCGTCCGCCAGGCGCGGCGGCCGGTAATTACCAGCCTGCGCGGCAGCGCAAATGGCCATCAGGCCGTATACATATATATAGCGCACGACAATCCCCGGATTGACTCACGGGGTTATTGTCCAATCGGCCTCCAGCCTCCGGAACGCACCAAAGTAAGCGCAGGCGGCTCACTCGCGGTCGAAGACATAGACGAACGGATGTTCGGTCTGGTTGGGGAAGCGGGCGACGCCCTTGCAGATCTGCTTGCGTCCATCGGGCGTGATGCTGCAGGTCTCGACGTGGCTGTAGCCGGACTTGTCCGTCAGCTTGTCGACCATCGAACCGTCCGCATTGCGCTCGCAGCTCAGCGAGACAAAGCCGGCGGGTTCGACGCCCTGCACTTCGCTCGCGCGACCGTCGCAAACCGAGTTCCAGACATACGCAACTTTCTGCCCGGTGGCGCCGGTGAACGTCTGGGTCGTCTGCAGGTAATGACCGTCGTCCTTGATGACGCCGCGCATGTCACTGGGTAGCTGCTGTCCGGGCGGCGGCTTCGACTCCGCGACGTTCGGGATCCATGTGCCTTCGAAGCGCGTGGGCGATGAGCCCGGCGATGCGGCGCAAGCAGCCAGTAAGCTAACCAACGCGGCTCCACTCAGCTTGCACACGACGGTACGCATGACCCCTCACCCAGTGTCGAACGGTGCGCTTGCCTGCGAGATTCACAGCGAACGAAAGCGCAATGAGTCGCAGGTCCAGGAGCAGATTCTGGCGCTGCAGGTACAACCGGTCCAGTCTTCGCGTGGCGCGCAAGGTCGGCCGGGCGAACAGCTGCGACAGGCCGGTGATGCCGGGGTTGGTCGAGAACCTCCAGTCATGCGGCTCATCGTGCCAACCGAGCCGCTGGACATCCTGCTGAGTCAGCGGCCGCGGCCCGACCACGCTCATTTCACCGCGCAGCACATTGACGAACTGCGGCAGCTCGTCGATGCCGGTGCGGCGGAGCCAGCGACCGACCCGGGTGACGTGCTGCTCGCGCATGCTCCGTAGCTTGAGGATCGTAAACGGCTGGCGCTCGCGCCCGACTCGCGATTGTGCAAAGAGCGGCGAGCCGCTGTCTTCCAGCCAGCTCGCGACCGCGACACCCGCGATGAGCGGCGCAAAGGCCGCGCACGCCGTGCCAGCGACCAGCACATCCAGCGCACGCTTGCCGGGATAGGACTTCAGCGTATCGGATTTCATGCGGCTACACCCCTGCGCTGACGCACTGACTCGCTCGCGCCGTTGCCTCGTCCGCGACACCGAGCGCTGCGAGTCGCGGTCGCAATCTGAGATGCCGCCGACGCGAATGCTCGATAAGCGGCCGCCACATCGCCGCAGTGAGCCGATGACGGATCAGCAGGTGCCAGAAACGGTTGGAGCGCTTGTAGAGATAGCTCATCGCGAGATACGCGAGCACTGCGCGGCTGTCGCTCGGCCGCCGCTTCCAGATGGAAGAGTGCGAGAACAAC
>Ga0111538_10010546_pt1 | contig 12283 bp, 11 predicted proteins | sample SoiMethybrSBSTD1_FD_79669 | JGI IMG/M metagenome (GOLD analysis project Ga0111538, IMG submission 79669) | Bulk soil microbial communities from a Populus tree surrounding site in Tennessee, USA - Soil MetaG P. TD hybrid SBSTD1 (version 2)... | ecosystem: Environmental > Terrestrial > Soil >...
GCGGCCACTTGATCACGCCGCTGCCGGGCGCGACGCCCACCAAGCCCGGCTCGGCGACGCTGCCGCTGCCCGGGATCTTCGCCGACATCGTCGACGAGACCGGCCATTCCGTCGGCAAGGGCAAGGGCGGCATCCTGGTGATCAAGCGCCCGTGGCCTTCCATGCTGCGCACCATCTGGGGCGATCCGGATCGCTACGTCAAGACGTACTGGCCCGACGACTTCAAGCAGAAGCTGTACCTCGCGGGCGACGGCGCGAGCACCGACGAAGAAGGCTACTTCCGCATCGTCGGACGCATCGACGACGTGCTCAACGTTTCCGGACACCGGCTCGGCACGATGGAGATCGAGTCGGCGCTGGTCGCGAACTCGAAGCTCGTGGCCGAGGCCGCAGTGGTCGGCCGCCCGGACGAGCTCACCGGCGAGGCGGTCTGCGCGTTCGTGGTGCTCAAGGGCCCGCGGCCTAGCGGCGCCGACGCTCAACGCATCGCCAAGGAGCTGCGCGACTGGGTGGGCAAGGAAATCGGCGCCATCGCCAAGCCGAAGGACATCCGCTTCGGCGACAACCTGCCGAAGACGCGCTCCGGGAAGATCATGCGGCGGCTGCTGCGCGCGATCGCCAGGGGAGAGGAGATCACGCAGGACGTCTCGACGCTCGAGAACCCGGCGATCCTCGAGCAGCTGAAGCAGTCGACGTGACGCAGCAGTCCGCAGCCAAGCAGCAGCGCCTGATCGCGCTGTTCGTCTTCGGCTGCCTGCTGTTCAACTACCCGGTCCTGTCGCTGTTCAACGTGCCCGCCGAGGCTTTCGGCGTGCCGCTGCTCTATGCCTATATCTTCGCCGCGTGGGCGCTGCTGGTCGGGTTGATGGCGCTCGTCGTCGAGGCGCGGCGCTAGCGTCGCCGTAAACGATGCTGCAAGGCCACGTCATTGTCCTGGTGGCCTTCGCCTATCTGGGCTTGCTGTTCGGCATCGCGTACTACGCCGACAAACGGGCGGACGAGGGCCGCTCGATCATCGCCAACCCGACCATCTACGCGCTGTCGCTGGCGGTGTATGCCACGGCGTGGACCTTCTACGGATCCGTCGGGCGCGCCGCGAGCGACGGCATCGGCTTTCTCCCGATCTATCTCGGCCCGACATTGATGATCGCGCTGTGGTGGCTGGTGATGCGCAAGATCATCCGCATCAGCAAGAACAACCGCATCACCTCGCTCGCCGATTTCATCGCCTCGCGCTATGGCAAGAGCGCGCTGCTCGGCGGGCTGGTGACCGTGATCGCGGTGATCGGCATCCTGCCGTATATCTCGCTGCAGCTGAAAGCGATCTCCACCAGCTACGCCATCCTGCTGCACTACCCGGAGATCAGCATGCCGGCGAGCGCCGGGGTGGCGCCGCTCGCGAGCGATACCGCGTTCTGGGTGGCGATGATCCTTGCGGCCTTCACCATCCTCTTCGGCACGCGGCATCTCGACGCCGCGGAGCACCACGAAGGCATGGTCGCAGCGATCGCCTTCGAGTCGCTGGTCAAGCTGCTGGCATTCCTCGCCGTGGGTGTTTTCGTGACCTACGGCATGTTCAACGGGCTCGGCGACATTTTCTCCCGCGTCCGCGCGTCCCCCGACCTGGCCCCCTTGCTGACGCCGCTGGAGGGCGTCGCGGGCGGCTATGCGAACTGGGTCTGGCTGACCATCCTGTCGATGCTCGCGATCATGTTCCTGCCGCGACAGTTCCAGGTGGCGGTGATCGAGAACAAGGACGAGCGCCATCTCAGCAAGGCGATCTGGCTGTTTCCGCTCTACATGATCGCCATCAACATTTTCGTGCTGCCGATCGCCTTCGGCGGCAACCTACGATTTCCGGACGGCACCGTCGACGCCGACACCTTCGTCCTCACCCTGCCGATGGCCGCGAAGCAGGAAGGCCTCGCGTTGCTGGTGTTCATCGGCGGCCTGTCCGCGGCGACCGGCATGGTGATCGTCGAGACGATCGCGCTCTCGACCATGGTGTGCAACGACCTGCTCATGCCGGTGCTGCTGCGCCTGAAGGGGCTGCGCCTGGCCGAACGCCGCGACCTTACCGCGTTGCTGCTCGGCATCCGCCGCGGCGCGATCGTGCTGATCCTGCTGCTCGGCTATCTCTATTTCCGGTTAGCCGGGGAGGCCTACGCGCTGGTGTCGATCGGTCTGGTGTCTTTCGCCGCGGTCGCGCAGTTCGGCCCGGTCCTGCTGGGCGGGATTTTCTGGAAAGGCGGCACGCGGGATGGCGCTTTCTGGGGCCTGGTCGCCGGATTCACGGTCTGGGCCTACACGCTGCTGCTGCCGGCGCTGGTCCGGTCGGGTTGGCTGCCGGCTGAGCTTGTCGAGCATGGTCCTTGGGGCATAGCGCTGCTCAAGCCCCTGCAGTTATTCGGTCTGGCCGGGCTGGACCAGATCACCCACGCCATGATCTGGAGCATGATCGCCAACGTCGGCGCATACGTGGCGATCTCGCTGCTCGGCACGCGCGACGCCCAGGAGGCGCGCCAGGCGAGTGTGTTCGTCGACGCCTATCGCCAGGCGGAGACTCCCGGAGCGTCCTTCTGGCGTGGTACCGCCTCGGCGAGCGAGCTGCACCGCCTGCTGACGCGCTTCATCGGCGCGGAATCGGCGGACGCAGCGTTTCGCGAGTTTGCGCGAGGCCGCAACCTCGACTGGCCCGCGGGCGCGCTGCCGGCCGACGCCAACCTCGTGCATTTCGTCGAGATGCAGCTCGCGGGCGCGATCGGCGCCGCTTCGGCGCACATCATGGTGGCGTCGGCGGTGAAGGAGGAGGCGCTGACGATCGAGGAGGTGCGCGAGATGCTGGACGAGGCCTCGCAAGTCATCGTCTACAGTCACCGGCTGGAGCAGAAGTCACGCGAGCTGGAACGCGCCACCGAGGAACTGCGTACCGCCAACGAGCGGCTGGAGGAGCTGGATCGGCTCAAGGACGATTTCGTCGCGACCGTTTCGCACGAGCTGCGCACGCCGCTGACATCGATCCGGACCTTCTCGCAAATCCTGCGCGACAACCCGGACCTGGATCCGGCGGAGCGCGCGCGGCAGCTCGGCATCGTGATCAAGGAAAGCGAAAGGCTGACCCGCCTGATCAACCAGATCCTGGACGTCTCGAAACTCGAGTCCGGCAACGTGGAGTGGCATCCCGGCCCGGTGGACATGAAGGAGATCGTCGAGGACACGGTCGCGGCGATGAGCGAGCTGTTCAAGGAGAAGCGCGTCGAGCTTCGCACCCGCATCCCGGAGCGCGTGCCTCTGGTGACCGCGGACCTCGACCGCATGGTGCAGGTGATGCTCAACCTGCTCTCGAACGCCGCCAAGTTCTGCGATCCGCACCAGGGCAGGGTGGAGATCGTGCTGTCGGAGGACTCGCGTTTCCTGCGCGTGGATGTCCGGGACAACGGCCCGGGAATCGGCATCGCCGATCAGGACGTCATCTTCGACAAGTTCCGCCAGGCGGGCGACCCGGCCGCCGACATGCCCCGCGGCAGCGGGCTCGGGCTGCACATCTGCCGGCGCATCGTCGAGCTCCTGGGCGGGCGAATCTGGGTGGTGAGCACGCGCGGCGACGGCACCTGCTTCTCCTTCACCCTCCCGCTCTCAGGTCAGGTTGCAGTGCAACATCAAGTACTTGTGTAAGTTTCCAGTAAGCCGGTACTGCGACACTCCAGCGGGGATTGTTGTATCCACAATAAATAGAGGGGAGACAAATGGCCACTCACGCAGCGGATCATCCGGACTTCAAGCCCGAAGAAAAGCGAGTTATTTTCGCGTCGTCCTTGGGGACGGTATTCGAGTGGTACGACTTCTACCTCTACGCAGTGCTGGCGCCGTTCTTTGCCGCGCTGTTCTTCCCGCCGGGCAACCAGACCGCCGCGCTGCTCTCGGCATTCGCTGCTTATGCCGCCGGCTTCCTCGTGCGCCCGTTCGGCGCGCTGCTTTTCGGCCGCATCGGTGACCTGGTCGGCCGGAAGTACACCTTCCTGATCACGATCGTGGTCATGGGCGCGTCGACGTTCCTGGTCGGCCTGCTGCCGACCTTCGCGACCGTCGGCTGGCTCGCGCCGATCCTGATGGTGACCCTCCGCCTGCTGCAGGGCCTCGCGCTCGGCGGCGAGTACGGTGGTGCCGCGACCTACGTCGCGGAGCACGCTCCCAACCATCGCCGCGGCTACGACACGAGCTGGATCCAGACCACGGCGACGCTCGGCCTGTTCCTGGCGCTGCTGGTGATCTGGCTGTGCCGCAGCAACATGGATGCCAAGACGTTTGCCGAGTGGGGCTGGCGCCTGCCGTTCTGGGTGTCGATCATCCTGCTCGCGTTCTCGGTCTACATCCGGCTCAAGCTCGAGGAGTCGCCGGTGTTCCAGAGGATGAAGGCCGAGGGCAAGGGCTCGAAATCGCCCCTGACCGACAGCTTCATGAAGTACCCGAACAACAAGTACGTGCTGCTCGCGCTGCTCGGCGCCACCGCCGGCCAGGGCGTGGTCTGGTACACGGGGCAGTTCTACGCGCTGTTCTTCATCCTGATCTTCCTCAAGCTCGACTACGTCAGCGCCTACTCGCTGATCGGGTTGTCGCTGCTGATCGGCACGCCGTTCTTCATTTTCTTCGGCTGGCTCTCCGACAGGATCGGGCGACTGAAGATCATCCTGGCCGGATGCCTGATCGCCGCGGTGACCTACTTCCCGCTGTTCGCCGGGCTGACGCACTACATCAACCCCGGGCTCGAGGAGTTCCAGGCGAAGACGCCGATCTCGGTGACGGCGGACCGCAACACCTGCAACTTCCACATCTTCGTCGGCCCGTGGAGCAAGTTCTCCGACTGCGACCGCACCAAGGACTTCCTGACCAAGCAGGGCCTGTCCTTCAAGTCGATCGACGGTGCGCCGGGCTCGGCGGTGGTCACCACCATCGGCAGCGGCGCCGATGCGGTGAAGCTCGAGGGCCCGGATCAGAAGGTGATTTCCGCGGCGCTGCAGAAGGCCGGCTATCAGAGCGCGCCGGACAGGAGCCGCATCAACTGGGTGATGGCCGAGGTGATCCTGGTGATCATGGTGATCTACGTCACCATGGTGTACGGGCCGATCGCGGCGTTCCTGGTGGAGCTGTTCCCGGTGCGGATCCGCTACACCTCGATGTCACTGCCGTATCACATCGGTAACGGCTGGTTCGGCGGGATGCTGCCGCTGACGGCTACGGCGATGGTCGCGGCGACCGGGGATATCTACTTCGGCCTCTGGTATCCGATCGTGGTGGCACTGATGACGCTGGTCATCGGCACGCTGTTCCTGAAGGAGGTCAAGGACCGCGATATCCATCACAACGAGTCGGTGCTCGACGCACGCTGACGCTTCCAGGCACGGAAAAAAGCCCGCCTCGCGCGGGCTTTTTTTTGCCTACATCTGCTCGGGGTCGCCCAGCTTTCCTTCCTTGATCATCCAGGACAGCACGCCGAACACGACCGCCACCCCGCCGAGAAAGGCCCAGAACGAGGCGTAGCCTATCGTCAGCTCGCGCTGTTCCGCGTCGGTAATGGACGAGAGCGCCCACAGGCCGTTGAAAGCGAAGCCGAAGCAGACCAGCCCGAATACGGCGCACATCCACATCCCCATCACAGCCGAAATCTTCATCCCGAGGTCACCTTCGCGTCCGGTTTTTCCAGACTGTAGCCCAAGCCCCGCACGGTGACGATGCGCACGCCGCCTGGCTCGAGCTTTTTCCGCAAGCGGTGCACGTAGACCTCGATTGCGTTGCCCGAGACTTCCTCGCCCCATTCGCAGAGGTGATTGACGAGCTGATCCTTCGACACCAGACGCCCGGCGCGATGCAGGAATACCTCCAGCAGGCCCACCTCCCGCGCGGAAAGCTCGACCGGATGGTCGTTCAGGCGTGCGACGCGGCCGATCTGGTCATAGGTGAGCGCGCCGTGGCTGATGAGCGCCAGGCCGCCCGCCATCCCGCGGCGTGCAAGCGCGCGCACGCGCGCCGCCAGCTCGGCGAGTTCGAAGGGCTTCGCCAGGTAGTCATCGGCGCCCGCATCCAGGCCAGTGACGCGGTCGTTGAGGCTGTCGCGCGCGGTGAGGATCAGCACGGGCACCTTGGAGCCGCGCGAGCGCAGCCGTTTCAGCACCTCGAGGCCGGATTTCTTCGGCAGTCCGATATCGAGGATGAGCAGGTCGAATTCGTTCGCTTCGAGAGCGGCGTCCGCTTCGTCGCCATCCTTCGCGCAGTCCACCGCATAGCCCGCCTGGCGCAGCGACCGCATCAGGCCTTCGGCGACGGTCGGCTCGTCCTCGGCAACCAATATGCGCATGTTGTCCCCCGAGGCAGTCTAGCAAAGCGGGCTGGGGTAACATTTGCACCTCGCGGAGAGATGGCCGAGCGGCTTAAGGCGCACGCTTGGAAAGCGTGTGTACGTTAATAGCGTACCGTGGGTTCGAATCCCACTCTCTCCGCCAAACCCACAAAAGAAAACGCCCGGTGGCTTGCGCGCACTGGGCGTGGAACCATCGCGCATCGGGCACGCGATGGAGGAGGATGCTTCAACGCCAGAATAAGTTGCCCGCACTGACTGCAAGCTTACGGCGGCCTTTCGGCTGAGCCAGTTTCGCTGCCGTACAATTGGCGGTGGCGGGCCTCCCCGCATTGCAGTCTGGTGAACCTGGTCAGGTCCGGAAGGAAGCAGCCACAGCCGGTCTCTGCAAGTGCCGGGGGCAAGGCTCGCCACTAAATTTCTAATCGATGAGCTATCAAGTACTTGCGCGCAAGTGGCGACCGAGGGATTTCGCCAGCCTCGTCGGGCAGGAGCACGTGGTGCGCGCGCTGCGACACGCTCTCGAGCAGAAGCGCCTGCACCATGCGTATTTGTTCACGGGCACGCGCGGCGTCGGCAAGACGACACTTGCCCGGATCCTCGCCAAATGCCTGAACTGCGAGACGGGAGTGACAGCGCAGCCGTGCAACAAGTGCAGCGCCTGCACGCAGATTGACGCCGGCCGCTTCCCCGATTACGTCGAGCTGGACGCGGCGTCCAATCGCGGCGTCGACGAGATGACCCAGCTGCTCGAGCGCTCGGTCTACGCGCCGACCGCCGGGCGCTTCAAGGTGTACGTGATCGACGAGGTGCACCAGCTCTCCGGGCACGCCTTCAACGCAATGCTGAAGACGCTGGAAGAGCCGCCCGAGCACCTGAAGTTCATCCTCGCCACCACCGACCCGCAGAAGATCCCGGTGACCGTGCTGAGCCGCTGCCTGCAGTTCAACCTCAAGCAGATGCCGCGCGAAGCGATTCGGGCGCACCTCGAGGGCCTCCTGAAGGAGGAGAAGATCGCGTCCGAAAGCGAAGCGCTCTCGCTCATCGGTCGCGCCGCTTCCGGCAGCATGCGCGACGCGCTGTCGCTCCTTGACCAGGCTATCGCGCACGGCGGCGGCAAGGTAACGGCGACCGGCGTCGGCGAAATGCTGGGAGCGATCGATCAGGGATTCCTGCTGCGCCTGCTGGAGAGCATTGCCGGTGGCGACGCGGCGGCCGCGGTAGCGATCGCGGTGGAAATGCAGACGCGCAGCCTTTCGTTTGACACCGCGCTCGCGGATCTCGCAAGCCTTCTCCTCAAGCTCGCGCTCGCGCAGTCGGCGCCCGATGCGCTCGAAGCCGACCTGCCCGAGCGCGCGCGCGTCCTGGAGCTCGCCGGCCGGCTCGACGCGGAGACTGTGCAGCTTTGCTACCAGATCGCGCTGCAGGGCAGGGAGGATCTGCCCCTTGCGCCGGACGAGCACGGCGGGTTCGTCATGACGATCCTGCGCATGCTCGCCTTCCGGCCCGAAAGCGAAGGCCGCGAGCCGGCGCCGGCGGCGAAGAGGACGCCTGCCGTCACATCCGCGGCGCCGAAGGCCGCCGCCCCGGCCGCAGCGAAGGGCGACAGCGCCTGGCCGCAGCTGGTGCAATCGCTGACCGTCACCGGCGCCGCCCGCGAGCTCGCGCGCAACGCGGAGCTCAAGCGACGCGACGGCCCGGTATTCGAGCTGGTGGTGCCAAAGTCGAAGGCTTACCTGGCCGAACGCAGCTACCAGGAGAAGCTGAAGGCGGCGCTCGACCAGCATCTCGGCACGCCGGTGACCGTCAAGGTCGCGGTCGGCGACACGAGCGGCGCGACTGCGGCGGCGATCGAAGCCGGCGAGCGCGACGCGTCGCGCGCCGCCGCCGCGCAGGCAGTGCAGAAGGACGGCTTCGTCAACGATCTCGTCAACCTGCTCGACGGCAAGGTGGTCGACTCGAGCATCCGGAGCGAAAACAAATGAAAGGCAACATCGGGCAGCTGATGAAGCAGGCGCAGATGATGCAGGAGAACATGCGCCGCATGCAGGAGAGCCTCGGCACCATGGAAGTCGAGGGCCAGTCAGGCGCCGGCATGGTGAAAGTTCAGATGAGCTGTAAGCACGAAGTGAAGCGCGTCTCGATCGATCCTTCGCTGTTCGGCGACGATCGCGAGATGCTGGAAGACCTGCTGACCGCGGCCTTCAACGACGCCGCGCGCAAGGTGGAAGCCACCATCAGCGAAAAAATGGCGGGCATGACTGCCGGCCTCGGCCTGCCCGCGGGCTTCAAGCTGCCGTTTTGAGCAAGAACGCCGTTCCGACGGCAAAAGGTCTCGAGCGTCTGTTGCAGGCGCTGCGCGTGCTGCCAGGCGTCGGCCCGCGCTCAGCGCAACGCATGGCCTACCACCTGCTGCAGCACGATCGCGCCGGTGCAGGTGAGTTGTCGCAGGCGCTGCAGGGCGCGCTGACCGACGTGCGGCGCTGCGTGCGCTGCCACAACTTCTGCGAGGAGGAGACCTGCTCGTTATGCCGCTCGCCGCGCCGGGATTCCTCGCTGTTGTGCGTGGTGGAGACGCCGGCGGACCTGGCGATGATCGAGCAGACCATGAGCTACTCCGGCATGTATTTCGTGCTGATGGGCAGGCTCTCGCCCCTCGACGGGGTCGGCCCACGCGATATCGGCCTCGACCGCCTGCTCGAGCGCGCGAGCGCGGGGGAGGTGCAGGAGGTGATCCTGGCGACCAATTTCACCAACGAAGGCGAGGCGACGGCGCACTACGTAGCCGAGATGCTGCGCGCGCGCAAGCTGCGCGTGAGCCGCATCGCCCGGGGCGTGCCGCTCGGCGGCGAGCTCGAGTACGTCGATGCCGGAACGATCTCGCAGGCGCTGCTGGAGCGCAGGGAAATCTAGTAAATTCGCGTTGGAGGAGGAACGAATGAAAGCACTGCTGCTTGGCCTGTTGCTGATCTCACCTGCGCTGCACGCGCAGCTCGAAAAGACCGACGTGCACATCGCCGTCGGCGGCAAGTCCGGGCTGTATTACCTGCCCCTGGTGCTCACCGAGCGCCTCAACTATTTCAAGGACGAGGGCCTCAACGTCCGCATCAGCGACTTCGCCGGCGGCACGCGCTCGCTCGAGGCCGTGGTCGGCGGCAGCGCCGACGTGGTGGCCGGGGCATACGAGCACACGATCAACATGCAGTCGCGCAAGCAAAGCTTCCAGGCGTTCGTGCTCGCCGGCGCGTCCCCGCAGATCAGCGTCGCGATCTCGAGCAAGCTCGCGGACAAGTACAAGTCGCCCAAGGATCTGAAAGGGTTGAAGGTCGGCGTGAGCGCCCCCGGATCGAGCACCAACATGGTCGTCAACTACCTGCTCGCGCAGGGCGGCCTCAAGCCCACCGACGTGGCAATCATCGGCATCGGCGCCGGCGCAAGCGTGATCGCGGCGATGGACCAGGGGCGCGTCGACGTCGTATCGCAGACCGACCCGGCGGTAACGATGCTCGAGAAGGACGGCAAGGTGAAGCTCATCGCCGAGACGCGCACCCCGGAGGGCACGCAGAAGCTCTTCGGCGGGCCGATGCCGGCGAGCAGCCTCTATGCACCGCTCGAGTTCATCAAGAAGAACCCGAACACCGTGCAGGCGCTGACCAACGCCACGGTGCGCACGCTGAAATGGATGCAGGACGCTTCGCCGCAGCAGATCCTCGCCACCGTCCCGGAGGAGTATCTGCTGGGCAACAAGGCGATGTACCTCTTCGCCTACAACAACGTGAAGAGCGCGTACTCCAAGGACGGCTACATCAGCGAGGCGGGCGCGAAGACCACTCTCAAGGCCCTGGCTTCCTTCAATCCCAACATCAAGCCGGCCGAGATCAACCTCGCGCAGACCTACACCAACGAGTTCGTGAAGAAGGCGAACGCGAAATACAGCAAGAAGTGATGCCGGCGCTCGCGCTGGAGGACGTGCGCGTCACCTTCGTCTCGCCCGACGGCGCGCGCTACACCGCAATCCGCGACACCACGCTGCGGGTCGAGCCCGGCGAGTTCGTTTCGGTCGTGGGGCCCACCGGCTGCGGCAAGTCGACGCTGCTCAACGTCGCAGCCGGCCTGCTACAGCCCTCGGCGGGCGCGGCCAGCGTGTTCGGCGAGCGGCTGTCCGGCCTCAATCGCAAGGCGGGCTACCTTTTCCAGAGCGAAGCCCTCATGCCATGGCGCACTGCGTTGCAGAACGTGACCGTCGGGCTTGAGTTCAGGGACGCGGATCCGCGGCAGGCCGCCGCGCAAGCGGAAGAATGGCTGCGGCGCGTGGGGCTCGGCGGCTTCGGCGGTCGCTATCCGCACCAGCTCTCCGGCGGCATGCGCAAACGCGTAGCCCTCGCGCAGGCGCTGATCCTCGATCCCGAGATCATCCTGATGGACGAGCCTTTTGCCGCGCTCGACATCCAGACGCGGCACCTCATGGAAAACGAGCTGCTCGAGCTTTGGTCGGCGAACCGCAAGTCCGTGGTTTTCATCACGCATGACCTGGAGGAGGCGATCTCGCTCTCCGACCGTGTAGTGGTGATGTCGGCCGGACCCGAGTCACACCCGATCGGCGAGTTCGCGATCGACTTGCCCAGGCCGCGGGACGTGGCGGAAATCAGGCTCGCGCCGCGATTCATCGAGCTGCATGGCCTGATCTGGGCAGCGATGAAGCAAGAAGTCCTGAAGAGCTATGCCCGCCAAAGGCAATAGGACGCTGCGGATCTGGCAGCTCGGTCTGTTCGCCGGGCTGATGCTTGCCTGGTACGTCCTCACCAGCCCAACGCTGCTGCCGCCGCTCTACTTCGACGATCCCAACAAGGCGGCGTTCTTCTTCGGCGAGCCGCTGAAGGTGATGTGGCGGATCTGGGACTGGTTCTCGTCGGGGTTCATCTATCCGCATCTTTGGGTCACGCTGCTCGAGACCGCGCTGGCCTTCGTCATCGGCACGGTCCTCGGCCTGGTGGTGGGGCTCTGGCTCGCGCTCAGCGCGACCGCGTCGGCACTGCTCGATCCCTATCTCAAGGCGGTGAACGCGATGCCGCGCGTCATCCTGGCGCCGATCTTCGCGATGTGGTTCGGGCTCGACATGGCTTCGAAGGTCGCGCTCGGCGTCACGCTGGTGTTCTTCATCGTCTTCTTCAACGTCTATCAGGGCGTAAGAGAGGTGAGCGTCACCGTGCTCGCCAACGCGCGCATGCTTGGCGCCAGCAACCGCCAGCTGCTGCGGCACGTTTACGTCCCGAGTGCCATGAGCTGGGTGTTCGCCAGCCTCCACAACTCGGTCGGGCTCGCATTCGTCGGCGCCGTAGTGGGGGAGTATCTCGGCTCGTCCCGGGGCGTCGGCTACCTGATCCTGCAGGCCGAGGGCACGTTCGATTTCAATGCGGTGGTCGCCGGAATTCTCGTCCTGACCGCGTTCGCGCTGCTGCTGGACGGGGCCGTTTCGCTGGCGGAGCGCCGGCTTCTCGTCTGGCAGCCCCGTAGCGGGGAGACGGAGAAGATTTAGACGTCGACCTTCGTTGACATGCCGCAACGCAACACGCTACAATCTTTGGCTCTACTCGGACGCGGGGTGGAGCAGTCTGGCAGCTCGTCGGGCTCATAACCCGAAGGTCAGAGGTTCAAATCCTCTCCCCGCAACCAAGCTCTTTAACAATTCGCAGCCGATAAGTGTGGGCGCTTGATCGTTCAGGTCATGGCATCAAGTGCTCATGAGAAGTAAACCTCGTTTACTTTGAGTGAACAGCAGTACGCATTAAGTTTTAGTTTTCAGGATTGAATTGAAGAGTTTGATCCTGGCTCAGATTGAACGCTGGCGGCATGCCTTACACATGCAAGTCGAGCGGCAGCGCGGGGGCAACCCTGGCGGCGAGCGGCGCACGGGTGAGTAATGCATCGGAA
>Ga0111538_10010547_pt1 | contig 12283 bp, 10 predicted proteins | sample SoiMethybrSBSTD1_FD_79669 | JGI IMG/M metagenome (GOLD analysis project Ga0111538, IMG submission 79669) | Bulk soil microbial communities from a Populus tree surrounding site in Tennessee, USA - Soil MetaG P. TD hybrid SBSTD1 (version 2)... | ecosystem: Environmental > Terrestrial > Soil >...
CCGTTCGAAGCGGCAACGCACACCGCCGCGCTTCTCATCTTCGTGCTTGCATACCCGCAACACCCGGCCAGTGTTCTCGCGGAAGCCTCTCGCGTCACGCGCGGGCCGATCATCCTGGTTCAATCGCTTCACGCGAATCGCTTCGGTTACGCGTGGCTTCGCGTCCGCGAGTTTCTCTGGACGTTCGTCGCATTCCACGTGTCGAAGCGCCTTGGCTACGTGCCTCCGGATGCGGAGTTCAGCATGAACCCGCGCCGCTTCTTTACCGCCTCGGCGCTGCGGCGCGAAGTGATGGCGGCGAGGCTGCGGATTCGATCGCGGCGTGAGCGGGCGCTGCTGCCGGGAGGCTCGCTCGTTGTCGCTGCCTGGAATCTGACGCGCGATGAGTGAACGTCGTCTTTCCTTCGTGATCCCTGCACGCAACGAGGAGGCGCTCGTCGGCGAGACCCTCGAGGCCATTCTCGCGAGCGTGGCACGAGCCGCTGGCGTGTCGAGGAAGAGTCTCTGGCTCCCCGGCACGCCGTTCGAGGTCGTCGTCGCAGATCAGCGGAGCGAAGACGCAACCGCGGACATCGTCGGGAGGTTCGCCGGCGAATTCGGAGTACGCCTGCTTCCGTGCATCGGCGGGACGAGCGCCGCGGCGCGCAACGCCGGGGCCGCAGCCAGCTCCGGACGCGTGCTCTGCTTCGTCGACGCGGACACGATCGTTCCGGCGAACGCCGTCGATCGCATCCTGCGGCTGCACGAGGAGGAAGGCAAGTGCCTCGTGCTCTATCGGCTCGTCTCCCGCGAGCCCGGAATCCGAGCCTGGCTGTGGTGGACGTTCTGGGGCCTGGCGCGACACCTCCCGCTGTCGAGGGCCAAGTCGATGCCGGCGTTCATGAGCTGTGACCGCGCGCACTTCGAGAGATACGGTCCGTTCGACGAATCCTGCGCGATCGCGGAGGAATGGCCACTCACCGGGCCTGCCTACCGAAACCACCGCGAGCGATTCCTCTACGATCGAACCCTCACCGCGCGCACCTCCAGCCGGCGAATGGAGCTCCAGCCGTTCGGCTACTTTCGAACTTTTCTGAAATGGGCCTCGGCTGTCCTTTTCCGCTGGGCGCGCACTTCGCTCGCCGTCGTTCGACATGAAACGGGCGATCGGTGATGCAGGGCAAGACGATGGTCCTGATCCTGGGGGCGGTGGCGTTCTTCACATTGCTCTCCGCGAATTGATAGGCCCGTGCGGGATTTAGTGGAGCGTAGCTACTTCGTCGTGTGCCTGGCTCTGGGACGGGTGCTTCGATCCGCGAGGTACTCGAACACTCAGATAGTCCGCGAGCACGGCGAGCACCAGGTGCGGAAGCGCCGGTTGTCCCACGCACCTCTCCTGATCTGGCTCAGTGGTCCGCTGGTCAGGATTCTGGATAGCGGCGTACGGTTCCTGCCGCGGCGCGATTGGGAGGAGCGGGAGCGCCGCATGTACTGGAGTCTCTTCGGCACAGCAATTCGAATCGATGCAGGCGGGACGCTCGGGCTGCCTCGCCTCGCTGGACAGACGCTCGCGACCGTGCTGGACGATCCGAACCTGGAGGAGTCCGTCCGGAGGAGAGCGATCGAACGGTCGGTGATCGCCCTCGCCGAGCTCCATCACCTGGGATTCACGCACGGCGACGCCATGGCCGAGAACGTGATGGTCGACCTGGAGTCCGGCATCGCCCGCTGGTTCGACTTCGAGACGATTCATGAGTCGAATCGCCCGATGGCCTGGCGCCGTGCGGACGACGTGCGAGCGCTGCTGGTCACCTGCCTGCTCCGAACCGCCCCCGAGAGGGTTGCCGAGACACTCCAACTCATTCTCGATGCCTACGCGGACGAAGGAGTGACCCGTCTACTGGCTACGAACTTCTCCACGGCACTTCGCCGCCCGCTCACATTCCATCTCGCGCAGGCGGGGTTGTCTTATGGGTATTTCCAGCAGATCGCCCGGTTGCTGAGCAAACGCATCGGCGAATGATCACCTGAGCCCCGCGACCCAGAGCTGGTGCGTGCCGGCGAAGAACGGCGCCCACACGACGCGGCCATCGCGCGACGCGTCGAAGAAGCGATCGATCGGACGGAAGTCGCCGAGCTCTGCGACGAACTGTTCGCCCTGGCCATCGGATCCGATCGACCACAGTTGGTCTGGTGCGTCCGGTCCGGCGCGCCGGCGAAACAGCACACGGTCGCTGCCGGCAGGCCACACCGGTTGCGCCCCCCTGGCCAGCACGCGGCATGTGGCGTCGGCGACCGCGCACAGGACGACGGTGCCATCTGATCTCGATCCGACCACCTGGCTGCTGTCGCCGGACCATCCAGTGACGCGGGTCGCGGGCCCGGGCCAGATCCGTTCGCTGGCGGTCGCGATGTCATGGATCACGGTCCGAGCGGGTTCGCTGCCCGATTCGCCCGGCGCAGGCTGTCGAATGTAGGCGATCGACCGACCGCCGGGATCGAACATCGGTGAGCCGTGCGTCTCCCACCGCCAGTCGCGAAACTGAACGCTTGGGCCTCCAGGCGCCGGCACACGGCGGAACGAGGCCGTCGGCTTCACCTGAAAGAAGTAAATGTTCGCTCCGGTGGCGTCCCATCGCGGCTGGTGATTGAGCTCGCGGCCGGCCGTCAGTTGACGCAGGTTGGAACCATCGGCGCCGATGGTGAAGATCGCCACCGCGAAATCCGATCGCCCGAAGAACACGATGCTTTGGCCGTCCGGAGAAAACATCGGAAAGAGCACTTCGACGCCCTTCCGGAGAAGAGATCGCTCGCTCCCTGTCTGCAGATCTCTGACCCGCAGTTCCCAGTAATTCCTGACGTTGGTATATGCCAGCCGCCGGCCGTCGGCGCTGATCTCGGGCTGGTCGTCCTCGCCGGCCCCGGTTGTCAGCGGAACGGGTTCGCCGCCCGCCACAGGAATCTGCCAGAGCGTGCGGCTGCCGGCGCGCGCCGACGAGAACACGATTGCGCGGCCGTCCGGCGTCCAGCACGGCCAGCCGCCTTCTCGCAGATCGAACGTCAGCTGACGGGCTTTACCTCCCTGAGCGGGAACGATCCATAGATCGCCGTTTGGGCCGGTTTCCGCCCGGAAGAAAACGATCTGTGACCCGTCCGGTGAGATCGCCGGCGTCATGGGCACGTTGTAGTAAACACCCGGCGTCCCTGCCACTTCACGAAGATCCGACCCGTCTGCCGCGGCCGTCCACAATTGACTTCTCGACTCGAACACCAGGCGTTGTCCGTCCGCCGTGAGATTTGGATTCGCGCCGCGGTCCAGAATGCGCGTCGGAGATCCGCCGAGCGGGGAGACGGACCAGATCCCCTGATTGCCGAAAGCAAAGACGATGCGGTCGCTGGCCCGGGACCATCGCGGGCGGCCGGCGCCAACCGGACCCGACGTGATCTGGATGCTCCCTTCCTGCGAGAGATCTCGCACCCAGATCTGAGTGACGCCTGCCTTGTCCGGCGCCAGAAACGCAACCCTCCGTCCATCGGGTGCGTAGGCAGGCGCGCGCTGCGACGTGTCCGCCGTCGAGAGCAGCTGCTGCTCCGAGAGCTGCAGCGGCGCGAATTGTCGTGCGCGCCAGACGCCGTAGGCGACGATTGCGAGTGCGGCAATCGAGGCCGCGGCAACGAATCCCACCGCCCTGCGCCTCGGTCGATGTACTTCCGGCGCCCGTCGGAGAGCGTCTAGCGCTCCGGCGACTTCCGTTGCGCTGCGGTAACGCTCCGCCGGGTTCTTCTCGAGCAGCCGGCTCACGATCCTGGCCAGCGGAGCCGGGACCCGTGGCGGCAGCGCTGGAACCGGACTTTCGAGAATCGCCGCCGCCAGCTCGAACGGGCTCCTGCCGTTGAACGGCAGGGCGCCGGTCAGCATTTCGTAGAGCAGCACGCCCAACGCCCACAAATCGGCTTGCGCGCTGTGCGGTTCGCTGCGAAGAATCTCAGGTGCAAGGTAGGGAAGCGTGCCCTGGATGACCGGCGTGTCGTCGAGCGCCGAGGTGTGTGTCACCTCGCACGCAACTGCCGCGGGGAGCCTTCCCGCGATGCCGAAGTCGAGAATCCTCACCCGGCCCGCGGTGTCGCGGATGACATTGGCGCTCTTCAGATCACGATGGAGCACACCGTGCGCGTGGGCATGAGCGAGCCCCTCGGCGATCTGGCCGGCGATGTGAACGACCGTCTCGGGCGGAAGACCGTCAGCGGCGATGAGAGACTGGAGGTTGTCGCCATCCACATACTCCATTGCGATCCACGACTCGGCGTCCTGGCCGCCGACATCGTAGACATGGCAGATGTTTGGATGGTTCAGCGCCGAAGCGAGCTGCGCCTCCTGGAGCAGGCGGCGATTCCACTCGCCGGTTCCGGTCGTTCCGCTGTCGCCATGAAGGAATTTCAGCGCGATGTGGCGCTCGAGGCGGGAATCGAGCGCGCGATAGACCGTGCCCATGCCGCCGCGCCCCAGCACCCCGAGAATCTGGTACGGCCCGATCCGGCTGCCGGGCGCGAGCGTCATTGCCTGCGGATTCTATCGCGCTACCGCTCGAACCGCCGATCCGGGATGAACCACGCCGCCGCCACGCCCGCGTAAATCGCGAGAGAGATCCAGGGCTCGATGAACGCGAGCGCGATCCCGGCCGCATAGGCGGGCAGCGGGATCTTGCCCTTCCAATCCGCGCCGACGCGTCTCGCGAACTCGGAGTCACGGCCGTGAGACGCCAGCAGCGAGTGGACGAGGATGAAATACGCCACCGCGCACATCAGCAGGTCGACGCCATAAAGCGCCACCGGCAGGGGCGCGAAATGGTTCTCGCCCATGAAGCCGGTGGCGACCGGCAGCAGCGACAGCCAGAACAGCAGGTGCAGGTTGCTCCACAGCACCGCGCCGGTCACCTGCTTCACGGCATGCAGCATGTGGTGATGGTTGTTCCAGTAGATGCCGACAATGACGAAGCTGAGCACGTAGCTCAGAAACACCGGCCAGAGCGGCGTGATCGCGTGGAGATCGGCGCCGTGCGGCACCTTCAGCTCGAGAACCATGATCGTGATGATGATCGCGATCACCCCGTCGCTGAAGGCCTCGAGACGTCCTTTCGGCATAGGGCCACGAGTGTAACGCGGCAACCTGTGCCGGCACGAGCACACGTGTGACCGCCGTTCACGGGGTGGGTTGCGCTATCTTGTTGAGCGCAAAAAACTTCACTATGGGCTCACTCCTTGCTCTCGACGCCGGCATGAGAACACTTGGACTACTCGTCACCCTGCTCGCGGTATCGCCGCAGGCGGCGACGGATCAGAAGCCCGCCGTGCCGGAAGGCACCATCCTCACCTCGGCGCACGTGACCGGCTTCGACGTCGATCGCCTGAGTCCCGGCCTTCGCGAAGAGATCAGCAAGCTCGCCGGCACGCCGATGAATCAGCAGCGCCTCGACGAGCTCGCCGCGCGGCTCGAGGCCGAACGCCCACGCTACGTCGCCGCCGTGCGCAGCGTCCTCGAGCCGGACGGACGCGCGCGCGTGTTCTTCGTCATGGGCCGCCGGGATCAACCGGATCGCGACGACAACATCAACTCGCGCTACGTCGTCGAACACGCGGACCTCACCGGTGTTCGGGACGAGGAGCTGACGCAGGTCCTCCGCGACGCGCTCGGCGCGCTCGTCGGCAAGCGTCTCGACTCTGCCGAAGCCGGTCAGCTTCAGGAGCAGCTCGAACGCGACCTGCCCAATTACAACGTCTCGCGCCGGATCCGGCGGGGAAGCCAGCCTGGCAGCATCCGCCTCGTCTACGAAGCCCACAGGAAAGAGCTCCCTCCCTGGCTGCGCTTCGAGCCGCTGAAGACGAACGTCGTCTATCACTCCGATCAGGGGTGGGGAAGTTTCCTGAGCCTGAACATGGGCAACCGGACGATCAGGTTCACGCCGATTTTCGCGATCGACAACTCGGACGATCTCGTCGAGGAGTACTCCGGTTACGGGCTGCGCTTCGAAACGACGAAGCTGGGCACACGTCGCCTCGGCGCCAGCCTGGAGTGGACCTGGTTCGAGCAGGACTGGCGCGGCGCCACGCTGGACGCGGTCGCGCTTCGTCCGGACATCCCACCGATCTATGAGACGCGGTCGACGATCACGCCGCTCGTGAAATTTGCCGTGACGCCCGAGCTCAGCCTCTCAGCGGGCGTGAGCATCTCGGAGCTGGAGCCGGTGGCGCCGGCAACCGAATCGCGCATGGCCAATGCGGTGGTCGCATCCATCCAGTACGACACGAAATGGGACGACACGTCGGACGCGACCCACCGCGTCGGCGGCAGCTTCGGCGTCCGCGCCGGCTCGCGCGAGCTCGAAAGCGATCTGGCCTACACGCGGTACTTCGGCGAGGGTTGGTACCGATACGACTTCGGACGGCACCATGTGCAGGCGACCGGCATGGCCGGCGGCATCACGGGGCATCCGCCGCTGTTCGAGCGATTCACGCTGGGAGACACCACGACGCTCAGAGGCTGGGACAAGTACGACATTGCGCCCGCCGGCGGCGACCGGGTGGTGTATTCCTCGCTCGAGTACCGCTACACGGGGGTCGCGCTCTTCCTGGACGTCGGCTCGGTGTGGGACGCCGGCGCCGAGCGTCACGTCCGTGTGTCGACGGGGTTCGGGCTCCACGCGGGCCCGGCCTTCCTGGCCGTCGGCTTTCCGCTGAACACCGACAACCTGCGGGCCGTTTTTACGATGGGCCTGCGCGTCTCAGGGATCGGGATCCGGTGGTAGCACCGCTGCGGCGAGCCGCGGTCGTGTTGATCGCCTCGCTGGCGTGGCCGGCGGCGCCGGTGTTCGCACAGTCGGTGACCGTCGACCCCGTTGGCGACACGCTCAGGATTCGCGCGCCCGGCTTCACCTTCCTCAAAGGCGATCCGCTGGTTCGATTGAAGGACGGCCGCTCCGTGAGGGTGGAGCTGGCGGCGATGGTGCTGGCAGGTCCAGGAAAGCCGGCAGCGGTGACGGTCCGCCGCATCTTCGCCTTGAGCTACGATCTATGGGAGGAACGATTCGCCGTGACCTCGGTGGACGCACGCTCCCAGTCCGTCTCGCACCTGATGCAGGCCGCCGCAGAGGCATGGTGCATCGAGCAGCTTGCCGTCCCTGTCGGCGCCGTCTTGCGCGACCGGCCGTTCTGGATTCGGCTCGAGTACCGCCTTGTCGATGAAGACGCTGGAGCGGATTCGGCCGACCTCGGCTACACGCTGCAGGCGCTCATCGATCTACTGAGTCGCCGCCGCAAGACCGAGCCGGCGTCGCACGTCCTCGAGGCCGGTCCGTTCACGGTGAAACAGAGCGGGTCGTCCTCGCGGCGATGACCCTCCGCAACCGCCTGATCGCCGCCTTCCTCGCCTCGACGCTGCTGCCGCTCGCCGCGACCGTCTGGATCACGACGTCGCTCCTCGAGCGCAGCCTCGGCTACGCGACGACGGGCGAGCTCGATCGGCTCTCGCGGACGCTCGAGGTCACTGCGAAGCGGTTCTATCAGCGCGAACGCGATGCGTTGAAGCAGGACGCGCTCGCGGGCCGGGGCCAGCCGGCGATCTACGATGCGGCGAAAACGGCGGAATGGCCCGAGCCGATCCGGTCGTTCTGGGAGAGCGGCGAGCCGGAGCGGTTCGGCGTATCGGGCAGCAGCGGGGAGCACATCGACTACATGCGCCGCATCGACGGCCCCGGCCGCCAACCCGGCGTCGAGAGCTACAGCCGCGACCTCGGCGGCGTCAGCATGGAGCAGCTGTCGAACCAGGTGCGAGACACACGCCGCCTGGTGGACGACTTCGATGCGCGCGATCTCCGGCGCGGGTTCACGCTGACGCTCCTGCTCCTGCTCGGGGCGGCCTGGCTGGCGTCGCTGCTGCCGCTGGTCGTGATTGCCGACAGGGTGAGCCGGCCCATGCAGCACCTCACGGCGGCGCTGACCGATTTCGCCGGCGGAGACTGGTCGCGCCGTCTCGACACTGGCCGCCGCCACGAGGTGGCCGCGCGCGACGAAGTACAGCGGGCAGTGGACGCGTTCAACCACATGGCGGATCAACTCGAGGAGAACCGCGACCGCCTCGTGCACCTCACCCGCATGGCGAGCTGGCAGACGCTCGCGCGCAAGACGGCGCACGAGCTGAAGAACTCGCTGACGCCAATCCGTTTGACGGTCGAGGAGATGCAGGCGCGCCACCCCGCCTCGGAGCGCGCGTTCATGGACCAGGCGGTCCAGATCGTCGTCAGCGAAATAGAGTCGCTCGAGAGACGCGTACGAGCGTTTTCAGAATTCGCGAGCGAGCCGATCGTGCATCCGGAGATTCTCGACCTCAACGCGGTCGTCACCGAACGCGTGGCGCTGCTGCGGCCGGTGCACCCCGGCGTGACATACGACCTGCGGCTCGCCGGGGACGGTCCCCGCGCGTACGCCGCGCCGGACCTCGTCAACGGAATTCTCACCAACCTCCTTCAGAATGCGGCGGAAGCGGCAGGGTCGCACGGCAGTGTGGCGGTCTTCACCCGCGACGAGGCCGGGCGGGTGGTCATCGAAGTCCACGATTCAGGACCGGGGCTGCCCGAAGAAGTGATCGAGACCCTGTTCGAACCGACCATCAGCTTCAAGAAGCACGGCATGGGGCTTGGCCTCTCGATCGCCAAGAAGAATGCACTCCTGTCGGGCGGGGACGTCACGCCGATTCGCGGCGAGCTCGGCGGCGCCGCGTTCAGGGTCTGGCTGCCGTCATGACACGGAAGCGGCACATCGTCATCGTCGACGACGAGGCGAACATCGGCCGGTCGCTTCGTCTGATCCTCGAAGGCGAGGGTTACCGCGTCAGCGTCTTCGATTCCGCGGCCGCGTTCGAGATGGCGCGGCTCCAGGCGGCCGCCGATATGTATCTGCTCGACGTGCGGCTGCCCGATGGCAACGGGATCGACCTGCTCCGCTCGATCCGGCAGATCGACGAACGAGCGCCGGCCGTGATGATTTCGGGGCACGGGACCGTCGCCGACGCGGTGAAGGCGACGAAAATCGGCGCCTTCGATTTTCTCGAGAAGCCGCTCGGGCGCGACCGCGTGCTGCTGGTCGTGAAGAACGCGCTCGAGTGGGCTGACCTGCAGCGCGAGAACGCGCGCTACCGCGAAATGGTTGGCGAGGCGCCGAGGATGATCGGATCGGCGCCGTCGTTCCAGCAGGTCGTGCTGCAGGCGACGCGGGTGGCGAAGTCCGACGTCGCGGTACTGCTGTCCGGAGAGTCGGGCACCGGCAAGGAGCTGCTGGCGGCCCACATCCACCGCGAGAGCCCGGTTGCCGCCGGTCCGTTCGTCAAGGTCAACTGCGCCGCCATTCCGACCGAGTTGATCGAGAGCGAGCTGTTCGGCCACGAGAAGGGCGCCTTCACCGGCGCAGCGTCGCTGCGCCGCGGCAAGTTCGAGCTGGCCGACGGCGGCACGATCTTCCTCGACGAAGTCGGCGACCTGCACGAGGCGTCACAGGCGAAGCTGCTGCGTGTGCTGCAGGACGGCGAGCTGCAGCGCGTCGGCGGCGAGCAGACCATCAAGGTGAGCACGCGAGTGATCTCGGCAACCAACCGGCGGCTCGACGACCTCGTGTCGTCCGGCCGGTTCAGGGAAGATTTGTACTATCGCCTGAGCGGCGTGCCGATTCGAGTGCCCGCGCTGCGCGAACGCCAGCAGGACATCGACGAGCTGGTGCCGTACTTCCTGGCCGAGTTCTGCGCCCGCAACAACTTCCGGCCGCGGCCGATCGATCCTGACGCGGTTGCGTTGCTCCACCAATACTCCTGGCCCGGCAACGTTCGCGAACTGCGGAACGTCGTCGAGCGGATCGCCATCCTCAGCACTGGCGATCGGATTTCGGCGGACGCCGTCCCGCTCGAAGTCAGATCCGCCCAGGTCTCGCGCGCTGCGGCGGGATTGCAGGAGGTGCGCGACTCGGCCGAGCGCGAGCGCATCCGGCAGGTGCTCGACCAGACCGGCTGGAACGTCGCCGCGGCAGCGCGGCTCCTCGATACCGAGCGGACCGCGCTGCACAAGCGGATGCGCGCGCTGGGTCTGAGGCGGCACTGATCACCGGAGTGGGTTTCGTCCCTATAGAATCAGTCCGCCATGCCGCGTGCGAGCACGTTCAAGCAGGTCGAGGCGATCGGCCGCAGGTTGCCGGACGTCGAGGTGACGACGGCGTGGGGCTCCCCCGCGCTGAAGGTGCGCGGGAGGATGTTCGTGTGCATGGCGTCGCACAAGTCCGCCGAGCCGGACACGCTCGTCGTGATGATGGACTTTCCGGATCGCGACGCGCTCGTCGAGGAAGACCCGGGCACCTACTATCTCAAAGAGCATTACATCGGCTATCCGTGTGTGCTCGTGCGACTGTCGCGCGTGCATCCGGATGCGCTGCGCGACCTCGTTACGGGCGCGCACCGATACGTGAGTACGAAGAGGGCACGTGGGAAGCGCCGGGGCGCATCAGCAGAACGACGGTGACGCCCAGCGACACGTTCTGCGTGAAGATCTCGACGATGTGGAACATGCGTTGTGCCGTGCTCATCAGGTCGTTGGGGGCGAGCAGCGGCGCCAGGCCGCCGGCCACCCAGACGATTGCGCCGACGGCGAGCGCCGCCTGGCCGCGCGCCAGGCGCAGCGTGTAGACGATTGGCAGGACGCCGAGCGTCATCAGGATCCCGCGGCCAATCTGCAGCGGCCAGAACCAGACACCCAGCTCCGCGACCTGGCGCGGCGCATCCGGATAGAACCCGCGCGTGAAGTATTCGTAGGTGATGGCGCCGAAGATCAGGTAATACACCGCATAGGCCAGTCCGCACACGACCACCATCGCGGCGGCGCCGAGCGCCGGACGATGGGGCGCGTCGTGATCGGAGGGCCGGGCAAGCCGGAGCGCCGGGCCGAGCAGCGCAACAGCGGCAGCGGCCATCATGTACATGACCGTGCTGCCGACGAAGATACTGACCGATTGCGCTCGCAGCTGCGGCATGAACACCAGCGTTTCGGTCCACAGGCAGAACACGCTGATGGTGAACAGCGCCGGCGCGATGACGCCGAACTGGGCCAGCGGCCCGCGCGGTCCGTAGATGGCGACCGGGACGAACGATGCGGCGAGCGCGATCCCGGCCAGCCACCACCACGCCGCGTGGCCGGCGCCGAGCCCGGCGATGGTGAACGGGAGCCCGCCGATCAGACAGTAGAGCAGGATTCGCGGCGCCATGGGTGCCTCCCCGGTGCCCGCCGGCACCATATAGTACGTTACGTACTATACGCCGCGTACTACGGGCGGTCAAGCCGCCGGCGGCGCCGCCGTGCGCTGACGCCCGCGCTGGCCGCATCGCGCGGCGTCCGGACATCCTCCGCCGCCCGGCCGCGCTCACCACGTGTCGCTTCCTGCAGAACACACGTCAGGATCAGGTTTACGAGTGAGCGCCGGGCGGCCGCGGCACGGCGGCAGGTTCGGCCGGCGGACGCCGTTGAGGCATGCCGATGCACCGCGAAGCCGGAACGCGTACGGAGCGATTCCTCGCGCCGACTTCCCAACGTGTGATCCTGACCTTCGGATTACCCATGCCGCATCGGTGCGCCTGGCGGATGTCGCCCTGAGCATCCCCTAGTCGGCGCGGGTCCGGAAGAGTACGAGCGCAGTGCGCGTTCCCGGCGTGCCGAAGCCGGCGGCCCGACGGCCGGACCTGCCGCCGTGCGCAAGTGGCCGCGGCGTCTCCTGCTCTTACGACGCGGCGATCGCGGCGCGAATCCGCGCCGCCGCGTAGCGATTGAGCGCGGCGCCCGATTCGTCGGCATCGCGCAGTTGGCCATCGATCACCAGCATTGCGATCCCGTGCGTGAGCGACCAGACGAACCGGGCCAGCATCTGCGGGTCGTCCTTGCGCACCCCTCCGTCCCGCTGCTGATCGACCAGCGCATCGACCAGCGCCTGGAACGCCGCCGTCGCTTCCTCGATCAGTTCCGGATCCCGCGCGCAGGACTCGACGAATCGTCCGAACATCACCCGGTAGTGCGACGGATGCCCGACGGCAAACTCGAGGTAGGCCTCGCCCATCGCCTCGAACCCGGCCCGGCCGCGTCCGTTCCGCTCCCAGGCATCCACCAACGAAAGCCGCAGCGTGCGGAAGCCCTCGCGGGCGACCGCGGCGACGAGCGCCTGCTTGTTCGAGAAGTGCCTGTAGAGCGCGGTTCGCGACACACCCAGCGCCTCGCCGACGCTCCGC
>Ga0111538_10010548_pt1 | contig 12282 bp, 4 predicted proteins | sample SoiMethybrSBSTD1_FD_79669 | JGI IMG/M metagenome (GOLD analysis project Ga0111538, IMG submission 79669) | Bulk soil microbial communities from a Populus tree surrounding site in Tennessee, USA - Soil MetaG P. TD hybrid SBSTD1 (version 2)... | ecosystem: Environmental > Terrestrial > Soil > Tree...
CATCGGTATCCTGCAGGTGATCGTTCCAGATCCTAACATCGTGGCCGGCGAGTTTGGCAAAGCACGCCAGGCTGCGCAGTGTGTCGTGATAGTCATCGAGGATTGTCACTTGCATCGCTGTCACCCCGGACCTCTCAACTCACGCGTGCGGGGATCGCCAACCCGTCCTGGCTGACGCGCCCGGCACAACATTAACACTGGCTATTCTACAGGCGGTCGAACTCGCCCGTCTCCCCAGGGAGATCCTGACGTTCGCCGCTGGCGGGGTGGTCGGGCCTGGCGTGGACGCCAATTGGCTGGGGTTTATCCCGAAGCGGCGCAAGTCGCCTCAAACTCCCGAGGTTTCACGAGCTGGGATCGCGGATCGCACCGCAATGATCCAGTGGAACGCGACTAGATGCCTGGGGCGCGGCCGGCCGCGCCCCAGGGTCGGCAACGCGGCCTGGGCCGCCGGCTTAACAGCCGGCAGCGCTCGCCTGCATTGCCGTCAGCCGCCTCTCCCCTGCGGCCGATACCCAAAAGCCCGAGGGGCTCAGAGAAATCTGAAGTCGTCGATGCCCAGCGCGGCGATTGTGGTCCCCTGCACCGTCAGCACGTCGCCAACGCCGTCCGAAATGATCACATTGGTGCCTGACTGCACCATCGCGGCCTGAAGCGCGGCCAAGTCGGCGAACAGGGCATCCGACACCTCGATGACATCTTGGTTGCCGGCCACATCCCCAAACGTCTGGATGACGTCGTTGCCGAAGCCTGGCGCAAACACGAACGTGTCGTCACCATTGCCGCCGTTCAGGGTGTCGTTGCCCGCGCCACCAATAAGGCTGTCGTTGCCATTGCCACCTTGCAAGACGTCGTTGCCGCTGCGGCCCTCCAGTGTGTCGCTGCCGTTGCCGCCCTGCAAGTTGTCGGCTCCGGCGCCCCCAATGACCGTGCTGGGCCCGTTACTGGCTCTGCCGATAAAGCTGAAATTGCCGGTGCCGATGAAGACAAGGTTCTCGACGTTGGCCGCCGAATTTAAATCGAAGCTCGTCAGCGTCGTATAGATCGTGTCAGTGCCGCTATTGGCGTTGGCCTGCTCGATCACCTTGTCGGCGGTGTTATCAACAAAATAGACGTCGTTGCCAGTGCCGCCCGTCATCGTATCCTTACCGGCGCCTCCGTCGATGTAGTCGTTGCCATTGCTGCCGCCCAGGTTGTTGTCGGCGGCCGTGCCCGTAACGCGGTTTTCCGCGACACCCGTGGCGGTGATGTTAAAGCTCTTGAGTGACGTCGACCCACTCGCGTCCGTCGCCGCGACTTGGATCGCGTAGATATGGTTGGCATCGGTGGTTTGATGATCGATGAGGAGGTTTTCGGCGACCGCCAGCTTGTAAGTGTTGGTGGCTGCGTCGAAAACGATCTTAAAGCGTCCATCCGCGTCGCTCGTGAGACCATACTTGACGGCCGAGCCCTCGGGATCGGTGCCGTTGAACGTACCGATCGCGAAGCCGTTGGCAGCTGTCTCCGCAAAACTGGTGTTGCTCAGCGCCACATTGATGGGGGCTTCGTTGACATTGGTGAGGTTGACGGTGACCGTCTCGGTGTGCGTACCGCCGGGGTGGCCGTCCGAAACCGTCACCTCGAGGTTGAAAGCATTCGGCACGCCCTCGAAGTCGAGCAACGCCCCATTCTGGACCTGGATCTGATTACCGACGATCTTGAACGCGCCGCCGAAGTTGTTGGCCAGCGTGTAAACGAAGCTATCCGTGCCCGGTGCGATAACGTTGTCGACATCATGGGTCGACAGCGTGGCGACGACGGTGTTGTTCGGCGAATTTTCTGCCAGCAGCAGTGTGGGCGCGGTTTGCCCGTTGAACAGAATGTCGTCGGGAGCATCGTTGACGTTGGTCACGGTGATGGTGGCGTTGGCGGTCGAGAACCTGTCAAACGCATCCGCGACACTGTAGGTGATCACCTCTTGGCCAAAGAAATTGGCGTTGGGGGTGTAAGTCAGGAGCCCATCACCGCCGAGCGTGACCTGGCCGTGCAGCACGCTGATCGCCGGCCCGCCAGCCGCAATGCTGGTGCCATTAACGGCGAAGACCTGCAGACCTGAACCCGCATCGTTCGTGCGTACGTCGAAGGTGACGGCGCTATCCTCGGCGACGGTTATGGTGTCGTTGGCGGCAATGGGTCCGGGCACTAAGTCGGCTGCCAGGCGATCTCCATCTTGGAAACTGAAGACCTCAATGTTGCGCGCGATGTCGGTCAGGCCCAACGGCCCGCCGGGCGCTGTCGGATCGACGATCGTGAAGATCTGTGTGGCGGCGTCAAAACTCACCAGCATGTCGGCGAGGTTGCCGGGCAGCAGGAGCGTGTCACTACCAGCGCCCCCATCGATAACGTTCGTGCCCGCGCCGCCAGCGAAGATGTTGTCACCGGCGTTGCCGATCAGCGTGTCGTCGCCGAGGCCGCCCCTGGCGTTCTCCACGTCGTTGCTGAAGGTAAAGATCGTGCCGCCCGCGCCGTCATCGACGATCTGGCCGATTACGTCTTCCAGCAGGAAGTTGCCGCTGTTGTCGCGATCGCTGCCGATGATGCCCGTCGCCAGATTGATCTGGAACTTACCAAACTCCCCTTGGAACGAGATGGTGTCGCTGCCATCTCCGCCCGAGACGAGGTCGGCGCCAGGCTCGCTGGCGACCAGAGTTGGATCGATACCGGCCGCCAGCAAACCTGTGCGCAGGTCGCGGTCGACCTTTGGATCGGCCGGGCCGCTCAACCCTCCCCACAGCAGATCATCGCCTTCGCCACCCAGCAGCTGGTCCTGACCCGTGCTGCCGATCAAAGTGTCGCCGCCTTTGCCCCCGTCGAGGAGGTCGGCGCCACTGCCCCCCGACAGCACATCGTTGCCAAGACCACCGTGCAGCTCGTCGTTGAGCTGACCGCCGGTCATATTGTCGTTGCCGACCGTACCGACGAGCACGTCGCGCGGCGCGCCGAGCCGCGGCCCGATGATATCGATCCCGGGCTGACGCGTGTCCAAGTACTGGGCAGCGACGTCACCGGTTGGGCTTTCATAACCGACCAGGATGCGTCCGTCCTCGATCGGGGCAACGGAGAGGCCGCTATGCGGCCCGGTGTCGGGATCGTCGATCCTAATTTGACCGCCGACAAGATTGCCGGCCATGTCGACACGCTGCTCAAAGATGCTTCCGGCGAGGTTCCAGGTCAGCAGGAAGCCGTCTTCGAGGCCAACTGGATTGACGGCCGTATTCGCCACTTGGAATGCGATCGCCGGATTGAGCCCGGTCTCAAGCGTCAGCACGTCGGACGGAATCCAGTTGTTGACGCCGCCGAACGTATAGACGATCGCCTTGATGTCGACGGTGCCCGCGGCGCCGTCTTGGGCCCAGAACACACCAAAGCTGCCATTCTGCTGGGCCGCAACATAGGCCTTCTGGCCCGCGGCCACGCTGCCGAGGTCGCTTGCGAACGGCAACGTCATTTCCTCGAAGGTCGTCAGCCCGCCCACGACGATATCGGAACCGGCAGCACCCGGCCGCGTCTCGCGATCGGCGGTCTGGTCGGTGCTGGGCGCAAAAATGCGCAAGTGCACATGGTCGGCAGTGTCGATGTAGCTGACAACGAGCTGGCCATCGTGCAGCCCGGCGAGCGTCACATCCCGTCCCACACCAATCGTGATTGCTGCCGCATCATCATCGGCCGTGCCGCGCAAACCATCAGTGCCAACCGAGATCGGTTGCGTTTCTGCGCCACGCCCAAAGTTGATCGACGGCGCCGGGTTGTTGTTGGCGTCGAGCAGCAAGGCGCCGGTCAAAGGATCGACGTCGTAGACCGGGATGTCGTAGCGTGCGATCTGGATGTCGCCGACGGCATCGGTGGCATTTGCCTTGAGCACGTAGGCAACGTGGAAGCCAAATTCCAGCGTGTCGTTGGCGTCGTTGACGATTTCGTAGCCCTGCACGACCGGATCGAAAGCAGATCGATTCGCGACACTGGAGCCGGCAACCGTGTCCTCGGCGATGTTGGCATCATCGGTGGCAACACCCACCGCCTGCTTGGCAAGCCCCGGGCCCGGGAAGCCGGCGGCAGGGTCGAACGCGGTGTTCGTCGCGGTGCTGCCGAAGGCGAAATGGATCGACGTAGCGCCACCAGTCGTCGCCTCCCAAGCCGTCAGGAAGCCGAGCCCGCCGACCATACCCACAAAGGGATCGGTCACCGTGTCGGCCAATGCGGCATCGGTCAGCTCGACGGGAACGGTCGAGAACAGCGGATCGGGCTGGCCCAGTGTATCGTAGCGCACGGCAAAGATGTGATTGTCTTGCGACACCCAGGTCATTGCCGCATCGGTCTGCAATCCAGCGACCGCAATCTGTTTCTGTACTCCGAGTTGCGACGCTGCCGGATCAAGTGGATTTACGCTGACCAAGATTTCCTTGATGAGGCTCTCGTCGCTGAGGCTCCAGGGTGATGGCGTACCGTCGAATGCCGGGTCAGGTGGTGGCAGCGGCGGATTGAAGCCAAACGGCATGACCGGCGCGCCGGGTTCCCCTAGAAACTGCAATTGCTCGACGTTGAAGAGGAAGTCGGTCCCGTCGTTCTGCACAGGATTGCCGGCTGCATCGGTCTTGGCCCGCAGATCGATGACCGTGAAGCTGCCGTCACCGTTCGTGGCGACCGAATAATCCGCGAACCTGCCCGTATAGACGGCGGTGTCGGTGCCTTCGCCGCCGTCGAGAATCTCGACGCGAGCACCAGCGCTTTGGTCCGGGCCGCCGCGCAGGATGTCATTTCCCATGCCGCCATAGAGTTCATCCGTGCGGCCATCGTTGTCGAGAACATCGCCACTGATGATATCATCGCCGACGGTGCCGACGATGACGTCGGCCGTCGTGCGCAACAAACCATTGTTGAAGGTGTCCCCGACCAGAACTTGGCCAGGTTCGCGCGTATCCAAGATGCGCGCCACGATATCGCCAGCCGCATCGCCCGTCACGTTGCTCGTATCATGATAGACGGTGATGAAGCGATCCGAGAGCAGACCGGCGATACTATTTTGGTCCTGCACGCCGTCGGCCGTGGAATTGACCGTGACCACGTTGCCCTCGGGCACCAGAGACAGCGCCACGCCAGTGGTTGGGTCGAGCGTCGTGCGGATGTGCCGCGCCTCGATATCACCGTCGAGATTCCAGCTAATGACGAGGTCTGCGCTGTTCTCGCCGCTGATGCCCGTGAGATGGAAATCGCTCGCGGTGGGATCGAAGCCGTCGGGCAGCTGTGTCAATACGAAGGGCTGCGGCGGGGCGACAAATCCGAAGTCTTGGCCGTTGAGGCCCGCGCCGCTTGGGCTGAACATCGTGCCCATCACCGTATAGCCGCTCGGGCTCGTCGCATCCTCGGTGATCCAAGCGATCCCCAAATTGACGGCACCGGCCTGCACCACATAAGCATTCGTGCCGGCCGCGACCGGAAATCCGCTCGAGATGTCGGCAAACTCGGGAACGGCGATCACTTGGCCAAGATCGTCATAGGCCCGACCTGCTACGCGTTCGCCACCTGCGCCATCCTGCTCGATCCAGATCACTGCGGTTTCGAAGGTGTGCAACGCGGCGGTGGACGGATTGCGGCCGATCACACCATTGCCGCCGCCTTCGGCGCCGACCCAGACCGGGAGGTCGGACTCGAGGCCGGCGAGGCCATCGATGCCGCCGGCAACGGGGGCACCGGGGTTGCCGAGGGCATCGAGGGGCACCTCAAAGCGCTGCAGCATGATGCGGCCATAGCTCGCATCAGGAACGACCAGGGACCCATCGGTTGGCGTGGAAACCCAGGCAACGTTGTAGCCGTCGGAAACATCCTTCGGCCCCACCGAACCGCCTATAGGGCTGGTCGCCGAACGGTCAAGGAACGAGCCAGACAGCGCCGCGTCGTGCTGGTTGACGTTCTCACCTTCGTTGAACACGAACCGCTCGGGGCCGGTCAGTGTTCCCGGTCCCACGAAGTTCGTGCGGAGGGCCGAGGTCGGATCCGACGCGCTACCGCGTTCTTCGAACGCTATGCCCCACCCGGAATTGGCACCGCCAGAGACGATGGTTGGATTGAACTCGATGCCAATCCCGTCTGAGACGTTGATCGGATCCGGCATGGGCGTTCCCGTATCGGGTTGGCCCAACACGTCGAGGAATTGCCCGCGGATGAAGGTGTCATTGCTTCCGTCTGGAGCGGTCTCCCATAGGATGCCGATGAATTGCCCGACGCTGTCCGCAACCACTGGATGAGATTGTGCGCCAGGCTGGCTGGTGGGTCCGGTGTTGACCAGAAAGCCATCAACGTCGGCTACGCGGTTGCGACTGGGCTCGCTTCCGGTGTCCTCATCTGTCAGGCCCCATGGCGTCGGCGTAACATTGGGCATCTGGCCTTCTAATTGCGTGGCCGTGAATGTCGTGCCGCTGGCCGCGAACGAAAATGATTCGACGTTGCGGACCGTATCGACGCCGTCCGTGATCCCGCTGCGTAGATCGGTGATCGTGAACAGGCCATTGCCCTCAAAGCTGATGCTGTAGTCGTCGTTGCTGCTGTTCCCGTCTAGGGTGAAGCGGCCGCTCAGTAAGAGCTGATCGAGACCACCACCGCCATCGATTACGTCGTTGCCACCACCCGCGACGATGAGGTCACTGCCGAGCGCACCGTCAAGGGTGTCGTCATTCAGCAAACCATCGATGACGTCATTGCCGATGCTACCAACCAGGACGTCCGGCACCCCTCCGGCACCGGCCACATCGCCAATCAGCGTAAGACCATCCCCATCGAGCACGATTGGCGCGCCGCCTGCCTGCGTGCGGGTGTCAAAAATCTGCGCGCCGATATTGCCTGGGTCGCCGGCGATCGCGTTGTCCTGATAAACCGCGACGACCCGGTCGCCGGTCAAGCCCGTGACGGCAACGTTGGTTGCGTCGGCCGGCGCGTGGAAGATGGTCGCAGCGGGGTCAAGGGCGTCGCCAGCGGCGCTGAAGGTACGCGTAAAGATCGCCGAGGTGGCGGCCTCAAGCTCATTCCACGCCAGCATGAAGCCGCCGCCATCGGGCAGGGCCGCCAGCCGAAAGTCAGCGGTCGTGTCGGCGACGTCGGCAAGCGTCAGCAACGGGCTCGCCGTGAAAGTGCCGCCGGCCGCGCCGGGCGTATAGAGGCGGCCCTGTAGAACGAGGTCGCCGCCGCCGACATCGGCGATCCACGCGACGACGAACTCACCGCCCGCCAAGGCGAGGACGTGCAGGTCGCCGTTGGCGGCGGTGGTGCCGAGGTTATCGGGAGGGGCGCCGGTCGCCCCGATGGGCCCGCCCGCCGCCTCCGTCGTATTGATCGACCCATCATCGTTGAAGATACGAAGATGGACCTGGTTCTGGTCATCGACCCAGGCGATCACCGATTCATTGGCTGCCCCGAGCAGCACGGCCACCGCGGGATCGCGCCCAGAGGACGAGAGCTCAACTTGCCCTTCGCCCTGCGCCGCGTTGTTCAAGGGATCGCCGTCGATCCGGCCATCGAGGCCGGCGGCGGTCGGCGGCGCCGCAGGGTCCTTGCGCGCATCGAGCGGCACGGCGAAGCGTTGAAAGAACACATGCCCCAGCGTGTGGGCACCGCCGGCCGACTCGACCCATGCCAATTCGAAGCCATCAACGTTAGGGACACCGTTGGCGGCATCTTTGGTGTAACCGGCGATGGACGCATCATGCTGGTTGAACCCCGTTGCCGAGGTCGAGACCGATATCTCCGGGCCAAAAGTGGTCGACAATCCTATGTAGCGCAAGCGCAGCAGCGTCGGTTGACCGGCGGCGCTTTCCTCCCAGACCAAGCCGTAGCCGATCCCGGTTCCACCGGCACTGATGTCCACGTGATCAACGGCAGCCGAGAGCGCCGTCGCGCCGTAATGACCGTCGGTGACGATGGCGGTGGGGCGAGCCGACGTCGGAAGCCCCTGCTCATCAAAGAATTTGACGGTCACGGTGACACCATCGCTGTAGGCGACACCAAATTCGGTGCCTCCGTTGTCGGCCACAGCCGGCGCAAACTGGGCACCCGGGGCGTCGACCACCAAAGTGCTACCCAACAGCGAAGGAGCCCACACCGTCGTAGCCATGTCTCTGTTCCTTTCGCGCTCTTGCCCGTGTCCACCAAGCCCGCTGGCGACGCCTGCCGTCGAGTGCTGCAGCGCTGCAACGAGCCCAGCGAAACTCCGCGTTGGGAACATGCTAGTCGTGGCCCCTGCCCGGACCAGAGACCCGAGACGAACGATCTTGCTAGACAAGCGGCGAACGAGTTGGCGAGCTTCGGCGATGGGCAATTGGCTAGCTGGCTTATCCCACCGGCTAGTTCGTTCGTGCCGATGGAACCGCCGTGCCGCTCTCGAGCGGTCACCCTCGCGCTGGATCCACGCTGATTAAGCATTCCCAGCCGCGGGCGGTGGACGGGAACGGCGAGGGGCCGGTCACCCGAGGCGTTGCCCGCAGCGGTCACACGGCGTCGAACGGGCGCGCGCGACGCCGAGACTGGCAGGTGTCAACCGCCGTTACCGCGGAGTGGGAGCAAAGGTAAAGAGCAGCTGTGATAGGGCGGTTCGCATTGGCAAGAGACCGCGCCAAAACGCGCGGGCAGTCGGCGCTCGGCTTTGATCGCTTCGGCAACGCTATTGGCCGTGCTTGCCCGTTCGATAGCGGCCAATTTCTCCCGCGGGGAATGACACCCCTGGCGGCCGCGCGCGTTTCCCACCCCTTAACTATCGCAGCACAGCCTTGCGCGTGTCGCCGAAGTTGCTCCTAGCAGGGCGCGGGCCGGGTTGGTTCCGAGTGTTCGCCATAGGCTCGATCAATCCGTTAAAGGTGCTGAAATATCAATAAGATCGCGACGACGATCAGGTCGCGGGGCCCCAGGTAAACGGGCAGCGAAGGACGACGCGCTTTGGCGAGCCAACGCTTTACTGCCAAGGCCAGCATGAGCCTTCGTCAGGGGTGTGCGCGGCAAGAAGCCTGCTCGATTTTTGATCTACATCAAAATTGGCGCGACAGATTGGAACTACAAGACAGGGGGTGAATTCCGAGGGACGCGTATTGAGGATGTCAACTGCAGGACATCGCGTTCGTGGTCCGCACGTGCAGGACACACCCGTTCGGATCGTCATTGTGGAGCATGATCCGGTTTTCCGTGCGGGTCTTGTGCAGGCGTTACGGCATTGCAGCCAGATCCAGGTTATTGCGCACCGTGCCAATGTGACCGAGGCCCTCGTTTTGCTGCGCGACGGTTGGGGCGACCTCAGCGTGCTCGGGCTTGAAGGCATCTCCATCGATGGTGCCTGCTTCGTCAAAAGGCTGGCCGCCGCAACACCCGACGCCAGGGTCATCGTGGTTTCTGCGTCCGAAGACCGCCAACAGGCCGTGGCCGCTTTGCAGGCAGGCGCGCGCGGCTTTGCCTTGAAGCGCACGGTGCACCATGAGCTGATCGAAGCGATCGATGCCGTCTGGTCGGGTCGCCAATACGTTTCGCCCGAACTCGCAACTCCTGCACTCGCAACGGGCTTGCCGCGCCTGCGTCTTTCACCCGCAGCGGACGATCTCAGACACGTGGCATTGACCTTGCGCGAGGCTGAAATTTTGAGCCACGCCAGTCGGGGGTTGAGCAATGCCGAAGTTGCTCGCGAGCTCGGCCTCAGCACCAAGACCGTGAAGAATTACATGAGCACGATACTGTCGAAGCTACAGGCGCGGAGCCGACTAGAGGCCGTGCTCAAATCCCAGGGCAGCGCCTTACTCTCATGAGCCCATTGGCGCGATTTACGCGGTTGCCCATCACGCTGGTGCGCGCTGCCTGGCAAAGGTTCAGTCTATCGCTCAAGTTCTCGATGGCAGCGTCCATCGTCGTCACGCTTGGCATGATTGTAATTGGAAGTTGGGTCTCGGCGCGAATCGAGGACGGCGTCGTCAGCAATGCGGCAACCGCCGGGGGTTCCTATGTCGAAAACTACATCGCGCCGCATCTGCAGGAACTTGCCTCTGACGACGACATCAGCGCCGAGCACAAGCGCGCGCTTGATCGACTGTTGGCACCCCAAACGGCAAGCAAGCCAATCTTGTCCTTCCGGATTTGGAAGGACAACACGGTCATTTACAGCGATCGCCAGGAACACATTGGCAAAGCTTTCGCCGTGACGGAGTCCTTGGCACGCGCCTGGCGGGGCGCCATCGTGGGCGAGTTCGACCATTTGACGGACGAGCATAGCGCAGGGCATCCGATGAAGGGTGCGCCCGTGCTCGAAATCTATGCCCCGGTGCGCGAACGCGGCAGCAACCGCATCATCGCTCTCGCAGAAACCTATGAGCTCGCCGGCCAGTTGCGCGCGGAGTTGACGAAGGCTCAGGTACAGAGCTGGTTTACCGTGGGCGCTGTTACCCTGGTGATCATCGGCTGCTTGTTTGGCATCGTTCACAATGGCAGCCGCACCATCGAAAAGCAGCGCCTATCGCTGGAACAGCGGGTGGCGCAACTTTCGCGCCTGCTGGCTGAGAACACCGACTTGCGCCAACGCGTCGATTACGCAAACCAGCGCATGGCCGACGCCAACGAGAGAATGCTGCGCCAGATCAGCGCTGATTTGCACGACGGGCCCGTGCAGCTGCTCGGGTTGGCGCTCTTGAAACTGGGGGATTTCTGCGAGGTGATCGAAGAGACCAACCAGGAAATCCTGGGCAAAACAGATGGCCCCGAGGTTATGCGCATGGCCTTGCGGGAAACTTTACATGAAATCCGCCAGTTGTCGGCAGGGTTGGCTCCTCCCGACGTCGAGAATCTCACCCTCGGCGAAACGCTGCAGATGGTGGCGAAAAAGCACGAGCAACTCACCGGCACGCATGTTGAATGCGACGTCAACAGCCTGGAGGTGACCGTTCCATTCCCGATCAAGACTTGTTTGTATCGATTTGCCCAGGAAGCCTTGAACAATGCCTACCGCCACGCTGGCGGAGTCGGTCAGACTTTACGTGCCAGCAATGATCGCGACGCAATCGAAATCAAGGTGAGCGATCAGGGGCCGGGAACGGTCGCGGAGAGCTTCAACGGCGCGGGCAGCCAAGGTTTGACCGGGCTCCGGCTCCGCGTCGAGTCGTTGGGGGGTACGTTCCGGATTCAATCACGTCCCGGGTGGGGCACGATCCTATCGGCGCGGCTTCCGATCCTGCAGGAGGCGATGTCGTAATGGAGCAAATTCGCATTGCTATTATTGATGACCATCCGGTGTTCCGTTCCGGCCTGGCGCAATCATTGCGGCGCGCCGCGGATGTGGAAATTGCAACCGTTGGCGGTACGGCCGACGAAGCTGTACGCGCAGCCAGGACCGGTAGCATCGATGTTCTGCTGTTGGACCTCACAATCCCCGGCGACGGCAAAGAGGCCGCCCGACGCATACTCCGCGAAAGCCCCGCGGCCCGAATCTTGATCTTGACCGGCTCGAACAAAGAAGAGGACGTCGCGGCGACGCTCGCCATCGGCGCCATGGGCTACGTGCAAAAAGGTGCGAGCGGTCGGGAAATCATCCATGCCATCCGGACGGTCTACCGAGGCCAGCCGTACGTAACCCAGGAACTCGCCGCGCGCATGCTCGTGCAGCAAAGCCGAGCCACGCCAAAGCCGACCTCGGCAACGGGTGAGCCGCGGTCGCGTCCTGCCTTGGGCATACGTGAACAGCAGATCTTGGACCTTGCCTCAAAAGGCTTCAACAATCGCGAAATTGCGGCCACCCTCGGCTTGAGCGTGGCGACCATCAAGCACTACATCAGCCTGGTCGTGCGCAAATGGGGCGTGCGAAACCGCGTCGAAGCCGTCGTCCTGCATAGTCGCAAGCCCACAGGCTCCTAAGTCCTACCGCCGCAACAACCAGTGGGTGTCGAGAGGCTCACCTGCGATGACGAGGGTCATCGCGATTTTCACGCCCCTTGGTAAGCACCCCGGGTGCGCCTTCCAACAGGCTGATCCCCAAACAGGCCATGCGCTAGCATCTCACTGGTGCGGCGGTCGTAGCGCAACTGCGCCACCGATCCCTCCGCATAAGCTGTGACGCAGCACTCATCCTGCGTCCTGCCAGCGAGAGCACGGAGCTGATTGCTTTCTTTGTCGACTCCGGCAGGCGATGCGGTAGGAATAAAGTGGTGGGCATAGCTTGCCGTCTTTCGCTTCAACAAAGTCCGGTGATGATGCAGATCTCACTCGCGCTGCGGCGCATTCTGCCAGGAACGA
>Ga0111538_10010549_pt1 | contig 12282 bp, 11 predicted proteins | sample SoiMethybrSBSTD1_FD_79669 | JGI IMG/M metagenome (GOLD analysis project Ga0111538, IMG submission 79669) | Bulk soil microbial communities from a Populus tree surrounding site in Tennessee, USA - Soil MetaG P. TD hybrid SBSTD1 (version 2)... | ecosystem: Environmental > Terrestrial > Soil >...
GCCTGTGGCAAGGATGGACTTGATGGAAAACTATTTTGCGGAGCGCTGAAAGCGCGCGGCTGATGGCGAAACAAAGCAATCCAACCGGTGCGGACGTCGAGCGTTATCGGCAAAATTATATCGTCGAGATGGACGGTATCGCGCTGTATCGTGCCATGGCCGCGGCTGAAAAGGACGATCAGCGCGCGGTGATTTTTGAAAAGCTCGCGCAGAACGAAGAGCGGCACGCGCAGCGTTGGGCGAGGTTGATTCAGGCGGGGGGCGGCGCCGTGCCGGCGCATAAACCATCGGCGCGGGTGCGCCTGCTCGGCTGGATGGCGCGGCAGTTCGGCACGCGCCGCGTCGTGCCGATCATCAGCAACATGGAAGCGCGCGACGAAGCCGGTTACATGCGCCAGCCCGAGGCGGCCGGCTTGCCGGCGGAGGAAAGAGCGCATAGCCGGACGTTGATGGCAATGGAGGGGAAAACCTCGGGGCAGGAATCGATTGCCGGAACTGAGCGTTGGCATATTTCAGCGCACGGCGGCGGCCTACGCGCGGCGGTGTTCGGCATTAACGACGGGCTGCTTTCGAATTTCAGTCTCGTCATGGGATTTGCCGGGGCGGAGGCGAAGCCCGAGTATATCATTTTGGCCGGGGTCGCCGGTCTGCTGGCCGGTTCTTTTTCCATGGCCGCGGGTGAATACGTTTCCGTCGGCGCGCAACGGGAAGTCTTCGAGCAGCAGATCGCCATCGAGAAAGAAGAGCTGGAAATTTCTCCCAAGGAAGAGGAGGAAGAGCTCTCGCTTATCTATCAAGCCAAGGGGATTCCCGAACAAGAAGCGTCGCGGCTGGCGCAGCGCATCATTCAAAATCCAAAAACCGCGATCGATACACTCGCGCGCGAAGAGCTCGGGCTCGATCCGGCAGGACTCGGATCGCCGTGGACCGCCGCGATGAGCTCGTTTTTTGCCTTCGTCGTCGGCGCCTTTGTGCCTGTGGCTCCGTATCTCTTGACCGCCGGCACGAAGGCGTGGATCACCAGCGCATCGCTGAGTTTTTGCGCGTTGTTTGGGGTCGGCGCCGTGTTGTCGATCTTTACCGCGCGTGGCCCGCTGCTGAGCGGCGCGCGCATGCTGGGGATCGGCTTGCTGGTTTCCGCGATCACCTATAGCGTCGGCTGGCTGTTCGGCGTGTCCGTGGCGGGGTAGAGATAGGTCTCGGGAATCACGACCTAGTGCCGACGAGATGAGATTACTTCGTCGACTTTCGTTCGATTAGATTTTTCAAAATTCTCCCGAAATCGGCGTTATCGTAGTAACCACGAAAGCGCTCAGAGCCCACACCGAGCGCCGCGACGAGCACCGGCTGGTTCGTGTGCGTCGCGGTTTGCCAATAAGCTTGCGTGTTGTTCGCAACCATCAAGCCGAGGGCGTTGGCGGTCAAGTCTAAAAACATGGTGCGGGAAACCGGCTGACGTTTGACAATCGCCTCTTTGAATTCGGGCGCCAAAACGAATCCAGGGAAGTGCTCGCGCATGAGCTTGTCGACCGCGTCGGCACTCGGACGAGGGCCCAGTATCTGGGCTGCCTTTCGCAGCGAGATATCGAGGAATTGTAATTTTTTCAGATCGGCGGTCGTAGCCGCTACTTGGTTGCTGGCCTTCGTACTGGTCAAATCTTTGAGCGCGAGAGTAAATCCCAAGCCGCCGGTTTCATGATCGGAGGTGACGATGATCAAAGTGTCACGCGGGTATTTGCGATAAAAATCGTAGGCGAGGCCGACAGCACGGTCGAACTCCCTGTAGCCGTGAATCACCGAAGCGATATCCGAGATATGCGCCGCGCTGTCGATATTCTCGGATTCGATAAACGCGAAAAAACCGCGCGGGTTCTGTTCGTGGAGCAGTCGTATCGCCGCCCGGCTCATGTCGTAAACCGACGGCTCGCGGTTTTTGTCCCGATCCAGTTCGAAACTCATATCTCTCGGCGCAAAGAGACCGAGAAGCTTGCCGGAGCTCGGCCGCTCAAGCTCCTCTTTCGTATCGGCGAAGCGATAACCTTTCTTCACGAAGGCGGCGATCATGTCAGTTTCATCGGTCCGGCGACTGCCGAGCTGGCTTTTGGGCAAAAATTGCTCTTTGCCTCCGCCCATTAAAACGTACGGTTCCAAATCCAAGTAATGATCGATGATTGCCGAATAGTCGCGCCGGTTGGGCACGTGGCAGACGAATGCTGCCGGACTGGCGTCGTAGACCGGGGCGGTGGTGACCAAACCGAGACGCATACCGCGCCGGCGCGCCAACTCCATGGCGCTGATCGTCGTCGTGCCGTCGGCGCACACGCCGAGCGCGCCGAGGTTAGCCTTACATCCGCCGGCGAGCGCGGTGGCCGCCGCCGCGGAATCGGTCGACAACGAATCAGCCGCGTGTGTCGTCATCACGCCGACGCTGCCTTCCTTCATGATTTTGTCAACGATGACGAAGCCTTCGTTACGCACTTGCCGATTGTACTGGCGGGCGATTTCTAGGTGGGCCATGCCGCCACCGTCAGAGAGAAACACGAAGACATATTTAGGAATGCCGGATTCGGCGCGCGGCTGGCTTTGCACTGAGGATGCCGGCAACAGCAGAACGATGAAGAGTAGGTTTTTGCAAAAGCCGACATACCGAAGCAGTCTGCGCATGATTAACCTCGCGGTGATGATTGAGTCGTCAGTCGACGGAACTCGAGCCAAAGCGATAGCGCCGTATAGTAAGCCGGAAAGAGCAGTGAGGCAAACGCGAGGGTCCGATCGCTGTGCGGCAGCCGATAAATCATATACAGGACGGCGGCGCCCCAGAGCACGCCCAAGATATTTATCGACGCGTGAAAACGCGGACTGCGGCTCGGGTAAATAAACTTGATCGGAACGAACACCAGAATCGACAAAGCGATGATAAGAAAAGCGTTAATCCAGAGCGGCGCCTGGAGCACGTAGAGATAGAAGACGACGACGTTCCAATAGGAAGGAAAGCCGAGAAAAAAATTATCGGCGGTTTTAGCGTCGGTTCGGCAGAAGCCGTAAGCACTCGCCAGCAGCGGCAGGGCGGCCAGCCAAAGGGAGTCCTGGGGCGGCAAGAGGCCGGCATGCACCAGAAAAAAGCAAGGAGCGATGACGAAATTCAAATAATCGACGATCTCATCGAGCAGGTTGCCGTCGAACCAGGGAATCAGTTCTTTCACGCGCGCGGCGCGCGCCAAGCTGCCGTCGGTCGCATCGATGACGACCGTGAGGGCCATCAAAAAAAACGCTTCGCGAAAAGAACCTTGTTCGATAACGAGGATACTAAAGAAGCCGACGATGGCGCCGAGGGCGGTATAGAAATGGACGAGCCAGGCGAGGATCAAACTCCTGGACATCCGGCCGATCTACGTCGCGGAAGCGGCGAAGCTGGGCCGGGCCTTGAGCCGGTTGATCCAGGCGGCCGTTTGGCTGTATTTGCCGGCATCGACCGGGATAGCAAATCGCTCTAACAATTCGAGGTTGGCCATGAAGGCGATGTCGCCGAGACTGAACGAGCCCGCCAGGTATTCGTTGCCGTTGAGCTCGGTCTCGATCCTGTCGAATGCTTGGATGATCGCGGCTCTGGCATTGTCGATCCGCTGCCCATCACGTTCTCCCTCGGGCTTGCGCATTTCCTGCATAATGTGAACGCAGGAGACATTAAAGTGAGTGTCGCGAAAATCTTCCATGAGCCGCGCCCGGGCCCGGCCTTCGGAGTCTTTAGGCATCAAGGAGGGATAGGGATATTCATCTTCGAGATATTCGTTGATCACCGTTGAGTCGTAAATGATGAATCCTTCATCATCCAATGCCGGAACTTGGCCAAAGGGATGAATTTTGAGATATTCGGGATTTTTCTGCTCCCTTTTTGAAAGATCGACGTTGATCCGCTGGAACTCAAGCCCCTTTTCCAAAAGAGCGATCCGAACCTTGCGCGAGTTAGTCGAGGGCGGAAACGTATACAGCTTGATCATCGACGGCTATCCTCCTTAACCTTCACCACTTGATCTATTTTAACATAAACACTGTGTTAGCTGCGAGCATTATTTCCAATTTTCGGGGAGTTGGAGCTCCTTTTTGCCGTCGCGGCGAAGCCCCGAATCAAAAAAAATCATTATCCCCGGCTGCTCAACGTCGCTTTCAACGTGAGCGGCTTGCCGCTCCGCAAAACCACCACCTCTACCTCGTCGCCGGCTTTGCGGGCGCTCAGCGCGTCAGTCAGGTCTTCGATGTTTTGGATCTCTTTTTCGGCGAAACGGATAACCACGTCGCCTTCCTGCAAGCCCGCGCGTGCGGCCGGGCTACCGCTCGAGACGCCGGCGAGCCGCACCCCTTGGGTGGCGATGCCATATTCCGGAATCGTTCCGAGATAGGCACGAATTCCTTGTCCGCCCGCGATGCCGCCCTCCGGCGGGCGCGAAGGCAAGCTGACGAAGCCAATCGGCTGTTGGGCGTCGGCAAGCTGAAGCGCGGTCAGCAGGACCAGATCGCTCACCTTAGCCATGCCGTCGATATTGAGTTTTTCCCAGGTATCGGTCGGCCGGTGATAATCGTCGTGCACGCCGGTAAAGAAATGAAGCACGGGAATTTTTTTTTGATAAAACGACATGTGATCGCTTCGGCCGACGTCGTCCGATTCCCTGATTGTGAGCCCAAGTTGGGCTGCGTTGGCCGACACCAAACCGCCAAAGTCCGTGCTCGAGCGTGTGCCGAACACCGTTAACCGGTTCTCCCGCAAGCGTCCGACCATGTCTAGATTGACCATCGCCTTAGTCGCCTTGGTCAGCGGACTGCGATCGGCAAAGGCGCGTGAACCATACAGGCCAAGTTCTTCAGCCGAGAAGGCCACGAACACAATCGTGCGCGCCGGTGGGGTCGGCAGGCGGCGCATCCGGCGCGCCAGATCGAGCAGCACGGCGGTTCCCGAAGCATTGTCGTCGGCGCCCGGATGAATCTGTCCTTCGGTGCCCGGTCCTCGGGTGCCGAAATGGCCCCCGCCGAGATGATCGTAATGCGCGCCGATGACGATATTTTCTTGTGCCAGCGCGGCATCGGCGCCGGGGAGAATGCCAACGATATTTTCCGTCCGCTGGCGATCTTCCCGCAAACTCACTTGCAGGCTCACGATGCCGTCGGAAATGGACTTAGAGGCCGGTTTCTCGTTCGCGTCGATTTCCTCCTTCAGCGCTCGAAGTGAGATGCCGTGCGCGCCAAGCCATTCTTCCACGACCCGGCGCTTTATCTGGGCGGCGACCAGACTATTGCCGCCGCGCCATAAGCTACTCCGGGTCGATAACAGCTCCGTTTTTTCGTCACCCGAATTGTTTAGATCCACGAGAATCATCCCCGCCGCGCCATGCGCGCGGGCGTTGTTCGCTTTGCTGCGCAGCGCCGCATGACTCGAATAATTGGGAAACTTTTTGAAGGGGCTGGCGTCGCTCTTGGGCGGCGGTTCGTAGCGCAAGACGAGGACGATTTTTCCCTTGACGTTGGCGCCGGCGTAGTCATCGTATCCGGATTCTTTCGCCGTGATGCCGTAGCCGACGAAAACCATTGGGGCTTGGACTTTGTCCGAGGTCGATAAACCTAACGGGATCCATTGGGTATTCAATTCCAGGGGCCGGTTACTGCCGAGAGCGAGGCTGCTCGGTCCTGTTACGCTAACGCCGACTGCGACGTCGAAGCTTTGCAAGAAGCTGCCGTTGTCGCCGCCGGGCTTTAGACCGGACTTGGCGAACTCGGCCGCGATGTAATCCCTGGCGAGTTTAATCCCCGGGGTATCAACGCCGCGCCCGGTGAGCTCCGCGGCGGATAAAAATTTCACATGGCGCAACAGCTCGTCGATCGCGCTCGGCACTATGAGGTTGGCTTCGCGAGTCCAGGCCGTCAGCGCGGCGGCAATCGTTGCGAGCGCGACGCTGGCTGCCAACCAATGTCTCAGGGACAATCGGTTTCGGGTTTTGGGCGACATATTGCAAACTTAGACTAGCATGGTTGTCGGCTGCTGGTGAAGCTCATGGGCTAAAATTGATGCCATTCAGCGGCTTCACTTGAGGTGATTCGCTTGCCGACAAAACGAGCAAGTTTTGCACGCTACTTTGGGAAATGGTATTTTGGGTATGTAGCATCGTGCGATTTTTTCGTGGAGGTCGGAAGTATGGCTAAATCGGTGATCGTCTACACCCAACCGGGCTGAGGGCCTTGCCACAAAGAGGTGGAGTTTCTATCTCAAAAGGGCGTTGAGTTTGTCGAGAAAAATGTCCGCGCGGATAAAGCGGCGTTGAAGGAATTGCTCGATCAGGGCTTTCAAAGCACGCCGGTCATAATCATTGACGGCCAGTCGGTGGTCGGTTTTGATCAAGCTAAAATTATCGAGCTGCTGGGGATCTAATCTTTTTCGTGGGCAATGACGCTGAACGCCGCGCCGGTGGGAAACCGCCGGCGCGGCGTTATTTTAGTTGTCCCCTTGCAACCGGACGAGCGCATCTTTCCCGTAACTTCTCTGGCTTCATCCGAAGCGAGTTAAAACAAACACATCGGTCACCGATTCCGGTTTGTTTGCCGGAAAGCCAGTGGGCGGGTGGCGACGTAGCCGGGCTCGACGGAATTCGCCCGGATGTCGCTTGATCGCGCTTCGGGGCCGGTATTCTTGAGATCGCCCGCAGCGGGGATGGCAAGAATCTTTATGTTGCGTTGGCCGCGCCGGCTAGTACAATGATTGTTGTTGAGAGGTTCCTATGGCGCGGAGCATCGTTGAGATTTCCGGTCATATCATTGACTCGCTGATTCTCCCCAAGATCCTCGATTTGATTATCAATCTTGGCGCCGAGTTTCGGATACTCGACATCCATATCGGACATCGCCGAGCCGATCGCAGCTCGGCGCGGATTCAGATCGACGCGCCCACGCAAGAGTTGCTCGAAAAAATCTTGCTCAAGGTAAAAGAGCACGGCGCGTTGCCCGTGGAGACGGAAGACGTGACCGCTCAATTCGAACCCGCCCCCGCAGACGGAATCTTTCCCGATCATTTCTACGCGACGACCAATCTGCCGACTCTGATTCGCCTCCATGAGCAGTGGATTGAAGTTGAACATCCCGAGATGGATTGCGCCATCCGGATGATTCTGGCAAGTGGGCGTGCGGAAACCGTTCCCATGCATCGTGCGAGAAAAGGCGATCTCATCGTGGTCGGCCATGCCGGCGTGAAGGTTGTGCCTATGGAGCGGCGCGTGCCACGGGAGCCTTTCGAGTTCATGTCCAGTTCGGTATCGACGGAGCAGCCCAAGGGACTACTGATCCGTGAGATCGCCGACTCCATGCGCCGGACACGAGGCGAACGGGGCCGCATCCTGGTCGTTGCCGGTCCGGGACTCGTGCACACCGGCGCGTCGCGCCATCTCATCGAGCTGATCGAGAATGACTTTGTCCAAGTTCTCTTCGCCGGCAACGGCCTGGCGGTGCACGATATCGAAAGCGCGCTCTACGGCACTTCGTTAGGTGTCTATTTAGACAAGAACATCCGCGCCAGCGAAGGCCACGAGCATCATCTGCGGGCGATCAACACGATCAGAAAAGCGGGCGGTATCCGCCAAGCCGTCGAGCGGGGCTTGGTTCAGCGCGGCATATTTTACAGCTGCGTCAAGAAAGGCGTGGACTTTGTGCTAGCGGGCTCCATCCGCGATGACGGACCGCTTCCCGATGTGATCACCGATACCCTCAAGGCTCAGGACGTGATGCGTGAGAAGGCGCGCGACGTGAGCTTTGCCTTGATGATGGCCACGACGCTGCACGCGATCGCGACCGGTAATCTGCTTCCCGCCACGGTCAAGACCGTGTGCGTGGACATCAATCCAACCGTGGTCACCAAGCTCAGCGATCGAGGAACCTTTCAGGCGATCGGCCTGGTTACCGACGTCGAGCCTTTTTTACGCGAGCTTTCTCAGTACCTCCGTCAGGACGACAACACTCTAGGCGCAGTGTAATGTCGCCCGTCGACCCAGCACGGAGGATTCGATGCGGCTGTTGATGTGCCCGCCGGATCATTACAGCATAGAATACGAGATCAATCCTTGGATGAGCAAAGACCGGCAGACCGATCGGCAGCACGCGCATCGGCAGTGGTCGGACCTGCGTCAAATCCTGGAGACGTGCCTGAGTTCGAAGATCGATCTTGTCGAGCCGATCGCCGGGTTGCCGGACATGGTTTTTAGCGCCAACGCCGGCGTCGTGTCGGGGAAGAAGTTTATCACGAGCAACTTTCGCCACGACGTACGGCGCGGCGAAGCGCCATACTTCGTCGAATGGTTTCTTCGGCAAGGATTCGAAATCGTTCGGCTACCAGACGAATATTTCTTCGAGGGTGAGGGGGACCTGCTGAGCCGCGGCGATGGTTGCTTTGCCGGTTACCACATTCGCTCAGATATCCTCGCTCATCAGCGCGTCGCCGAAATCATCGAAAGCGAAGTGCTGTCTCTGGAGCTGACCGACGACTGGTTTTATCACCTCGACACTTGTTTTTGTCCGCTCGGCGCGGGCCGTGCCCTCTATTATCCGCCGGCGTTCGATCGGTACGCGCGGGATGTCTTGCAGAGCCACATCGCGGAGTTAATTCCTGTCGCCGCCGCAGAGGCGCAGCGCTTTGCCTGCAACGCGATCGTCGCCGGGAACGCGATCGTGATGAACGACGGCTGTCCTGAAGCAAGAGAAAAACTACAGGGCTTGGGCTTCACTGTGTATGAGACTCCTCTCGATGAGTTCATCAAAGCAGGCGGCAGCGCGAAGTGTATGGTGCTCACTATCGATTGACGATTGTTTCCAGGTTGCCGTGCATCATCTGATCTGCGATTTCCAGGCCGATGAGCTCAGCATCTTTCCGGTAACTCCTCTGGCTTCATCCGAAGCTAAATAGACGAAGACCTCGGTCACCGATTCCGGTTTGCTGCCGTGATAGCCGGTGAGCTTGGTGGCGACGTAACCGGGCTCGACGGAATTAACCAGAATATGGCTCGATCGCACTTCTGCCGCGAGGGTTTGGGTAAATCCTTCCAATCCCCACTTTGATGTCGCGTAAGCGATGAAATTCGCGTAGGCGCCGCGCCCGATCATGGATGAGACGTTGATGATCGAGCCGCTTTTCTGTTTTACCATGATTGGCAGCACGGCCTGGGTTATCAGAAACGGTCCGCGCAGATTGACGGCGATGGTGTAATCCCATTTTTTCACATCCAGCTCGTTCATAGGCGCCGGGCGTGTCATCACGCCGGCGTTGTTGACGAGCACGTCAATGCGTCCGAATTTTTTCGCCGCGTTGGCGATAAACTCTCGGGCGGAATCTTCCATGGAAACGTCGCAAGTCCAGCCCTCGGCTTCTGTTTTCAGCGCGCGGATCTCGTCGACCGTTTGATCCAGCTCCGTGCTCGTGCGCGCGCACAGAGCGAGCTTGGCGCCTTCGCGTGCGTAATGCAGAGCGATCGCCTTGCCGATGCCGCGGCCGCCGCCGGTGATGACCGCGACTTTATCTTTGAGTTTCATGGCGAGATCCTCGAATGTTTTTGAATCAATTTCTACATGGATCTTTTCATGAAGCCAACCACGCTGGCTTGAGGTGCGCGGCTTGAGGCGATAGAAGAAGCGCACGGAGGAGGTTCCATGGACGTCCTGAATATTACCGGCTATCTCCGGCGGATTCCCCATGTTGTGGCCGAGCACAAAGGATTTTTTGCGCAAGAAAATCTGCAAGTCCGCTTTCACGAGACGACCTACGCACCGGACCACAACAAGGGCATGGCCGAGGGGCGCTGGGATTTTACCTTGAGCAGCGCCGACACCATGATCGCGCGCACGACCACCGACGGCGTCGATTACCTGCTTTTCATGCAGGCCGAAGAGGGGCTGAGCGCCTATCTGATCGGCCAGCCGGGCGTGGATTCCATTGATAAACTGCGCGACAAATTGTTGGCCGGCGATCCCGGTGATTCCAATCTCGATCTCATCCGCAAGAAAATTCTCCGCACCCACGGCATGGACGACACCGATTACGACATCGAAATCATCGGCAGCTCGCCGGTGCGGCTCGAAGCTTTTTTACAAGGCCGGGTGGCCGCGGCCATGCTGACGCCGCCGGCATCCGATAAGGCGTTGGCGGCCGGCGGCGTGCTGCTGGCGAATTCGGAAGACTACGTGCCGGGCTGGCCGTTGACCTGCGGCTGGGGGCTGCGCCGCTGGTTATTGGCGCATCGCGCGCTCACCGTGCGCTTCATCCGCGCCTGGGTTGCCGCCACCGACTGGTTGCTCCGTTCCGAAAACCGCGACGAGACGATCGCCCTGATGATGGAAAAAGAAAAACTGAGTCGCGCCGCCGCCGAAAATGCCTACGGCAAAGTCGTGCCGAAAGCGCGGATCAATCCGGCGGCGCTGCAAGGCGTGATCGAGCTGCGCAAAGAAATGGGCGTGTACCAACCGCCCTTTGCGCCGCCGGAAAAATTCTACGACGCGAGTTATTGGACCGAGGCGATTGGCTTGCCGGAGAAATGAGCTTCAGGTCACGCAATCAGTGAGTTCAAGGTTGTGCTGACGAGGCTCAATACGATGGCGCCGAAAAAAGCCGACCAAAAGCTGGCGATGTAAAATCCCGGCACGAGCATGGCGGCGAGCTGAAGCATCAGCGCATTAATCACCAACCAAAAAAGCCCCAGAGTGAGGAGCGTGAGCGGCAGGGTAAGGATCTTGAGAATGAATCCGATGGTCGCGTTGACGAGGCCGATGACGATCGGAGCGAGAAGTGCGGTGCCGAAACCGCGCACCTCGATGCCCGGAAAAATATACGCGACGATCAGCAGACTCGCGGCGCTGATAAACCAGTGGAGGAGTAGGTTCACCATAATGAATTTCAAGCTATCAAAGCAGGCCGGGTGAGACAATGGCGGTCGCCGCTAAAAGCTTGCTATGGTTTGAGTGGAATGCAAAGATGGGCTCGCGAAATAATTCATATTTAAAATAATTCATATTTAAGGAGGAATGAACTCCATGTCCAAGCAAGAACTCGAATCGATCGCGCAAGCGCTGGTGGCCAAAGGCAAGGGGATATTGGCGGCCGACGAGAGCATGGGAACGATCAAGCGGCGCTTCGACAGCATTCAAATAGATTCGAACGAAAACAACCGCCGCGCCTACCGCGAAATGCTATTTACCACTAAAGGTATCGAGGAAGCGATCAGCGGCGTGATTCTGTTCGACGAGACTTTGCGCACCAAGGCGAGCGATGACACGCCGTTTCCCGAGTTACTGTCCAAGAAGGGAATCATGCCCGGCATCAAAGTCGACAAGGGGCCCGTCGATATTCCTTTTTTTCCGGGAGAGACTGTCACCGAAGGATTGGATGGTTTGCGCGCGCGCGTCAAAGAGTACAAAGAGCTGGGCGCCAAGTTTGCCAAGTGGCGCGCCGTGATCACGATCGGCGACGGCATTCCCACTTATACGGGTCTGTCGGCCAACGCGGAAGCGCTCGCGCGTTACGCTGCGCTGTGTCAGGAGGGCGGCATCGTGCCGATCGTCGAACCGGAAGTTTTGCTCGACGGCAATCACACGATCGAACGCTGCCAGGAAGTGACGGAGCACACGCTGAAAGTCACTTTCACGGCGCTTTTTCTGCACCGAGTTCACCTCGAAGGAATGATCCTCAAGCCGAGCATGGTCGTTTCCGGCAAGGACAATCCGAGACAAGCCGGACCTGACGAGGTTGCCCAGCGAACGATCCAATGCCTGAAGCGCACGGTGCCGGCCGCCGTGCCGGGCATCGCTTTCCTGTCCGGTGGTCAAAGCGCGGTGAGCGCGACCGAGCACTTGAATGCGATGAACAAGTCGGGCCCGCTGCCTTGGCAAGTGAGCTTTTCCTATGCGCGCGCGCTGCAAGATCCGGCGCTCAAAGCGTGGAAAGGAGAGGCTGGCAACGTCGCCGCCGCACAAAAGATCTTCTATCATCGCGCTAAAATGAACAGCGCCGCGCGCTCCGGCAGTTATACTAAGCAACTGGAAGAGGCCGCGTAGTATCTTGACCGGCTTGGCTCAAGCACACGAATCACTCGTCGAACATCGCGGCGGGTGCCACTGCGGCCGAGTGCGTTTTGCCGTTGCGGCACCGGCCGACATCGAAGCCACTGAGTGCAACTGCTCGATTTGCCGCAAAAGCGGATTTCTTCATCTGATCGTTCCTAAGGACCGGTTTACGCTATTGCAAGGTTCTGAGTTCCTCGCCGAATA
>Ga0111538_10010550_pt1 | contig 12282 bp, 12 predicted proteins | sample SoiMethybrSBSTD1_FD_79669 | JGI IMG/M metagenome (GOLD analysis project Ga0111538, IMG submission 79669) | Bulk soil microbial communities from a Populus tree surrounding site in Tennessee, USA - Soil MetaG P. TD hybrid SBSTD1 (version 2)... | ecosystem: Environmental > Terrestrial > Soil >...
CCTGGTGATAGTGGCCGGGCTTGCCGTCGCTGAGCAGCAGGGCTGTCAAGGGTCGTGTGGACAAGGCCAGAACTCGCTGCCGGCTGCGTTCGCGGCTGGGGAGATGCATGCTCCGGGCGCGTCGGCCCGTGAGCTCCCCTCCGCTGGCAATGGTGGGCCCGGCAGGACTCGAACCTGCAACCAGACGGTTATGAGCCGCCGGCTCTAACCATTGAGCTACGGGCCCCGCCGGCCAGCGGGCGCGCCTCTATAGCATCACTTCCGGGCCGCGTGGAACGCACTGATTGGGCTTTGCGCCGCCACATCCATGGGCTCTAATGCCGGATCACGCGCGCAGGGGCGCACGGAGCAGGAGTGGCATGCTCAGGCATATGGCATTGGCGGCCGCGGTCGCGGCGGTGGCGGCGCTCCTGCAGACAGGGACACCCATGGCGGCGGACAGCGACAAGCCGAGCGAGCGGACGATTACGGTCTCGGCCACGGGAAGGGTCGCCGCCGAGCCCGATATCGCCCACGTATCGGTGGGCGTGATCGTGGATGCCGCCACAGCCAAGGACGCCCTTGCCCGCAACAGCACCGTCATGAGCAAGGTCCTCGACGGTCTCAAGGGACTGGGAATTGCTGCCGGCGATATTCAAACCACCGGCGTCAACGTCGAGCCCCGCTACGCGCAGGGCAAGGATGGTCTTCCCGCTACCGTCACCGGCTACCGTGTCGTCAACCAGGTACGGCTACTCGTGCGTGAGGTGAAGCGGTTGGGCGAAATCCTCGACGCGGTGATCGCGCTCGGTGCCAATCAGGTGCACAGCGTCAGCTTCGACATTGCCAATGCCGAAACGCTTCTGGACGAGGCGCGCAAGCAGGCCATCAGCAACGCCCGCCGACGCGCCGAGCTTTATGCAGCCGCCGCCGGTGTCCGGCTCGGCAACGTTCTGCAAATTTCCGAGAGCACAGGCGAAGTAGGTAGGCCGGTCTTCGCGGCCCGCAGTGCGCCGGGCGCAGCGGTACCCATCGAGGCTGGCACCCGCGTTCTCACGGTAGAGGTCGGCGTCGTCTACGCCCTGCAATGAGCACAGGCGGATCGGTGACGGCAGGCGGGATAGGCCCCGAGCCGTTGGCGACCTTACTTCTCCTTGCGCACGCCCTTGAACGGCTTGGCATCGGCCTTCACGTCCATGAACTTGCCGCTCTTGTCGTCGCGCTTGGTCCAGGTGCCGGTGATCGGGTTCTTGATCTGCGAGCGTGTCTTGACCGCGCCCTTGCGCTGGCTATCGCCGGGGGTCTTGTTCTTGGCCATCGTGCCGTCCTCCGTGGGTGCGGGAAAAGACGTACACGGTAGCGTGATTCGCCGGTCGCGCGATTTCAATCCGCCTCGTCCACGTGGAAGCGATGCAGGATGCGGTGCACGACAGGCGCCAGGATGATGCCGCTGGCAAGCACGATCACGAGGCCCGAATAGAGGGCATAAAAACCGGCGAAGAGCTTGCCGGCATCGGTCTTGAGTTGATCCGCCGGTCCCATGCCCGACAGGATCATCGAGGCGTTGAGGAAGGCATCGATCCAGCGCATGCCCTCGAAGTGCGCGTAGCCGGCCATCCCCACCATCAGCGAGGCGCCGACAAGCAGCATGGCAATGACAAAGCTCGCCAGCAGGCGCCAGACGTACCGCCGCATCGAGGCGAGCGGCTGATGCATGGATTCATAGTCGAGCAGGTCGGATTCGGCTCCTCCGTCGGGCGACCGATCGGGCGATTTGTCAGGCGCTACCTGGGCCATGGCATTCCCCATCCACAGGGTTGGGACGCCGGCGACCATGCGCAGGCGGACCTGCTCTGGCAATGCCCGCGCGTGCCGCATCGTCAGCCCTATCGCCGCGCAAGCGCCCGGGCGACGTCGGCGAGGCAGTCGGCGAACGCCGAAAGATCGGTCAACTCGGCCCCCGCCGGGACGCTGCGGCGCACGAGCCGGCAACCGCAATCGCGGATCGCTGCCTCGAGCATGAGGTTCTCGGCGAGCCCGAAATCCTCGATGGCGACATCGGAGCGATCCCCGTCGTGCGCGCTTGGCCCCCGCGAGCGGAATATGCGCGCCCGCTCGGCATAGTCGGGGGCGACGTTGGTATATCCGGACACCGGCCGACCGAGCGCGCGCATGAAGCCCACTTCGAACGCGGTTCCGGCATCGGCCGATGCCCCCCGGAACGGCGTCAGGTTGGCGACAAGTGCGTCGCAGGAGCGCATCAAGGCCTCGTTGGCGGCAGAGATGCAGCGTGCCTGCTCGCCGGGGTCCATGCCTTCGACCGTCAGCTCCGCGTCGAGCGGAAAGGCGCCCTCCAGCCCGGCTTGGGCCGCGAGCCGGCACTTCTCGGCGCCGACTGCGCGCGCATCGGGCAGGAACACCTCGGGTCCGGCGAGATAGATGCGGGGGCGGCTCGTCATGTGAGGCTCGGTGGTTGCCGTTGGGAATGCCCTGTTTCCCAGAACCTGAGGTCGATGACCAGTCTGGCTGTTTGCAGCAGGTGCCCGACGCCGATAGGTTGTGCGCCCGCCCAACCCACCTCAAGCCAAGCGACGAGCCCGGCGTGCCGCCTCTGCAGCGACGAATCTTCTACGGCTGGTACATCGTCGCCGGGGTCTTCTTGATCACCCTGACGACATCGGGGCTGGTGTTCTACAACCTGTCCATCCTGCTTGCCGCGTTCGTTGCCGAGCGCGGCTTTCCGGTCGGCCTCGCGAGCACGGCGACCGCCAGCTTCTTCGTGGCCGGGGCCATCGGCGGCGCGGTTGCCGGACGTCTCGTCGACCGCATCGATCCGCGCGTCGTCATCGTCACGGGCGCCACTGCGAGCGCACTGGCACTGGCCAGCGCCGGCGCGTTGCGCGAGGTGTGGCAGCTCGTCGCTTTCCATGTCGTGTTCGGCTTCTGCCACGGTGCGAGCGGCCTCGTGCCGCTGACGACGCTGGTGGCGCGCTGGTTCAGCGCCCGCCGCGCGCTCGCATTCTCGATTGCCGCCTCTGGCCTCTCGTTTGGCGGCATCGCGCTGGCGCCCGTGGTCGCGCTGGCGATCGGTCGCATGGGGCTGGCTGGCGCATCGCCCTGGCTGGGGCTTGCTCTCTGGCTCGGAACCGTGCCGGTCGCCTTGCTCGTGCTGCGCGCCAGTCCGGCCGCCATGGGCCTGGAACCCGACGGCGCCGCATCGCCGCCCGGTGCTCGGAAGGTAGAGCAACCGGCCGTTGCGTTCGCCGAGGCGCGGCGCAGCGGCTACTTCTTCGCGGTCTCGGTCGCCTACCTGTTCCTGCTCGGCGCGCAGGTCGGGGCCATCGCCCACTTTTACCGGCTTGCGAGCACGCGTCTTGGCACGGCGGCGGCCGCGTTCGCGATCTCAGCGCTGGCCGGCTCCAGTACGCTCGGACGGATCGCCGGCGGCTGGTTGATGCTCTACGTTTCCGCGCGGCATTTCGCCTTGGCGATGATGGTGATGCAGGCTGTCGGCCTGTTGATGCTGGCGCTTGCCCAGGATCCCGTTCAGCTCGCGATCGGCACCGTCGTGTTCGGTGTCACCATGGGCAACTCGCTGATGCTGCATCCGCTGCTGCTGGCGGAGCGCTTCGGCACGCGCGACTACGGCCGCATCTACTCGACGAGCCAGCTGGTGAGCGTGATCGGCGTTGCGGGCTGCCCAGCGCTCATCGGCCTGCTCTACGAGGCGAGCGGCGGCTATGGCGTGCCCTTCGCGGTCGCCGCCGGGCTGACCATGGTGGGTTTCTTGGTGCTGGCCCTGTTCGTCACGACTCGGCGCTAGCCCTCATCCCGCGGCTTCACATCCTGGATGGGTGCGTAGATGACAACCGCCAGGAGTGTCACGGCAGCCTGCACGGCGAAAGCCGCGCGGAAGGCGTGCTCGGGCGGTGGTTCGGCCGCGGAGACGAACGTGCCGACGATCCAGCCGAATACGAGCTGCATGATGGACACCGCCATCATGATCCCCATGTTGGAGAGCGCAACGCCGCGTCCCACGAGGTGCGGCGGGACCAGTCCCCGGGCTTGCGTATGGGCGACTGCCGGGTACGCTGCGGTGAGCCCGATCAGGCAGAACAGCGCGATGACGAGCGCGACCGGCGGCCGCGGCACCAGAGCGAGCAGGGCGGTAGCCATGAAGATGATGGCGCTGGCGCCGAGGATCATGCCCTTGAGCGTATTGAGGCGCCGTGCAAGGTAGCCGTGCAGGGCGTGGCCGGCGATGGCACAGAGCGCCATGGCCAGGAGGACGTTGCCGCGCCCGAGATCGTCGAGGGCATGCACGTCCTTGAGGTAGGGTGCGCCCCAAACGCCTGATATGGTGCCGGCGCCCGACATGGGCACGCCGGCGACCAGCAGCCGCGGGATGCCCGGCTGGCGACAGGCTTCAATGACGCCCGAGAGCGCGGCGCCGAACCCTTCGCGCCGGGCGGGCGCGGCCGACGCGCCGGACGGAGTGTCGCGCAGGAACGCGGCAACTGCGAGCATCAGGCCGAGGACGAGAGCGGTGAAGAGCCAGTAGCTCTGTCGCCAGCCGATCCAGGCGATGAGCGCGGCAAACGGCGTGGTCGCGCAGAGCGCGCCGACCGAGCCGAAACTGTTGAGGCCGCCGACCTGCGTCACCACCCGATCGGGCGGGAGCCATCGCGTGAGGACGAAGAACGCGCCCGTGAAGACTCCGGCACACCCGATCCCCATGAGCAATCGCGCCAGCACCAGGGTCGATGCCGAGCTGCCGGCAGCGAACATTGCCGTGCCGGCGGCCGCGAAGAGCAGCATGGCGGCGACCGTGCGCCGCGCTCCGTAGCGGTCGAGCAGCATGCCCGTCGGCACCTGCATGACGGCGTAGGCCAGGAAATAGGCACTGGCGACCGCGGACAGCACGGCGGGCTCGAGGGCGAGCTCGCGGGCCAGGTCCGGCGCCATGATGCCGAAGTTGGAGCGCAGGAACAGGTTGGTGAAGCAAAGGCAGTAGAGGATGGCGAGAATTGGCGCGATCGCCAGGGTCTCAGCTCCAATTGTCGACTGATTGCGCACTCGACCTCGGTGTGCCGCTTCGGCCAGGCTCGTTTTAGGATTGCCTCGCGCGCGATGTCAGGCGGGAGTTGCCGGCAGTGGACCCGCTGTGCTGCGGCCGGTCGCGGCCTGCGCGCCTCGGCTGCGCAGCCGCAGCAGGAGGAAAACCACGATGGCGATATTGAGCACATTCCACAAGAAGCCGTTGGCGAACGCCTGCCAGTAGGACCCCGACAGGTCGAAGATGGCACCAGACATCCAGCCTCCGATAGCCATGCCGGCGATGGTCGAGGTGATGACGAGGCCGACCAGCGTGCCGGCCTGGCGCGGCGGGAAGTAGTCGCGCACGGCGATGGCGTACATCGGCACGATGCCGCCCTGAAACAGGCCGAACAGGGCGGAGATGACGTAGAGCGGCGTCAACCCGTCGAAGAGCAGATAGAGGAGCAGCGCCGCCGCCTGCAGGACGGATCCCACGAGCAACGTCATGAGGCCGCCGATGCGGTCGGCGATGAAGCCGGAAGCGATGCGGCTGATGATGCCGAAGCCGAGCATCAGCGAGAGCATCTCGGCACCCCTCGCCACGCCATAGCCGAGGTCGCCGCAGTAGGCGACGATATGGACCTGGGGCATCGACATGCCGACGCAACAGGCGACGCCCGCCAGCGCGAGCAGACTGAACAGGACGTAGGGGTGAAGCCCGAGCGACGCGCCCGCGCTGACGGGCGCCACGCTGTGATCCTCGTCCGCGTGGTCTTCCAGGCGTCGCCGCAGCACGAGCAGAAGGGGCAGCATGGAGAGGAGGCAGACGACACCGATGGCAATCTGGCTGTGCCGCCAGCCCAGCGCCTCGATCAGCCGCTGCACGATGGGCGGCCACACGGCGCCGCCGATGTAGTTGCCCGAGGCGCAGATCGCAACCGCGATGCCGCGGCGGCGTGTGAACCAGTGCGAGATGTCGGCGATCAGCGGCGCAAAGGCGCCCGAGCTGCCGACGCCGATCGCGAAGTTGGCGAGCGCGAACAGCGTGATGCTGGGCGCGAACCCCGAGGCGATGAAGCCCGATCCCAGCACAAGGACGGCCGCCGCCAGCGGTGCGACGATGCCGAAGCGGTCGATCAGCCCGCCGATGGCGACGGCACCGAGGCCGAAGCCGATCATCGCCAGAGTGTAGGGCACGGAGGCGTCGGCGCGCTGAACGGCGAAGTCGGCCTGCACCGCCGGCAGCGCGACCACGTAGGACCACAGGCCCACGCTGCCGATCGTGCCGAGCAGAACCGAGGTGGCAAGGCGCAGCCAAGCGTACGGAGACTCGGCCGTCGCCCCGCCGTTGCCGAATGTTTGTGCAGCTGCGCTCATGGGGTGCGGACAATCTGTGCTTCCGCAACCCAGGTCAAGCGCGCTGCCTTGATATCGCGCAGCAGGTATGCGCGGCCGTTCGCGCTTTGCCTCGTTCAACGGGGGACCTGCGGACGCGGCCGCCGCAGCACGATCGTGGCGGCCAGCAGGTTGAGAATGATGCAGGCGCCGAGCGCGGCGCCGTAGCCGCCGCTGGCATCGCGCAGGATACCCAGCAGTCCCGGTCCGAAGGCGTATGTGAACTGGCCGATGCCCGTCGACAGCCCGATCAGCATGCCGAAGTCGCTGGGCGCGAACTCGCGCTGGATGATCAGGGAGGGAAACGTGATGAGGTTGCCCACCGAGAAGCCGTACACCGCGCAGGCTGCGAGCAGCACCGTCGCATCGTGCACCTGGATCATCACCGCCAGTGCCGCTGCTTGAGTGGCGAGCGAGATCGTGCTCGCCAGGCGCTGGTTCAACCGCTCGGCGAAGGCCCCGAGGGTCAGGCGGCCGATGATCGCCATGACCGACGTGATGGCGACAGCGGTGCCGGCGCCGTAGCGCCCGATCGTCCCCTGCAGGAAGGCGATCTGATGCACGAGAAAGCCCGCCTGCGCCGTGATGGCGAGAGCGAAAGGCGCGCACACGCTCCAGAACGTCCAGCTGCGCAGCGCGCCGCGCCGCGTCCAGCCCATGTCCGGACGGGCTGTACCGGAGCTGTCACCCGTGCGAGTGGCTGCAGCAAACGAGCCAGGCGGCGCGCCCAGAAAGGCGAGCGCGATCGGGATCATGAGAGCGAGGATGAGGGCCGCGCCCACCAGCATCGTGACCTGGAAGCTGGTCGCGGCCGCGAGAAACACCAGTCCTGGAGCGACGGCAACGCCGCTGAAGCTCGCGCCGTTGAGGGCAAGGCTGATCGCCAAGCCGCGCTTGCGTGCGAACCAGAGCCCCAGGATGTTGTTGATGGCGCCGAGGCTCATGGTCGCCCAGGCGACCGACATGGCGAGATAGGCCGCGCAAAGCTGCCAGGGCTGATCGAGGAACGCCAGCGCGGCCGACGAGCCCGCCAATGCCGTGGCGCCAGTGAGCACGCAGGCGCGCGCCCCGAAGCGGCGGATGGCGTCGTTGATGAAGACGACGAGCAGGGCGCTGAAAAGGTAGTAGAGCGTAGTGCTGCCCGCGATCAGCGAGGTGGGCCAGCCGTGAAGGCGCTGCAGCTCGGCCAGATAGAACGCGTGCCCGTAGAAGCCGAAGCCCCACGCCAATGCCGCCATGACGAAGCAGGCGAACACCACCTTCCAGCCCTGATAGCGGGGCGAGGACTCGTCCGGGTCGCGCTGTGCGGCGCGGCACGCGGGCGGCGTGGTGGGGGACATCTTGCCTCGGACATGATCGCGGCCGGCAAGAGTGCCGGCCGCAGGGATGAGGATGCCGCGCCCACCGGCCCAATTGCAAGGCAGCATGCCTCATCCGCAGATCGGGCTATGCCGCGCGCCGGAAATCGTCTTCAATCATTGGCCCCATGCAGGCTATCGCGCGCGGCCATGCGAAGCGGCTCCGCATTTCGGAAGGTTGGTGCACCATGTCACAGCAACGCCTGGCCGCCATAGCCGAGCGGATTGCCGCGGCGCGCCGGCAGGGCACACGCATTGCGCTCGACCCATCGGATGTACCGGCCGACTTCGAGGAAGGCTTCGCCATCCAGGACATGGTGGTGGCAGCACTGGCTGCGCCGACCATCGGCTGGAAGGTTATGGCGGTCCCCGGCGGGCCGGTGATCTTCGCCCCGATCCTGGAGACGGGGCTCGTCCCGGCCGACAGCACCTGGGCTTTGATCGGCAAGGAGCCGGCTGGCATCGAGCTCGAGATCGCGTTCCGGCTGGGGCGCGACGTGCCGGCCGGCGCGACCCCGCAGCAGGTGCTCGAGTCGGTCGCGACGGCGCATGTCGTCTTCGAACTCTGTCAGAGCCGGTTGGCCGACCCTGGCAAGCAGCCGCGCCATGTCATGCTCGCCGACTGCATCGCCAATGCCGGCCTCGTCATCGGCTCGGAGATTGCCGATTGGCGCACGCGCGATCTGAAGGAGAGGCCCGGCCGCCTGCTGGTCGACGGCAGGGTGCACGTGGAGGGTAGAAGCGTCGATCCGGTCGGGGCGCTCCTGCTGCTCCTCCCAGCGCTGAGTTCGCGCGGCAAGCGGCTTGTCGCCGGCCAGACCGTTATCACCGGCAGCCTGATCGGCATGAACTGGCTCACCGGCCGGCACCACCTGAAAGGCGTGATCGACGGGTGCGGCGAGGTAGCGGCAGGCCTCGGCGCAGCTTAGGCCTGCGCCACTTCAAGCCGACGCTGGACAGAGTCTTTGCCGCGGCCCCGCTGCCGAAGCGGCGGAGTTTTTCCCCAGACGAATTGAGGTCGGGAGCTTACCTTGGGCCGCCCTCAAGCATAGGTTGTCGCCCGCAGGCGGCCCCATCGAAGCAACAACGGGACTGCCGCACCATGCCTGTACGGGGTGAAGGGTTGTCGCTGCGGGGGGACGCCCAGGATGATGTTCCGCGTCGGCCTGATGGCTGCCTTCATAGCGGTTGCGGCCACCTCCTCGTGGGCGACCCTGCAGGCACTGAACTATCTCGACGACCCGCGCGCCAGCTCCATGCGGATCATCGAGCCGGGTGGCGCGATCGTCGTCACGGAAGCGACCTACGGCTTGAACTGCAAGGACCACCAGGTCGTCCCGCCGCATGAGAACTGGGTGCGCGCCGGCAACGTAACACCGGCCGTTGCCAGGGCGTGCGACTGGAAGACGGGCGCTTGCCAGTTTGCCGTCGATGTCGGGCGACTGGGCGATCCCGCCGGAGGATGCTCCAAGGACTTCCTTGTCGCCTGGCGATGCGGGGCCGCAGGCATCCCCAAGCAGGCAAGGCTCGCGGCCGAAGCGCACGGCAGGACTGTCAGCATCTCCTGCCCCCGCTGAACGCGCGCGCGAGCGTCGCAGCCTAGCTGCGGGCGCCCGAGAAGGGCCAGCTGCCTACACCTGCCGCATTCACGCTGCCCGAAATCCTGTCACCGCTGATTGCCGCGGTGAACTCCAGTGTCAGCGGCATGGGAACCTTGATGGCGGCCTTGAAGGCGAGGCTGTCGCCGTCAGCTTTGCCATCGAAGATCTCGGTCGAACCGCCCTCATCTGCTGTCAGTTTGCCCGACAGGGCCGCACCCGAGCTTTTCAGGTCGAGGGTCACCTTGCGCTCGCCGACCGGGGTCTGCATCGACAGCTTCCAGGTACCGTCTGCGCTCATGTGCCGTTCCTCCGCGCCAAGCTTAATTCTCGAGGATGCTCGCCCGCCGAGACTGCTGGATGCCTGCCGCGGAGGCAAACGAATTCCGCCGCAACAGGCACGCGCGAGCCGGAGCAAGGCTCAGGCCGCGGACCGCAGCGCCACCGCCGCCTGAGCGCGGGAGAACAGCATGCGCCGCTCAAAGAAGGTGGAGCGGAAGAACGGATAGCGCAGCGGCACCCGCTCGCGCGCCATCCGGAAATCGAGCGCCATCAGGCAGATGGGCTTGGCGAGCGAGGGATAGTGGCGCGGGTCGCAGATCAGCCGGTGGCCGAACACCCGCCGATAGAATGCCTGATGCTCCGCTCGGACTGTGGCGAGCAGCAGATCGGCGCCATGGAACTCCGACGCAAGCCACGCGAGCCTCGTGGTCACATAGCAAAGCTCGGGGAAACGCCGCGATGCCACCCGGTCAGCGACGAAACGGGTGGGGTCGATGACCGTCTTGCCGGCGGCGATCTCGGGCGAGAGCAGGTCCGAGAACACGTTGGTCGCCGGCAGCTCGGGTTGCATCCGGGTTGCGACATGCAGCCGGATCGAACTCGCGAGCTCGCCGTCGATGTAGACGCCATAGATCGAGGCGTTGCGGCTTTCATCCAGGGCGTCGGCGAACCGCTGCTCGGGATTGGCCGCGATGGCGCCCTCCCGCAGGTAGGCGGCATAGCGCAGACGGAAGATCGCTTCCCGGTCCTCGGCGGTATCTGCGCGGCGATAGTCGACCCGCTCCATCAGGCTAAGCACCCGATCGCCCAGGTTCCTGCCCGGCTCCGTGGCTTTCTCGACGGCTACCAACGCTACCATTTACCCAACTCCCCCAAACCCGCTGCACATGGGAGTTAAGTTAACAGCGAATTAAGCCATGTAAACATTAAAGTTAACAAACATCGCAAGGCCCAAAGACATGGTTAAAGAACAGTTAATGGTCGAGCCGGTGTGGAGCTGTTTGAGTAAAGAAGGTGCCGAATTGATGTTCGAGGATGGATATACATCCGGATGCGCCGCGTTCTCTATGCAACGATGCACGAGAGCACGCGTCCGCCGAGATTCACTTGTATCGAATTGGCACTTCGTGAAAGGGCCGCCTAGCCACCATGGCCCGACGGTATGAACGTGCCCCCGATTGAACCAAAATTTATCCAAATGCCCGGATGTTAGGAGCTTGAAGCGGCACATAGGGGTTGGGTCCCATGGAGTTCTGGCATCGGCTGACGGCACCTCGCGACGGCAAGTCGCTGCCGGCCGAACTCTATATCTCCCTGGTCGACGCTCTATTCGAGGACCTGCGCAGCCTATTCATCGGCGCACTGGCAGCAGCGATCACGGCGCTCATCACGGCCTGGAAGACCGGCGAGCAGGCAATTTATCTCTGCTCGCTCGCGATGGTCGTCGTCACGGGCATACGCGCGCTCGAAGTCCGGGCCTACGCCAGGCGCCGACCCCACCTCACCACGATCGAGGAAGCCCGCAGCTGGGAGCTCCGCTATGTGTGCGGCGCCGCTGCGCACGTCTCTCTCATGGGGATCTGGTGCCTCCTGGCTTTCGCCACGACGTCCGATCCGTTCGTGCAGATCTTCAGCTTCTCCATGACGCTGGCGTACATGATCGGCATTTCCGGGAGAAATTTCGCCAGCAGTCTCCTGGTGGTGGCGCAGATCGTCTGCGCGGGCATTCCGATGACGCTCGCGCTTTTCTCCATCGGCGGCGCCTACTACACCATCTTCGCGTTCGTGCTCGTGCCGTTCTTCTTCGCCCTCAAGTTCATTTCCGACCGGCTGCGCCGCGTTCTGCTCGATGCCGTCGTCGCCAGCCGCGACCTGGGTCTCCTGGTGCGGCGGTTCGATACCGCGCTCAACAACATGCCGCATGGGTTGTGCATGTTCGACGCCATGCGGCGTGCCGCCGTGGTCAACAAGAGGCTCAGCGAGCTCCTTGGCGTGCCGCTCGGCATAGTCGGCACCAACCCCACGCCGCGCGAGCTGATCAATTCCGGCGTCGGCGCCGGAGCCTTGACGGACGCCAGCGCCGAGCGCCTGGTCCAGGATTTCGAAAAAGGTGTCGCGGGAGAGGCGGTCGGCGATCTGATCGTCGAAACGGAGCGCGGACGTACGCTCACGCTGACCTTCCATCCGATGGCGGATGGCGGTTCGGTCGTGCTGTTCGAGGACATCACCGAGCGCAAGCTGGCCGAGGCCAAGATCAATCATCTCGCTCGTTTCGATTCACTGACGGGCCTGCCGAACCGTGCGCTCTTCCGCGATCAGATCGATGCGTCGGTTGCAAACCTGCGGCGCCGAGGGCCTTTTGCCATACACTTCATCGACCTCGACGAGTTCAAGCAGGTCAACGACACCCTGGGCCATCCCTGCGGCGACGAACTCCTGTGTGCGGTCGCCGACCGGCTGCGCGGTGCCGTGAGGGCTTCCGACATCGTGGCCCGCTTCGGCGGCGACGAGTACGTGATCCTGCAGCATCCCCTTGGACATCCCAAGGAGGCGGCGGCGCTGGCGGAGAGTCTCGTTGCGACACTGGTCGAGCCGTTCAAGATCAGCGGCCACGAGGTGGTGATCGGGGCCAG